>OLVV01000217.1_pt1 | contig 38591 bp, 33 predicted proteins | sample 1673581 | NCBI WGS metagenome assembly OLVV01 (sample SAMEA103958116, study PRJEB25191) | human gut metagenome | biome: human-associated habitat [ENVO:00009003]; feature: intestine environment [ENVO:2100002]; material: feces | place: Germany | collected 2013/2015
TTTGTACACCCTTAGGGATTCGAACCCTAGACCCACTGATTAAGAGTCAGTTGCTCTACCAACTGAGCTAAGGGTGCATCCATTTCGTAAAAGCGAGTGCAAAGGTACTACTATTTTTTGAAACTACCAAATTTTTTCTCAATTATTTTCACTTTTTATGCAAAAAAATAGTATAAAACGCTCAAAATAGACTTTTTTCCATTTAAAACACGATGTTTTCGGGCAATTCCTTCGTATTTTTCGATGTTTTGTAGTACCTTTGCACACATTAAACAATAATCGTTATGAATGGTATATATACTATATTATTATTAGTACTGAGCAATATTTTCATGACTTTGGCTTGGTACGGGCATCTCAAACTTCAGCAGACAGGGGTGAGCAGCAACTGGCCTCTGATAGGAGTCATCGCCTTCAGTTGGGCCATAGCCTTCTTTGAATATTGCTGTCAAGTACCAGCCAACCGCATCGGATTCATAGACAATGGCGGTCCTTTCAATCTGGTACAGCTGAAAGTGATACAAGAATGCGTATCGCTTATCGTCTTTGCCATCATTGCCAACATCCTCTTCCAGGGACAGGGATTGCATTGGAATCACCTGGCAGCCTTCGTCTGCCTGATAGCGGCAGTATATTTCGTATTTATGAAATAAACATATAATATAATATAATAACAACATAAAAAACATAACCGACAATGGAAAAGAAATTACGTGTTGCTTCCCTCTGCGTGCAGGGAGGCTATGAACCAAAGAACGGAGAGCCCATCGAAGTGCCTATCATTCAGAGTACTACATTTAAATATGACAACTCTGAGGAGATGGCGATGCTCTTCGATTTGAAGAAAGAGGGATATTTCTATACCCGACTCCAAAACCCAACTAACGATGCTGTGGCCAAGAAGATTGCTCAGCTCGAGGGTGGCGTGGGCGCAGTGTTGACTTCCAGCGGTCAGGCTGCCAACTTCTACGCCGTGTTCAACATCTGCGAGGCAGGCGACCACATCGTTACCTCTAACGAAATCTACGGCGGCACCTTCAATCTCTTCGGTGTTACCTTGAAGAAACTCGGCATCGAGTGCACCTTTGTAAACCCTAACGATAGCGAGGAGGAAATCCAGAAGGCTTTCCGTCCAAATACCAAGGTAGTTTTTGGTGAAACCATCAGTAATCCAGGCTGTGCAGTACTCGATATCGAGAAGTTTGCACGCATCGCTCATAAGAACGGTGTACCTCTCATTGTAGACAACACCTTCGCTACCCCTATCAACTGTCGTCCATTTGAATGGGGAGCTGACATCGTTACCCACTCTACCACTAAATATATGGATGGTACAGCCTCTCAGGTAGGTGGCGTTGTTGTGGATAGCGGCAACTTCGACTGGATGGCGAATGCCGATAAGTTCCCTGGTCTCTGCACACCGGATGAGAGCTACCACGGATTGACCTACGTAAAGGCTTTCGGCAAGATGGGCTATACCACCAAGCTCGTGGCTCAGCTGATGCGCGACCTGGGTTCTATCCCAGCACCAATGAATTCGTTCATCCTCAACTTAGGTCTTCAGAGTCTGCATCTCCGTATGCGTCAGCATTGCGAGAATGCACAGAAGGTAGCAGAATTCCTGCAGAACGATGAGCGTGTGGCTTGGGTTCACTATAGCGGACTGAAGGGCGATAAATATTATGATCTTGCCCAGAAGTACATGCCAAACGGCACCTGCGGTGTTATCGCATTCGGACTGAAGGGTGACCGCGAAACAGCAATCAAGTTCATGGATTCGCTCGATATGATTAATATCGTGACTCATGTGGCTGATGCCCGTACTTGCGTGCTCCATCCAGCCAGCCATACCCACCGTCAGCTTTCAGACGAGCAGTTGAAAGAGGCAGGTATTGCCCCAGATTTGATTCGTTTGTCAGTAGGTATTGAGGATGTCGAAGATATTCTGGATGATATCAAGCAGGCATTGGATAAGATCTAGAAAGAATAAAAGAAATCGCCCTGTAAGCGCAAAAGCATTCAAGAATAAAGCTTTTGCCCTTACAGGGCGTCTTTGCAAATGGTCATAACCCCCCAGGGTGTTACCCTGGGCTACAAGCTTCTGCCCTTTCAGGGCGTGACGGGAATAGAACCTCCGTTCCTTTCTCTTAAGCCGATGAACATTGGCTTAGGGGGTATTTATACCAATTTATAAATTTCACTAGGCGTTTTTCTCTTCAGCACTTCGAGTTCGAAGTCCTTTCCGGCTACGATGCCTTTGCTTCGCAGAATCTGCTCCACGGTCTTTCTCGCCAGTTCGGGATGATTGTTCTCCTCACTGAGATGGCAGAGCCAGACATGGCGAAGGATTGGTGTGGCATAATCGGCTAATGCATTAGCACAGTCATCATTGCTGAGATGACCGTTAGGTCCCAGAATTCGATCCTTCAGATACTGAGGATAAGGTCCCTGCTGAAGCATCTCTACACTATGGTTGGCCTCTATCACCAGATAGTTGGAACGACTGATAAAATCGTGCATCTCCTCGGTAATATGCCCTACATCAGTAATGAGACAGAAGGTTACGCCTCCACACTCTACAAAATAACCCACATTGTCAGTACTGTCATGAGGCACCCCAAAAGGAGTTACCTTAAATTCCCCCACATAGAAAGGTACATTTTTCTCGATGACATGCACATGATTGGGCGCAATTTTCTTACGGACGCAGTAGTTGCGCTCGATACCTACATGAACTTTACGGGTTGTATATACTGGTAGTTTATAATCAGTACTCAAGCTGCCCACCGACTTTACATGGTCGGCGTGGTCATGAGTGATGAGGATGTGATGTACATCCTCGAAGCGTAATCCATAGTTATGGAAGTGCTTCTTCAGTGTTCTGATTCCTACTCCAACGTCTATCAATATCGAATCCGTATCAGTGTAAAGATAGTAGCTATTGCCACTACTTCCACTGCCAAAGGATATAAATCTTAGCATTTTAATTGTTATTTTACTGCAAAGTTAGCAAAAAAGATTCTTATTACAAAGTTTTTTACTATCTTTGTGCACAAAATAAGCAAATAAATAGATATTTTAAGAAATAGGAATCATGATAAAAAAACATATAATTGCCATAGGAATGGCTGTAGTAGCCATAACTACAAGCCTTTACACCCTTACAGGATGTCAGGCACACGAAGGTAACGAAGAACAGTTGGAAAACGACCTAGATTCTTTTGCCACCTATTATTATAACTGGCAATTTCCAAAGGCTGTCAAGTTCTGTACTGCCAGTTCAGAACCATGGCTGAAGTATGCTGCCAGCAATGTACATGAAGCAGATGTGGAACTTTTAAGGAACAAGGAAACGGATGCTACGGTAGAAATCAACGACATCGATTTCGGTGATGACGAGGTAAGCGCCATTGCAGATATCACCGTGCGGAACTTCCTGCAGATGGACAGCATTGGCGAGGAAGCACACCTCGTAGAAGAGGCCGACTTCCTATTGCCAATGTGTATGGAAAATGGGGTATGGAAGGTTAGAATGGCAAGCCTACCGCAAAGTGGAAAGAAAAATCACGACTAAGCTTTGGGTGAATAATTGCCCAATGCTCATCTCCACTCTCATAGGCAGGATTAATCGCCTTCATACCCATATCCAAACGTAGGATGAAATAATCGAAATTCAATCGGAGTCCCAAACCATACGCTGCAGCTATCTGCTTATAGAACTCATTTATCTTGAACTGTCCTCCTGGCTGTTCTGCATAATTGCGGAGCGTCCAGATATTACCGGCATCCAGGAACAGCGCTCCTTCAAACTTCCAGAAAAGAGCAGTACGATACTCTGCATTCAAATCCAGCTTCAAATCTCCCGTCTGGTTGATGAAGTCGATTCTGCCATCATTTCCCTTATATTTACCAGGACCCAATTCTCTGACTCCCCATCCTCTCACCGAGTTGGCACCACCGGAGAAGTATCGCTTTTCGAAAGGCAGCACGGTGCTGTTGCCATACGGATACGCCACACCAAGACCGGCATGCAGCGCCAGGGCATTGCGCTTATCCAACTGCAGGAGATGGGTATAGTCGAAATCAAACTTGGCATACTGAGCGTATGCGATGTTCAGGAACGTATGCTGTCCCTGCGAATTGGTTCTGAATCCCAGGGTCTTAGAGAAACCATCAAGCAGATTGCCTGCCGACTCCACATTCAATCGGAAAGCATCCACCCCATTGCTATAGGTCAGTCCAAATCCCATCTTCATGATAAAGATATCTTCGTAATTATAGCGCAAGATGGCATTTCTGTTATCGACATTGTCGAGATAATCCTTCTTGAAAGTCTCCGAAATCCAAGGCATATACACATAGTTGAGATCGAGCAGGTCGAAACGCCAAGCCAGATGATGACGTGGTTCTGCCCAGCGATAACGCCATGCCGTTGAGAAGACGCGGCGATGGAACTCCGGACGGTTCTGTAAATCCCAGCTTACAGACAACTCGCTATTAGCCGTTTGTCTACGACGGAAATTCTTGGAAAGGAAAGGTGCCACGAATCGTGGGAACACCAGCTTTCCCTCTACCGAATACTCGGTATAGTTCTGGTCCTGATATCCCTCCAGACCGGTTATAGCCTCGTAGGCTCCACGGAGTTCGATGCTTAACTGTTCACTGCCACGGAATAGATTTCTGTTGGTATAAGTGAGCGATGCAGCTGCACCAAAATCGCCTGCCGTATTGGTTCCTTCAGGCTGGAAAGAGATTGTAGAAGGCTTATTAGTGCTAACCTGAATATTACAATCCAGCAGACGGTTGAAGACCTCATCACCAGTATTCTGACTTTCTCCAACATAAGCAATTCTGTTACTATCCGGAACTTCAGCAAATCGGATATTGGTATACTTCACCGCTTGCAAACGGGCAAAATTATTATAGGTGCGCTGCAAAGCAGAGGCACTATAAGGTCTGCCCTCCTTCAAGGCTGTTGCATTGAGCAATACCTGACGGCGAAGGTGAATACGGTCGCTATCATTACTGAGATAATTGATATTGCGAATCTGATAACGGGGATGATCAGTTTCGGGTGCATTGCTGCTAGCCTTATACTTCGTAAGATGCAAGGTTAAAGCAATATCATTCTGTCCTGCTATCGTATCGGCACTAAAATAGATAAAGTCTTTGTTAAACCTAAAGTAGCCGTCATCCATCAGCAGGTTGGCAATGCGTTTGCGCTCATTATCAAGCGCCTCTACCGAGAATCGCATCCCTGGCTTGAGGTTCTGGTTGTCGGGGTCATCGAGATGCAGAATGTTCTGTATGTTCTCATCCTCAACATCATACTCCACCTTACCCATGACATACGGAATGCCTGGATGCAAAGTATACTTTGCATCCAGTTTCTTGCCTTCAGTGGTAGTATTGAGCGAAACGCCAGCATGCATGAATCCCTGGTTCTGCATCGCCTTGACAAGGTCCTGACAAGTAAGCCGAGCCTGCAAGGTATCGTAGATGACCGGCTTCCTGCTGAAAGGGTTCTTAAAGAGCGAAAAGAGTTTCGGCTTCTCTTTCTGGCGCACATACTGCTTGAGCGCCCCAGCATCATAATCATCTGAGTCGCTCTCCATCTCTACCTTATTTAATATATACTCTCCCTCTGGCACGTATTTGCTGGAAGAACATCCAGCAAATACCAGTGGCAGGACGAATACTGAAATCTTCTGTATTTTCAAAATTCTCATCTTTTAATCACAATAAGGTACACGCTTCTTCTGTAGAAACTACCTTAATAGCACTCTCTTCAAAATCTTTAGAATTTCTGGTTACTAAATAATCTGAAACCGAACGTAATGCAGAATAATACTGTACTCCATCCTCAAAATCTTTCCATCCTGCATCATACGAGTGATAGATATCAGAAGAATCAACAGAACATACTTCAATAAAAGCACGCAGGAAGTCTATTTTACGACGGAAAATTTCCATCGGCATTTTGCAACGTTCTACACAAATGAAATTCGCAGTAACTATTGACAGAGTTGATACACAAATCGAGACTTTCTTTTCAAATGCATACGATACAATCATAGCTGCAGCATCATAAAACAGAGGCCGTTCCATGATAAAATCGATCAAGACATTAGTATCTAAAAATAGTTTCATAAATATTTCTCCATTAATGCGTCAGCCTTTTCTTCCTTGTAATCTTCAGATAATCCTTCAGGGCATTTAAACCCAACCTCCAAAGCCTTTACTTCAGGGGATATATAGAACTTATTCTTAGGATGTTCTTTAGATTTGATCTTATCCAAGAAAGAGTTCAATACAGATATTACAGCCTCAGTTACACTGATATTATTCTGCCGAGCATACCACTCCACATTACTGTATGTCTTATTATCTAAAGCAATTGTATTCATTGTATAATCTCCTTTTTTATGAAATATGCTGCAAATATACAGTCTTTTTTTCACTTTTCCAAAATTTAATACAACTATTTTGCCACTTTAAAGAAAATTGAGTACCTTTGCATCCATTAAAGATTAGAAACATCAACAAATGATTAGCAAGAATAAGATAAAATACATTCGTTCTCTTGAACTGAAGAAGAACCGCAACAAGGAAGGAAAGTTCGTGGCGGAAGGTTTCAAGGTAGTAGATGACCTGCTCGCCCTGCAACCTGCCGACCTCATTGTGGCAACAGGTGAATGGCTCAAAGGCAAGCATTTCCCAGTTCAAACAGAGGTGATTGAGGTTACTGAAGAGGAACTGAAGAAAGTAAGTTTCCTGCAGCATCCGCAACAGGTTCTTGCCGTATTCAAACAGGCAACATCAGGAGATTACAGCATCAACACCAATGAACTGAATCTGGCTCTTGATGGCGTGCAAGACCCAGGCAACCTGGGTACCATTATCCGCATTGCCGACTGGTTTGGCATCACCCATATCTATTGCAGTCAGGATACTGCCGATGTATACAACCCAAAGGTGGTGCAGGCTACGATGGGCAGCATTGCAAGAGTAAAGGTAGAATATGGCGATTTGCTGGGTCTGGTAGAATCTCTTCCAGATAATGTTCCCGTATACGGAACCTTATTGGACGGTGACAACATCTATCAGCAAACGCTCGAAAACCGAGGACTCATCGTGATGGGAAACGAAGGAAAAGGTATTTCGCCTGCCCTGGCGAAAAAGGTGAACCACAAATTGCTTATCCCGAACTTCCCTGAAGGAAGGGCCACTGCTGATAGCCTGAACGTGGCTATCGCAACAGCCATCACTTGTTCAGAATTCAGAAGAAACTTTTAAGGGTAAAAAGTAAAAAGCGATAATTAGAAATTAAAACAAGATAGTTATGGAAGTAAATGAATTATTTAAGCAGCGCAGCATAACTGCTTGTATGAAAGCATCCTACAATACAGTGACGAGCGACATTAAATCGGTTATCAAGCAAACTTGGGCTACACATGTACCGTTTGCGGTATTGTTGGCTATCGTACTCTACTTTCTCCTCCCCAACAAGTCGCTTCACGATTGGGGAGTAGTAAATCCGATGGCATCATTCATTCTGCAAACCATCATTTACTTTGCCACCATCGTCATGGCAGTCATTTCGTTTTGGTATCTCATGCCACGAAAGCAACTGTGTGCAAAGGGCGAAAAGCGCAAGGTTGGCAAGTCTTTGCTCCGTATTCTCCGTCACTTTGGAGGTTTCTTCATGACTTGCTTCCTCGGTATCATGATTGTAGGCATTGTCACCTTTATCGCAGCCTTGCCTTCCATCATCCTCATCATCGCCCAGTTCTACTCACAGCTAGGCGCTCTTGATGGCGACCCACTGGGAGTACCAGGGTACTTCACCCCACTCCTCTTCCTCGTCTTCACCATCACCAGCCTCCTTATCATCTATGCACTGAGCTGGCTTGGCATATCCTTGGCCTACCTTTATGGTTCGTACAAGGTAACAGATGAAGAAAAGCAGAAACAGAAGGACAGCGAACAGATGACAACCACAGAAATAGAAAAGTATTAATCATATTAGCATAAAACACTAAGAGAAAATGAAACAGACAAGATTACTCTTCATCGACCGCGATGGAACCCTGATTCAGGAACCAGAGGATGAGCAGATTGACAGCTTCGAGAAGCTGGTATTCACCAAGGGCGTATTCCGCAACCTCGCCTTCATTGCCCAGCACACCGACTACGAGCTGGTGATGGTGAGCAACCAGGACGGACTGGGCACCGATTCCTTCCCGGAGGATACCTTCTGGCCTGTCCACAACTTCATCATCCAGACCCTGGAGAGCGAGGGCATCCACTTCAGCAAGCAGCACATCGACCGCCACTTCCCGGAGGATAACTCACCAATGAGAAAGCCGGGCACGGGCATGCTGACCGAATACATCGGCAACCCGGCATACGACCTGGCAAACTGTTATGTGATCGGTGACCGTGAAACCGATGCCAAGCTTGCAGAAAATCTGGGCTGCAAGAGTCTGATTCTCGGAAAAGACGGCATGGACTGGGATAAGATTGCTGAGATTCTCTTTGCCGGCGACCGCATTGCCGAGGTAAAGCGCACCACCAAGGAGACGGATATCTACATCAAGGTAAATCTCGATGGCAGCGGCAAATGCGACATCTCTACCGGTCTTGGTTTCTTCGACCACATGCTGGAACAGATAGGCAAGCACGGCATGATGGACCTCACCATCCACACCAAGGGCGACCTCTATGTGGATGAACATCACACCATTGAAGATACGGGTATTGCACTGGGCGAATGCCTGTTGCAGGCTTTGGGCGACAAGCGTGGCATCGAAAGATACGGCTACAGTCTGCCGATGGATGATTGTCTCTGTCAGGTAGCATTGGATTTCGGTGGCCGTCCATGGTTGATTTGGGATGCCGAGTTCCACAGAGAAAAGGTGGGCGAAATGCCAACCGAGATGTTCAAGCATTTCTTCAAGAGTCTGAGTGATGCGGCAAAGATGAACCTCAATATCAAGGCTGAAGGCGAAAATGAGCATCACAAGATAGAAGGCATCTTCAAGGCACTTGCCCGTTCGCTGAAAATGGCGGTAAAGAGAGACATCTACCACTTCGAGCTTCCTAGCTCTAAGGGAATGCTGTAACTTTAAGGCACGGATTACACGGAGGCTGGCGCTATGAGTTTTTTAAGTTACGCAAGTCAAAAAATCTGTGTAATCCGTGTAATCCGTGCCTAAAAAAATTAAAACTTTGTCATGAACTCCACAACAATCTTATCCTTTTCTGAAGTCTTGGCAATGCCACCCTTGCGATAGAAATACTTCTCGTAGTTGATACGGATATCCGAGATGAATGGCTTGGCAAGGCTCAGGGTTACACCGCCCGTAACACGATGGCGCTTGTAATCATTGATCTTCAAGGCACCAAGTTCGGTATCAGAACCACCATATCGGGTACCATCGCTGTGGTCGCTCATGAAATCATATCTTGCCAATGGCGAAACCTTCCTGATGATGCTCTTCTGATTGATGACCGGAATGTCATAGCAGATGAAGCCATCGAAAGCATGCACATCGTGGAAAGCATTCTTGCTATAGTGCTTGTAAAGATACTCAGCCTCAGCTATGAAACCACCCTTGTGGAAGGTGATACCACCATCATACATCGTTACCGTGATATCAGATGGCTTAATCTTCTGGGTACTCAATACCAGGTTCACATTCGGGAAGAGGAACTGAGCCTTGGCAGAATAGTTAACGCCCTTGGTCCAGTAATCCTTCTGGTTGGTCAAGCCAGAACCGTTGAAGATACCGGCATTCACCACGATAGGGAAACCTACATTCCAGGTGTATCCTATTTCAGCACCCACATCGCGCACGTTACCCACTTGCTTGGCGATGAACGAACGGTTGGCAAAGTACTGCTGATGAGGAGAACGGTGAGCATCGATGGTGAATGGCACACGCTCCTGACCGATGGTAAACTGCAGGGTCTTCCAAGGCTTGATGCGTGTATAGGCATCGAGCATCTTGATCTTACCCTCATCGCAAAGGTCGATTTCCGCCTTGTAGCTTACCTGAGGTGTTACATTGCCAGCCACGTTGATGCGGGCCGTGCGCACCTCGAATCGTCCCTCCCCCTCTTCGGTCTGGTACTCATACTTAGAGCGGATGGTTCCACCAATGGTCATGGTCTTGGTGAATTCCCCGATGCCCTTCTCCAAAGAACTGTTTCCTGAATTCTGGGCATTCATTCCCATCGACACCATCGAGAGTGCCATCAACAAATACGTTTTCTTCTTCATTTCTTACCTTATTATATATACACGTAAATCTGATTTTCTTTATTCCGAATGAAATCTTTTCCGATGATGCGGAAAGACATCTTCTTCATTTCGACTGCAAAGGTAAGGAGAAGATATTTCTACCGTAAAACATAAGTATTACAAAGATGTTACATCATACATTTATAATACCCGTAATGTTTCTGTAATATCAGTAATATGGTCGTAACATCATCGTCATAAACACGTAATCGCTTTTTCTTTTCCATCTGAAAATATCACCGTATCTTTGCAGCCGAAAAGAAACATTAATTTATTAATACAGGATGAAGGAAAATAAGAAAGCAATCTTGGAGATTCTTAAGAAGAGCTCCAAGAAAGACGGTAAGTTTGAAAACTTAGTGCTCAATCTCGCTTTGCAGAAGATAGACAGCGACAGTTTTGAATTCGATGGCGATGCAGTTTACACCAACGACAAGAAGCGCCTGGTTTATTGCATGAGCCAGGAGGCTAGTTTTGCCATTCCAGAGGGAGTGGAGATTATCGGCGAGATGGCATTCCGCGGCAAGAAGACCCTCAAGAACGTGATCATCGCCAACAGCGTAAAGGAAATCGAGCACGATGCTTTCTACGATTGTGATGAATTGGATAACGTTTATGTACCTGCGAGCGTAAAGATAGTAAGAAGCTACGCCTTTGCAGAGTGCGACAAGTTGAAGAAGGTTACCTTTGCAGGTACCCCAGAAAAGGTAGGCCGTCATACCTTTGACGACTGCAATCAGCTGCACGACATCATCGTGCCAGCAGGAAGCAGCAAGTTCTTCCGCAAGGAACTCCACTTTATCAATGGAGACACCGACTACCTTGTTTTAGAGAAGGCTGAAAAGAAGGTAGAGATTCCTGAAAAGAAGGCTGAGACTTCTGAAAAGAAGAGCAAGAAGGAAGGTGCCGAGAAGAAGGTGGAGACTCCTGAAAAGAAGGCCGACAAGAAAGCCGATTCTGAGAACAAGGCAAAGAAAGAGCTTGCAAAAGTAAAGTAACTCAAAAGATTAAATCAGTTAAATCATGACTAAAGAAGATATGATGAAGAAAGCTTATGTAGAACGCGACATCAGTTGGATGTACTTCAACCATCGCATTCTCCAGGAAGCAGAGAAAGAGTATGTGCCATTGTTGGAGCGCCTCTCTTTCCTCGGTATTTACTCCAACAACCTCGACGAGTTCTTCCGTGTCCGCGTGGCATCGCTCAACCGAATGCTCGACCAGAAACTCGACAAGGATACCGAACAGCAGATTAAGAAATCTCTCAAAACGATTAACAAGCTCAATGAATCTTATTCGAAAGAATACACTGAGGCGGTGGATACGGTTTTCCGAGAGCTTGAAGTACACAAGGTTCGCCTGCTCACCGAAGACCAGCTCAACGACGAGCAGAAGGATTTCCTCACGCAGTTCTTCTACGACAAGCTCAATGGCTCTGTCAACCCTATTTGGCTCAACGAGATAGACGACCTCTCTACCCTGGAGGACAACCGCATTTACCTTGCCGTAGAAAAGGCTGAGGATGACAAAAAGAAGAAATATGCCGTAGTAAAGGTACCGGATAGAGTTTATGGACGCTGGGTAAAGGTGCCGGCAAGCGATGGTTTCGACAACATCATGTATCTGGACGATGTAATCAGATACTGTCTGCCACTGGTATTCCTCGGTTTCAAGAAGAGCACCTACCGTGCCTTCAGTTTCAAGTTTACCAAGGATGCCGAGATGGAGATGGACAACGATGCCGACTTCGGAACCATGGAGAAGATAGCCCTGGGTGTAAGCAGCCGCAAGAAGGGTGAAGCCGTGCGCGTAATATACGACCAGGAGATGCCGAAGGAACTTCAGAAGAAGCTGCGTGAGCGATTGAACACCAAGGAGCTGGATGCTTCACTGGCTGGCGGAAGATACCAGAACCACAAGGATCTGATGTCGTTCCCAGATTGCGGACACAAGGAACTGAAGTACGAAAAATGGGCTCCTATCATGAAACCGGAATTCCTCTCCAACGAGAGCATCCTCGACCAGATTCGTGAGAAAGACCGTTTTATCCACGTACCCTACCATAGCTTCAACGGCTACATCCGTGTGCTCCGTGAGGCTGCCACCAAGCCCGAGGTAAAGGCCATCAAGACCACCCTCTATCGTCTGGCCAAGGATTCAAAGGTAGTGAAGGCACTCATCACCGCTGCCCGCAACGGCAAGAAGGTAACTGCCGTGGTAGAGCTTCTGGCACGTTTCGACGAGGAGAGCAACATCAAGTGGAGCAAGCGTATGCAGGAAGAGGGCGTAAACGTAATCTTCGGTGTAGAAGGACTGAAGATTCACTCCAAACTGCTCTATATCGAGTCAAAGAAGGGCAACATCGCCTGCGTGGGAACCGGAAACTTCCATGAGGGCAATGCCAAGATCTATACCGACTATCTGATAATGACCGCCCGTACTAAGCTGGTAAACGAGGTGGCTAAGGTATTCGATTTCATCGACCGCCCATTCTCACCATTCCGCTTCAACGAGCTCCTCGTCTCTCCAAACTCCATGAAGAGCCGCATCCTGCGTATGCTCGACACCGAAATCAAGAATGCCAACGAGGGCAAGGAGGCTTGGGTGAAGATGAAGATCAACCACATCACCGATACCGATATGGTAACCAAGCTCTATCAAGCTTCAAAGGCTGGCGTGAAGATAGACATCGTGATCCGCGGCAACTGTTCGCTGGTGCCAGGCATCGCCAAGCTCAGCGACAACATCCACTGCGTGGGCATCATCGACCGCTATCTGGAGCACAGCCGCATCCTCATCTTTGCCAACGGAGGCAAGCCAAGATACTTCATCGGTTCTGCCGACTGGATGCCAAGAAACCTCATCAACCGCATCGAGGTGCTCACCCCGGTATATGACGAGGATATGCAGGCAGACCTGCTCCGCACCATCTCATACGGTATGAGAGATACGATGAACGGCCGTGTAGTAGATGGCAAGGGCGGCAAGGAGTTTGTGGAAGGCGAGCCATTCCGCAGTCAGGAAGAACTTTATAAAGCATATAAATAATAAAGCATATAAATAATGATGAATTTAGCATCCATTGATATCGGCTCCAACGGAGCCCGACTCCTCATCAAGCGCTTCGATCCAGAGGCAATCCGAGAAGAAGACCGCATCAAGAAACTCATGTTCATCCGCATCCCACTGCGATTGGGTAAGGATGTCTTCACCCTGGGAAAGGTTTCCAAGGAGCGTGAGAAGATGATGCTCCACATGATGAAGGGCTTCAAGCAATTCATGAAACTCAATGACGTAGAGGCATTTCGCGCCTGTGCCACTTCAGCCATGCGCGATGCCGAGAACGGCAAGAAGGTGCTCAAGAAGATAGAGAAGCAAACCGGCATCAAACTCGAAATCATCAAGGGTCAGGAGGAGGCACAGCTCCTCTACAACAACCTGGTAGAGAAAACAGACTCCAACGAGGGCAGCTTTGCCTACATTGATGTGGGCGGCGGTTCCACGGAGGTGAGCATCATCCACGATGGTGTGCTCGCCGAGAGCTATTCCTACAACATGGGTACGCTGAGAATGCTGAGCGGTAAGGTGACTGCCGACACCGAAAAGCTCTTCAAGGAGAACCTGACGAGATATGCCGATCAATACGGCGACATCAGAATCATCGGTTCGGGTGGCAACATCAACAAGTTGAACAAGCTGGCACGCCACAGCAAGCAGGACGCCAAGAACCTGACGCTTGCCGAACTGAAGCGTCTCTACTCGATGATGCAGCCCCTGAGCATCGAGGAGCGCGAGATTTCCTTCTCTCTGAAGGAAGACCGTGCCGACGTCATCATTCCTGCCGCTGAGATTTTCCTCAAGGCATGCGAATATTTGAAGTGCGAAAACATCATGGTGCCCAACATCTCACTCGCCGACTCCATCGTAGATGGTCTCTATGAGAAGATGATGGCAAAAACAGAGGAATAAACCACTTCATCCGCAAATAAAATAAAAGATATGTCTATATCTCAAATTTTTATGCTATCTTTGCACGGAAATGTGCGAAGGTAGCATTTTTTTTGTTTACCTTTCGCCTCTTCTTGCGTCATACACATAAAAAGGAACAAATGGAAGAAACAGAATTTGAACATATCGCCCAGGAAATGCGCCCCAGGTTGACGGCACATTGTCAACGCTATCTCTCGGCAGGAACCCTTGCCGAAGAAGCCGACGACATCGTGCAGGAAACCCTGGTGAAGCTCTGGAAGATGCGCGAAAGGCTCTCTGAATACCAGAGCATCGAGGCGCTCGGAATGACGATAGCCAGGAATCTCTGTATCGACCATCTGAGACGCAACAAAGCCCAGACTGCATCGCTGGAACAGATGAAGCATCCCGCAGAAATCTGTACGGCAACCGAGCGTACCGACCAGACCATCATCGGCGAAGATACGCAAAGGCGACTCAACAGGGCGATGGACAGGCTTCCGGATACGCAGAGAAGAATGCTGCTATTGAGAAGCGAGGGAAAGAGCCTCGATGAGATTGCCGAAATCTGCGGAGCCAACAAGACGAGCACCAAGACGATGATTTCTGCAGCAAGAAGATCATTGTTGAAAATGATGAAGTCATAAACTCTAAAAATGAAAGAAATGAAGAAACTAGAAGATATAACCTATCGCCACGAGCTGATAGAACGCTACCTCGATGCTGATACAAGCGTGGAGGAAGAACAGGCATTGGCTGATTTCTATCGCCATTGCGAAGATAAGGATTTAACGGATGAGGATCTCGACATCAGAAACCTGATGCTGGGAATGGAGAACTATACTCCGAATATTCTTCTGACGGAAGAGGAAGATAAACAGCTAGATATGAAAGAGATGTCCCTTGCTACTTCTAAGACGCACGAAACAAGATGGGTACGCCTCTCAGCCATTCTTCTCGCTACGGCGATGCTGGCAGGCCTCATCTTCCTGCTCTTCCCTATCAAGAATTATTTCTCATCCTCTTCTGAACAACAATCTGGCCTTGCCAACTTGGTTCCTACAGAGCAGGTGGTTCGCTCGCAGCCATCTTCCGAGGATGAAGACGGGAACCTGGACGCTTACGAAAAGATGGAACATGCCGACTCCCTCTTCCTGGCTGCAACCCAGAATATCGTGACTCCACAGGAAATGAAGTCAAGCAAGATGGCACTTGCCAAAAGAAAGAATATCGCAGAAAGAAGCGAGAAACATGCAGGGAAGACTACAGAAAATACAGAAGAGACCTCTTCTGGCAATACGGAGAAGACTTCATCTGAAGCAGAAAGAAGTATTCATGAAGATTTCACTCAGATTTATGAAGTAGCCTCTGCCGCCCTGCCTTCTGCCGAGCAGCTGATCATCAACCGCCAAGGCAATAACATCGTTATCTCAACCCTGGACAACGAAGGCAACATGCAGCATTACACCATCAATGCCGCAGAGACTCAAGATGGTAGTTATCAACTACTTCCACTGGCACAGTTAAACGATTTATAAAACTCTCTACGCTTATGAAAAAGTATATTTTCACCATTGCATTTGCTCTGCTGGGCATAACCAGCAGTATGGCATCGAAGGCAGATACCCTGCGTATCTACAGCATTGACGGTGAGCGCATCCCAAATTTCACCGGCAAGGAGCTTATCGGTAAAACCATCAAGAATTACCAGGTAAACACCACCATCTTGCCGGCACCCAAAAGCGATGTGATAGAAATTCATATCATCACCACTACCACACCTCCTGCCCCCAAGCCAGACCCTCACTATCTGATCAAGGGCAGAGAGCAGGAGCTGACTAAAGAAGAATTCAACAAGATTTCTTCCAGTAAGATCAGAGCCATCGAGATCTTGAAAGAGGGCACCAAAGCCATTCAGGAAAGAGGTCTGAAAGAGGATGGCAGAAGCTACATCATCGTTACTCTGAAGAAATAACAGACAAAACATATCCCTTTTTCTTCAGCGACTCAATCTTAACGGTCACATCATGCTGAAGAGCATGGCGAAGATACGTCATCTGCACATTCACAGCCAGGGAGTTGGCATAGCTCACGGTACCCCACACCGCCTCCTGTATCATCTCCTTGCTTACTACATTGCCGATATTCTTCGCCAACAGACGGAGGATGTCGGCTTGTCGGCTGGTAATGAGCACACGAGAGGAACGGGTGCGAAGCTCATTGTTATTATAGCAGAAGGTGGTTTCACCGAAATGATACACCTCCTCTTCTATCGTCTCACTCTCATTCATGGAGAACCGCTCCTCTATTCTTGCCAGCAACTCTTCTGGATAGAAGGGTTTGGCAAGATAATCGTTTGCCTTCAGGGAGAAACCTTTCAGTCGATCGTTCTTCTCCGTACGGTCGGTGAGAAAGAAGATAAGCACCTTCGGGTCGATGGTTCTGATGCGTTCTGCCACCTCATAGCCATCCATCTCCGGCATATTGATGTCGAGCAATACCAGGTCGGGCTTCACTTCCGGGAACTGCTCCCATGCCTTCTTGCCATTGCCGGCATAAGTCACGTCGTAGCCATGCTGCTGCAGGAAACTCTTCAGCAACATGGAATACTTCAAGTCATCGTCTGCAAATAATATCTTGATCATTTTTTCTGTTGTTTATAGCGTTAAACCGGATGCATCAGGAGTGCTGCGGGATGATGATCGAAATCCTGGTTCCCTTGCCCACTTCGCTCTGCATCATTTTTCTGCCCCCATGGGCCTTCACAATCATATCAACAAAACTCAAACCCAAGCCGATGCCTGGCTGCATCATATCCGGGTAAGCATTGCTGCGATAGAACTTCGTCCAGACTCTCTGCTGCTCGTCGGGCGAAATTCCGATACCATTATCAGATACAGAAATCATGACTTCCTCCTTCCCGGTATCTCGGCAGGCAACATGGATATTGACTATGTCGCCGGAATACTTCACCGAGTTCTCCATCAGGTTGCTGACCACATTCAGAAGCTGGTCTCTATCTCCCATCATCCTATCGGAAGTGCGCTGGTAATCGAGCGAAACATTCACCTCCTTCTGCTTATTCTTTCGATAAACTGCCACCAGATTCAGCAAAGCGGCATGGATATCGAAAGAAGTTATCTGGAGCGGGATATGTTCCTCTGCCCTGATTACTTCACGAAGTTTGGCGAGATAGGCGGTCAGGTTATCGCTCTCCTCTCTTACGGTCTCCATGATAAGGGCATTCTCATCCTTCTCATCTGTCTTTTGAGCAGAGAATACAGATACACACATCTTCAGCGTCTGCACGGGGCGCTTCAGCTCGTGAATCATCGTATGCACGAAGTCGCTTCGCATCTTATCCACCTTCTTCTGCAGGAGCATCACCTTGATGAGATAAGCTATGCTCAGGAGAAGCATGATGGTAACTAGGAGACTTCCTATCATCTGCCACATCATTCCCTTCAGGATGGGCAGCATCAGCACCTGCATCCTCATCTGCATCGACTGATACTGGATAGGATTGAAAGGCACTTGCACCAGCATTTCGTGATGAAACAAGGTAGGAGACTCTACGATTCTTGTCTGCCAAAGGCGATGCTTACCCGTCTTCATCTCAGACTCGATGAACCCATTGCCCAGTTTCCTACTGACGAAACGATCAAAATGCACCTTGTCAAAACGGGTAAGCTGGTAAGTGATGTAAGTATTCAGGCAATCAAAAGAATTATTGGAATCCGTCTCACGCAAATCGAAAGTATCTCTCTTCTCCATCACGTTACCGAATCCCGGCTTACGATACACCACTCCACCAATGATTGTATCCGTATCCAGCGGAGAGCAAACCGTAGTACAGGGACCCTTGAAGTCTGAAAAATATGCCGAGACGACATAACCGATATGTGATTTTTCTTTTACCGCCGCTCCGATATTTGTCAGATAGGCAATAATCGCCTGTTCCGCCTTTTCGGCGTTTTTCTTCCCCATCTCTCCCATCGAATAGGTCACGCTATTGTAGAGCCAATAGGTCTGCAAGCCTATCAGCAGGAAAGAGGAAAGGATGGCGAGCAGCCAGACTTGTTTGATTCTTCTATTCATATCATTTTTTCTTTTTTCGATGCAAAGGTACGAAGATTTCACTATATATAATAAGGTGAAGCAAGATTATTTTGCCAGCGTAATGTTTCAGTAATGATTATTTGCGATTTTGAGCCCGAAAAGCTGTTCCTTTGCAGACGAAAACAAAAAGCAAGGAAGAAAATGAAGAAAGAAACAGTTATATGTGCGATGCTAGCCACCGCCACCTGTGCAACAGCACAAAATGGGAAATTCCCGGCATCTGAAGTTTCCGCAGACTCGGTACAGACGGAAAAAGATTCGATCAAAGCAGATAAGGAAGCAGAGACAAAAGCTGATAAGGAAGCCGAGATTCAAGCCGTAACCGTAACAGGTCATCGCCCGATGTACAAGATGAGGAACGATGCCCTGGTTACCCGTGTCCGCAACACTCCTTTGGCAAAGGAACCAACGCTGGAAGATGTATTGAGACACATCCCCGGTATGAGACAAACCGCCGATGGAAGCCTGGTGGTAAACGGACTGGGAGCCCCCACCATCTACCTCAACGACAAGAAGGCGACTTCAGCCGAACTCGCTCATCTCGATGTGAAGCTGATAGATGAAATAGAACTCATTACCACTCCTGGTGCAAAATATGATGCAACGACGGGAGCCGTACTGAGAATCCTGACGAGAAGAACAGACGAGGGTATATTCGGCAAGATGCAGGTGTATGATGAATTGAGCGAGGTGAACACCAACCACGAGGAATTGACTCTGGGTTGGGTAACGAAGAAAATTTCGCTCACAGGATTTTACGGTTACACAGACAACCGATACAATGTGCATCAGCCACAGGAAGCGCTCGTAAGAGCCAAAGATGGCGAATATCTCTTCGGAACCGACCGCCATGGCAAGAACAAGGCAAATTATAACGCTACAGAACTCAACTTCGACTGGCAGCTCAGCAAGCAGCACGAAGTGGGAATACAATGGGAAGGGCTTTGGCTGAATGGCGGTAGAAGCGAGAAACAGCAGCAGTACTATCGCTATCCTAACCCAGCAGGAGAAGATACAAATAGCGAGATGAAGCTTTCTGATGCGGATGGCGAAATGAAGTATTTTGATGCGGAGAGCCAGCAATGGGGACACCAGCGCAGCCACCACTTCAACCTCTTCCATCTGGCTAAATGGTCGAAACATCTCTCATCACAGATTTATCTGGACTATGCCAGGAACAAGGATTCTGACAGCCAGCCTATCACGGAGAAAGAAGGTAGCGAGATGCAGGAAACCCTCAACCGCTCTAATTCCAACTACGATATCTATAGTGGAAGAATCGAAGTCAAACAACTCTTCTCTGATAAACATTCCATCAACTATGGTGGCGAATGGAGTCTGATGGAAGGCAAAGGTAGAACCGAAAGTTCTGCCGATATGCTTGGAACTACGGAATACAAAAACCACGATACCAAGACGGCTGCTTACCTGCAATATCAGGGTGAAGCTGGCAGATGGAGCTGGTGGGCAGGCATCCGATACGAGCATCTCACATCCCGATACACCAATCTGTCGGAGGAATCTCCCGACAATATGGAGCGCCATTACGACCAGTGGTTTCCATCGTTCGGTATCACTCTCAACGAACCATCGTGGCATCACTCGCTCAGCTTCCGAACTACCACCGCCCGACCTTCTTTCAGTCAGCTCAGTGGGAACATCTACTATATCTCGCGCTTTCAGTATCAGATCAGCAATCCGAAGCTGCAGCCTGTCAACACCTATCATCTGACCTACTCGGTACAGTGGAAAGACTTCATGGGAATGCTGAGATACACCCGTAGCGACCACTCCATCATGAACGTGCATGAAGTGCCAGAAGACAAACCGGTGAGATACGTGAGTACATTCATGAACTTCAACAAGATGCAGAAATACATGGCCTATCTCAACTGGGGACACGTCTTCGGCTGCTGGCGTCCGAATGTCAATGCAAGCATCACTTACCAGCGCTTCTCCGCAAATGATTACGGAGAGCTAATCAGTTACAACGGAATAACTTGGGATGCATCGTTTGACAATTACTTCACGCTACCAAACGACTATCAGCTGTCGCTCTCCTACAGTTTTGACAACGGAGGACAAGTGGGCAAAACGAAGTTCAGCCCCACTCAGAACTGGAGTCTTGGTGCCAACAAATCGTGGATGGACGGCAGATTACAGGTTGCCTTCAGTGCCAACGACCTCTTCCATCAGCAGCTCTTCAAGGAGCGAACCCACGAGCATGCCGTTGACTTCTCCCAGACTGAGGATTACAAACTATGGAGCTACAAGTTGACCGTAACCTGGAAATTCAACAAGCGCAAGGGAAGATACAACGGCATGAACAGTGCGGAAGATGAATTGAACCGACTTTAGCCGGACAAGACTCTCTTATCGTAATGATCTTTATAATTTCAAGTATCCGGGTTATCCCACTCCCAGCAGTTCTACTTCGAATATCAGGGTAGAACCGCCTGGGATGCCTGGCTGCGAGAACTTGCCGTAGCCCATCTCGGCTGGGATGTAAAGTTCCCACTGGTCGCCCACGTGCATCTGCTGCATGGCAACAATCCAGCCATCTATCAGGTCGCTCAATCGCATGGCGAAAGGCGTACCGCCACGGCTGGAATCAAACTTCTTGCCATTGATGGTCCAACCGGTATAATGAGCCGTCACGAGGCTGCGTCGGCTAGGCTGTGCTCCCTTCGGGTCGCCCTGCTTCAACACCTTATAATAAATACCACGAGGCAGCGCCATAACGCCCTCCTCCTTTGCCTTTTCCTCCAGCCAACGCTTGTTGGCCTCAACATATTCTCTTTTTGCCATAAAACTATTTGATACTTGATATACTATGATTTTTGCGCAAAGTTACAAAAATCTATCGTATCTGCAAAAGAAAAAGGAGAACTTTTCTTCTTTTATCAAAGAAAAGCAGTACCTTTGTACCCTAATCAACCCAAAATACGATATGCCACAATCACTACATATTGCAATTATTGGTGGGGGTGCCGCAGGATTCTTTGCGGCGAAGTGCTCGACATCGATGCCATCACCGGCGGCTTCAATCTGCAGGCCGCCTGGACCACGGGATATGTGGTGGGACAACATATCGGAGAATAGCCTACTCCTCTTTTGAAACAAAGTCTTTCACGATGCGAGTGTATTCCTCGTGATGGTCGCGATATGCCATGGCATGAACGGAGCCTTTAGCGATGAAGATGGCTTTACGGCCCTTTGTCTTTGCCTCATAAAGCGGATGAAGCATGGCGTAGGGCACGAAGGCATCCTTGTCGCCATGGATAAAGAGCATCGGTTTGGTGCTCTTACGAACCTGCTCTATCTGCTGAGCCTCGGCAAAAGACCAGCCGTAGCGATGCTGGCAAAGGGCAGAAGTGGTATTCATCAGCGGGAAGGCAGGCAAGCCAAACTGGTCTTTGAGCTGAGCGGAAAACTCATCCCACACGCTGGTATAGCCGCAGTCCTCCACAAAGCACTTCACGTAATCGGGAGTCTTCTCTCCCGATACTGCCATCGTGGTTGCCGCACCCATCGAAATACCGTGAATCACCTGACGGGTATTCTTCACTCTTCGGTCTTCACCCTTCGCTCTCTGTCCTTCACCCTTCACTTTAAAAATCTCATTGGCGATTTCCGACCATCTGATGACATCCCATCTATCCTTCCATCCCATCTGGATATGGTCGCCCTCGCTCTCTCCATGTCCATACAGATCTGGCAGGAGCACATTATACCCCATATCGTGATTATAGAGATAGGCGATGTGCAGCATACCCTCGGAGCGCACCTGATAGCCATGCACCACCACGGCAGTCTTTTCCGTAGTTTTCGGTGCATAGAGATAGATGGCATGGGCCTTGTAGCCCGACGGCATCGTGACAAAGGTATCCTTCACGCAATGGTGCTGATACACGGAGTCCATCCAGCCAATCATCCAGGGGCACTCATTCTTCATTCTGTTCTTCCAATGCTCAGCCGTCATTCTCTCATCCTTCGGATAGTTGAGCGAATAATTGAGCATATAGTTGCTGGCACCATACAGTCCCAGCACCACGAGCACCACCAAGCCCAAAGCCGAAGCGATGCCTATCTTTCTTATCTTTTCCTGTTTCATCTTCATTCTTATTGCCATTACAAATATCTATTATAGAGTTTCCGCTGCAAAATTAAGAAAAAAGATGGAATTAGCAAAGAAACGGAGGAAAAATCCTGTTAAAATAGAAGCTTAAAGCGGCAATGAGAGTTTTATGGCAATTAGAACGTTTTGTGTTAAAATCCCTATCTTTTAAGCAAATTTCTCTGAAAATATTTGGATTATCCAAATTAAAAGTGTATCTTTGCAACACTAGAATCCGCCACGCTTCCCATAGAACAGCGTACCAGGGCGGAACTTTTTGTTTATATGCGTATGGAATATACAAACCCACCACTTGATACAGCGTTACAATCTATCCATTTCCTTTTTCCCTGCCCCTTTACCTTTATATTTTGTTTTAACTGTATTAAACTTATATCTTACGATACATTCCACTGCCCTTACAGACGCAGCCTTTTCAATATAGACATCATTCATTCCGCTGAAAATGGTAAAAGTATTTTTGCGGGCAGTATTAAAGATGTCATTTGCAGACAACTTGACATTCCATTTTTCAGATAAGTCCTTAGCCAAAGAAAGATTTATCTGTCCAACACTCCCCATCTTAATATTCTCACTATTTCCCTCACTACGCCAACTGTAATTTACTGTCGCCATATAGTTGTTATGGAATTTGAAAATATTATTGAACTTAACTACAACCAAAGGATTGTCCACGTGCTTTATATTTCCTCTGTAATCAATCTTGTAAAATTGCGAGACAACACCACATGCCAATACGGGATAATAGCATTTCCAAAGGAATCCGGGCATAAAAGAAGCCATTATCTGTAAGTTAGACAGACTGTTTCTAGAATTTTCCTTTTTGAGCAAAGCAATAGTCTTCGCATCATCATAATATGTATATGATGTTATTATTTGGTTTTGCACCTTTTTATAATTAGCAGTTAATGCCAGCCAGCGATACCTCAAATTCAAAGAGATGTTGTCGCTATAGGATGGTTGCAAATACGGATTTCCACTTTGATAGAGATATTTGTTAACATAGTGAACCGTGTTGCTCAACTGAGAGTACAATGGACGATAGCATTGCTTAGAATAGCTCAGCTGCACCATAGTTTTTCCAATGGGCAGAGACAATGAAGCAGTCGGAAAAAACTTATCATAAACATGTGACTGTTCGTGATTTTTTCTGCCACCTATAAAATATTCACTGTTCACATGCTCATACCTGCCACCGATACGGAATGTTACATTGCCTAGATGCTGCATAGTTTCAACGTAATATGCCATATTCAGCTCCTGTATTTTATTGTTCTCGCCTGCCATAATGCTATTTTCACTTTCTGAATTTTCCTCACGGCTACTATTGGTGAAATCTACTCCAAAGCTAAAATTTCCTTTAAGAAACGGGTGTGACGCATATAATTCCGTTGCCATTAACCTAGCATGCCCAACATCTTTTATTCCGAAATACTGATTGATGCCGGTCTGCTCTATAACATTTTGATTTTCATGTGTTTTTTTCCACATTAAATCAAAAGTCATTTCCAAATTCCATTTTCCCCAAACCCCATGGCAATATCCATCTAACAAATGTTCCAAATCTCTTAATTTGATATCCTTGTATGCAGAAGTCTCACTTTCAATTACATCATTAGAATATAATGATGACATAATGCTCGAATTGGTCTTTATTGGAGCATAAGACACTTGGTAAAATGCGCCAAATGAGAATTTTGGAGATGAGGAAAAATCAAATCCCCATTTACCATCAATCAAGTTTGAGTGCTGTGTCGATTTCACTGTCGTATTCTGCTGATGATGTGACGAGAGCCATGAATTCTGATCATTTTTACTAGAGTTCGTATTCTTGCCTTTCTCAAATCCAAACGTTCCAAAAACATCAAACTTGTCTGCCCTATAGTTCAAGTCCAAATTGTCTTTGCCATACAGATAATTACGATAACCGATAGTAGCGATGTTATCAAAGGAGAAACCATCCCCAACCTTTTTAATGGTTGTTATCTTTATGATGGAACCTACGGTTGAAGCATAACGTGAACTTGGATTCGTTATAACTGTTATCTTATCTATTTGGTTAGCCTTCAATTGCTCAACTTCTATATTATTGCGGACAATATGTCCATTGATATAGAAGACTGGTTTTCCCTTGCCAAAAACTTCAATGGAACCATTATTATTCAGTACACCAGGCAACATACCCATAATGTCTTTTGCAAAACCAAGTTTTTCCAAAACGGTACCTTTGACTTCTGTCACAAAGCCTTCGCTGTTCAACTTTGCCAAAGGGCGGGTTGCTCTAACAACAACCTCCCTTAATTGCAGAGTATCCTTTCCAAAATTTTGGTTAGCGATACCTGTCTGAGCTAAACAGATTTGAGCTAAAATCAAATGAAATATAATACCAACAAATCTTTTTACCTTAAAATCTAACATTTTCATCCGTTCCTATATCTTTTGTTTTATAAAACTCTACTCCACTCTTAACAAAGAGCTGTTTATGTTCTTATTAACATCCTTCTCTACTTTTTGGGTCTTCCTGCCAAAGTCGAAGGAGTAAGCAACCTTGATGCTGGCATATTGCGAAGCCGTCTGGTCTTTGATGCTCTTACTGTAACTGTAGATAGGCAAATCCAACCAATATTGCTTCTCCTGCTTTTTGAAAGGCGATGCTGCCAGAAGTTCTACATAGAGGTTGCCCCTGCTGTAAGAACACGACATTCCATAGTCGATAGGAGTCTTGCTTATCACCAAAGCAGCTTCATCTAAAGACTTCTTGCCAAAATGCAGGTAAGGCTTCAAGGCAAAATCACCCATGAACATATTCAACCCAAGATTACCCGTCAAATTGTTGTTATGCTTCGACCAGGTAGTCTTCACCTCCGCATGGCTATATCTGATATCTCCCGACAGATTGGCAAACTTACACAATTTGTACTGCAAGGCGAGGATAGCAGAATAATATTGAGCATTTCCACCGTTCGAGTAAGTCTTCACTATTTTCCCGTTTGCCTCATCCAGGTAATAATCATCAGTTACAAGATGATGATTGTAGCGGAATTGTCCGATGGCAGAAACACTCAACCTGTTGAAACGCCCTATATAATACAAATAGGTGTTGATGTCATGCGATTTCTTCAGTTCGGGCATTCCCTTTTCCATCATGTGGGAATTGACCTGAATCATAGCCCGGTTGATGACATCCATACCATGATTGGAGTTCATGAAGTTGAATGACCACAAGAGCATTCCCTTATTCAGCTGGTATTGCACATTCGTATTGATGCGAGGAGACAGCTGGCTAAAACTGTTGTCTCCATGCAGATGATATTGAAGCCAATCCAATCCGATGCGGGTTTTCAGGTTCAAGCGCCTGCTAGCCTGGAAATTATAGGAGAAGAAAGCCAACGACTCCCCTTTCCACAGACGCTGCCAAAGTTCGCAATTGCCGGAATAATCGGCATTCCAGACATCGTGGTAATGAAACAGTTCCACAGATAAGGAATGCTTTTGAGAGAAATAATTATAGATGGCAGACAGCTGGAACGACAGCGCATTCTCGTCTTCATCGGTCATTGCCTCGAAAGGCTGTTCCTGATAAAGACGATGATAGGAGTTGGCAGAATACTTGCCATGTACTCCCAAGATAAGCGTCTGATTCTTGCTTAATGGCAAGTTGGCGTTCAGGTCAATCTTAGGAGACAAACTCTTCTTTCGGATATTTGAGAAGATGTCCGTCTCTGTGCTTTCCCTCGCAAAACCAGAAGATACATTTCTTGGAGTAGAGAGATTGACGAGCGTAAACTTGCCCACCCAATATCTCTTTCCCTTCTGGTTCTGATAGCGGAACTGCATATATTCCTGGTGGTTCCGGTAAGAATTCTTACTATAGCTCTCCCTATCAAATAGGGATTGTGGAAACTGATAGTTCTCATTGTTCCAGGTCTCAGTACCATCCACATGACTATAGTTTGCACCAGCAAACACAGTATAGGAATTGTTACCTTTTACATAATTGGTGGCAACGTTATAGTCGCCATGGTCATATCCTATCGTCTGCAGTCCGTCAGCCTGCACATATCCTCCATATCGGTATTGTTTGGTGATGAAGTTGACGACAAGCTTATCCTTGGCGTATTTTCCCGATGGAGCATCATGATATTCTATCTTCTCGATGTCACGAGGACGGAGCATCTGTATTTCCCTAATGTCGCATTCCTGCCCATTCAGATACAAGGTGGCTTGCAGTCCCATCACATCCACCTGATTCGATTTTGCATCGATGATGAGTCCTGGGATATTCAGGTTTTCCAACACCCCGAATCCATTAACCGCATGTTTTCGTTGCTGGCTGTTGGGATAGATGACGAGATGATCACCCACACGACTGATATTGGAGGCTGATACCACCACATCATCCAAAGCTTTAGTAGAGACAATAGAGTCCTTCCCAGTGTTCTGAGCGAACACGGGCACAGCAGCCATCAGCAGTCCAAAAGAGCAAAAAACCGTCTTCATTCTTACAATATGTTTTTATTTCATCATTATCAGCCACAAAAGTACACATTATTATCCAAAACCATTACATCTCTTCCGTTAAATTTGTATAACTGCATCAAATTACCAATTCCATCCAGTTCTTCATCCCTCCTAGCCTGAAGCATAGAAAAAAATAACACGGACAAATTGAATTTGTCCGTGTTTTAAAAAATAGCTATAATCTGCTCTTTTCTGCATTACCAGCACCCGTACCCTTATACTTGCTCTTGGTGGCATTGAAGTTATAAGTTACATTAACCAAAAACATGCGGGTATTATCTATACCGGTTCTGGTGAAGTGCGCATACGAATTATTATATTTCCAACTCTGATTCTGACCATGAAGCAAATCCTCTGCTTCCAGTCTCACAACCAGTCGGTTGTTCAGGAACGACTTGGAAATAGACGCATCCAGGGAATTCCATGCATAATTGACACCCAATTCGCTATAATTACGCGACTGGTAAGAGTATTCCAATCTAGCCTTCCAATGATGAGGCAATACCCAGGTATTCTCCAAATCCAAATAGAGAGAAGGACGGTTGGCATTATAGTCGCTGACATATTTGCTGGCATCAAAGAACTGATTGACCAGACCTACCGTATAGTCAAGATGCCATAAGCCTATCACCGGAGTAGCTTCAAGATAGAACTTGAGGTTCTGAATCTTATCAACATTCTCATAATATGACAGGGCTATATCCTTATTGCCCTGGAATGGCTTCATCATATATACCGAGGCATTCTTGTTGTAGATATATTCAGCAGAGAAACTCAACCAGGAATATTGCGCATCCCATTCCAGATGATAGGCATCCTTTGGTCGCAAGTTCGGATTACCGCTTTCATAGGAATGACGACTCGTATATCGGGTATAACCGGAAAGACGGAAGTAACTTGGTCGATAGGTCTTCGACGTGAAACTCAACGAAGAATGCCACTTGCCCTTGTCATATCCCAAGGATACATTAGGAAATACATTATCATACTTTCTGCTCATATCTGGGTTGAGCACTCCTTCGGCATAATAGTCTGATTTTACATGCTCATATCTCACACCGGCATTCAGAGAATAATCTCCCAACGACCATGCAGCCTCAGCAAAAGCGGCTATGTTCTGTTCCTTGATTCTGGAATCATTGGATGCAGCCACACCACCCTCGTTCTGGTTGTTGGTATGACTATCAGAATTTGTGTATTCCGAACCAAAGTCTATGTTCAACTGGTCGGTCAAAGGATAAGAAACAACCATTTTACCGGCAAGCAACTTTCCTTTGGTATGGCTATCTGAACATACAATCTGGTCGCCCAACTCAGTACTGGTTTCTGTGGCTTTCTGTATCTGGTCTTTCGTCCGCCACATAGCAGATGCATTCAGGTCTATACTCCACTTGCCTATCTTACCATCATAATAAAAGTCAGCCTGATGAAAAGGAGTCTGCTTGGAATCTGACTCATCGTTGAGATAATTTACATCTCCCTGGTGAACTCCATCCTGAAAGATGGAATAGTTCTGCCTAACAGTAAAATACTTAGTATTGCCAGAACCAAACTTATACTTCAGACCGATGGTATGATTTTCATTGAATTCATAATTGAAACCCAGATTGGCATCAGGTCCATAATTTCTAGCATCTATGCGCCCTGCAGATTTTTGATATATCTGATGCTGATTGCCATTGATATATTCATCCAATCCCAACTTATCATAAGAATAGTAATCTGACCACATCAATCCACCGAATACATCCAGTCCACCCACACGGTAATTGAGATTAGCCTGCTCTTGCCAGGCATTCTTCATGGCAAAACCATATTTTGCCTGGAAATTACCACTCCATCCATAACCTTGCTTCTTGACCGTAGTTATACGAATCACCGAATTGACCTGGGCATCATACTGCGCACCAGGAGTCGTGATAACCGTCACATTCTTCACATCCTTTGAAGATATGGTTTGCAATTCATTTTGGTCGGTCAGCTTTCTGCCATTGACATAAATCTCCGGTGTGCCTTTTCCAAACACCGAACAGTTTCCATCCTTATCCACACGCACTCTTGGAACCTGCTTCAACAAGTCGGCAACCATACCCGCATCACTCAGTATCGTACCCTGCACCTGGGTCTGGAATCCCTCGCGAGTCAGTTTTGTCTTTGGGCGAACCGCCTTTACTATCACCTTCTGCAGGTTCATCGTTGCCTCCTTCAGAGTAATTGAACCTATCTTACCTGTATTATAAGTATCAACAGCGGTATGATAGCCCACGCAACTAACTCTTACTATCGCCTTTCTGGCTCCACAGGGAATCACGAACTGGCCGTTCTCATTCGTCACGCCACCATTTATCAATGAAGAATCACGAACATTCAGCAGGGCTACATTGGCGAAATCTACAGGGCGTTTCTTATTGTCAATGATACGGCCTATCATCTTGGTGGGAGTCTTCTGCGTACACTCCACAAAAATGTTTTCGCCATCTATCGTCATCTTCATCGGATAGAAGCCCATGATCTGGCGGATGGCATCCGGAGCAGTTCTCTTCACGATACTTGTGGTAACCGTGAAATCCTCCAGTTCATCATACATAAAGTTGATACGATAATCCTTGGTGCTCTTGGCAAGGATGGTGAGCGCTTCTGACATAGAAGTGTTGCGGAAGCTGCGGGTGATGCGTTGGGCATAGATGGTCTGAAGAGAAAGGCTCATCAAACCTGCCAACAGCATGATATATCTTAATCTTTTCATCTTATTCCACGATTAAAGTTTGACCTTCATGACGAATATTCACTTTCTCGAAATGATTCATCAGTTCGATGATATCATCCAGACTCATGTTCTTCTCCAGTTGCAGGAAGAGACGGATGTGGCGAGCCGACTCGTTCTGATAAGTTACCTGGAGATGGAAATGCCCGGCAATAGGAGTCAGGATATTCTGAAGCTCAGCGTTTTCGTAAACCAATGGGAGCTGGGCAAGACTTGCAGAATCAGCCTTTTCTTCTATGTTGGATTTCTGAGGAGCAGAAACCTGCTGGATAGAATCCTTATGGGATGCCACGAGTTCGGTATTGTTCTTATCAGATGGCTGATGAGAACGGGTTACCAGATGAATGGCAGCAAAGGTGATGCCGGAGACGACAAGGACGGCTGCAACGGCAGCCACCTTTCTCATCGGGTTCCAGAGAGGAAACAACTTGGCGGTTTGCTGGGTTTCTGCATTCTGACTCATCTCTTCTTTCTGCTGCTTTTCTTTCAGCTTCATCTCATCTTTCAGCTTCTCCCATTCTGCATCAATCGAAGGCATCTTCATCTTTTCCTTCGACTTGGCGAAATCCAGAGACTGTCGGGTCTCTATCAACTGCTGATAGAGTTCATTCACTTCCTCTTCGCCCAAAAGTTCATCCTTCTGGGTTTCGGAATACTTTTCGGGATGCTCCAGGAGATTGAGGAGCAAATCCCATTTCTGAGAATCCATCTTCTGAGGATTTATGTCAGATAATTCATGTTTCATTTTCTTTTCCTTTCTTCATTTTAGGGTTATTATTTTCCTTTCAACTTTTCTCTGAGCGTTCGCAAACCTTTTACGATATGCTTGTTCACTGCCGAGACGCTGATGCCCAGCTCCTCCGCCGTATCCTTATACGACATTCCTTCCCGATAGCACAATCGGATGACGGAAGCAGTCTGGTCGGTCAGGTCGTGGTCGATGCAATCTACCGCAGCCTGCCATCGCTCTTCCAGACGAGAAGGTTCCTCCTCCGTCAATTTCTCTTCCGAGAGAGGGAGAAGCCGTTTCAGTCTTTCATCTCTCTTCTTTCTGGCTATGAGATTGATGCAGGCATTCTTCACGCTCCGCATCAGGTAAGCCCGGTCTGGAACCAGCTGTTTATCCCACAATCTGGAGAACACATCACTCACCACATCCCTCGCCTCCTCATTATCATGGAGCAAGGCAAAGGCGAAGCGATACATCTGCTCGTAATGGTCGTGGAACAGCCGTTCCATCCGCTGTTCATTTTCTTCTGTCATCACGTCATTTTCTTCTTGTTTCTACTCTTATATACAAGCTTTCCGGAAATCAATTACCCCTAAAATGAAGAAATTTTCTACTTTCTTTTGAAAAACCGATGCAAAGGTAATAAAAAACATCGGTCAAGCAAATAGCAAACCAACATGGTTTTGCCTTCGCTTGACCGATTGTCATATATTCATTGTTGTATTGAGAGAGAAATTTATTTAATCGGCTCTGCATGGATACAATAGTAATTCTTTAAGGGATTTTCCTTATTCTTTTTCAAGATTAAAGCAACTAAACATCCCTCATAATCAGAGTTCCATTGCGCAGGCGTATAGCCCTTCCAATACATCACAAGGTCTGCATCGGATGGCAAAGCCTTGAAACGATTGCGGTACTTCTCTCTGTTCGAATCATCTACCACAACACCCTTACCATACTGACCATAATACATATCCATCAGATCAACCAGCATCCTCTTTTGCTCAGACAACACAGCCTCATGCTTCTTCATGCTTTCCGGATCCTCAGAATCCAACAGCACCCCTGATACAATGTATTTCAACTCAGAATATGGCTTTTCTGGAAAATCAGGAGAATAACGAGGAGAGACTATCCGGAACCGCTTGCTCTGGTCGAAGATGCAATACAAATCATAGTCTTCATTAGATGGATTCAGCAAATCAGAAGAACCGAAATCGTAACCCATGAAACCATTATTATAGATATTGAGATAGATGCCGGAAGAATAAACCACACGTCCACCCTTATAGCCATCAGCAACAATCAATGTTCTATCTTCCTCCGTCATAGAAGTATTACGGTTGATCTGAAAAAGATAAGTGGTAAGGTTAATTGACACAGCAGACCAATTGTTCTCATTTCTGAGACTCACTACCCTATCTGGCATTCCCTTACAAGACCATACAATGGAATCATAATAATGATAATAAGGGTTAGCTGATGAGTTATTGTTCTGATAATCTGTCAAATCAAAACTCAATAGTCTGAATGACTGAAATTTACTATGTCCATCACCCATTCCATGGGCATCCTTAGAATTGGCATATACACACCGAATATAATAACGGCAATCATCCGGTACTTTTCCAGTTTCATTTGGCTTGTCTTCTTCACCACTCTTATCAAGAGTATAAGTATTCTGCACATCAATCAGTTCTAATGAAGATAAACGCTGATATACCACCAAGCCATAAATAGCTTTTTCCTGATTGTCAGCTACTGTCACCGAACCAATCTTCTCCATCACATACAGGTAAGCTTCATCTTCATGAAACTTCACATCCAGGATTTGCATATAATCATCCACCTTACCTGCCTTATTCGTTTTGATGACAATGCCCGTCGCATCATCATACGACCAATCCTGCTTCTTGAAACAGAATGTACGTGTATCTTCATCACGATAATAAGTCATCAACTGATTCTCTGATAAGAATTCATAGACCTTCGGACTATAATCCTTGATACCTTCACGATAATCAGTTGTTGCAAGTTTACCGTTTTCCTTCATCTGATAGATGCCGACAGGTTGCCAGCCATAACTTACGAGCCACGAATTCAGAACATTCCTATCTATATCACAGACTGGAGCCTTTCCGTCTAAGATGCAATACCCATCCTGATTTAAAACAAATGACTGGTTGAACAGTTCCTTGTCATTCCAAGGAAGGCTGTCCAACTTATCATCATCACTACTACAGCCAGTTAGCATACAGATGCCAACCACCATGAATATCATCCATAAACAACGCTTCATATACATTCTGTTTTTTTTATTTTATAATCTGTTCTTTTCTGTATTACCGGCACCCGTACCCTTGTACTTGCTTCTACTAACATTAAACTTATAGCTGAATGAGCACATGAACATTCGGGTATCCGTATATTTTCTGGTATAGATATCGCTGGTACCATATACCAATCTTGTGGAATTGCGCATCGTCGCAAAGAGGTCATTGCCCGCCAAAATGACATTCAGGCGGTCGTGAAGAAAACTTCTACGCAAAGAGACGTCCACTCCTCCTTGTGCCATATAAAGCGGAAGCGCAGAATGGCCCTGCGTGTTCCAACTCATATCAAGATTAAGCGTCCAACCGCATGGTAGTGAAAACGCATTATCAAAAGAGCCAATGAATATCGGCTTGCTGTATGCCTTACCACCAATGGTCAGGAACTGCTTTCTCATACCAGCGTCCAACGTAGGATGCCACCATCCTATCGTCGGCGATGCCGTCAGTCCCACGTAACAAACCTGAGTATGATTCAAATTACGAAAGGTGTACATACTGATTAACTCATTGTCATGATACGGTTCTATCACCTGATAGCAAGGATCTACAAGATAACGCCAGTTGGCAAAAAACTGGAACCATTTATATCCTAGATTAATCCCTATGCCATGTTCGAAGGTTGACTTGAGCAATGGATTTCCACCCTGATAATAATAGCGACTATTATATTGCACGTTACTACTTAACTGACTATAGGAAGGACGACTCACCGTCACCTTATAAACCATATTCATTTTCACATTCCCGATAGGAAAGGTCAAGGACACATTCGGAAAGAAATGGTCGTACTTACGACTCTGGTCGGGTACGAAATAATCCTTATTCTCCTCGCTCCAATAATCACCACCTGTATTATAGTAATTGGAAGAAACATGTTCGTATCTGAGACCAGCATTCAGTTCTACCTTGTTTAGTCTCAATCCATAAGAAACAAAGGCTGCAAGATTACTTTCCTTCACCTGGTCGTCCGTCTTGCCTGGCAAGTCAGTTCCCTGTTCATCTATAGTATAAAGATTGGCACGGCAACTTTCGGTAAACTCATTACCAACCTTCAGGGTACCTTTCCATACCGGAAAGCTCAGTACCAGCTTAGATGCATGCATCCAACTATCAGCTGTGAAATCAGATTCTATCGTACGAGAATCTCCGCCCTCCATTCCTGTTTCTTCAGAATATTGAGTCTGTCCTGTTTTACGAAGATATATTTCCCCATTCCATTCTATGCTCACCCTTCCTATCTGTCCGGCATAATAAGCCGTAATATCCTGCGTAGGTCGGCTTTTGAAACGACAATACATATCATTTGTATAGCTTTCTGTCTTGGAGCCATTCTTCCAGACATCCATCAGCGAATTCCATCCACCCCGACTATAAGGATTGATGTTCACCTCGTAAGTGGCACCCACGGAATGCCTATCATTGAAAACATAATTAAAACCAAGACTTCCACTGGTATAGTAACTCTTGTTTTTGATAATCAAATCTTCGTCGATGCTCATGAGCGTCTTGCCGTAGAGTCTGTTATCATTATGCTGATCCTGATAGCCCTGAGACAAACCGCCATACAAATTGGAGAAGATATCCAATCCCCGATAACGATAATTCAAATCGAGTACTTCACGATGATTGTTCTGATGATTGCGCTGATAGACCTGCCGATAAGTCAATCCTAGTCCTTCTCCCTTTTTTCTTGTCGTCTTGATTCTGATGACAGACTGATAGGTTGCATCGTATTCTGCACCAGGCTCGGTTATCACCTCTACATGTTTGATGTCAGAAGAACTCAATCTGTCGAGATCAATGGTTCCCTTGATTTTCTTGTTATCGATATAAATCAAAGGTTTACCTTTTCCCAAGACTTCTATATCACCGTTCTTCTGCATCACTCTCGGAAGATGTTTCAATACATCTTCTGCCGAGCCCATTTTCTCCAAGGAGGTTCCTTCTACCTGAGCCACCAATCCTTCAGAAGTCATTCTGAAAGGCTGTCGATGTCCTTTCACTACTATTTTCTGCAGGTTCATTGTTGCCTCTTTCAGAGTTATTGTCCCTATCTTACCTATATTAAAGGTATTGCTTGCCGTAATATAGCCCACACAACTTACTCTTACTATCGCCTTTCTGGCTTCGCATGGAATCACGAACTGGCCGTTCTCATTCGTCACGCCGCCATTAATCAAAGAAGAGTCACGGACATTCAGCAGGGCTACATTGGCGAAATCTATAGGGCGATTCTTATTGTCGATGATACGGCCTATCATCTTGGTGGGAGTCTTCTGAGTACACTCCACCATGATATTATCCTCCACCTGCGTCATCCTGATGGGATAGAATCCTATCAGCTGCATGATGGCATCGGGAACACTCTGGTTTCTGATGCTCTTGGTTACCCTGAAATCCTCCAGCTCATCATACACGAAGTTGATGGTGTACTTATGCTGGCGGGCATTCAAATCCTTCAACGCCGCAGAGAACGACACATTATTATATTGTCGGGTGATGCGCTGAGCTAATGCGGTTTGAAAAACAGCCACACAAGCACAAATCATAATCCATTTTTTCATATACATCAGTCTTTCTTTTTTCTGTTACTTATTATCTATACAGTTGAGCCAAGCGAAAAACTAAGCAAAACATAGATTATTTTCGAAAAACCTATGCAAAGGTAATAAAAAACACCCTAAAGCCAAGTATTTTGAACTATTATTGCAAGAAAACCCTGCAAAAACTTGGAACATAAAAAATAAAATCGTATATTTGTGGCAAAAATGGAAAGATAATGAAAACGACAAACGATTATATTACCATACTTCGCAAATACCTGAGCACCAAAGCAGATGCTTATGGCATTACAAAGATTGGAATCTTTGGATCTGTGGCTAGAAACGAACAGACCGAAGACAGCGATGTTGATGTTTGTATGGAAATGAAAAAGCCCGACTTATTTACAATGGTACACATCAAGGAAGAACTGCAAGAGCTCTTTGGTAAGCCTGTAGATATTGTCCGACTTCGCAATAACATGAATCCGATGCTTTTGAAGCAAATTAAAAGAGATGGAATCTATGCATGACGAAGAACTTATCATCACTATTTTGACATAGATGAATCTATTGTCTTTGATGTAGTCAAGAACAAACTCCCTGGAATGTTAGAAACAATCAATAAGATGATAGAAGAATTATAAAAAACATCGGTCAAGCAAAGAGCAAGCCAATATGTTTTTGCCTTCGCTTGACCGATTTCAAACCTAAGAACTCTACTTTTTCAAAATAGAGATACCCTCTTCTGTGCTATTCAAGACTTTGCCGAGTTTATGTTTCTTCTCAGCATTCTTGCGGAAAGTATATCTTAGAATTACCCATGGACGGAATTTCTGGTCCTTGTAATGATTCTCTATTACAGAATGGAAAGATCCGTCAACCGTCGTCACCTTGCTTTGATATTCACCCGTAAGATGCTGTAAGCAGACACCCATATAAAAATCTGGCGTAAAATTGAAATTTACCTGAAGATTGGCAACTGACGGATGCTTATATCTGGTACAAGCCAATGCCGTGTAATCTCTTGAATTATAATCTACATCACCATAGAATGAAAAGTTTTTCACTTGTGCGTTAAAGCCAAATGAAGCATAAGCTGAGTTTTTGGCATCTTGCCCCATATAATGATCGGCTTTCCAGCCCCCACCGGCATAGACTCGTCCCCACTTAAAACGATAACTCAAATCTGCGCCTGCTGATACTCGGGAGAAATGCCCAGTGTTGGCATAAGTGCTATAATAAATGCCCCCATCGGAATAACCGTAGTTTTCTATCACATCACTTACGTATTTATACCCAACAGTAGGGATAAAGTAGAGTTTTCCGACATTCAAAGTATATGACATAGAGGCGTAATGTGTCATCTGAGGTTTCAGATTCGGGTTACCTAAACTTACAAACAATGAATCTGTTGATGTATTGTAAGGATTCAGATAAGCGACATTCGGAGCCATATTTGTAAGTTGATAACTTAAGCGAACAGAGTTGTGTTTGTTGGCTATCCATGTCATACTAACGTTGCCCCTTGGACGGAAATAACTGTAGCTGGCTTCGCCTGCCTTTGCCCATATACCCTCCATTCCTATTGATGCATTATAGCGTAATTGCTTGAAAGAACCACCATAACCTACATACATATATTGATTATAGCTATGATGTTTAAAAAGAGGATTTTCACCAATGGCATTATCGATGTCATCCATAATAAGCGTACTATGACTTCCCGCTATAAGAGAGCTATTGTTGGCATATTCTTTGGAATAGTCTATATTAAAACTTCCAGAATGACGCTTGTTGTTATATAGAGTATTAGCATCAACCTGCTGCTCGTCGTAATAATCTACACGATTGGCACTATAATCGTTTTTATTGAAATTGTATGCTAAGCGCAACTCCAAATCACTACTTTTTGAAAATGAATGTTTGTAATACAGACTCGTGGTGAGAATATTACTCTTATTCTTATCAAAGGATTGAAAGCCATACAACTGCGAAATATCCGTAAGATAATTTCCCTGTGCCAAGCTTTTTCCTTCCGTAGAATTATATGAGTCGTAGAACTGAGCCGCAAAGTAATCATTAGACGTAATCAGATACTTCAGTAACAATTCCCCTATCCATTTGTGAGTGTCATTACGAGTTGACTGGTCATAAGTCTGTTTATAACCTGTGTTCGTGCGATTAACAGAAGATTCCACATCTTCATGATATTTATAGTGATAGGCAGCTCTACCATAAAGACTTATCTTATGGTTTCCCACTTCAAAATACCCCACACCAAAACCATTGCCAACAGGAATTTCATGACGTGTTGCCCCTTCAAGCCATAAATATGGTTTGGTATGTCTTTTTAGCTTTATGTTCAAAATACTCGTAACACCTTCTTGCAAATAGCGGGCAGATACTGAGTTTACAACCTCAACAGACTCAATGTCTGCTGGAGAAATCGGTCCGATACCCGAATTGACCATATTGCCATTGATGAGAATCAAAGGAGCTTTACCGTCAAGTGTCTTTACAGACGAAGTGTTAGCATCTGATATGATGGCAGGAATCTCCTGCAAAGCTCTGAAAGGATTGCTCATTTTCTTGGCTGCAGACGACAGATAGAACACTTCACCATTAGCTGTCGTTTTTACTATTTGGCTACGGTCTGCAACAACTGTCACTTCTCCCAATTCCTTTGCCTCTTCTGTTAACTGAAAATTACGACGGGTTGAACCTTTTATTTTAAGAGAATCACTTACCGACTGATAACCCAAGCACGTCACCTCTACAATATAATTACCGTCAGGAACATTCTTCATTGAGAAATGCCCTTTTTTATCAGAAGAGGTGGTTTTGAATATCTTTCCATCTAGTATAAGCAGGACATAGCCATCTGCAATTCCGCCATTTCCTTCCTTCGACACAATTTCTCCATGAAAAACATTCTGCTGTGAAACCCCAGAATTGGGCTCCTGCGCTTTTACTATGACTAATGATAACAAGCTGATTATAACGAATAAAAATCTCCTCATATTTCTTTCGAGTTAGTAAAACCTTATATTTCGCTTACAAAAGTACAAAAAAAAAGCAACAACACAACAAAACGACAGAATTTAACCATATTTAATTAAAATATAACAAAACAACAAAGGGGCTTAATAAAAAACATCGGTCAAGCAA
>OLVV01000219.1_pt1 | contig 38412 bp, 38 predicted proteins | sample 1673581 | NCBI WGS metagenome assembly OLVV01 (sample SAMEA103958116, study PRJEB25191) | human gut metagenome | biome: human-associated habitat [ENVO:00009003]; feature: intestine environment [ENVO:2100002]; material: feces | place: Germany | collected 2013/2015
GCGGCGAGACTGGCATTTTTCCGGCGTACCATATGAACAAAGCCAGTTGGATCACCGCCGCGCTGGATGGCAGCGTGCCGGCAGAAACGATCGAGCTGCTGTTGGACGTGAGTTATGAGTTGACAAAGCCCAAAATTCGCAGGAAAACGGCAAACAAGGAGGAAACAGATGATACGAAAATATGAAAATCCAGATGATTTGGGCGCGGCAGGTGCAGGCTTGATTATTCTTTATCTATTGCCGCAGCCTTTGTGCTGCCTTGGACAGAAAAATTGACGGAGGACGGTCAAACGTCCTCCGTTTTGTCAATCAGTATCGCCATCCGGAACCTGATTGCTGGAATTGATGCCGCAGAAATCCGAAAACGTGCGGCTGTCCGGTCGCAACGACCGTAGTGCTGATTGGGACTAAATGGAGACTATTGATCATGCGGAATCTGCTGTCCCGGCCGTGGCGGTTCAATGAGCTGAAACAGAACTCGGAGAGGATCATCCAGAAGGTCTTGACGGACAGTCTGCGCTCGATGGAGGCTGTCGGCATCATCACGCGCACCGTATATCCCGAGGTATCGCCGCGGGTAGAATATGCGCTCTCCGAGTTGGGCGAGTCCATGCGTCCGATCCTGAATGCAATGGAGGTCTGGGGACGGTCTTACAAAGGCAAGCTGACTGGTCAGTCCACTTGCTCTTCCCACATTCCTGAAAATGCACCGGGGCCGTTCTTTAGCCTCCGGTGCATTTTTATGATTCAGGCAAAGTAAAAAATCTGCTTCATATCCGCATAGAATTCGCTGTCTGCGCGGACAGAGAATTTTTGGAAGCAGGGCTTTGTGTGCGTCCACCAGCGCCGCGTCGCCTCGTCCCGCGCCATTTTTTCCATGTCGGCTTCATAATCATCGCCGATATATTCAAAATAGGCAAAGACCTGCGCCCCCTCGCGGAAGATGGAGTAATTGCGCAGATTGCAGTCGTGGATGGTCTGCAGCACCTCCGGCCATGGGGCGGAGTGAAGTGCCTCGTATTCCTCAATCTTCTCCGGCTTCAGTCTGCCGAGCTGGCCGAAGATCACACGGTTTTCCACGCTCATACGATCGTCTCGCGCAACCACTCGAGCGTGCAGTTGACCATATGATGTCCCAACTCCTCGCTGGCCTCGACGGCGCTCTTGGCGAACCATTCGGTATTGCGGTCGCAGCGGCTGAGGTCGACGTGGTCTGGGTACGTGCCCATCATGAGGGACGTTTCCCACTTGCCCGCGTGGTCGAAGCCGCCGCACTTGTGCTGCGCTTCTTTGCCGATGAGCGGGATGACCTTGATGTAGGAGAACGGATCGTCGCCGGTGCCGAGATTCTCATAATAATCGGCGTAGGAATTGCTGCCCCACCAGCCGCGGCCCATGGTGTCCTCCATGTATTCCATGGTGACCTTCTTGGCGGCCTTATGGCAGGCGATGGTCATGGGCATGAGGCCCGCTTCCTCGGTCTGATGGTGCGCAACGCAGTAGATGTTCTTCACGCCGCCGTAGATCATCGACTTGAGGATGCAATATAAATAGTTGGTGTATGCATCTTCATCAACTTGAATCGTGCCGGTCTCCGGGCCGCCGACGGCATAGGACGCGACGCCGTACCAGATCGGCGGGCAGACGACGATCTCCTTTTCCTTTTCCAGCTCGCGCATCACGCCGTTGATGACCATGGTGTCCGTGCCGCAGGAGGCGTGGTGGGCGTGGTATTCGATCGTGCCGATGGGAATGATGAACGGGACCTTCCGTTTCTTCGCGTCTTCGATCTCGTCGAAGAACATGTCAACAAGCTGCATGATTTTTCCTCCGTAAGAATTCAGAATTGCCAGTACCGGCGTGCAATGCACGCCGGTACGTTTGTAAGAATCAGAACATCAGCTCCGGGCAGACCTCGGGGATCTCGGGGCTGAGGATGTCGCAGCCGGACTCGGTCACGACGATGCCCTTTTCCCAGCGGACGCCGAACGTCGGGCAGGAGATGAAGGTGTCGGCCTGATAGGTCATGTTGGGCTGGAGCGGATACATGGAGCTGGTTTCCGCCCAAGGCGCTTCGACCTCGATGATGCCGGTGGAGTGCAGCGGGCCGTAGACGAAGTTGTCCTTGAAGCCGTTGTCCACGAAGTACTGATAGAACTTCTTGGCAATGTCGCCAGCCATCACGCCGGCCTTGACCTGCTCGCACGTCCACTGGTGCGCCTGACGGCAGAACTGGACGATGTCGCGGCGCTCGCCCTCGAGCTTACCGAGGCAGATCGGGTAGCCAATGGCGGCGGAATAGCCGTCGATCTTGGCAGAAAGGTTCAGCTGGACAATATCGCCCTTCTGGAACTCGCGGTAACACGAACGGGAGATCGCGTGGCGGGTAGAGGCCTCGGAGAAGACGTACATCGGCAGGCCCTCGTATTCCGCGCCGTTCTCATAGACCACGCGCTGGGCAACGCCGACCATCTGGAGCTCGGTCATGCCCGGACGAATTTCCTTGATGACTTGCTTGGTGGCGAGGTCGGCAAGACGGTAGCCCTCGCGCAAGCAGGCAAGCTCGTTTTCAGACTTGATCTGCCGCAGCTCGGTCATGATATAGCCCGCATTGACGAATTCTGCGCCGGGGAAGGCGTCGCAAATGGCCTGATAGATGGTCATGGACGTGTCGAGGAAGGACGCAATGCCGATGCGCAGCTTCTGGCCGGTCACGCCGATGGCCTTGAACACGTCCTGGAACGTGTCGGCCTGTAGCTCGGGATAGGAGGGGTCCGCGCCCTCGCGGTAGGCTTTCAGGCAGAAGATCTTGTCCAGCTTGTTGCGGTCCGCGCCGAATTCACGCGATTCGGGGCCGACCATCAGGGCCGCGTCGCCGCCGGCGGAGATGGCCACGCCCGCTCGCTCGAACAGAGGCCAGAAGCCGGAGAAGTAGCGGGGGTTTGCGTAGTCGGCCTCGTTGCCGTTGACGATCAGCGCGTCGAGCTTCTCGCGGCGCAGGATGGCCGCGCAGCGCTGGACTCTTTCTTTGTACTCATGATCGGGAATGCAGATTCTTGCCATGTTTTTTACCTCCATGTAGTGGTCAGAATTATTTACTCTTTCTTGGAATTGGAGTCGATCAGAACGACAACGACTAGAATGATACCCTTGACGACCCACTGCCAGTAGGTATTGATCCCAAGCAGAACCATGATGTTCGTAATGGTCTGCAGGAACAGCGCGCCGATGATGATGCCGAACACACGGCCACGGCCGCCGGTCAGTGAGGTGCCGCCCAGAACGCAGATCGTCATAACGTCGAACAGCAGGTTGTCGCCCAGCGTAACGTTGCCGGACTGCGTCTTGCTGGTCAGGCCCAAAGCGCCGACGGTGGAAAGCGCACCGGAAAGCACAAATGCAAGGATTGAAATGAACTTGACGTTCAAGCCGGATAGCTTGGACGCCTCTTTGTTTCCGCCGACGGCAAAGAAGCTGCGTCCAAGGGACGTGTGCGCGGTAAAGACATACAAAAGAAGCCCCACGGCAAACATCAAAATCACGGCAAACGGGACGATACCGAGTTTGCCCAGTGCAAGCTGGCCAAAATTATCGGGCAGGCCGGAAATGGGAAGGCCATCCGAATATATGTAGTTGATACCCTTGAGCATGTTCATAGTGACGAGCGTTGCGATGAAGGACGGCATTTTGCCGTAGACGACGAGCGCGCCATTGATGATGCCGATGACGATGGACATGAGCAGGACGAGCAGAAATGCAACGCCCATCGGCAGATTATTCTGCACGCAGAAACCCGCGAAGAAAATGGAGACCATGCCGATGATCGAAGAAATGGACATATCCATTTCGCCGATCAGAATGACGAAGAATTCGCCCATGGCAATGATTGCAACAAACGAGGCCTGACGCAGAATATTCATGATGTTGGTCGTCGTGCGGAACTCCGGCTTCAGGCAGCAAAGCGCAAGCAGCACGACAAACAGAAACAGGATCATCCAATCGCTCAGAAAAGACTTGAAGCCTCCGGAGTATTTCTTGGATTTTAAAGTATAATCATTTGAGACAGATTCTTTTTTCATTTCTTTACTCCTAACAAACTGTTGATAATGACTTCCTGTGTCTTTCTTTCGCCCTCGACCATATCCATGATCTGGCCCTCATACATGATGTAAATACGGTTGCACAGGCCGATCAGTTCTTCCATTTCCGGAGAGACCAGAATGACCGCCTTGCCCTGCTGGGCCAGCTCGTGGATCAGCGTGTAGATCTCGAATTTCGCGCCGATATCAATGCCTCGCGTCGGCTCGTCCAGCAAAAAGACCTCGGTGTCGCGCAGCATCCACTTCGCGATGACGATCTTCTGCTGGTTGCCGCCGGAAAGCTTTCTGACATTCTGGTACAGGGAGTAATACTTGAGGTTCATCTTGCTGCTGATGTCATAGGCAGCGCGCTTTTCCGCCTCGTGATCCTGGAAAATGCCCCACTTGCGGAACAGCTTCATCGACGGCAGGATCGTGTTGTCCTTGATGTCGAAGACCATATCCAGACCGAGGCTTCTGCGCTCATCCGGAACGAGGCCGAAGCCGTCGCGGATGGACTGGAAGGGCGCTTTGTAGTGTACGCGCTTGCCCTTGTAATAGATCTCGCCGCTTGTGATCTTATGGCTGCCGAAGATCGCCTGCACAAGCTCCGTCTTGCCCGCGCCCAGCAGTCCGGCAAGGCCGACGACCTCGCCCGCGCGCACATTCAGATTCACATTGCGGAACGCCTTGGGCGCGGTCAGATCGCGCACCTCGAGCAGCACGTCGCCAAGGTTTTCATTGATCGGCGGATAGACGTTGGTCAGCTCGCGGCCGATGATCATCTTGATCAGCTGATCCTTGTTGATGTCCGCAACTCTGCCGGAGCCGTTGAGACAGCCGTCGCAGAGGACGGTATAGGAATCGCAGCACTGGAAGACCTCGTCCAGACGGTGGGAGATATAGATGATGCCGATGCCGCGGCTCGTCAGGAGCTTGATGATGCGGAAAATGTTCTGGATATCCTTTTCCTGCAGCACGGCGGTCAGCTCGTCGAAGATGACGATCTGCGGATCGTCCATGATCGCCTTGGCCAGCTGGATCAGCTGCTTTTCTGCCGTGCGCAGATGCTTGACGGGCACGTTCAGGTTGACATCGCACTGCAAAAACTCCATGATCTGCGCCGCGCGGCGGTCAAGCGCCTTCCAGTCGACGAAAATACCCGCCTTCTTTTCATACCGGCCGATAAACAGGTTTTCCACGCCCGTCATGTCGTCCATCAGGGTAAATTCCTGATGGACGATCGCGATGCCGCGCCGCTGCGACTCCCGGATGCCGTAATTCCCGAGATCGATCTTTTCTCCCTTGATATAAAGCTCGCCCTTTGTCATCCGGTTTTCGCCGGTGATACATTTTGAGAGCGTCGACTTGCCCGCGCCGTTTTCGCCGACCAGCACGTGGCACTCGCCGGGCATGAGCGTAAAGTCCACATCGGACAGCGCCTTGACCCCCGGAAATTCCATTGTGCAGTTCTTCACCTCGACCAGCGGCGTGACCGCTTCGGGCACAGTGTTCACATTCGCGTTAATGGCTCTCAGCCTCCTTCTTTACAGCCACAGCCAGCCGAGAGCTTCTACGCCCGAGCAGATGATGTTGTCGTCGGGGTGCTGAGGATCTCTGATGTTGTGGATGAGTCGTTTCATTTCGTGGTACGGGAACATGCAGCTTCCGACGCCGGTCTGACGGACGGGGTTGATGTCAAAGAACATTTCCTTGACGATATCAAAATCGCGCTCGTTCAGATCGAGGATCTCATCGAGAATGGCATCCTTTTTCACCGGGTCTGTCTCGCGCTCATAGCGGAGCGAGGCAAGCGCCATGTCATAGATGATGTCGTTTCTGCGTTCTGCGTTGCTCCAGCGGTCAAAGTGCGGCAGCCACGGACGCAGCTGCGCGTCGCTGTAGGCTCTGAGCTGGAGGTGCCTGATGATGGCCATCAGCTCTGGATGGCGCTTCTTGGCCGCGAGAATGGTGGGGATATCGTCCTCGCAGACCTTGTTTTTCTGGAACGGGAACGGCGTTGTATACAGGGGGATCTGGCTTTCGTGGATGGTGAGCATGTTCTTCATCACGTACAGTACATCGTCAGCCAGATCGCCGAAGTTCAGCTTGCATGCCTCCTGATAGAACTCCTCTTCCTCCATCTGCGAGCCCCAGCCGTAGTTGCCGTGCGCGAACAGGTGCATCGGCAGGCCGTACCACTCGAACATGAAGCCGTTGATCCCGTGCACGCCGCGCGCAACGCTGCCCTTGTGCTGGCGGATGTCGGTCTCGATGACCTGCTCGTTGGCCTCGTCCTCATAGCGGAGCATGTTGCTCTTGAACGTACGGTACAGGCGACCCATGGTGGAGGTGATGGAGTTCGATTCGGTGTCACGCCCCCAGATGTTGTCTTTTCCGAATGCGTCGCACCACTTGTCGAACTCCCCTTCCGGTACATACAGGCCGGGCGCCCAGAAGAGCTTGATATCCTTGGGCATGGACTCGACACAATGCTTCAGGAAGGCAGGATCCTTCTCCAGCGGCGGCTGGCGGAAGGCGCGGATGCCGATCACGGCGTCTGGGTTGATTTCATGGACTGCCTCAAAGATCTGGTTCAGCAGCTCCATGTTTGCCATGTGTTTGGCCTCGCCCGGCGTCTTCGTCGCCGCGTGGTATTTCCGGCGGCATTCGTCGCATTCGCAGAACCAGAAGCCCTCTTCGCTTTCTTCGAGCGTATAGCCGTCGAAGCCCAGACGGGCGATCTGGCGCATGGATTCAAGGATATACTCCCGCGTACCGGGATAGCTGAGGCAGAGTGAATCGAAATCGTTCAGGAAGCCCTGGCTTGCGGGGGGCTTCATTCTGGCCTCGGGGTGCTTGATGGAGTAAGCGCCGTTGTAGGAATTGAGTCCGACGTAGGCAAATATTTTGACCTCCAGCTTATGCGCAAGCGCGATAAACTTGTCGAGGAACGGTTCTTCAAGATTGGGGTGCGTATACCGGACGGTCAGCCAGCGGCGGTTTTCTGCGTTCCAAATCTTCATCGGAACATCGCGCAGCGACGTCTCGGGATAGCCTGGCATATCAAACGGCCAGTAGCCGTACATTACAAGGTTAAACTGGTTGATCTTATTGTCTAGGCAAATGTTCAGATATTCGACCCATTCCTCATAGCCCCAGAGCTGGCTGTCAAAGCCGAGACGGCCATAGCCTGCATACCAGGAAAAGGTCTGGGCAATCGCGCGGGTCTCGAGGGAAGGATAATCCGTTATTTCGCAAAGCGGCAGCGTGTAGCCGCCGTCGCATACGGTCAGAAGCTGTTTGAGGGAGGTCAGCGCATTGATCAGACCTGCCCGGTGTTCGTAATAAACCGTCAGCTCTGCCTGCGCAATATCCAGACAATAGCCCTGCTTTGTGTACAGTGCAGGGTTATCCGTCTGTTTTTCCGGCAATCCATGCAGCACACGGACCGGCAGCGCGTCCTCTGTGGCCGCAGTGCCGAGCGTGATGTCCTTCCGGTTCCAGAAGCGCAGCTTCGCCAGCTCCAGCGCTTCGAGCCCCACCGCGTTCTCTGCAAAGCGCATGGCACGGAATGGCTTTGTACGTCCCTGCTTTTCTACGACGTGTTTTGCTTCGGGCAATAATAGAATCATGTTGTCCCTCCAAAATCTGAAAAGCCGGTTGGGGAGTGAACTCCCCAACGAGCTTTTCGTGCGTTGCGTTTTGTTTCAGTTGCCTCAGGCGGCTACTGAAAAATCAGCCGAGCCAGCCCCAGCTCTGCCAAGCGTAGTCGGCAATGTTTGCGGGCGTGATGGCCTCTGGTTCGGGCAGATCATACTTGTCGGGGAGCGTCTCGCCCAGAACGAGCGCGTGATACATAGCGTCGGTAGCCTGATAGCCCAGGACGACCGGATCCTGCAGGACTTCGCCCAGCCAGGCTTCGTTGCCGCTTTGGATCCAGGTCAGAACGTCAATGTCGCCGGCGATACCGATAAACTTGATCTCGTCGCGGCCCTGTGCAACAGCGGCATTGTATGCGCCGACAACTTCTGCGTCGTTATGGCCGCAGACAACGTCGATGACGCTCTCACGCTGCAGGACATTCTCGACAAGGGTCTGCGCGGAGTCACGGTTGTGCGCGCCGGTGTCGCCTTCGTCGATGATCTTGGCGTTCGGGAATGCAGCAAGGACAGTCTCAGCGAAGCCGTCGTAACGGTCCTGAGAGACCTGGCCGGAGGTAGGAACGCTGATGTAGAGGCAGACAGGATCGTCCTTACCCAGCGTCTTGAGATACTCGACCGCGACTTCACCGGCCTTGACGCCGAGAGCCTTCATGTCATGGCCAACGAACGTGGACCAGACCTTGTCGGATTCGTTGGAATATTCCTGTGCGTAGTCGCCGATCACGAACGGGATGCCGTTGGCGACATTTTCCTTCATGGTGGGGATCGCGGAGGATGCGTCGGCCGGGAAGAGGATGATGCCGTCGGAACCGGCAGCGATCATGTTTTCCACGTTGGTCAGCATCGTCTGCACGTCGGAACGGGAGTCTTCGAAGTCGAAGGTGAAGTTCACGCCGTACTCAGCGCCGTGGTCGGTCATCCAGTTGTTGCAGCCGTCGATAACGCCCTGATACCAGGTGTAAGCGGTCAGCTCCATGATGGAAACGCCGATCTTGTAATCGGTCTTGGCGGTTTCGGCCGGAGCCTCGTCCGTCGTTTCAGCGGGGGTGGTTTCAGCCGGGGTATCCGTGTTGGCGGTCTGGGCGGGAGTTTCCGTCTTGGCGGTAGATGCACAGGCAACAAGGCCAACAAGCATCATGACAGCCAAAAGCAGCGCAATCAGTTTTTTCATTTTGTCCTCCTAAAAAATTTATTGATTCAATGGATTCAGATCCATAAAATCCGTAAGAAAACATGCTCTATTCATCCAGCGCCCGATAGAGCAGCGCATCCAGCTTATCAAAGACATGGTCGTAGAGGATCTCCATATCCAGAACCTGCTGGAAATAGACCAGCGAAAGCTCCCGCGATGGGTCGATCAGGATATGCGCGCCTGCGGCGCCGTCCCAGCCGAACACGCCGCGGCTCTGCGCCGTGCCGTCTCCCAGACTTGTGCGGACGCCGAGCCCATAGCCGTAGCCGGGTCTTGTATAGCGTCTGCGGAAGTCCGCAAGGCTCGGTTCTGCCAGCCGGTTCTGCCGCATCAGATCGATGGAGCGCTGCGACAGGATCTTCACGCCCTCGCGGCTCCTGCCGCCGCAGGCCATTGCATCGGCAAACCGCACATAATCATCCATCGTGCTGCACAGTCCGCCGCCTCCGCTTTCATACAGCGGCGTGAGCCTGCAAAAATTCTCCGGATCCGTCCTGCGGATGCTGCCGTCCGGCTGCTGCCGGAACTGCGGCGCGAGCGGCGGCGCTTTTTCATTTGGTGAAAAGCCGGTATGGAGCATGCCCAGCGGCAAAAACAGCTTTTCGCGCATCCACCGGCCAAGCCGGATCCCGGATGCCGCTTCCATCACTGCGCCCAGCACATCCAGACACAGACTGTACCGAAAATGCGTACCGGGCTCAAATTGCAGCGGCTTTTCCGCGAATGCGGCAGCGATGTGAATGGTGTCTGCCGCAGCATTCTTCTGCTGCAGAAGCTTCTGTACCGCGGGCGGGCGGAGATCATAATCAAAGCCGCCCTGCATGGTCAGCAGATGCTCGATCAGAAGCGGATCAGATACAGGGTGTGACGCCTTCTGTGCATCGTATACGCGAAGATTCGCGTATTCCGGCAGATACCGGCTGACCGGCTCATCCAGACGGAAGATCCCGGCCTCCACCATCTGCATGGCGGCTGCCGCGCAGATGGGCTTTGTTGCGGAGTAGATCCAGTATGACGCGCCTCTGCTCTTTTCCAGCGCGTCCTTATCCGCGCCGCACGCACAGGAAAACAACGTCCGGTGCGCTTGGGTCACGGTGCAGAAGCCTGCCGGGATGTGCAGCTGTTCGGCCGTCGTTTTCAAAAACGACGCCAGATCAGACCAGTGCATACAACCGCCCGCTTACTCGCAGTAGCCCGGCGTCGTATAGAACGCGACCTCGCGCGTCTCCGCGCGTCCATACTGCGCAACGATCGGGCAGGAGCTTTCGAGCATGATAGCATACTGCTCACCGATCACCGCCGTATGCTCGCCAAAATCGGACGCGCGGTTCGTGCGCAGACACCGGACGCGTCTGGCTCCGACCGTTACGGGGAAGCTGACCGGTTCACGGTCCTCATAGAGCAGCGTGATCGTGACGTTCGCCGTCTCGTCGGTGACATTCGTAAGGATGATTGACTCATGACCTGGGATGACATTCACGCCCTCAGGCGGTAATTCTGCATCCGGGAAGATCCATACCCGTTTTCCGTACTCTTTCATGTTTGGCGCCTCCAGTCAATCTTTCACGGAACCTGTTCCGTTCATTACATAGATATTTTAAGCGGCAGCCATAAAATCGTCAAGCGAAGCGGCGAGAATGGTCGTAAAATAAATTGTATCGTTTCACTAAACATAAATTGTTTCGTGACAATTCACAAGATTTCATGTATAATCATCGTACGAAACCCACAAAAGCCAGCGCGTTTGGCAATTATTTATAAAACAGGAGGGTAAAAATGGCTACCATACGCGATGTTGCACAAAAGGCAGGCGTTTCCGTTGCGACTGTTTCGAACTATCTGAACGCCTCCAAGCCGGTCAGCCGCGCAGTGTCTGAACGGATCAAGCAGGCCGTTGAGGAGCTGCACTATACCCCCAGCACTGCCGCAAAAAACCTGCGCGGGCAGAAAAACCACGAGATCGGCATCCTGCTGCCGAACCTGGACGACCCGTATTATGTACAGATCTTTCAAGGCATTGAAAAAGCCTTTTCCAACAGCGATTACTTCCTGAACATCGCCTTTTCCGACGATGCGCCCGAGCTTGAGCGCGCAGCGCTCGAGGGCTTTTCCAGCAAGCAGGTCTGCGGACTGATCCTTGTTTCGTGCCAGCCGGACGCATGGAAATACTATTATGACCGGTTTACCTCCAGAGGCTTCCCGATCGTGATGATTGACCGGCGCATCAAATCTCTGGACGCAAACTTTGTTTCCGTCGACAGCGAGACTTCCGTGCGCCAGCTTGCTTCCGCGCTTCTGCAGCAGGGCTTCCGCTCGGTGTTTCTCTTCTGCGGCGCGGAAGGCTTTACCTGTGAAGACGGATGCGTGGCGGCTTTCCGCGGCGCGCATGCGCAGTCCGGTGAAGCGCTTTCCGCTGAGCAGATCATCCGCTCCCCCATGAGCAAGGAAGCTGCATTTTCCCGCACGGTCAGTCTCCTGCGCACACAGCGCCCCGACGCCATTATCACCACGTCCTCCCTTCTGGCGACCGGCGTGATTGAGGGGCTTCATCTGCTGGGTTTTACCACCGACGAGATTCCTGTTCTTACGCTCGGCGAAGAGCACTGGAACCGCTATACGCAGACCTTCGCCTCGTTTTCCACGTCAAGGCCTGCAATCAAGGCGGGCGATATGGCCGCTCGTCTCCTGCTGGGGCAGCTCGTTTCTCCGCTTCGGGATACGGAGCAAGCCATTCTGCACGACAATGCCCTGCAAAGCAATCTGCTTCGCTCCGGCCTTTTCACGCATTCCCGCCCGCAGCCGCGTTGTGCCGGCAGCGACAAGCTGCGGATCATGCTGCTCGACAACCCGTCCGTCCATCTGTTTCAGGGTCTGATCCGCAACTTTGAGCAGCTCACCGGGATCCAGACGGAAATCCGGTTCCTTCCTCACCACGCGATCTTTGATGAGATCCGGACCGGTACTGCGCATTACGACGTCACCATGTTCGATATCCCGTGGCTGCCGCTGCTGGCAGGCAGCGTTCTGGACGATTTCACCAACGAGCTCGACAGCTTTGATACGTCGCAGTTCTTCCCGAACTGCTTCCAGCATTTTGGCGCTTTCCGCGGCCGGATCTATGGGATCCCGTTCATGTATGCGCCGCAGATGCTGTATTACCGCAAGGATCTGTTCGCCGATTCGGCGCTCCGCGCCGAATTCGAGCGCGAGACCGGCGCAAGCCTGCGCCCGCCGACAACGCTGAAGGAATATAATGCGGTCGCCGCCTTTTTCACCCGGAGCACCGACGCGGTCGACTACGGCGTTTCCGTCGCGGCAGCCTATAACGAGTGCTTCGCACCAGAGCTTTACTTTCGCCTGCATGCGTTCCAGAGTCAGATCATCGGCGACACCGGCAGACCGGCCTTTGACAACCCGCAGACGCTCAAGGCCTATATCAATTTCCGCCGCACGATCCATCTTGCGAAGCCGAATTATTTGCAGGCGACGGACGTGTCGATCGTCGACGACTTCCTGCGCGGCGATACAGCCATGCTGATCACCTACCCCTCGTTTTTGACCAACTCCACCGATCTTCGCAGAAGCAGCACCTCGATCGGCTGCAGTCTGGTGCCGGGCCGCCGCCCGCTGCTCGGCGGATGGAGCTTCGGCGTCAGCTGCCAGAGTGCGCAGCGCGAGCAGGCGCTCGCCTTCCTCCGCTGGACGTGTGACGAGGGCATCAGCAACTACTTTACGATCATGGGCGGACAGACGGCCATTTCCAATACCTATACAAATGACGAAATGGTCAAGCTCTATCCGTGGCTGCCGCTCTATTTCAAGACCTACCCCAACACGCAGCCGCAGTATCAGCTTTCCTTCCCCGACGGACGTCCGATCCCAAGCAAGCAGATCGACGACGTGCTATGCAAATGGGCCTATAAATGCCTTATCTACAACATGGATATCTCCGCCGCCATCGCCGCGACCAATCAGGAGCTCACAGAGCTGCTGTCGTAATAGGCGAAGCAGCTGCGCATGAACCTCAGCTTTCCGTGATGCGCTGGCTCTGGCGCGCCAAAGGCTCCCCTTTGAATAAAGGGGAGCTGGCCCGGAGGGCCTGAGGGGATTATACATTGCATTTTTTAAGTGCTCCAAACCATGCGACATTTGAATCCCCTCAGTCAGCTTTGCTGACAGCTCCCCTTGTGCCCAAGGGGAGCCGCCTCTGATCGAGCTCCTTGACATATGAAAGGCCAGCAGCATGGGCTGCTGGCCTTTTCTGTGATTTGTTTTATTTCCTGACGGCGCGTCTTGCCTCGCGGTCTGCTTCTGTGATGGGGCGGATGACGCGGCACGGGTTTCCGGCTGCTACGACATGATCCGGGATATCGTGTACAACGACGCTGCCCGCGCCGATGACGACATCGCTTCCAATCGTCACGCCCGGCGCGACGCAGCAGTGTCCGCCGAACCAGACGTTGCTGCCGACCGTGATGGGAAACGCGTATTCCAGCATCTGGTTCCGCAGGTCGGTATCGATGGGATGGTGCGCGGTATAAAAACCGCAGCACGGGCCGATGAACACATTATCGCCGAAGGTGATCTTGCCGGGATCCAGAAAGACGCAGTTGTGATTGATGAACAGATTGTCTCCGGCCTCGATGTTGTAGCCGAAGCTGATGTAAATATTCTGCTCTGCGCGGACGTTTTTCCCGACCCTGTGCAGGATCTTACGGAGGATGGCCTCGCGTCCTGCAAGGTCGGACGGCTTCATCTGATTGAATTCGTGGCACAGATCGAGGCAGCGGAGATTGTCCTCATCCCGGCCGGGAAACGTTGTATCATACAGCAGCCCGAGCTGGCATTTTTCTCGTTCGGTCATATTACGTCACGATCTCAAACTGCTGCTCCGGCGTCAGGTCGACGACCGTGCAGTCGTTTGCGTAAGTGCATTCCGGCAGGATGATCATCGCTGCCAGTTCCTCCGCCTGCGCCGGGAGCGGCGCGAGGTGCCAGATGGCGGCGTTCAGCTTGACGAGCGTATGCTTCGGCACCAGAAATGCCTGCGCAAGCTCCGTGACCGGCGTGCCGGCGGAGGCGGGCGCGCAGTGCAGGATCATGTCGTCGTTCATCGGCAGGATCATTTCCCACGTTGTGGTGTGGTACTCCTGCTGCGTGATGAGCATACGCTCCGGCTTTTTGACCAGGATCGGTGAAAAGCCGACGCGGTGCTGGCTGTCGGCGCTGATGCGATCCGGGAAAAAACGGTGCAGCTCGCCGCAGAGGGCGTAGCCCTGCGGCTGCTCCATGGGATAAAACTGGCCGAACGGTGCAAAGGCTTCGTGCGTCAGGGGCTGGATATGTACGGTTCGCATAGAGAATCCTCCTTATTGCGCTGTTTTCTTTTTTCATGATAGCAGACCGGTTCCGTCCGGTCAATCCTTTTTTACGACCTGTCCCCGGGCGCGGTGCCGCCGGGAGCGGGCCGGTCTACCGGCCGCCCTCCGTCTGATCCGAGTCTTCGTCTTCCAGCTCCGCCTGCAGAAGCTGCAGATAGCGCGCAATCTCTGGGGCCTGTGTTCCTCTGCGGCGGGTGATGCAGTACAACTGCATGAACTCATCTGGGATCGGTACACATTCCAGCTGATATCGTTCACGTGACACCTGCGGCAGCCGGTATCCCACAGAATACGCGTCGGTCGTACTGACGATCCGGCAGCGCACATCGCGTTCATCCACCACGATCCGGTAACGGCAGCGAACCTGATCTGCCGTGCTGATGGTCGTGTAACAGTCCGTGCGCGTGGGGAGCTTCTGGTATTCCACGTAGGGATATGCCTCCAGCAGCCGGTAATCAAACGTCTGCGCATGCGGCAGCAGCTTTTCAAACAGCGGATGCGCACGGCACAGATTCAGGCAGGCCGAGACCTGATGGAGAAAATGCAGCTCCAGATTCTGATTCTGCACACTCTGCTCGGTGGCCTGGCACCATATACGGTGTGATCAGCGCCGCAAGTGCATCCAGCCCCATATCGGAAAGCGCGCGGATGCCGCCGCCAGAAATGTTGACGCATTTGAACTCCGCCGCCCCTGATATTCCTGCGTCAGCCGGATAGCAGCCTCTACTGCGGGAGAATAGCTCTGCACACCTAGCCGCAGGCGGTAGATGCGCCCCTGCCCGCGTACGGCGTAGAGCTCCTGCATCTGCACGAGGATAATCTTCGTATGCTCCAGAAAGCGCAGCCCCGCCTCAGTCCGGAAAATGCCGCTGTTGGTACGGCTAAAGATCTCGTAGACCAGCTCCTGCTCCAGCATCCGGAGCATGCCGCTGGCGTTTGGCTTGGAAAGATACAGTTTTTTGCCGCCCGTGTGATGAAGTCTGTGCGGGCGGTCTCTATTGCGGTGCGCAGTTGCTGGATCGTCATATGCGCTGCTCCTCTCCATATGGTAATCCGTAAATGGATATGAAAAGACGATGCCATGCATCGAATCATATTTGCCAGCTTGTTGATGTGCAAGATCGATGAAGCGGAAAATTTCACAAACGAGAAAATAAAGAAACATGATTAAGTTGGGTGCTATTCTTAAATGATCCATGAGCGTACCCCTTCGTTTTCAAATCTTACTTCCACGCAGACGATGTATATGTAATTCCCATTGACTTCCTGCGAGGCTAATTTTCCTTATTTCTATCTTCGCCTATTCTTTGTTTACAGCGGCGCAGTTTTTGCGCCGCTGGTTTTCTGTTCTGACCCAAACCGTGACCCAAACGCGGAAAAATCAGGTGGAATTATCCGTGCTGAAAACGACGAAGCTGCGAAATTTTCTGAGCAGAAAGGTGCGAAAATGCCTTGAAATATCCGCTAAAAATATCCGACCAACCTTCGGGACCAAGAGGCCTCGGGTTCGAATCCCGACACTCCGACCAAATCCGGCTGAAATCTTTCGATTTCAGCCGGATTTTTCTGCGTTTTCAGAACTTTTTCCGATGGAGAATTTTGTGACTTTTCCGTTTGACCCAAACGTGACCCAAACGGGATTTTGGAGCGGAAAGCGCCGGAAGATAGAATTCGCCGCCTGCCGGAGCATTTCCAGCAGGCGGCGTGCGCTTTTCTGTTCTTTTTTTCATCCGACGTTTGCCATGAAGCCGCTGATTTTCTGCGCGGCTTCTTTTTTCATGCCTGCTGTCACATGGGTATACACGTCCAGTGAGAATTCTGCCGAGGCGTGACCGAGAATTTCCGCAACCGTTTTCGGGTCGATACCGCTTTGGATTGCCAGCGTCGAGAATGTGTGTCTGAGGTCATGGAATCTGACGTGTTCCTCAATACCAGCCTTTTCTAACAGCTTCTTGTGAATCCGCCCGACGCAGTCTGGACCATACATCCCGCCGGTCTTTGGTGACGGGAACATATACGGACTGAACGGGTGATTCTTACGATCTTCGACCAGCAGCCGGATTGCTTCGTCGCTGAGATAAATCTCTCGGACGGAGTTTTCTGTTTTCGGCTCCGTCACGACCAATTCTCCCTTGCCGCGCGACACAGATTTGGACACGGTCAGCGTTTTCGTCTGCAAGTTCAGATCGCTCCACAGCAGCGCCACCAGTTCGCCGCGCCGCAATCCGGTACTCAGTTCCAGATAGAACATCGGCAGGACGCCCCATTCTTCCGCCGCTTTTAAGTAGTCGCGAATTTTCTCCGGCGGGATAATCTGCATTTTCTTCTTTTCCTTCTTCGGCAGGCGGCAGCCGTTTGCGGGATTGTACGGAATCAGCCGCTCCGTCACCGCCTGTTCCAAGCACTGCCGCAGCATCGTGTGCAGTCCGCGAATCGTCTTGTTGCTGAGACTCAGATCGTCCATATTTTCGTACCGCTGCACCCGACCGTGTGCTTTCGTTTCATTGTAGAATTTCTGGATTTGCAGCGTTGTGAGCGCCGTCAGCTTGATGTCCCCGATGCGCGGCACGATATGCTGGTCGATGTAGTTCTTGTAATACGCCGCCGTGGACGCGCGGACGGACGGCTTTGCGTAGTTCCCGTACCAGAGCTGCGCCCATTCCCCAACCGTGTAATCCCGGCGCTTCGTCACATCAATCTTTTCGAGTTCCTCCATCGCTTTCTGGAGCTTTTCCTTGCATTCGCACTGCGTCCGCGCGAGGACGCTCTTTGCGATTGGTTTCCCCGTCTCCGGGTCAACGCCCGCCGTGTAGCGCCCCTCCCAGCGTCCGTCTTTCCGCTTGCGGATGTTGCCTTCCCCGTTTGCCCGCTTTTTTGCCATCTGCGTTCCCCTTTCCGTTTTGGTAACACAAACAACTACCACAAAAGCTCGATAAAGTCTAGCAAATTTTCGAAAATTTCGGACATTTTTCAGAGATTTGTATTTCAGTAGAAAAGCCTATTCTTTGTTTCCTGCGGCGCAGTTTTTGCGCATTGAACGAACGTGAAAATGCATTCTTCTGTGGTAGTAGTCCCTTGTCCGTCCGGTAGCTACGCCGATCATCTGCTCGCCATCCATAACCTTGCTCATGGTAAATGGACCGGCTCCTCCATCGCCAACGGCGCTGATATCGTCCGTCGGCATATGCTCTGTGCTCTTGAATTGGGACGCGAACACTTTTCCGACATCGTCGGCATCCCACTCCAGCGTCGCAACTGTGCGCGGCGGGGCTTTTCTGATCTCCAGAAGTGCCTTTTTGCCGATAAAGTCGTGATCGTAGTTGATAAGATAATCCCACTTCACATCAAACGGTGTGACAAACGCATTCTGCGGGTCACCGGCGGCACTGCCGATATCATGATGGTATTCCCCGTACTGTCCCGGAAGTTCGGCACCGTGAAGATCCTTCAGATAGGCGCGATCTTCGGCGTTGTTGGCTACGGCCTGCGTATCCTCGGCGGACATAATCTGGGTACTCTCCATCGTTTTTTAGCACAAATCCGCCCCACTTATTGAGATAGGGAACGATTCCGCCTTCTTCCAGAATATCGTTCATAATACTATTGAACGGTTCCTGCTGCGTAATACATTCATTTTTCGTCAGATTACGTACCAGAACATTTTGGTTGTCCGATATAATTTCCAGCCAGTCGCCTGCCTCGATGCGGCTTGTATCCGCTTCAATCAGCAGAATCCCATTATTGAAGCCGTTTCTGAAAAAACTGCGTGAAAAGGAACACGCGATCACAACGGGAATCCCGGCCGCCTTTACAACAACCGCCGCAATCTCCATAGCAGAGCCGCAGCCAAAGTTTTTTCCTGCCACCAGAATATTTCCCGGCACGACCGGCGCCGCACATGACGGATCGAGGTCTTCCATCAGGTACTGTTTCAGAATTGCTCCATCCAACGTATCGCGCTTTCTGCGGGATGAAATGATATAGTCGGTATTTACATCGTCCCCGACTACACGAGCCGTTCCACAAAATCTCATGCAAATACCTCCCGTGGATCGGTGATTTTTCCGGTAATCGCGCTGGCCGCAACAGTTGCCGGGGACGCCAGATAAATGTTGGATTTCACATTTCCCATCCGACCGATAAAATTGCGGTTGGCTGTCGAAATGACATTCACGCCGTCAGAAGGCGTGCCGGAACTGCTCCCGCAGCACGGACCGCAGGAGGGCGGGAGAATGATGGCGCCGAGCTCTGCAAAGCGGGCGAGCATCCTGTTTTCTGCCATCTCCACATAGATCTTTCTGGAAGCCGGGACAACAAGCAGCTGGAAATCCGGGCAGAGCTGTCTGCCGTCCAAAATATCCAGTGCTGCTCTGAAATCGCTGATTCTTCCGTTTGTACAGGTTCCAAGCAAGCCCATTTGTACCGGCGTATCGGAAAGCTCCCGTACCGGCTCGACGAGATCCACACGGTGCGGACAGGCCACCACAGGCTCAACGGCATTCAGATCGATTTCCAGCGTTCTTGCATAGACTGCATCCTCATCCGGCAGAACAAACTCGCACGCATGAACGCCAACGTTTTCAAGATACTCTGCCAGCTGCTCGTCTCCGGGCATAATCGCACATTTTGCGCCGGTCTCAGCCATCAGATTGCACACCGTCATTCGTTCTTCCACACGAAGCGGATTCTCTCCGTCAAACTGAAATTCCACCGCCTGATAGGCCGCCCCGGATGCACCGAGTTCACCGACAATTGTCAGAGCCAGATCCTTTGCTGTTACGTTTTTGGACAGCTTTCGATGCAGCTTCACGCGGATGCTCTCCGGAACCCGGAACCAAAGGCTCCCAGCCATGATCCCCGCCGCCAGAATGGACGAGACGACACCCATTCCGAGCGCGTTGAACGCACCGTAGATCGTGGAATGGGAGTCACCGCCGATTACAATGCTGCCCGGATGGATACAGCCTCGTTCCGGCAGCAGCTGATGGCAGATGCCTTCCCCAAGCGGCAGAAGCTGTGCTTGTCCGCAATGCGCAAAATCCGACATACTCTTTTGCAGCGCCGCAACCTTATTGTTGGGGTACGGCACATAGTGGTCCATCACCAGATAGTTGCTCTCCGGATTGGCGGCACGGGTTCCGCCGAGCTTTTCAAAGTATTCGAGCATGCACGTTGTTGCAGATGTCACGGGCAAAACGCTCCAGCAGGTCGTTGACAAAACTGTTGCACCAGGTGCAAAAATTGAGTGCGACGGCTACAGAAGTTACAGAAATTTATCCGGCGTTGCGCTGGACGCGAAAAAGTACGAACCCGGCGACCTGCATTAGCTGCACAAAGCCATCAGCAACCTGAAGGCGTTCCTGATTGGCACTTATCACGGCCGCTGCACGCAGCTTCAGGCGTATCTGGACAAATTTTGTTTCCGCTTCAATCGCCGAAAAACCGGCAATCAGATCTTCGCCCGCCTCGCAAGGGCTGTTGCCACATCTTGTGGCCAGCTGCATTAAGCCGATAAGCACATTTTTAAAAATTTCGAGCATTTTTCAGGGGCTTGCGTTTCAGGAAAAAGCCCATTCTTTGTTTATTGCGGCGCATTTTTTTGCGCAGTCCTGTTTCTTCCTTGTTAGGGTTGGTCTTGTGCTTCATTAACCTGAGCGTTACAGATTCAGTTCAAATACTTTTATCAAGCAGACTGTAACCAGCCGGTGTATCTGAGAAGAAGCATGTATATCTATATGCTTACAGCGCAGAAAACTGCCCCACTCTTGAGCTGTTTGCACAAAAACGCGAATTCGTTTTTTGATAAAATGCGAATAGACAAAGTCAGAACTTGCGGTTAGAATAACAATAGCATTTAAGATAGATGCTGTATCAAGTTCATAATTTGTGGGTTATGAAAGCCGACACGTGTACGATCATCGTGCATTGTGTCGGTTTTTTTGTGTTCGACCCGCAAAGATAAAAAAGAAAGGCGGAAAGAATATGTCTCTGATTATTGGTTTGAACAGCGGTAGCTCCTGCGACGGCGTGGATTGCGCCCTTGCAGAGATCTCCATGATGGAGGACAATCAGCCCAGCCCTCCCAAGTTTATCGACGGCATTTCTCTGGACTGGCCGGAGCGTCTGCACAAGATGATCTGGGACGCATTTGACAACAAGCTCGATCTGTTCCAGCTTTCAAAGCTGAACTACGCAATCGGTGCATTTTTCGGTGTCTGCGTCAAAGAGCTCCTGAAGAAGACCGGCCACACAGCAGATGAGATTACCTGCATCGGTGTCGATGGCCAGCAGGTCTACCTGCACCAGACAAACCGTGAAAAGGCAGATGCCGTGACGGATGAGCAGTATGAAAACGACTTCGTCAATCTCTTCCTCGACGACATCTATGCCTACGGCTTCTGCTTCGGCGATGGCTGCGTCGTGGCAGATTATACAGACATCACCACCGTCTCCCAGTTCCGACCGGCGGACCATGCCCTCGGCGGCCAGGGTGCTCCACTGATGCAGTATGTGGACTACTGCCTGTTCCGCAACGGCGAGCCGACCATGACGCTCAACATCGGCGGCATCTCCAATGTGCATAAGGTCTACAAGGATCGCAGCAAGATGCTTGCATTCGACTGCGGCCCCGGCAACATCATGATTGACTACATCGCGAAAAAGTACTTCGGCGTTCCGTACGACAAAGACGGCGCGATCGCAGCCAGAGGCAAATGTGACGAGACCATGCTGGCCGAACTGATGCAGGCTCCGTTCCTCAGCCGTCCCTATCCGCGTTCGGCATGGCGTGATGATTTTGATGTTGCCTACTCTGAAAAGATGCGCCAGAAATACAGCCACCTGTCTGATGAGGATGTGATGGCGACCTACAATGTCTTCTCCGCCGAGTGCATCACCAAGTGCATCAAGGATTTTGCCGACCTGTCCGATACAAAGGTTCTGTACGCAAGCGGCGGCGGCGCTTACAACAAGACCCTCCTCGCCAACATTCAGGCTCGCCTGCCGGAACATATGCGCGTTTGCACCTCGTTTGAGATTGGCATCCCGCCTCAGTTCAAAGAGGCCGTCAAGTTCGCAACGCTCGGCTACGCAGCAGTCAACACCTGCGCCAACAACATCCCCGGTGCCTGCCGCGCACGGAAGTACGGCGTCCTGGGCCACATCTGCGTCGCGCCGAAGTACGCAAAGGGCACCGACTGCTGATGCACGCGTTTCCGGGAAGGAGTAGCATATGATAGAGTTCAAAGACATATGCAAGCATTTTCAAGGCACGACCGCACTGGATCATGTAAGCTTTACAGCAGAATCCGGCCAGATCACCGCCTTGCTGGGGCAGAACGGCGCCGGCAAGAGCACGCTGATGAAGATTCTGACCGGTGCCTATCAAAAGGACTCCGGTGAGATCCGCATTGACGGCAGAAGCGTAAACATCACAGACCCCAACGCTGCCGAAGCGCTCGGCATCGGAATTGTCTATCAGGAACTGAGCGGCATGCCGCATTTGACGGTTTCTGAAAACATCGTCATCGGCCGCGACCCTGTGCGGCATGGATTTCTGGATTTCAAAAAACAGCGTGAGATCGCACGGCAGATGCTCAACCGTCTCGGTGCCTCAGACATTGATGTCGATCAGCGCCTCGGCGAACTGAGCGTATCACAGCAGCAGATCTGTGAAATTGCAAAATGTATGGCCGAAGAACCGAAGATTGTGGTCTTTGACGAGCCCACCACCTCCCTGACAAACCGGGAAAAAGAAAAGCTCTTCGAGATCATGAACAAAATGCAAGAAGACGGTCTGACCATTCTGTTCATCACCCACTACCTGGAGGATGCGCTGCAGCTTTGCAAGAGCTGCGTCATTATGAAAGACGGCCGCGTGGCCTACCATGGTGAAATGGCTAGTATGACGGAGCAGTCCATTGTAAACTACATGGTCTCCCAGAGCATCGACAGCTTCTTCCCGGAATATCATTCCACCGTCACAGCTACCGTGGCACTGGCCGTGTCCGATCTGGAGGACACGGCGGTGCACGGATGCAGTCTGGAGCTGCGCTATGGCGAAGTTCTCGGTCTGTCCGGTCTGATCGGCGCCGGACGGACAGAGCTTGCGCACCTGCTCATCGGCGAACGAAAACCGCACCGCGGCCAGATCCTAGTGGACGGGCAGGTCTGCCGGTTCCACGACGAGTATGATGCCATGCGGAAAGGCATCGCCTATATCAACGAGGACCGCCGTATCGGCGGCCTGAACCTGACGATGGACGTCGGCTTCAACCTGGCTCTGTCCCGCATTGTCATGAAGCGCAGCGATGTAGTCCGCCGTGGCGTCTTTGTAAACAGCAAAGCTGTCCTACAGAACGGCGATGATATGATTGAAAAGCTGGCCATCAAGTGCAGCGGTCAAAACCAGAAGGTCTCTACACTTTCCGGCGGCAACCAGCAAAAGGTCTCGATTGGCAAGATGGTCGCCAGTGGGTCAAAGATCCTGATCTTCGACGAGCCGACCAAGGGCATCGACGTTTCCGCAAAGGCAAAGGTCTACTCGATCATTCGGGAACTCGCAGCCGAGGGCTGTGCAATCCTTGTGATTTCCTCCTATAATCCAGAGTTGCTTGGCGTCTGCGACCGTATTGCCGTCATGTCCAGAGGAAAGATCGTGCAGACCTACGACCGCGGAGTCACGGAGGAGACTCTGCTGCTCGCGCAGCAACAAGGCTAAGGAAGGGATCAGCTATGAACAACATCAAGGAAAAAATGAGCGCGGTGCTCAATGGCATCGGCATCGTCACAGTCTTGCTGCTTCTGTGCACTATTTTTGCAATCAAGGCGCCGGGCTTTGTATCCGTAAGAAATCTGTACTACATTCTGCAGCAGGTCTCTGTGGTCGGCATCCTTGTCATCGGCCAGACCCTGGTCATCATCACAAAGGGCATCGACCTGTCCCAGGGCGCGATTATCGGTTTTTCTTCGATCATCTCGGCCATCATGATTGTCAACAAGGGTGTCCCCGTCTGGGCCGCGTTCGCCATCATCATTGTCAGCGGCGTGATCATCGGCCTGGTCAATGGCTGGCTCGTAGCAAAAATGCATGTTCCCCCGATGATTGCAACGCTCGGCACCACAAATATCGTGTCGGCAGCGGCGTTGCTCAGCTGCAACGGCAGCAATATCTATAGTCTGCCTGCTTCCATCAAGGCATTTGCAAGCATCAAGCTGCTAAACTTCCTGCCCGGAATCACCTGCATCATGCTGGTACTGCTGGTGATCGCACACGTGATGCTCTCGAAGACCCGCTTCGGCCGCTATACCTATGCGGTCGGCAGCAATGAGATCTCAGCAAAGTTCTCCGGCATCAAGGTGGAGCGCCACCTGATTCTTGTCTATCTGATCAGCGGCTTTGTGTCCGCTGTGGCCGGCGTCATCATGGTCTGCCGTCTGAACAGCGGTGTTTCCACCGCTGGCGACGGCTACGAAATGAACTCCATCGCCGCGGCCGTCATCGGCGGCACGAGCCTGCTCGGCGGCGAGGGCACGATCATCGGCTCGATGGTCGGCGCGCTCATCATGTCCGTCCTCTCGAATGGCCTTCAGCTGATGGGTATTTCGACCTACTGGCAGAAGCTGCTGGTCGGTGTCGTGCTGATTGCAGCGGTCCTGGTGGATAATATCCGCCGCAGAAAAATTTTGAAGTAATATTGCAGTGCACAGTATTACATAAAACAAAAAAAACGAAGGAGATTGACACATGAAAAAGATCGTAGCATTGCTTCTAGCTCTCGTGCTGGTCCTCTCTCTGGCTGCCTGCGCATCCAGCACGGACTCTGGCACCCCCTCGAATGACACTGCCGCGGACCAGAGCTCTTCCGCGGACACCACCGACACCGCAGCCCAGCCCACGGAAGAAACCAGCGCTCCGAAGGATGGCCTGACCATTCAGATCGTCCCCATGTCCACTGCTTCTGACTATTGGAACGCCCTGCGCTCCGGCGCGGAAGCTGCTGCCGAGGAGTTCGGCACAGAATATGGCGGCATCACCATCCTATATGACGGCCCGGCCAGAAATGGCGACTCCCAGGGTCAGATCGACATCATGAACAACGCGGTCACCGCGGGCGTAGACGGCATCCTGCTTGCCGCGACCGACCCTGAAGCGCTGCACTCCGCCGTTGTTGACGCGGAAGAAAACGGCGTTTACGTCTGCACCGTCGACTCCGGCGTTGAGCCGAACGACGCCAGCTCCTTTATCTGTACCGACAACGTCAGTGGCTGCAAAAAGCTCGGCGAATACATGGCTGAGGTCATCGGCTACGAAGGCAAATATGCCATCATCGGCGACAACTACGCGTTCGCTGCCGGTGTGGATCGCCCCGAAGGCTTTAACCAGGGCATGCAGGAATACGAGAACATCGAATATCTCGGCATCCAGCTGGCCGACTCCGACATTCCGACTGCGGAGTCCATGGCTCTGAATTACCTGACCGCGAACCCTGACATCAGCGTCATCTTCTGCTCCAACGACGCGGCCATCACCGGCGCCAGCAACGCGTTCCTGCAGGAAGGCATCTGCGGCGAGGTCAAGCTCTGCTCCGTTGACGTCAGTGAAGACATCATCTCTTATATCAAGACCGGTATGGTCACAGCCACTGTTCTGCAGAGTCCGTACAATATGGGTTATGAAGGTGTCAAGACGATCCTCGCGCTACTAAATGGCCAGAGCGTAGAAAAGCAGGTCGACGCCGGCACCTATCTGTTGACGAAGGACAACCTGGACACGGATGAGGCGCTCGCCGCGATCCGCCAGTACCTGCCGAACTATCAGCCCGAATAATCCGGAATCCATTGATGCCCCTGTCCCCGTCTCCGCAGCGCGGAGACGGGGCTCGATCTAAAAAGTGAGGAACCTTATGAAGCAGAAATTTTCCACCTCCCTGATGGGTATGGACCTGATGCACGCAGCCGACCAGATCACTGCGCTCAACGACTACACCGCACTGTTCCATGTGGATATCATCGACTGGCACTATGCCAAAAACATGTGCCTGTTCCCGGACTTTATCCGGCAGCTGTCACCCTATGCCAGAAAGCCGATCGACGTCCATATGATGGTTGACGGCCCAGAATATGAAATTGCTCAGGCCTGCATTGCCGCAGGCGCGGACATCTTCTCCTTCCAGGCGGACGCCGTGGAGAAGAACGTATTCAAATATATCGAACTTGTCAAAAAGAACGGAAAAAAGTTCGGCGTGGTTCTCAATCCTGCCACGCCCCTCTCTCAGATTGAAGCTTATCTCGATCAGGTCGACCTGCTGACCTTTATGGGCGTGACGCCGGGCTTTGCCGGACAGAAGCTCGTGCCGGTCGTTCTGGAGAAGATCCGACAGGCCATTGCTCTGCGCGAAGCAGGCAGGTTCCATTTTGAAACGCAGATCGACGGCGGCTGCCACGACAATACCATGAAAGCCATCCATGAGACCGGCGTCGATTATATCGTGCTCGGCAACACCTTCCTCTTCAGCCATTCCGCGGACATCCACGAAGCCTGGCCGAAGATGGAGGAACAGTTTACTGAATGTATCCGCTGAGACCGTACCGCTTTACAAACGCAAAGCGCCGGCATATAATATTCTATATCGATTCCTAAAGGGCCATAATTTTATGTACTGGAGGAAACCATGGAGCAATTGCGGCTGTTTATCGCAGAGGATGAGGCGATCATCCTGAGCAATTTCAAGATGCAGTGCCAGCGGCTGGGCCACGCCGTGATCGGCGTGGCCCGCGACGGCGACTCCGCTGAGCGGGAGATTCTGCGTCTGCACCCGGATCTGGTGCTCATCGACATCAACATGCCCGGGAAAAACGGCATCGAAGTCGTGGAGCATGTGATGCAGGAGGAGCTGATTCCCTGCGTGTTCATCACGGGCTTCTATTCTGAGGATCTGAGCGCGCAGGCCGCCCGCGCCGGAGCGTTCGGGTATCTGCTCAAGCCAGTCGACAGCAAGCAGATCAGCGTCGCTATCCAGATCGCGCAGGCGCGCTATCAGGAATTCACACAGATCCGGCAGGAGTCGGACACGCTGCGCACGGCTCTGGAAGACCGCAAGTATATCGAGCGCGCCAAGGGGATCCTGATGAGCCGCTTTGCCCTGTCGGAACCGGAGGCCATGAAGCGCCTGCAGAAGCTGAGCAAGGACCGCAATAAAAAAATGGCTGTCATTTCCAGAGAACTCATCGCAGCGGAAAAGCTGCTGGATCTATAACGACAAAGGGACACCACCATGCTGGAGTTAAGACGGGTCTCCGCAGCTACACAGAGCGGACGGATCAAAGACATCAACGCACAATTCGAAAAACTCGGCGTCAATGCGCTACTCTGCCCGAATGCGACATTTCTGGATGAGCTGCTGAGCACATTCCTGGGTGAACAGCCGCTGACGGACGGGCAGATTCTGCTGGACGGCGAAGATTATTTCCGGCTGGTGCGCGGGGGAGAGGTTCAGCTGATCATCGGCCAGGATACGCTCTTCCCCAATCTGACGGCGCAGGACAATGTGCTCTTCTCGGAAGAGCCCTTTTTCTATTTCCATTTCAGAAAGCGCGCGGTGGAGTATGAACGCGTGCTTGCGGAGACCGGGCTGTATCTGCCCGCCAGGCAGAAGGCCTCGAAGATGTCACGGGAGGACCGGAAGATTCTCGAGCTGCTGCGCAGCTATTACCGCCGGCCGAAGCTGCTTTTGCTGCGCGATCTGACCAGCTGCCTGTCCTACAAAAACTTTGCGATCGTGCTGGGTCTGCTTGATCTGATGTGTAGCCGCGGCACGGAGATTCTGTATCTGTCGAGCCAGTGGGAAGAGGCGGTCAAGATCGCCGATCAGATTACGATCTTCTCCCACGGGCGGAACTATGGATGCTTCCCTGCCGAGCAGGTCGCAGAAAACCCGCGGCACTTTTTTCCCATCATGGTCGGCAGCCACCCCTATCAGGTAGACAAAGACGAGAACAAGAAGATCGAGGTGCTGCGGCTCATCAACGAAAACATGCCGAGCTTTACCGACACCGTCGATCTGCGCAAATCCCTGCATATGTTCTCCAAATACGTCATGAACATTGCAAAAGCGGGCAACTGCCTGATTTATCTTGTCGACCAGAACCAGCAGAACCTGCTGCAGGTCGTCGCAAAGGACGACGAGGCCTCCCGGAGCATGTTCATCCCGCAGGACAGCATTCTGCATCTGTCCGATTCGCCCCGGATGCTCTATCTGAACTGCAATGAGAGCATGTTTGCGACGCTGTTTCCGGCGGAGGCAGATTTCCGCACGGTCGTATTCATGCCGAATGCGCTCTCCAACAGGTGCAAGCTCCTCATTGAGGTCGTCTATCCGGACTATTATGTCTATACGGAGGAGGAGCTCCTGCTACTCAAGTGGGCCGCAAAGGAGATCGGGATTCTCGTGGAAAAGACGAAGCTGATGGGCAGTTCCGTTCTACTGCAGGAGAGCCATCACCGGATCAAAAACAACCTGCAAATCATCGTTTCCCTGCTGGAAATGGAGCGGTCTCAGTTGGAAGAGCACGGGATCCTGCCGCAAGACACGCCAGTCATCAGTCAAATCCTGAACGACATCTCCCAGCGCGTACAGAGCATGGCCAGCATCCACAATCTGCTCTGCCGGAAAAATACCGCCGGCAGCATGATCGACCTCTACTCCATCGTGCGTGAGGTCGCCGGAATCTACGAAGACGCTGCGGCCATTCAGCTCGATTTTGAGGAGATGCTGATCCCGTACGGAATGGCCGTTTCCTTTGCGCTAGTCGCAAACGAGATCATCAATAATTCCGTCAAGCACAACCGCACACTCTCCCGTCCGCTGAGCATCCGCATCAGCGCGAAGCTCAATCCGCCGGGAGACCTCTACCAAATCGTTTTTCAGGACAACGGCCACGGCTTCGATGAACGCGCCGAAAAATCGGAAGACGGAGGGATCGGCACAGTCATCATCGATTCGATCGTCCACATGGAGCTCTGCGGGGAATACCGGAAACGCAACCAGAACGGAGCCCGCGTTGAGCTGGATATCCCGGCCTCCTTTATTCTGGAGGAAATCAAAAAGTAAGGCAGCAGAGTACGGAGCCGCCATTGCATGTATCGCAGTAATCGAGTAGGAGGGGCTGCGCAGCTTCGGCCACCTCTTTCTAGGCGACATCTTTCTAAACATAGATCCCTTTCAGCTTGTCTGCATAGATCATGTTCGTCAACACAGATTGCAAATGCAACAGCTTATCTTTCCGCAGAAAGCCGTATTTCGGGTCATCTGACCAGAGCATCATGTGAATATGCGGGTGATCACCCTCGTCATGAAACGCTGCATACCATCGAAGCTGCGACGGTGGAATCTGCATGGCTTCCGCAAAATCCGCCTGTTTGGAGCGTAGCAGCGCCCGCCAGCTTGCGGCGTTATCGTAGCCAAGCCGCGCGGCATTCTCGCGACGTAGCGAGTAAATAATCGTCCAGACGTTGCCCTCATGCGCTTTCAACTCGCCCAACGTCTTTTCCCGATCAACAGCATCTTCGGCTCCAAACAAGCCGTGTTCGCCGTGCTTTTCCGCGCGAGGCCGTGTGGCAATATAGCGCATATAAATGCTGTCTGCGTTTTCGTCCAGAAGCTCCACGCCGTCGCGGGTGGCGATATAATTCATATAACGACCGGCACGTTTTGGATTCAGGAAACCTGCTTTTTGAATCAGCTTTGACATTTTCACACGCCCCTTTCACTCAACAGCGCATCTTCAAAATCAATTTTTCCGTTCGTTCTTTTGACTTCATCCATACTGAGTCCGCGCATTTTCTGATAACTCCGTGCGTCAATGTCCGTGTCCGAAGCAAGGATATGATTACTGACATTCTGCTCAACTGCCAGCTTGAAAAGCTGCCGTCCAATGCGCTCTGCAAATCGATCCAGCGTTCCAGATAAGATTTGCTGCAAGACTTTTGGAAGGTAACGATCTGCTTTTTCGGCGTATAAGAAGCCGGTATAAAATAAGATTGCCTTTTCAATGTACTCGCTGCGGCTCTGACATTGATCGTCCGCATAACAGTCATCAACGAGCTGCTTACACTCCGGCGTGATCCAGAGTGCAAATTTTTCTTTTCCTTTTACCATTTTTCTGTATTCACCTCGTATTTTTCATTGGAACCCCGTCGTTTTCCTTGAAACGGTGGGCTTTTTTCATTCCGCAACGCCCTCCGGCTGTTTTTCGCTGTGTTTGGAACGCCCTCGTAAATCCCTGAAACTGCCCGCACCGCGGGCAGATGTGACCGCCACGGGGCGCGCACGACCCCGCGGCTTTGTCCTGCTTCGCCGCTTGCGGCTTCTCCCTCTGCTGAAATTCGCCTGCAGCCGTTCTTTTTCTGCGTTTGCCGTGCCCGCAATGCTCCCGCACGTTGGCGCAACGTCCGGTTTTGTGGCTTCCGGCGGGTACACGCTCGGCTTAGCTGCGAAAGCCGCACAAACCGCCAGCACGGGCGCGACAGCGTGGTAGCCGTGTATTTACTGCGCGATTAACCTGTGTTTTGAATAAAATCGGCATATTTTCTCCTTGCGGCGTCCTCGTCCAGCTTCTGCATTTGCCGGTCATAGTCCTGCTGGAGTGCCGCCTGAATCGGTCGGATTGTGAATAGCAGATTGCCATTGCGCTTGCAGCCATCCTTCGTTGTCACCATCGTCGGCTCGGTGATGAGCAGTCCGCGTTCTTCGAGTGAGCGGATATGCTTACGAATCGTGTTCGGACTCAGTCCAACTGCTTCACCGATTTTCCGGTAGCTCGGCCAGCATTGGAACGTCTGGCGATCCTCGCAGAACAGTAGGTAGGCGTAAATTGCGATCTCTGCTGCGCTCAAACCAAACGAGAAAACTTCTTTCGGCAGCGGAAAATAATCCTTGACTGAATCGCGTGTTGACCAGAGGCTGCGCCTCATTTGGTTGCTCCTGTGTGCTGCTCCACCCACCGGATGAACGCCTCTTTTGGCACGACGATCCGATTACCGATTCGCAGCGCGGGGAAATCTTTTTCGTGCATCAGTTCATAGCTGCTGGACGGCGCAATGCCCAGCACTTTCGCTACTGTCGCCGCGTTCAGGAACAGCGGCAGTTCGTCATAGCTTTTGTAGTTTGATTCTTTCATGTTGTCCTCCTTTGTTCGTGTTCATTTTTCCTGTCTGTATTTTGTCTGTCCGAAAAAACACCTCCTACCCTTTATGCGTATTCAGAGGGCTTTTGCACCAAACTTTTTTCAAAAAAATTTGCCCTCACTTTTAGTTGCACAACTTTTGCGGCGTTTGTACGAAAAAAATTTGGTTGTCGAAAAAAAGCCTCTCATTACTGATAGGGATAAAAATCGCAGTTTTGACAGCCTGTTTTCAAAAAATTCGGAAATTTTTTCGCCGGTCAAAACATCTCACTATTTAATCCGACACAAAAAGTCGTTTTTGTTACCCTCCTCCGCAAACTTTTTTATTCAGATGGGAAGATGTTTTACGTCCAGCAATAACACCCTCTATTTGATCCGACAGAATTTTGCGTTTTGAGCGGTGTCCCTCAAAAAACCCCCTCATTGCATAGGCCACGGGAACGCGATTTTTAGAAGCCTTTTCGAGAAAATTCACAGATCATTTACATTTCCGCGCCTGCGTTGCCTGTTTGCGTCCCTCCGAAAAAGTCTCTCATGTAGTAGGCAGCGAGAACGCACTTTTTAGAACCCTTTTCGCAAAAGTTCACAAAATGTTCACTCGAAAATGCGTCGTTGGCGGTTTTGAAAAGTCCCCCTATTTGATCCGACAGAAAATCGCGTTTTGAACAGCCTGTTTTGAAAAAATATTTTGGGAACGCAAAATGACCACCGCCCGGCTTTGGCGACGGTCATATAAGAAACCGGCAGCAGGAGCATTTGCTCCCGCTGCCGGTTTCCATTCATCTTCACTTTTCATTTGGCTGCGGCCATCTGTTCGCAGACCCAGGCAGCGGCTTTGCGCTTTTTCAGGTCGCTTTGCAACATGGCGAGGTCTTCGCCGAGAAACCGCTTAAGTTCCGCGACGGTCGTATTCTGACGTCGGGCGATCGCAGCGGCTTCGGCTTCCAGCTCCTCCGGTGTCACCGGGATCGTCTGTGCTGCCATAATCTCGCGCAGGACGAACATCTCCTTTGCCCGGCGTAGGGCTTCCGCCTGCAGCGCTTCCATTTTTTTGTTCAGCTCCTCCTGCGGAGAAAGGTGCACCGCAAATCCTGTCAGCGTCTCATATTGGATGCGCTGTTTTTCCTCAAGGATCAGCAGCTGAAGCTCATTTTCTACGGCTTCCTGCGGAACGGTCAGCGGATATTGTTCCGCGTATTTTGAAAATAACATCTCCTGCGTCATTATACCGTCATGCCTCCGTGCTCTGGTCGTTTCCGGTAATGCAGGCTTCTGTCGTCAGCATGCTTGCGCTCACGGACAGGGCGCTTTGCAGCGCCGTGCGCGTGACGCGCACCGGGTCGAGGATTCCGGCCTGCACCATGTCTGTAAATCGGTCTGCGCCCGCATCATAGCCTATGGCCTCCGGCAGACCGCGCAGCTTTGCCGCGATTGTGCTTCCGTCCCGACCGGCATTTTCCGCGATCTGCCACACCGGTGCTTCCAGTGCGTGAATGACCGCCAGTGCGCCGGTCTTTTCATCTCCGCGCAGCGCATCCGCACAGCTTTTTATCGTAGGGATGAGCCGAACCAGCGCCGTTCCACCGCCCGGCACAACGCCCTCGAGCTGCGCCGCCTGCGCGGCATGGACGGCATCCTCCAGCCGCAGCTTTCGCTCCCAAAGCTCCGTCTGCGTCCGTCCGCCCGCGTGAATGGTCGCAACGCCGGATGAGAGCTGCGCAAGGCGCTCCTGATGGCGCTTGCGGTTAAATTCATAGTCCTCGTTCGCAGCCAGATACCGCAGTTCACGCACACGCGCTTCCACGGCAGCCTTGTCGCCGCCGGGGCCAGAGATTACGGTCTGCTGCTTCGTGACGCACGCGTGTGCCGCCGTGCCGAAATCCTTGCGGTTGACGCTGCGCAAATCCATATTGAGCGCCTTCTGGAAATACACCGCGCCAAGCTGCACCGCCAGATCCTCCATGCGCCAGCGGCGGCCATCGCCGTAAAGCGGTGCTTCGATGCAGACGATCTTGATATCGCCGTCCATGTCTGTGCGCAGGATGGTGCTGCGTGCGTCGCCACTCAGCGCCTCACAGATGATAAGCAGGTCGCAGCCGTCCTCCGCGCAGGCAATGAGCGCCGGTAAGATCTCCTGTACATTGTCGAGCTTGCTGTCACAGAGCAAAATGCGCGGATCATCCAGCTCGGCGGCAGTCTTTTCCTCGTTCGTCGTCATTTCTGGCGCAAGGAATCCGCGTTCAAGGACGATACCCTGGCGAATTTCTACTGTTGTCTCTTGCTTCTGCGCGTCATCGACCGTCACGACGCCCTCACGTCCGACTGCAAAGCACGCCTGCCCGACAAGCCGGGCAAGCGCTTCATCCTGACAGGAGACTGCCGCGACCTGTGTCAGCGCTTCCTCGGTGTCCACCGGACGCGCAAGCATTTGCAGGGCATCGCACGCTGCGCGTCCCGCAGCTTCTACGCCGCGCCGCAGTGCCATTGCGTCCGCGCCTGCGCTCCGCAGACGGAGCAGCTCATGCAGAAGCGCCTGCGCCAGCACAATTGCGGTTGTCGTGCCGTCTCCGGCGTCGGCGTTCGTTTTCTCCGCTGCCTGCCGCAGAAGCTGCGCACCGGCATTCTCCAGCGCGTCCGGCAGGACGATCGATTCCGCTATGCTTGCGCCGTCGTTCGTGATGAGCACTGGTGCGCCGCTTCCCGCGCGGTCAGAGAGCTTCGCCCCCTGTGCGTTCCGCTTCTGATACAGTGCCACATTTCGTCCTTTTGGGCCAAGCGTGATTTTGACTGTGTCCGCGAGCTGATCTGCGCCGCGCAGCAATTTCCCACGCGCTTCTGACTGAAACGTAATTTGCATAAGCTGTCCTCTTTTATCGCAAAAGGCATTCGTGCCTAAAATTTCTTATTTGATCTTTGCCATCAACTCTGCACGGGAATTGACGTTCACCTTTTTGTAGATGTTATAAATGTGCCGGTTCGTGGTCGGCACGGTGATGTGCAGAATATGCGCAATGTTCGCAGGCGTGATACCCTGTTCGAGCAGATTGACGATCTCCATTTCGCGCGGCGTAAGTGTCTGCAGCTCTGTGCGGGATGTAAGCTGCGCGGCTTCGTCGTCCGCACATGTAAAAAGCAGCCGGTGAAACAGCTTCAAAAGCTCTCGTATCGACCTGACCGTCTCAATCTCCCAGTCGGTATAGGGTGCGTCCGACAGTCGGTCAAGCGCGAAGATCGTGCGGATACGGTCGGTTGCGTCGCGCATCGGAAAGCCCAGTGTGCTGACCAGATTGCGCGGACGGATATAGTCTGGGATGACCTCTCCGGACTGCTCGAAGCTCCACTGATGGACGTATACGCCGTCGAGATTATCAAGATCGCGCTGCACAAGACCATATGCACCGCGGTCAGCGTTCGAATAATAGCCCAGATATAGGCTCATCCACTTGGGGTTGATGTTGTAGAGGTAGTAATCGGTAATTTTCAAATTGCCGTTCAGATAGAACACGACCGCTTCATCAAAGGGCACGAGCCGGTTCATTTCGCGCAGCAGACTGACCGAAAAGGACTTGGTACTGCGGTACTTACAGCATTGCAGAGAAAGATCATAGATCTGCTTCCATGGGATCTCCTGATGCGGCATTTTTCCATCCTCCCGTTGTCTTTTTATCCAGTATACCTGATTTTCAGAAAAAAAGAAACGATAATTTGGAGGAAGCCGGAGCCCCGCTGGCAATCAATGCAGGACTCCGGCTTATGTCTGTGCGTGCACAAAAGCTGACGGCAGGGATGGTTGACCCTCTGCTTCTGCGCTGACGCAGAAACAGTCTTAGAACTTTTCGAGCGCGTTCATGAACTTTTCAAGCTCTGCGGCATCCATGTGGTAGCCGTGCTTGTCTTCAGGATAGTTGTGCTCACGCACATCTTCCGCCCAGTTCATGTAAGCTTCGACGGCGAACGGGAAGAACTCACCATAGACCTTGGCATGGGAAGCCAGCTTCGGCATCATGCCAAAGGTGTCGAAGTCGACCATTTCGCAGCCGTCCGCCGCGCCGCCGGCCGCGATGGAGATGACGGGAACGCGCAGTTTCTTGGCAATCGCGTTCGTGACCTCGATCGGCGTCAGCTCGATGGTCATGGCCATCATGCCGTTCTCCTGATACTCATAACCCATCTTGAACACTTCCATTGCGCTCTCAGCTGTCTGACCCAGACGCTTATAGCCGCCCTGACGGCTGGTCTGCCAGCCGGACAGTGCGCCAATGTGGCCGAACACGACCAGATAGTTGTCCGTCATATACTTGAGCGTCTCGTTCGTGATACCCATGGGCAGCAAGGAGTCCGCGCCACAGTTCATGTACAGAGCGCCGTTGGCAACAGCCGCTTCCTTGGAAGCGTAGGTCGGGGTTTGCATGTAGAAGTTGATGTGGATGATCTTCGCCGCGTTGCGGACGCACTTGATCCAGTAAGGTGCGAGCTTGATCTGCATTTCGGGATCGGAGCCATCGCCGGGAACGGTCAGGCGGCAGATATCGACATCGGCCATTTCAGCGGCCATGGTCCAGAACTGATCACGCGGACCCGGGCACATCTGAACGATGGGCGTGCCCTCATCCTTGAGCTTCTGCAGGTAGTTGATCGTCTTACGACCCTTTTGCATTCTTGAGCTCTTGACATCGGCTTTTTCAGACATATTCTATACTCCTTTTCTTTATTCTTGAAAACTCAGGCGTCGAGCGCGTCGAGCTTTGCGCAGATATCCGCAACATCTTCCTTTTTGAAGCCTGCCTGCGGGAATTTGAGCAGCATATTGATCTTCATGCCGAGGACCGGACCGAGCAGGTCAGCCTTTTCCTCAACGAAGCCGGGAACATACTCCTCGATGACAGCGACGGCGCGCGGGTCGGCAAGAACGTCGCGCAAGGTGCTTTTGGACGTGATAGCCATATTGGTTGCTCCTTTCTAATTTGACCGGCAACTGCCGGAAGGTTACAGCTTTGCGGCCTTATGCGTGCAGACCGCCCTCCATGGTGTAGCTCCAGGGTTTGTCCTGGAACGAGAACTGGCTGCCGCCGTCGACCTCAACGGTCTGACCGTACATAAAATCTGAAACCGGCGTGCAGAGTGTGAGGATCATCCGCGCGATCTCATCCGGATTCGGCGCGACAGGCACACCTGCGCCATATTCCGTTACATAGCGCGTCCACTCCGGGCCGTACAGCTCCGCCGTAGTCGTATTATTGAAGATCGCGCCGGGCGTGACCATGCCGCCGGGAGCCACGCAGTTGACGTTGATGCCGTACTGCTTGAGCTCCTTGGCAATGCCGCGCGTCATGCCGACAACGCCGGCCTTCGCGGTATTATAAGCCGTCATCATAGCGAGCTTCGGCATATCCTCGCCACGGTACGCAACAGACGCGACCGTCACGACCTTGCCGCCCTTTTTGCCGCGGATCATGCTTCGCGCGGCAGCCTGCACAAGGAAATACTGACCCTTCTGGTCGACATCAACGATGCGGTCGTATTCTGACTCCTTGATATCCACAAACGCGCGGGCGAAAAATGCCGCTGCGACCGGGACTACAATATCCACCGTGCCGTAGGTCTGCTCCGCAAACGCAACGATCTCCCGGCAGCTCTCCACGCTGCTGACATCGAGCTTATGGAAGCGGACATCAAGGCCCATCTCCCGCAGACGTTCCTCCGCCATCTGGCCGATGACCTCGCGCCGTGCGCCGAAGACGACCTTCGCGCCGCAGGACGCCAGCCGGTAAATGACGCTCAGCGCCAGACCGATTGTACCGCTCACAACAGCAACTTTTCCCGTGAGATCAAACATCTCACCAACGGAAGGCAGACCCTCAAGAGAACCTGCGGACATCTCAAACATCATTTCCTCATCCATCAAATCATCCTCTTTCTTTGCATTTTTGCCTAAATTTATTTTTCTGTTTTTTCTTTTCTTGGTGCAATTATACCAAAAAGTGTGGATGCGAATAAATATGTAGAACTACGTATTTATCCTACGTATTTTTGCGTAGACGCAAAAACTGCCAGAGGCAGAGTGCCTTTGGCAGCAATGGCTGAAAGCCGCTATTCTTTGTTTACAGCGGCGCAGTTTCTGCGCCGCTGGTTTTCTGCCTTGACCCAAACCGTGACCCAAACGCGGAATAATCAGGTAGAATTATTCGCACGAGAAAGAATGATGTTGTGAAAAATTCCGAGCAGAAAGGTGCGGAAATGCCCCGAAATGTCCGCTAAAAATATCCGACCAACCTTCTCAGGCGGAAGCGTGCGCACGGGATCGTGTACCATGCAGCCGGGTGTGAACATAGCTCCGGGTGCAAGGGTGTTGACTATGATGCCATAGCACTTAAGGCGGTGACGAAATGATCCGCCACCGCCATGCTTACTGCCGAGTTTCTTCGGACCATTTGAAAATATCAAGTTAATGTATCAAATGCAATAATCTTTCCATTTTTCTGTCCCACTCTCTGCTGGAATCGGCGCACTCTTTCAGTTCAGTTTCGACTTCAGTATTTATTGGCAAGTTTTTCTTATAGCGGATGGTATGCTCAAGGCTTGCCCAGAAGTCCATAGCGATTGTACGGAGTTGTATCTCCACCGGCACATGGATCTCTTTTTCCGCAAAGAATACCGGCAGCCGGATCGTCAGGTGCAGACTGCGATAGCCATTTGGCTTAGGGTGTGAAATATAATCTTTCTCTGTGATAATTTCAATGTCAGACTGATCTTTTAAGCACTTTGCCAAAAAGAACACATCCTCCTCGAAAGAGCAGATCACACGCACACCGGCAACATCCATGATATTTGCCTGCATGGTCGGAAAATCCAGAGAAAGTCCGCGCTTCTGCATCTTGTTCATAATGCTGGACGGCGACTTCAAGCGGCTTTTCATACTTTCTATCGGATTGCGGTCATGCTGCAATGAAAACTCTTCGTTCAGAATTTCCAACCGGCTTTCAAGCGCTTTCAGCGCACAGCGGTATTGCAGCATGACTTCCTGATACCTGCGGTTTTCGCTTAAAAGGCGCTGGCATTGCAGATCATCCAAGCCTTTATCTGCCGCAACCGTCAAACCAAATAGATTTTCACTCATAGCTTCTCCATTCCGCAGGGATAGGCGCTCCGCGCTGTCTGCTGCTCTTTTGTTACGACCCGATAAAAGCTGTATCCGCCGGAGAGATGGGCACAGGTAAAACCATATTGCGTCAAAAGCCGACAGGCCAGATAACTGCGAAGCCCTGTCTGGCAATTCACATAGACAGGCTTACCCCGGTCTAACTCGTCCAAATGCTCCCGCAGATCGTCCAGTGGAATATTGCGGAATCCATTCAAGTGCCCACGCCGATATTCGCCTTCCGTACGGACATCCAGCAGTGTCGCATTGCCATCGCAAGGCAAGTCCTCCACCTCATCCCAATGGAACTGGCGCACCTTCCCGCTCTCCAAATCCTCGATCATAAAACCGGCCATATTGACCGGATCCTTGGCAGAGGAATAGGGCGGCGCATAGGAAAGGTCAAGCTCCGTCAGTTCCAAAGCTGTCATTTTTGCGCGAATGGCCGTTGCCAGTACATCAATGCGCTTGTCCACGCCCTCGCCGCCAACGATCTGCGCACCCAGCAGCCGCAGGCTTTCTTTTTCATACAGCACCTTCATTGCCATAGACTGTGCGCCGGGATAATAGGCAGCGTGGGATGCCGGGAAAAGTACGACTTTGTCGTAAGCGATCCCTGCTGTCTGCGCTGCCTTCTCATTGATCCCCGTGGAGGCCGCTGTCAAGCCGAACAGTTTCAGAACAGACGAGCCCTGAGAGCCGTGAAAGCGGCTGTTGCCGCCGCAGATATTGTCAGCGGCAATGCGTCCCTGCTTGTTGGCAGGCCCCGCCA
>OLVV01000226.1_pt1 | contig 37652 bp, 37 predicted proteins | sample 1673581 | NCBI WGS metagenome assembly OLVV01 (sample SAMEA103958116, study PRJEB25191) | human gut metagenome | biome: human-associated habitat [ENVO:00009003]; feature: intestine environment [ENVO:2100002]; material: feces | place: Germany | collected 2013/2015
AGGCCGCAGGTTCGAACCCTGTCACTCGGACCAGCAGGGGCTGACAATTCTGTCAGCCCCTGCTTTTTGCTTGTTCTGCTACATTACCGACAACATCCTGCGCTTTATTGCCAAAATCTAATCTCTGTTGTATAATTACTGTATTTCCCGGGCGGAGGTGAAATATATGTCAAAATATCTGAAAAATGATGCGGTTAAACAAGTAGCGAGAAATCTTATAATGGATGCGGCGCAAAGAGAGAAAGCCAAGGCCGGGCGTGTGACGATGCCGAAAGTCTTTTTTGTTGTCGGGTCAGTTGAGTTCGCCGTTATGATTGCTCTTATGTTTTTCAGCCTTTTGTCCGCCCATTTACCGGCCTTTGCCGTAATATTCGGCGTATTTTCGTTGGCGGGGCTGGCGCTTGTTATCGTATATTTTAATCAGCGCATATATTATACCAATGAAATGCTTGTCTATAAAAACTTTTTCGGCATCAAGCGCGCTTGCCGATATGATGAGCTTACCGGAATAGTTATAGAAAAAGATGTAAAGTTGTTTGCGGGCGAGAAAAAGTTTAATATTGACAGCATGGCGGTCGGCAGGAAAGAATTTCTTCGCTGTGCCGAGGCGGGATATTACCGTGCCCATCAAACGGATATTCCGATCGTCCCGAGACCGAAAGATGATATATTCAAGGGAAACATTAAGGACTCCGAACAATTTGTATGCAGCTATATTATTATAGCGGTGTGTTTGACGATTCTTCTCGGTCTTTGTCTATATGGCGCAAAGTCCGATGCTCCTACCGAAAATGAGCTTAGGGTTTCTACCGTCACCTTTGAGCGATGCGAAGTTCGCGGCGAAAGACTCCTGCTGTATAACGGTGGTGAAAAATATTATTGTATACCATATTACAAAGAATTGATACCGGACGCCGACAAATTCCTTGACGACAACAGAAACGGCGGTACACTGACGCTCGGCTTTATTGAAAGCGGAGATCCCGATAAAGATTCTGTAGGATATTATGCCGTATATACCGTTGAAAGCGATGGCAAAGAGCTGGTCACGCTTGAAAAGACAATTTCCATAAATAGGGCAAAAGAGAAAAAGCCCCTGTCTGTTTTTGTTTCCGTAATGATTGCGGTTTGGCTTTTGGTAATGCTGACCATTCTGGCAAGTATCTATGTCGGGCGGCATGTTAAAGAGCTTAGCCCGAAGGTTGTGCGGATATTTTTCAGAAGCAATGTTGTTAACTGGCCTGACCCAATGAAAACGCCGAGTGAGAAAAAACGAAAATAACTTCATAGGTTCTCCACACATCACGAACAAAACTCCAATAACAAACCCCGCTGTGCCGAAAAATGCATAGCGGGGTATATTTTTATATCGTGGATTTATCTGAACGGACACGCTGTGAGCTTCACCCAACCCACTTCGCAACCGCATCCGCCGTCAGATTTATCTGACGGGCGTTGTCTATCGTTGGGGTGCCGTCGCCGTCCTGGCTGCCGTAAACGCCGAAATATGCGTGGCATCCGCCGTCGATTATATATTCGGTAAGCTCGGGGAGGTTGCTGCGGTACTGCTCGTATTTTTCGCGGTTGAGCACTCCGTCATTGCTGCCGTAAATTGACAGCGTCCTTATATTTTCGTTTGAGAGGTCGGCGGTCGAATATGCGGCGAGGAGCAGCAGACCTTTAAAATCGCTCGGATGTTTTTCGAGATACGCCGCCGCCATCGAGCCGCCGAGGGAGTGGCCGCCTATGTACCAGTCGGTGATCTCGGGGAAGATCTCCCGTATGCCGTCTGCGGCGTTGACATCGAATACCGCGAGATTAAACGGCATCCTGACGAGCACGCAAAGTATGCCCTTTTGGGCGAGTGACTCCATGAGCGGCAGATATGCAGTGTATTCGACCTTGCCGCCGGGATAGAATATCAGTCCCTTTGTCGCATTTTCGCCCTTGCAGACTATATTACCGTTGTCGAGTTTGATTGTCTCGGTCAGGGAACTGCCGTCCTGAAGCCCGAATGATTCACCTGCGGGCGTTATCGCGTGATAGTAGTCGCCGAGATAGACGGCGCACGCTCCGAAAAGCAGCGCAATGACCGCGACTATCGAAACGATGCAAATTATTATCTTGCGCTTTTTGCTGCCTGTCTTTGCCATGATAATACCTCACTGTTTCTATATGATTAATAAATCGGGAACATTTTGCGCAGCCAGTATTTCATCATTAGCTAAGGACCCTTCAATCAGCTCCCAGTGGTTGCTTACATTGTCGCAATGGTATAAAGGTTTAGAGTATTCATTGTTTCGCTTTGCTGTAGCCTTTGCAACACTCATCTGAATCACACAAAGGCAATTTGGATGTGATAGTACCTGTTTCTCTCGTACTAGATATGTAACCAGTTGCCCGGAAGAACTCATTATAGTCCTCTTTGGTGCAACCTTTAATAAAGATATGACAGTAACGCTCGTCATTTTCATCAACGATATAGATACGCTCCACAAAGGATTGTATCAACGTTACCAACACATCCGGCTGTGCGTCCTTTGCGTATTTCTCAAAGGACAGCAGCCTTTCTTTGATTTCTTCAATATCTCTGACAGCATGCATCTGACTTTGCCTGCTGTCCTCTAATTTTTGTAACAGTTTTTCCGTTTCAGAAAGCTTGTCGGTTAGTGCCCTTACATCCTCCTGAATAAACCGTTTTAAGTTTTCGTCTGCTTCCCGCAGATTTTTCACCTGATTTGAAATAGCAGTTTCAAGCTGTGTTTTCTTTTTCTTTAGTTCAATTAGTTCCTGTTCACTTTGAGAACTCTTAAAAATATCCGAAGCCTTCTGATTGAGTAATTTGATAAAGTATTCGCTGTCTTCATCAGATAGATTGGATAATTGTTTGACCACAAATTCATCAAGCAGTACACCGTCAACAGCACGGAAAGTACATTCGCCCAAACGATAGCCGGGACAGACATATTTGAATCTCGGCTTGCCGTTTGTCCATCGATTTGATTCGGAGATAACTCGCAGGCGTTTCCCGCAATTCGGACAGTAGACCAGTCCTGCCAGCAGGGCATTAGTCTTTCGGTGCGGGCGGTTGTACTTTTCTGCGATGGAATCAAGCATATTTTGTGTATCAATCCATTGCTGGCTCGGAATAAAGCCCTCGTGCCTGCCAACAGAGATAATCCATTCAGAAACAGGCTTTGCAGACATTAACTGTACGAATTTCGGAGAAACGAAGGTGCTGTCAGCGTCCTCAAACTTTTCTTGGTCGGTCTTGTTGTAGGCGGATAGTCCGTGCTGACCGTCAAACTCTGACAGCTCAGCGCATACTCCGCCGCCGTTTTCGTAGAAATAGTTGTAAGCCATCTCATCAGCAACGCAGTAAACAGGATTTTTTAATAATAATCTTGTAGTGGAAGTGTTGAATTTGCTTCCAATCTTTGTGCGATAGCCGAGTTCATTCATCTTGTCTGCCGTTTTCTTGATAGAACGGGTTGAAGCGAATATTTCATAGAGCTTTTGTATCATTGCTTTTTCTTCAGGAATACTCTCCAAATAACTGTAAGCTGATTTGTTTTTGCCGCTGCCGGTCTTTACACGCTTTACTGTGAAACCTGTGGGTGTATTTCCGCCAAGCCAGCGTCCGTCCTTAGCAAGCTCCATCATATTATCTGTGATACGCTCGGTCAGAGTATCACGCTCAAATTCCGCAACCACAGCAAAGATTTGAATGAATATTTTGGATACGCCGGAAGCGGTGTTGATATTGTTGGAACAGATCAGCAAATTTACCTTGTGCTTTTCAAGAAAATCCAAAAGCCGCAGCAGATCGCTTGTCTTTCTGCCGATACGGTCTAATTTATAGCAGACGACGGCACGGATTTTACCCATTTCAATATCGTGAAGCATACGCTGGAAATCAGGACGGTCGGAATAGTAGCCGCTTAACCCTTTATCCTCATATTCCATAAAATTGTAATCGTCGTCAAGCTGAAGTTCTCTTTTGGCATATTCGGCGCATTGCTTAAACTGTACGCCGATACTGTCGCCTTTATTTGTAATGCGGGACTTTCGGGCGTAGATAGCTACGCCACGATCATCCTCATTGTTTCGTTTTTGTTTTTTCATCATAGTTGCCCTCCTTACTGTCTGATTATACCGCCATTCCTGTAAGTGTTTCTATTGTGTGGCCTCGTTTTTGAAGGTCGGATAGAAGTAAGCGTAAGGTTTCAACATCAAAGGCACGGATTTCCTGCTCAAGATATTCCGCTCTCTTGTTCTGGAAAGTGCGCAATGAATTTTCATAATCGTTTCCTCTGTGAATTACAGCGTTCATCTTAAAATCCATAAGCGCACCTCCTATCTTAAATCTCTGTCACGCAGCCGCTTTCGATGGTACGCTTCACAGAGTTTTACAATGATTTCTTCCATTTGAGTAGTGGTATAGTCTTTCGGAAAGTATTTGCGGATACGCTCGACAGGAATTTTCACACGCTCTTTCTGATTTGATTTTTCTTCGCTCATAATGGCGGATAACTGCTCTTTCGTGAATAACCCCTGTATACTGAGAGCTTTTAACCGCTGTGCCTGAGATAGATTCGGGGTACAATCGTTGTACTCCATTTCGGACACCAGCATTGTCTGTTCTTCGGGGAGTAGATAGGATAGCTCGACGGCAGGAGTGAAAGCAATCCGTTTTTCATCAACCATATCCAAAATTGGAGGGATAAGATTGGTCAGACGGATATATCTCTGAACAGTTTTATAACTATCGCCCATATCCATACCAATTTGTGCGGTAGTACGGTTATCATCGGACTTCGGGACAATTTGTCCCGAAGTTAAATCTGTCCTCTTGCCTTGCCGTGATAGTGCTTCCATTTTCAGCTTGTAAGCAAATCCTTTTTCCGAAGGCAAAATATGCTCTCGGTGTAAATTTGAATCCACCACCGCAATGGCAGCGGCGTCACGATCAAGAGGAACAATTAAGGCAGGGACTTCTTTTATCCCTGCCTTAACTGCTGCACGAAAGCGTCTGTGCCCCGATACAATTTCATATTCATCTTCGGTGTTTTCTTTTGGTCGGACAATTAACGGAGACAAAATACCTTGCTCCCGAATACTCTCGATCAACGCGTTCATTTCTTCGTTGTCCTGAACCTTAAAAGGATGTCCCTCAAAGGGGGATAGTTTTTCTATTGCAATATTTTTCGGTGTGTTTTTCATCGTTCATAATTCCTTTCTCTATTTTTGGTTTTTACTTGTATTTCCATAGCACGCTCGGTTTCAAGCAATTTCAAGATATGCGGATACCGCTCGGTGATGGATTGTGCGGTTTTGAGATCTTCACGCAAAGGTTTTAACTTTGCAGAGATTTTTTTTGCCGTTGTTTTGTTCTGTTCTTTTTCTTCTTCCGATTTTGGGCGGCGGATACGGTTATAAATTTTCTGCCGCTCTGATTCCAACGCAGAAATATCCGTAGATTTTTTCTCGATAAATGAAACAAGCTCCTGTGCGGAATCAATTTGATTCTCACAAAGAAGCTTGTATTCCTTTAAGGTTTGATCTAATTTTCTGACTTCCTGCCGTAGTGCCGGGGATAGAGGCTTTGGGGATGACGGCTCTATATTGTTGCCTGTAATCAGCTTCCAAAGCTCAATAATCAATGCAAACGCAAGCTGTATCCCGTCCATACGCTGTGCTTTTTTAAATTCGTATTCAAGCTGTAACAGCGGTGCATATCGTTTTGGAATACGAATTGCGTAAAGAGTAATATTTTTCTGATTATCAATCAGTCTCTGCCGTATTTTCTCCTGCGTATATTGCTCACCCAAAGAATCAAGACGGACAGAGCGTTTCCAACCGGGAGCAATAATGGATGGATGACGGTAATCGCTGTTTCGGGCGTAAGAGTAGCCGAGATTTTTCAGGTATAAATCGAATGCTTTCCAATTGGTTGTATTTGAAATTGCTTCATCAATATCCCGTTTTAAAATATCCCGGTGAGTGAAACCGCCACTTTTGTGTATCCAATAGTCTTTCTTTCGATTACCTGTGAATTTGCTCGGGGGCAATACGCTTTTCCCTCGTTCCAAGCAAACTGCGTCGGAAATCTCTCTCAGCTTGTAATGGTCTGAAATATGGTTCTCAAATTTCCGACCGGTGCGAAAAGATACAGAATTAACCACAATATGATTGTGAAGATTATCTGTGTTTAGATGGGTGGTGACTACTATCTCATAATCCTTGCCCCACATACGCCTTGCAGTTTCCAGTCCAATTTGATGTGCTTCTTCAGGTGTAACCTCGCCACTAATAAAACTCTGATAACCGTGATAGGCAACATTCCCGCCGAGCTTGCCGTAACGACGCTTAGTAGCCATCATATATTCGTATGCTTTTTGCTTCGGACAGTTGATACCCGAAACATACATCGTTTGATCCGTCTTTTTATCATTCTCAACATAACGGAGTGCTGCATATAAATCCTCATCTAAGAACTTTTTATCAGTGGTTTTGTCAGGGTTACGGGCATAGTCGATTACTTCTTTCAGCCTGTTTTTGACAGGCCAGAATCCTGTTGTCGCCATTCACGCATATCCTCCTTCCGTGGTAATAAAAGTTCCGAATGAATTTCATCTATCAGCGAAAGGAGTTTGCTTTCTGTTTCGGGCGTAAATCCTGCTGTGTTGCAAAGCTGGCACAATTTGTTGTAGAAATCAAAAAAGACATCAGGAAGAACCGTTATCGGTTCATATCCCAATGCCCTTTGCACCAGATATTCACTAATAGATAAATTGCATTTTTCGGCAAGTTGTTTGATTTTAGCTTTTTCTTTAGGTTTTACCCGTATCTCTATGCGGGCAAGTTTTTCTTTTGGATTTCTGTTCATAGATATATCATTCCTTTCAAAATGGGGTGTTAGGGGCGGCAGTCTCTAAAGAGTAAATCGGCTAAACAGCTGATTTTGAGTTGGAACTTGCCGTACAAGTTCCCTGCTTGTTACAGTATGAGACATACCTTTCTCGGCAGCATCAGCCGTTCTCGGTATGCCCCGTACTGCGTGCTTTTTCGTGCGGATAAGCTGTGTTATTTTTGAGCCATAGTGGCACAGAATTTTATATTTAGATATAGAAATGAGCCAAAATCCTATGACTTTGGCTCATCCGAACATCTCCAAATCGGAGAGAACACTCACAGCGTTTTCAGCTTGTTCTTCTTCCGTTAATTCTGTGTCGATACCGGCTGTTTTGCGTTCAGTAGGTGCGGCTATGGATATATCCTGAATTTCCTCACGGAAAATTTCACGAATACTTTGAAGCAGACTTTCGGTGTCCTTTTCTGCAATCCGTTCCATATATGCCGTAACTGCCTCTACAATAAATCGGCTACGGGACTTTTTCTCTTTGCAGTATAGCTCCTGCAAATATTCCGCCGCTTTCCGTTCAGTATCGTCCTCAAGATTAAAACGTACATTGATACGATAGCTGCTCATACGCTTTTACCCACTGATAGCTGAATTTCCGCAAGATACTCATAGCCTTTGGCTGCGGCACAAATATCCTCGACGAATACTGTGCGGTCAGCGTTAAACTTGTAGAAATTCTTGATAAGACAACCTCCGCCGCCTGTTACATACAGCTTCATTGTGCTTTCATCATATCCGTGTTCCCGAAGTCTGCGGAAAATATCCCGAACATATTCCGCTGCTACCGCTTTGATGATTTTCAAATCGGCGGTGGGAATTTCAGCCGTTCCCGTGCGTAACACTTCTTCTATGATATAATCGTTGATTTCTCGGTGGGTTTTTTGCATAAAGGTTTCACGCACCGCAAGAGTACATTGATAAGTGCCGAATATTTCGGTGAACATCTTGCCCGACTGCGGTTTGCCGTTAATCATATACAGCACATTCATAGTGCCGTTGCCAATGTCGGCAATTAGGTTAATACCGTTCAGCTTTGTGGCAAAGGGAGCAATAGCGGCATAGCCCTGCGGATAAATGCTGACGCCTACGATTCGGATTTTATACTCGTCTTTTCGGTAGCTAAAGCAGACTTCTTCATTTTTTGTAAGATAAGCGGCAAAGGTGTTTTTCTGTCCGCTTGTCCAAGTCAAAGGCAGACCTGCGGCGATGTGGACATCTGATTCGGTAATACCTTCCGATTTCAGTTCCTTTGCGATTGCCGCAAGAGTGAGGATATAGTAATCCTCGTCTTTAATTTTGTCGGGAACAAATTCCTTGTGTCCCTCTCCGATCAAATAATACCTGTTTTCATATACAAGCATATCTGCGGTAAACAGCGGTTCGGAGTCATAAGCGATAAGTCCTGATTTAAAACAGAAATTCGCTGTTTTCATATTTCCGTAGCCGTGGTCGATACCGATAATTTTTGTGTTTCCTAAAGTTTTCATAGTGTTTTTCCTTCTTTCTGCCGGACTACCGGCGTTTAAATTTTTTTGTTTTGATAACTGTTTGTGGGAGCAGTTATCAAATAACAGAATTGTGCTGCAAGATTTCTTCGTGCAATTTCTTATCGGCGGGTAATACTGCTTTCAAAAAATAGTTGCAGTAAATTCCGTAACGGGAAATATTCTGAATACAACAGCAAGGCTCGCCGTCGTCAAGCAGCAGACAGTTCCCAGCATCGTAATTGCAGCAGAGTTTACGAATGAGTTGGTTTACCTTGTCCGACTGTTTGGGTGTGATTTTTACCACCATAGTTTTTCCTCCTTTCGTTTTCGGGCAACAAAAAACCGACGGAATTACCCGACGGCTCATTTGCCCTTTATTTGAGGACTTTTTTCTTCCTCACTTATTTTAATACCCGAAAAATTCAATTGTTGGAGGAACAGAGTAACAATACAAAAACAAAAAGCGTAACAGCGAAAAAGTCTTGTAATTACTGTGCTTTTGTGATAAAATTAAATTAGCAGAACGAATGTTCCGCTACGTGTTTTTAAAAATTACAAAAAATCTTTTATAAATTATTTTCTGGCAGAACGGAGGCGAAAATTTGAATACAGTCAGCTTCTTTAATGCGGATTACCGTGACGGCAGAGTGCATATTGGCGGCAAAACATACCCAGCAGGAACCTTTGCGACACATCTGCTCAATCAGTATTATGAAAATGATACAGCCGCCCGCATTGCTGTTTTCAAGCAAAACATTTTAGCGGTACAGCGTGAGCTTGAACAGGGATATATCAATCCTGCCGATTTTGCAAAGTGCAGCGAAGAAATTTCCGCTATCCTAAAAACGCTTTCTTCCTTGCAACCGTTTTCTATGCTCCAAATAAATGATGAGCGTAACAGAGCAGCAGCTTTATTTATAAAGGAAAACGCTGACCGCATAGCGGATTACTTACGCCGCAGAGCAGCGGTTGCCAATATGGATATAGGTTCGATTGCTTTAGGCGCTGTGCCGAAAGAATATGATAAGAAACTTTTTGCCGCTTCGGAAGATTTACTCACCGACATAAAGAAAACTCTTGCTTTTTACGATACCATCAGCGAAGATATGCGCAAAGCCTTTGAACAGTTGCTTGAGTTTACAATTCGGGCAGATAAAGTCGCTCGCTTTGACGAAGCACATTTACTGCCGATTGCTATGGCAGTATTCGGACAAGCTCCGTTTCCGATAAAAACAGAATATGTTTCTATCCGTAAAACAAGAAACAGCAAAACTCTTGTAGCGGCAAGGCGGCTGTATTTTGAAAGCTATTACAGCTTCATCATTACAGATTTCTTTGAGGGACTGCACTATGGACACTATCCGAGACAATGTCCCATCTGCAAAAAGTATTTCCTTATGCAATCTGCCGCAAGGCAGAAATATTGCAGCGGTTACGCTCCCTTTACGCTGAAAGGCAAGTCGATTACCTGCCGAAAATATGCGGCAAGAACCAACCGCAAAGAACTGGTGGAGGGCAATCCAGTTATACGCTTATATAAAAATCGCTGCTCCGCAATCCGCAACGAGCAAAAGCGTGGAACCGTTACTCCTGAATTTGCCGCCGCAGCCAAGGCTCTTGCGAAAAGCCGTATGCAGCTTGCAAAGCAAAATCCCGAATACGCAAACGGACAGTATATATCGGATATGAGTCGTGAAAAGCTCTATGCCGACACTGATATGCAAATGAAATAACGGTCACAACTAAGATTGGGGGGGTGAGTGCCGTGGCAGAGGTTTATACAGAGCCGAAAGAATTTAAGCGTTATACTCTTGTTCCGGCACCGCCGAAATGGGAATTGCAGGAGTATATCGCAGCTTACTTCAAAGAAAAAGATAATAAATATCTTGCGTGGTTTCTGCATTATTACGAAAACACGCTAAACACAAATGTGCAGAAATATATGAAGCAGTTTTTTATGCCGGAGCATTTTACCGACATAAAGCAAGCGTATATTATGGGAATGTTAAAAGCACTCGAAAATTATGATATTTCAATAGGCGCACCTTTTGTCATTTACAAGGAAAGGTATGCCGAGCGTGAGGTGCTTGACTATATCCGAAGTATCCGCACGGGATATACGGCACAGAGCCTTGCGGAGTTTGCAAAGCTGCGTAAAGCTATGGCAATATGGGATAAATACGAGCGAAGCTATACCGATGAAACGCTCAAAATGATTGCCGATGAAATGGGTGAAGAAACCGATGCCGTGAAAGATATTTTGCTCAGCGGTTTGCTGAATGAAAATGCCGTGGAGCTGTATCGTAAATATGCCGATGAGGACGGCGAAGAAGGCACGGAAGAAATTGTCCCTGATAATTCCAATAATCCGTCCTATTTGTTTTTCAAGTCCGAATTATATTCTTGTCTGTGGAAAGCCTTTGATAAGCTAAACTATGAAGAACAATCTATGTTTGCCCAGCATTTCGGTTTTTGTTTGGAATGCAAAAGCGTATTTTATATGGACTACAAGGATTTGGACGAATACGGCGAGCCGAAAAAGAAGTTGATACCGAAAATGATGTATACCGATATTGCCACCGATCACGAATACAGCTCTGCTAACACAGCGAAAAGAATATGTGAAAAAGCGATTCAAAAAATGAAAGAAATGTTGGAGAGTATGGGTGTATAAAAAAGTTAGATTTGATTATATGGTTGAGTAAAAATCCGCAGAAAAATGCATCCGAAATTCTTTTTTCGTGTTATAGATTATTGAGAGAGTGTCTTATAATTTAGGAGGTCGTATGAGTAAAGAAATTGAAAAAATGACTGCCATTTATGAAAAGCATAAAAACACAATGTATGCAGTTGCATTGAAAATATTAAAAAACCCGCAAGACGCAGAGGACGCAGTACATAATGCAATACCACCGATCATGCGGAATTTGGGTGCGATAAAAGATGTTGACAGCAAAGATTGTATGTACTATGTAACAATGGCGGTAAAGCATATAGCTTTGAATATGCTACGGGATCATCATATTCAAACAGTCCCTTTATCCGAGAGTGCGTATGAATTGGAAAGTGATGAAAATATTGCCGAAAGCATTGCTATGGACGAAAGCTGTAAAATCATCTATAAAACGATACAAGGCATGACCGCCGAATACCGAGATGTGTTGATACTCCATTTGTATTACGAATTATCCACATCACAGATTGCGGATTTTCTTAACAGAAAACACGGCACCGTAAAATCACAGCTTACGCGCGGGAAAAAACTATTGAAAACTCGATTGAAGGAGGATGGATATGAACGATAAAAAAATCAAAGAAGCGATACAGCAGTATATAGAAACCAAAGCAGACAATATGTTGTCCGAAACAGAAGAAAGACACGACTTGTCCTCGCTTGACGAAAAGGTCTATGCAACGCTCGGTGCAAAGCAAGACAAACGCAAAACGACCGCCGCATGGTCTTTTAAGAAGATAAGTGTGTTAGCTGCTTCCTTTGTACTGATTATTGGTTTGAGCATTACCGCTGTATGGATACTCAATAAAGAACCCGTCCAAATAGCATATGATACAAATTATTCCATTACGATTTCATACGAAAATGAACAATACGGCTATTATTCAAATCGCTATGTCATTGACAAGTATGGCGTTGAGGATATTTCGGACTTGAAACAAAATCCGGATTTATTTACAGGCAGCTTGACCGATTCAGACATCATACATTTAGATAGTGTGATTGACAAAGAGAGTATTATCGGAGCGAAGATATATCCATATAGTGATGATGTTCTCATTTTACAAAACAACGGACGATTTTACTATTTTGAAAAAATAGAAACCAAGTGACCATTAGAGTAGCCCCCAAGTAGGTATTTTCCAAAAGAAAATACCTGCTTTTTTGCATCCGGTTTTCTACTTTTTGTGTTCATATAATTGAGGCACAAAAACCAAAAATACATTGCGAAAGGATTAACGCCATGAAAAAGACCATTTTTACTCTCTCGTTCCTGCTGATCGCAGCTACCCTTATTTTTACAGGGTGTTCTTCAAAAGGTGATTTTGAATTGGAGCGTTCCAAAGGTATCGCAATTACCTACATTGACGAATTTGAAAAAACAACGATTTCACCCACCCCTTTGACCTCAGACGAAATCTTTAACAGTTACAGCAATACGATTGTCCGCGGCACAATAGAAACGGTACGCAATATTGAGATTGATTACGGCAAAGGTGAAACCGCTCAAAAAGCACTTGCTGCCATAAAAATCACAAAGGTTATTTCGGGAGAAGCAGAGCCAGACAGTACGGTAACAGTTTTGCTGCCGAGTTGTGTGGATAACGCTTCCGCAAATGATTCGTCTACGGTAATTTCTCATTTCAAGAGCGGAATAGAAGGTGTTTTTCTTTTGAACAAGGTTACAGAGGATAGCTGTTCTGAAATGAATGGTAAAACTTTTTATTATGACGACATTTGCGACTATTTCATGTTCGGAGAAGATCAATTTGCTATTATCGTGTCCGACGGAACTATCCGTTTCAATGCTGATATGTTTGACGGTGAAACAAACGCCTTTGCCACTCTTGACGAAGCAGAAAGCAAAATACAGGCAGCTCTTACAAAGGAATGATAGATATGCCGATATTGAATGTTTGTAACCTGTGTAAAACTTATCTATCGGGAGAAGCAGAGGTTAAAGCTCTGGACCATGTATCTTTTACCGTAGAAAAAGGCGAATTTATATCTATCATTGGTCCGTCCGGATCGGGGAAATCGACCTTGCTGCATATCCTTGCCGGTATTGACAGACCGACATCCGGCAAGGTTACTGTAGACGGTGAGGATATTTATGCGAAGAATGAAAAGGAGCTTGCCTATTACCGCAGGCGAAAGGCGGGCTTGATTTATCAATTTTACAATCTTGTTCCCACATTGACAGTCGAGGAGAACATAACGCTTCCATACCGTCTTGACAAAAAGAAAGCCGACAAGGAAACGCTTAATCGGTTGCTTGATACGCTCGGAATGACGGAGCGAAGAACACATTTGCCCAGCCAGCTTTCCGGCGGTCAGCAGCAACGCTGCGCCATAGGGAGAGTTTTATTTACAAATCCAGCCCTTATGCTTGCCGACGAGCCGACAGGAAATCTCGACAGCAAAAGCGCGTCGGAGGTAATGGAACTTCTCAAAAGTGCAAATAAACAATACGGTCAAACGCTTATTATGATTACACACAATTTGGAGCTTGCCGAGCAAGCCGACCGTATGCTTATCATAAAGGACGGTAAGCTCTCGGAGGGTAAAGTTTGAAAGAAATGCACCGCATTCCTTTCAAACTCCGCTTTTGTGTCTTTTTGACAATCAGGCAGTCAAAATTTTGGTCTGCACATTGTTTGCCCAAAACCGCACAAAAGCTCGGAAAGGGTTGGTTATAACGATGGGCGTTTGTATGCAACTTGCAACAAGAAGTTTGAGGAAGAATAAAGGGCGAACATTTATAACGCTGATAGGAATTGTTTTATCCGTTCTTATGGTGTGTACGGTTTTGACGCTGTTAAATTCTATGCTTTGCTCCGCGATTGACGGTATTATCGAGAAGAACGGTAATTGGCATATTGCTGTTTATAACGCCACCGCAGAGGAAATAGAGCAGTACAAAGCGGCAGACGAAATTTCAAGCGTCAAAAAGGTTTTGATAAATGGACGAGAAGTGTATCGTCTTGTTCTTCATGAGCCGAACGGGGTTTATGAATTTGCAAACCGTTATTTTGATGAAAGGACGGAATATTCCTATCATACAGAATTGCTTTCCTATCTGGGTGTTTCGCAAAACGAGAATATCAAGAGCCTTATTATAGGCATTGCCGCCGCGTTGCTCCTTATAATCGCTGTCGGTGCGGTTTCTTTGATATATAACGCCTTTGCCATATCTGTTTCCGAAAGAACAAAAGAGATTGGTCTTTTGTCCTCAATCGGTGCAACGAAAAAAGACATTCGCACGATTGTATATGCCGAAGCCCTTTTACTTGGAACGCTTGCCATACCGCTTGGCATGGTTCTTGGTGTTTTCTCTTCCTGGGCTTTACTTGATGTTTTCGGGGCATATATGGGAAAAATCCTCTATGTCAATATGGATATGCGGCTGCACATTAACGGGTGGCTGCTGGTTCTTACTACAATTTTCGGTTATTTGTTGGTATTCCTATCTGCCGGTGTTCCTGCGCGTTCCGCTTCCAAAATTTCAATCATAAGCAATCTTAAAGGTGAAAAAGGTGTAATGAAAGTAAAGTGCAGTAACTTTACTTCCTCTGCTGAAAATCTGCTTGCAAAGCGTACCATAAAACGAGAAAAGAAAGCGTTTCGTGCAATCACTTTTTCGCTGGCAATCAGTATCTTTCTCTTTGTGTCTGCAAATGCGTTCAGCCTGTATATGCTCTCATTTGTAGAAGCAGAACGGAAGAACATAGGCTACGATTTGCGTATGAACTATTCTATGGAGCTTGGCACGAAAAAATTTGACGGGTTATACAGCTTTGTAAAATCGCAGGACGGCATTGATGAAGTCGGTTGGTTTGCAGAAAGTCCCTCGCATTTTCATAGTGTTTTACTTAATTCGGAATGGCTCACTGACAACTACCGAGACTCGGATTGGGCTACTCTTAAAGAAAGCTCCGAATTATATAAAGCTCCGTTTTATATATTCATTATTTCAAATGAACGCTATGCCGAGTTCCTTTCGCAAAATGGACTTGAAAATGATAATTCCGTTTATGCGAGTGCCTTTTATGATGAAATCGACGAGGATAGTAAAAGCACGAGTTTTCCTATCTTGAAAGACGGAAGCTATCACGCCGATGTCCGTTATATGAGCGAAGCGGCGAGTGAACGGCTCAACCAAGATATAAACGCAAATCCAAATGACCGCTTTGATTATGAGAATTATTACGATACTTTTTTCAGCGTTGATTTTACGGTTGGCAACTATGACTTTCCGTTTGAATTTAGAGCAAACAGCGGAGGAGTCAGTATTTTAATTCCCGAAAGCCGTGTATCCGAGTTTCATGCGGAAATCACGAATAAGGAAATTATGATACAATCCCCGAACTATGCAGCTATTCAAAAAAACACAACCGATTATTTAACGAGCGCCGGGCTTGACGAAGATGTTTCCATATTCAACTCTGCCGAAAGCTATGAGTCCCAAAGAAACCTTGCAGCAATGATAAGACTGTTTTCCACTTCTTTTTTAATTCTCTTGACCGTAATATCGTGCGCGAATGTTTTCAATGTCATGACAACGAGCCTGAATATGCGAAAGCGTGAATTTGCGGTATTGCGTTCGGTGGGAATGACAGTAAAAGAGTTATTTGCCATGCTCTGTATAGAAAACCTATGGATTGGTTTGTTTTCGGTTTTAATCGGCGGTATAGCGTCCCTGCCGCTATGCTATCTGCTCTACAAAAATATTGTGGTTGGCGCAGTAATCCGGTTTGTATATCCTATCGGAGCATATTTGATAGCTTCACTTGCAATGCTCCTGATTATGTTTATTACTTCGATATACGGATTGTGGAAAATTAAAAAAGGAGATATTATTGCAGATGTTAGAAATGATTTTGTGTGATGATGTAAAAATGATTGTATGAAAAGGCGGTGATGCAATGAAAAATGAGCATTGGATTTTACGCCCAACTTGCGGCAGCAAAACTCGTGACAAAACCAGAGAGGACACAGTATTAAAGAATTTTCCTCTCTACTGTCCGAAATGTAAGCAGGAAAGTTTAATTGAAGTTGAAAATTTGAATATAGTTGTCATCAAAGAGCCGGACGCATAGACGCAGAGTTGCCTCTGTTGATTATGGGATTCTTGCTATAAATAAAAGTCGATACCACTAAAAGTACCGACTTTTGTTTTATGATGTTCGAATTTTCTTTTTCGTATTTTTTAACACCTTTATGATAACTTCATCAACTGCGTCCGTATATCTTCCATCGTTGAGCAGTTTGTTCTTTAAATCAATCAATGCCTGAATTAATAGATGATGTTCTTTCTCGGTCAGATATAGGTGATATTTCGGGGATTTCATACGAATATCAGCTCCTTGTTCACAATCTCTATAGCGGCATTGCGGATAGCGTTCATTTTTCCAACCCAAGCCATTTGGTCAGTTGCTTTCAAATGCTCGGTTACACCTTGCTTATCAGCCATTTCTTTTACGAGCTGAGAAAACATAGCTTCTGCTTGCTCGTCAATATCGGCAAGATAAGCGTTCAGCTTACCACTTGTCAATAAGTTCATATACAGGACTTTGTGGTTCTGTTTTAAGTACCGTGCGTGCCTCTGTCCCCAAATACCGATAGATTTCTGTTCTTCTTCGGGAAGTATCAAGTTTGGAAGCAGATAATCTGCAACCTGAGCGTAGGTACCGCCCATCTGTTCAAATAATGATTTTGCCATAGCATTTACCTCCTGCGTTTTACTGTACCTTCATTTTACAGAAGAAAAGGCGTAAACACCAATGTGCCGATTATAAAATACAGCGTATCTGTTTTGTTGCAGATACGCTGTAAACTTTATATCTTTATTTCAGGATATGCGGTTACTAATTGCTCATACATCTTTCGTGACGGCTGACGGATAGCGGTTTCCCATTTTGCATAGATACTGTTACAAATATTAGCTTTTTCCGCAAAATCTGTTTGATTCAATCTATATGCTTTTCTGACTTCACGAAGTCTGTCGCTGTATGGGAAATCCATAAACCGAGCAAAATCATCAAACAGCAGATTTCTATCGATTTCAAGAATATCTGCAAATGCTACCGCATTTTGATATGGTATCGGGAACTGATTACTCTCATACTTCAACACCGTTGCAGGTACAATTCCTGCACTTTCTGCTAACTGCCGTGTGGTCAAACCTTTATGTACTCGATAGTATCGAAGCATAGTTCCCGGCATCGGCTCTGTCGGAATAGCCTCAAAACAGAACTTGAGGTGCATTAGCATTTTGCCGCGCTTGTACTCATAAAGGCCTGTGTGATTGAGAATAGTGTCGCATTGACAACACTATATCAATATCTTGGTAAAAGCTGGCTTGCAGAGACGAACGAATTTCTTATCGCTTGCGAAATTTCACAAATTGGACTAAAATCATCAAAACGACTACTGCGGCAAATACAATAACAGCAAAAAATGCAGCAATTGTTTTTGTCATCTGAGTATTGTTTACATCATAAAGGATTGTTTGATTTCCTTGACTATCCACAGTTATAAGTTGCGAATAAGATGATGCCAAAAAGTTAAACATTCCCATGTCGTTTTTGACATAATAAGAAGCCTGTCCAATATTTACAGATTTCCTTTTTGCTATTTGATTCCATAGGGAATTGTTTTTTACACTGCTATCATCAGTTTTAACCATATTAATTAACTGCCCGTCTTGCGAAAATTCAATAACTATGGAACCTCTGACCAACATTAGCAGAATATTGCCATCATTCCATTGAACATAAAATGAACCGTCATTATCAAATTCAAATAATGTCAACACATTATTTGAATTTGATATAGCAATCTTATTTTCTTTAAAGCCCAAAAGTATTATGCCGTCTTTAGAAACATCAAAAGAAACAATAGGCAATTCGATGTTGTCTAAGGATTTCAAATCAGGAGATTTCCTTAAATTAATATTTTGCCATATTTGTTCAACTTCATTCTCTGATAAGTCCGTCGTTTCGAATCCATAATTTGTCGTTGCATACACATTTAGTCCTCCGAACAGTAGAAACAGAGATATGACGCACACTGTAACAAAACACTTTCGCATAGATCACACCTACCATTCCGTTATCTTGACATAAATATTTTTAGATAAGAAATAGATTCTCTTTCATTCATGATAAATACTTCCCTAAATTAATAATATCACATTTGGTGTACAATAAACTGTATTTAGCTTTGTTTGAGTAATAAACGTTTAAATTTAGTTTAGCACATTTAAAAAAGTATGGCAATGTTTTTATTATCTGTTGCAGTTTTTCCCGTCCTCGGTTATGATATTAGCGTAAAGGAGTGCTGTTATGTTTTCGGAAAAATTTATCTGTGCGGGCTATGATTATACAACCTATACATTCCATGTCCCCGCGCCTTATTTCAGAAAGGTTTTTGAGATAGACGGCGAAGTCAAAAAGAGTGTTATTACGCTGACGGGACTCGGATTTTATGAGCTCTATGTCAACGGGCAGAGGCTGACTAAAGGCATTTTGGCCCCGTATATCTCGAACCCCGACGATCTTGTCTATTACGACGAATATGACATAACCGAGTGCCTCGTGCCGGGCCAAAATGTTCTCGGCATAATGCTCGGCAACGGAATGCAGAACGCGTCGGGCGGGCAGATCTGGGACTTTGATATCGCCGCCTTCAGGGGCGCGCCGCGCACGGCTTTCTGCGTCTCGACGGAATATATTGACGGTAAAATAAATACTTTCGAGGCTGACGGTTCGGTCAAAACTGCACCCTCCCCGGTCATTTTCGATGACCTGCGCTGCGGCTGCTACTACGACGCGCGCCTTGAAATTCCCGGCTGGTCAGAGCCGAACTTTGACGACAGCGCGTGGAAAAATGCCCTGCCTGCGGAGACTCCGCGCGGCGAAAAGCGCCTGTGCGAGGCGGAGCCGATAGCGCTCGTGCGTGAGATAAAGCCGGTTCTGATAAGAAAATGCAGGCTCAGGGAATACATAACCCGCGGCGACGTTGTCAAAGAGGCAAAAAAAATCGCGAGCGACGAGCGCGACGGATTTTTATATGACTTCGGCGTGAACTCGGCGGGTACGGTAAAGCTCAGGATAAGCGGCGAGCGCGGGCGGCAAATCGATCTGCAGTTCGGCGAATATTTTGCGCCCGACGGCGAGCCGGACACGAGCAACATCTGCTTCTATCCCGCCGGATATTCCCAGCGCGATGTGTACATACTTAAAGGCGAGGGCGAAGAAATTTTTGAGCCCGTGTTCACTTATCACGGCTTCAGATACTGCGTGGTGCTCGGCATAACCGAGCAGGAGGCGACTGCCGATCTTCTGACTTTTGTCGTGCAGAACTCGGCTCTGCGCGAGATCGGTTCGTTCGTCTGCTCCGACGGGATGACGAACAAAGTGCAGGCGATGACGAGAAACTCCGATCTTTCGAATTTCTATTATTTCCCGACCGACTGCCCGCACCGCGAGAAAAACGGCTGGACGGGCGACGCCGCTCTCTCCGCCGAGCACATATTGATGAATCTCGATGCCGTCAACAGCTACCGCGAGTGGCTGCGCAATATCCGCGCCGCTCAGCGTGCGGACGGTGCGCTGCCCGGCATTGTGCCGACGGGCGGCTGGGGCTTCGAATGGGGCAACGGTCCCGCGTGGGACGCTGCGCTGACGTATATTCCGTATTTCTGTTATGTCCTGCGCGGCGACAGAAAGATAATCGAAGAGAACGCGACGGCGATATTCCGCTATTGCGAGTATATCTCGCGCCGCCGCGACGAGCGCGGGCTTGTAGCGATTGGGCTCGGAGACTGGTGCCCGGTGACGAGGGTCAAATCGCCGCTCGAATTTACGGACAGCGTGACATGCATGAGTATTCTCAAGAAAGCCGCCTATATTTTCTCGCAGCTCGGACTTTCGCTCGAACGCGAGTTCTGCGAAAAGCTCTATAATGAGATAAGAGACGCGGTCAGACGGCATCTGATAGACTTCGGTACTATGACCGCGATAGGCTCCTGCCAGACCTCGCAGGCGATGGCGATATATTACGATGTGTTCAATCCCGGCGAAAAGCCCGAGGCGTTCAAACGCCTTCTTGAGATAATCAAACGGCGCGACGACCATGTAGATGCGGGCATACTCGGCATGCGCGTTCTGTTCAGGGTGCTCTCCGACTTCGGCGAAGCCGACCTGGCTTTTAAAATGATAACCCGCCCGGACTATCCGTCCTACGGCAACTTCGTTGAGCGCGGGCTTACGGCTCTGCCCGAGGATTTTCTGCGCGAGGAGGACAGACCCAATTCGCTCAATCATCATATGTTCGGCGATATTTCCGCGTGGTTCATTGAATATATCGGCGGCATCCGCGTCAATCCTTTCCTTGCTGATCCGTCGGAGGTTGAGATATCGCCCGTATTTATTGAAAAGCTCGACAGCGCCGAGGCTTCGTATGAGACGGTCGGCGGCAAAGTGAGCGTCAAGTGGCGCAGAACGCTCGAGGGCATAGCACTCGATATCTCCGCAGACAGCGGAGTTCACGGGCGCATAAGACTGCCCGACGGCTACGCGTTCGCAGACGAGCGCGGCAGCATCGAAGAGCTTCACAGCGGGAATTTTGAAATAATCAGAGAGTGAAAACAGGAGGAAAAATGAAAGAGAAAATACTTTTCGTCAATTCGTGCGTGCGCGGGGATAACGAGTCGCGCACTTTGGCGCTCGCCAAAACCGCACTCAGCCGCCTTGACGGCGATATAGAAGAGATACGCCTGGCCGACGCGGATTTGAAGCCGCTCGACGCGGCGGGACTCGCGAAGCGCGCCGAAAGCGCGGAAAAGAACGACTTTTCCGACCCGGTCTATGACTGCGCGAAGCAGTTCGCCGCCTGCGATACTGTCGTTATCGCCGCTCCGTTCTGGGACTACAGCTTCCCGGCGCTTCTCAAAATCTATATCGAAGCCCTGTGCGTCGGTGGGCTGACCTTTCTCTACGGCAGCGACGGCGTCCCGATAAGCTATTGCAGGGCGAAGAGGCTGATTTATATCACCACTTCGGGCGGATATATCGGTGGCACGGACTTCGGCTTTGAATATATCAAGACGGTCACGAAGTCGTTCTTCGGTATTGAGAACTTCAGCTTTTTCAGTGCCGAGGGGCTCGATATCCTCGGCAATGATCCGGCTGCGATACTGAAAGCGGCGCAGGAGAAGATAGAGCGCGAGCTCTGATACAACTCAAAATTCCAAGCCCCCGGTGTTTTTCTTCGCCGGGGGTTGCTCTTTTATGAATAGCTGTTTTATTTTTGAACAAAAATCAGTATATGAAAAATATTTTTCATAGAGACTATATAATTCCAATAAGCGATTAAAAATAATTTATTTTGCAGTAGAATTATTTTGAAATACATTTGGCATATATTTATGTCAGACCGATACTTATAACGAAGCGAAAAGGGGATCGCAATGAAGAGGGTAACGGCAGTTTTATTGGTCCTGTTGACGGCGCTCGCGGTTTTTGCCGCCTGCTCCAAAAACTCAGTCCACACGGTGACATTCGACAGCTCGGGCGGAACGCAGATAAAGACCCAGCATATCCGCGACGGCGAGAGCGTCAAAAAGCCGTGGGATCCGCACAAAGAGGGCTTCACCTTCATCGAGTGGCAGTATAACGGCGCGGCGTTTGATTTCAACACCGCGATAACGGGGGATATCACCCTTGTCGCGTCCTACAGCATCGACGAGGGCACGGATATAGTCCTGCTCGTGCTCTGCTACGGCGACGGCAGGGAGAACAAAATAATCGAGATAAAGCGCGGCGAAGCGGCGTTTGCGCCGCCGACTCCCGAGCGCGAGGGATATAAATTCGAGGGCTGGTTCAACGGCGACACCGAGTTCGATTTCTCAACGCCCATAAACGACGATTTGAATCTCACCGCGAAATGGAAAGCGACGGGAAAAACCGAGAGCGGGTCCGAAAATCAGCCCGCGGCGGCGGAGGAATCCGCGCAGAAATATTCCAATACCGCGGCGAAATATTCCGGCAGATGGTATCTCGACGGCTATTCCGATATATTTGTCGATGTGTCGAACTCCGCGAGCGGGATGAATCTGCGCTCGTATAACTTCTCTCTGCCCTCGTCTTCGGGGAGCGTCGCGGCGTATACTCTTTATCCCTCGAAGTCACTTTCGTCCTCGGGCGGCAGCTGGGGCAACTCAATTTCCGTGCCGTTCGCCTCATGGGAAAGCTCGCTGAGCGCGAATAAAATAATCCTCGGCAGCAGCTGCTTCTATATCAATAATAAGAAATTCGTGAAATCTCCCGGCGCGAAAGACAGATACACCGGCACCTGCTACAGAGAGGCGCGCGGAGTGTGGTATCTGTTCAACAATCCCGACTCCACGATTGAAATATACACCGCGCAGAAGGGCGGCGACGAGACGGGCGATCGCTTCGGCATAAAGGCGACGAATTTCGACATCGCAACTCTCAGCACCTATACGAAGTCATCGACCGGCGGCGGATATGCGGACAGAAAGAGCGACTGGGACAGCTACGGAATATCCGTCAGCAACGGCGTTCTGACGATAAAGAACAAGAACGGCACAAGGACATTTTACAGCAAGAAAAAATACCAGAGCGTGACGGGCGTCAGGCTCAGCGCGACGGAGGCTAAACTCAGAGTCGGTCAGACGAAAGTGCTCACCGCTACTGTTATCCCCGCCGACGCATATGACAAGGACTACACCTGGTCGAGCGACGATCCGTCGATAGCGGAGGTCGCGGGCGGCATAGTCGTGGCGAAAAAAGAGGGCACAACGAATATCAGAGTTACCACAAAGGACGGCAACCGCGTGGCGGTCTGTAAGGTGACGGTATATATCGACCATGTCACGGGCGTTACCCTGAGTTCGTCCTCGCTCAGCCTGACAGTCGGCGATTCGAGGCAGCTCCGGGCGACAGTCGCTCCGCGCAATGCGGCGAATCAGAAGGTCACATGGTCGAGCAGCAATAGCAATGTAGCATCTGTCTCGAGCTCAGGGCGCGTCACGGCAAAGGCGAAGGGCACCGCCGTGATAACCGTAAAGACCGAGGACGGAAACAAGACCGCTTCATGCACCGTGACCGTCAAGAATCCGACCCTCGCAGCCGTTGCGGCGGCACAGGTGTCGAACAACGGCACCGCAGCGCCGCAGATACACGCATCGGCGCTCGTCTCCGGAGGAACCGGAAAATATACTTCTTATAAAATAAAGATATTTTTGAACGGCGCCCTCGTGGCGGAAAAATCGGAAAAAAGCATGTCATATACCCCGAAGGTCAGCGGAATGTACACCGTGGAAGTCACTGTTACAGACTCCGACGGGGAAACGGCGAGCGGAAAGATGCTCATAAACGTGTCTGTAGTCGAGCCGACCGAGAAGCCCACGGAGAAGCCGACCGAGAGGCAGACGGAAAAGCCTACGGAGAAACCGACAGAAAAGCCAACGGAAAAACCGACGGAAAATCCGTCCGACGAGCCGATAAATCCGATCCCGTCGGAGCCGGCAGTCCCCGTGACCGAGCCGGCAACGGAAGCACCGCTCGCTCCCGAGCCCGCACTGGACTGAATATAAAGCAAAAATAAAAAAGACTGTCGCAGATATTATCCTGCGGCAGTCTTTTGCTGTTTAAAGTTGCTGTAATAAGGTGAATTTAAAGATAAATGGCTGTTGATTTATGCAGGTACTGCCGCCGTTTTACGCCTGATAAGTCTCCATGAAGCTGTTGACATCGCTCTCGCATGAGCGCATGGCGAGTATCGTCTGTCCGAAGAGCTTTTCAAGCTCCCAGCCGAGTCTCTCCGCGCCCGTGCGGATAACATCGCGCGAGCAGCCCGCGGCGAATTTTTTGTCTTTGAACTTCTTTTTGAGGCTCGAAACCTCCATGTCCATCACGCTCTTGGACGGACGCATCAGCGCCGCCGACCAGATAAGCCCTGTCAGCTCGTCCGCCGCGAAGAGCACCTTTTCCATCTCGTGAACAGGCTCGACATCGACGCAGATGCCGTAGCCGTGGGAGCAAATTGAATATATCATGTCGTCGCCGACTCCGCCCGCCTTGAGCAACTCGGGAGCCTTCTTGCAGTGCTCCTCCGGATAGAACTCGAAGTCGATATCGTGCAGCAGACCGACTATGCCCCAATATTCCTCCTCGTCCGCATAGCCGAGCTCCTTCGCGTACCACCGCATAACGCCCTCGACGGTCAGCGCGTGGCGAATGTGAAACGGGTCTTTGTTGTATTTTTTCAGAAGCTCGAACGCTTCGTCCCTCGTGACCTTGCTCTCTCTCATTTTTGTCGTCTCCTTGCATTTTGCGCATTATTGCGCGAGTTTTCACAATTATACCACTTGCTTGGTAGGCTTTCAACTATATGCGCGGCTTTATGTCGAGATTGACAAGCGCGCTCTGATTTATCGAAAACAGCAGATCAACAAGCTCATTTTCGTCAATGCAGTAGTCCGAGCGTATCCATTGGATAATAACGCCCGTGCTGCCGTTGAGAATATATGAGTAGATATATTGCTCCTGCTCCTTCGGAAAAACGATGTTCAGGTTCTCAATAAACTGAATTATCGACTGCTGCATGAATTTTGAACGGAACGCGGGGTCAACCGAGTCGACAAGCAGCGTGCGGAACGGCTTGTCGTTTTCTTTGATATACATTAGAAATGAAAGCAGATATCTGTGCGCGCCGAGGTCGTTTTCCGCGCCTATTTTCTTTAAGTGATCCTGAGTCGCGTCGAGCAGCTCGTTTTCGACCTCTTCGAGCAGCTCTTTCGGCTCGGAGTAGTGCGCATAAAAAGTCGAGCGGTTGAGGTCGGCGCGCTCGCACAGCTCTCTTACTGATATTTTTGTTACCGAGCCTTTCTCGCCCAGGAGATCCATCAGCGCGTTTTTGAGCAATATTTTTGAAAGTCTCGTACGCTGGTTATTTTTGATGTTCATATTATCCCACCATTTTCAGATGATTTTGTCGGTTTCATAACAGCGATTAACAAAACTGATGATTGTTAATCCGACACGATGTAGATATAATAGTAGTGTAATATGAAATCTTTCAATTGTCAAGGAGACCTTAACCTTTCTGTCTCCAATGATTTTATCGCCTGCGGAAAACGGCGCGTTACGGAAAGCTTCAGACGGAATCCGAGGACGCGCCGAAACCGCAGCGACAACTATATAAGAAATTCATTCAGCCTTTTAACATTTTAGCCGCGCCGACCCTACGGGGTCGGTTTACGGCTCAAATCATATAAAAAGCACCGCAAGCGCATAAAGCTGTGGCAAAGGCAGCTGCAAATATATTTTTATATCCATAAGATAAAATAAATGAAGGAGTTCTCGTGATGGCAAAATCAAAATTTTTTGAAAAGCGGGCGCTTGATTCGCGCCTGACCTCGCCCGATGTTACGGCGAAGGAGAAGTGGCTGGGCTATCTGCTCGGCCCGTCCGGCGCGCTGCTTTTAAACGCCGTGCTCGCGACCTACCTCAATGTCTATTATACCGATGTCCTAAACCTCACCACCGTGTGGGGCGGCGCGTTCCTCGCGGTGTTCCCGATAGTGTCGAAGATAATCGACGCTGTGACGAATATAGTCATGGGCTATATCATCGACCGCACGCGCACAAAACAGGGCAAGGCGCGCCCTTGGCTGCTGCTCTCCGCGCCGCTTGTCGCCGTGACCGGCATATTGCTCTTCACAGTCCCCTCGGGTAACCGGACGGTGCAGGTGATATGGGTCATGCTCTCGTATAATCTGTTTTATTCGTTCGCTTATACAATTTATAACATGAGCCACAATCTTATGGTTCCGCTCTCGACGAGAAACACGGAACAGCGCGGTTCGCTCTCGGTTTTCAATCAGATATCGACCATCATGATGAGCGGCATAATCGTCGCGCTCATCTTCCCCATGCTCATCATGCCGCAGCTCGGCGTTGACAAATCAAAGTGGATAGTTACGATGAGTATTCTCTCGTGCATCGCGCTGCCGCTGACGCTTATGGAGTATTATTTCACCAAGGAGCGCATAACCCTCGAGGGCGGCGAGCAGAAAAAAGATAGCGTCGCAATGGTAACTCAGCTCAAGGCGATTTTCAGCGATAAATATATGATAATAATTTTCATATATTTTCTCATTTTCACCGTCGGTTCGACTATCAAAAATATCTCGCTCGTTTATTTCTCGAACTATGTCCTCGGTACATATAACGACGGCAAGACCCAGACCATGCTATCCGTTATCGGCGGCATCCCGATGGGCATCGGCATCTTTGCCGTCTGGCCGCTCGCGAAGAAGTTTGGTAAACGCAATTTAACGGCAATCGGCTTTATCTTCTATGCTGTCGGCTCGGCTATATGCTGGCTCGCGCCGACGAATATGGTAATAGTGCTTATCGGCCAGTTTATAAAGAACATAGGCGGTCTGCCGTGCTCCTATGTGTTCATGGCTCTGTTCGCGGACGTGCTCGACCATGTCGAGTGGAAAAACGGCTTCAGGTGCGACGGCATCGCGATGTCCATATATAACACAATCGCTGTCGCGAGCGTCGGAGTCTGTACGGGTATATTCAATCTCATTCTCTCGAAGTCCGGCTATGTCGCGCCCTATCTCGATGCGGCTGGCAAGCTCATCGCCGTGCAGTCGGCGAGCGTCAAGAGCGCGATAACATTTACTTTCGTAGGGCTTGAGACGATAACCGGCATAGTCCTTGCGATACTTCTGCTGTTTTTGAATGTCGAAAAGAATATCGCCAAGGAGCAGGAGGAGATAAAGCAGAGAAACAAAGAGACGGTAAAAGAGGAGACAGCCGAATAATATGAAGAAGAAACTTCTGATAATTATTCCGATTGCAGCGGTTGTTGCTGCCGCATGGATAGCGTTTTGCGGCTATCAGTGGAGTTGGGGGCCTTTTATGAAGCTTCATGATTTTAAAACCTCGGCTCTCGAAGGAAACGGTGAAAAATATTCGCTCGATAACGCAGCTCCGAATGCCGACAGCCCGATAGAGGGCAAGACGGTGCTTTTCCTCGGCTCGTCCGTGACCTACGGCTCCGCCTCCGGCGGCGTGTCCTTTGCGGACTATATCGGAAAGCGGGACTGCTGCACGGTAATTAAGAGCGCCGTTTCGGGAACGACACTTGTTGAATCGGGAATCAATTCCTATGTGTCGAGGCTTAAAAAGCTCGACGCCGAAAAGGTCGATCTCTTTGTCTGCCAGCTCTCTACAAATGACGCTTCGCAGAAGAAAGAGCTCGGGAAAATAATCGAATCGAAAAATCTCAATGACTTCGATACAAAGACAATAGCCGGAGCAATAGAATATATAATCTGTTACTCAAAAGAGAAATGGAACTGCTCGGTGATTTTTTACACGAACCCGCATTATGACAGCGACCTGTACGGGGAAATGGTGGGTATTCTTAAAGAAGCCGAGGCGAAGTGGGGTATATCTGTTATAGATATGTGGAACGACGCCGAGCTTAACGCAGCGTTAAATAAGAATACAGCTTTGTATATGGCGGATAAGATACATCCCACAAAGGCGGGATATCTCGAAATATGGACTCCGTTTATGGAGAAAACCGTTTTCGGGGTTATGAAAGAGGAGACGAAGTAATACAGTGAAAGCAGTTAATTTAAAAACCGAATATCTCAAAAACCCTCTGGGTATTGACTTCGAAAACCCGCGCTTCATGTGGAACTGCGAGGGCGGAAAGGCGCAGAGCGCGTATAGACTAATCGCTTCCGACACGCGCGGCAATATTCTATGGGACAGCGGCAAGGTCGAATCTTCACAGATGAGTTTTATTCCGTATCCGCTTGACACTCCGTCGCGCCTGAGAGTGAACTGGAAAGTGAAGCTCTGGGACGAAAACGGGCTTGAGGGCGAGTGGAGCGAGCCGGCATTCTTCGAGATCGGGCTCAGAAACGCCTCAGATTGGAGCGCGAAGTGGATAACAGGAAACTATAATGTAAACAGAAAACAGCGTTATCCGGTCGACTGCTTCAAAAAAGAGTTCGAGTGCAAAAAGCCGATTCTCTCGGCGCGGCTCTATATGACCGCCTGCGGACTTTATTCAGCCGGGATTAACGGCGTTGATTTTTCAATGCCGCTCGCGCCCGGCATCACGGAATACAGAAAGCGCATACAGTATCAGACCTACGATGTGACAGCACTTCTGCATGAGGGGAGCAACGTGCTCTGCGTCGAGCTTGCCGACGGCTGGTACAGGGGCAGCGTCGGCGCGTGGGGGCTCAAAAATCAGTATGGCACCGAGACTAAACTGCTCGCTCAGCTTGAGATAAAATATACCGACGGCACGGTGCAGGCCGTTGTGTCGGACGGCTCGTGGCTCTGGAGCAGCGACGGCGCGATACGCTTCGCCGACAACAAGGACGGCGAGCGGGTCAACGCAAATATGACGCCGTCATACAGCGGTCACGCGAAAGAGACGAAGTTCAAAGTTGTGCCGAGCGCGTCGAATAATTTCCCGATAGCCGAAAAGGAACGCTTCAAGCCCAAATTATCCGTCACTCCGAGCGGGAAAAAGCTGCTCGACTTCGGGCAGAATATGGCGGGCTATGTTGAGTTTGAGATAAACGCCCGCAATGGACAGAAAATTATTCTCGAGTTCGGCGAGCTGTTGCACGACGGCGAGCTTACGCTCGAGAATATCCAGTGCAGGAATAAACACAAGACAACGCCTTTGCAGAGAGTTGAGTATATCTGCAAAGAGGGCAAAAATCATTACAAGACGAAGTTCGCGATATTCGGTTTTCAATATGTCAGCGTCGACACGGATATAGATATCGCCCCGGAGAACTTCACCGCCATAGCCGTCTATTCGGACATGGAAGAGACGGGATTCTTCAACAGTTCAAACGAGCTGCTGAACAAATTCGTCGAAGCGACAAAGTGGTCGGCAAAAGGCAACTCGACCGATCTGCCGACAGACTGCCCGACCCGCGAACGCCACGGCTGGACGGGCGACGCGCAGATATTCTGCAAAACCGCGAGCTATCTTTTTGACTATGCGCCGTTTGCGGAAAAGTACGTGCGCGATATGTGCGACGAGCAGCTCAAAAACGGAAACTTCCGCCAGATATCCCCGCGCGGCGGCGTGGACTTCTATATGACTTTTATGGACGGCTCGGCCGGCTGGTCTGATGCGGGTGTGTTCATCCCGTACAGGCTCTATAAGCAGTACGGCGACAGAAAAATTCTCGAGCGCTTCTATCCGAATATGCGCGCCTTCGCGGAATATAAAATAAAGACCCTCGGAAAGTGGTATCCTACCGCCCTGCCGACGGGAGTGGGGCTCAAAAATTTCCGCAATATTTCAAACTACCGCCAGTCCTACGGCGAATGGGCGGAACCCGCCGATGTCAAGGCGCTTAAATTTACGGATTTCGTCAATCCGAATCCCGAGGAAACCACGGCGTACATAGTCTATATGCTCGAAACGATGGCTGATATAGCCCGCGTCCTCGGTAAGGATAGCGACAGAAAGCTCTATGAGAAAAATGCCGCAAGGGCAAGAAAGGGCTACAGCGCGCTCGTCACAACGAAGAAGTTTTCAATAGACACCGATCGCCAGGCGAAGCTTGTGCGCCCGCTTTATATCGGCCTGCTCGACGAAAAGCAGACGGAATATGCGAAAAAGCGGCTCATAAAAGCCCTCGACAACTACTCGTGGAGGCTCGGCACGGGATTCCTCTCAACTCCGCTGATACTGAGCGTTTTGGCGGATATAGATATTGAATATGCCTACCGCCTGCTTGAAAACGAGCAGATGCCCGGCTGGCTGTTCATGCCCAAAAACGGCGCGAACACCGTCTGGGAGTCGTGGGAGGGCACCGCCGCGCAGGGCGGCATTGCCTCGCTCAATCACTATTCCAAGGGCGCCGTGTGCGAGTGGCTGTTCGGCACGATGTGCGGAATAAATGTCGAGGGCGAGAATAAATTCAAAATATCCCCGCGCCCGGGCGGGCATTTCGAGTTCGCCGAGGCGAGCTATGACAGCGTATACGGAAAAATCTCCGTGCGCTGGGATAAGACGGACGGGGGATATAAATATAAAATATCCGTCCCGTCGAACTGCAAAGCCGATATTATTCTGCCCGACGGAAGAGAGAAAACCGTCGGAGCGGGTGAATATGAATTCTGAGGAGGAAAACTTATGAAAAGATCGATAGCCGCCGTTATGGCGATTCTTGTTCTGCTTGTGTCGCTGCTGTGCGCGTGCAAAAAGGACGACACAAAAACAAATGCAGACACCACCGGCGAAGCGCAGACGAGCGCGGACGGACAGATTATTGAAGACACAACAGCCCTGCCCGAGGACAGCACCGCGCAGGAGGGCGAGACAAACGAAACTCAATCGGCCGACCCCGCAAAGCCCGGCGAGACCGCTTCGAATCAGGTAACCGCCGCGCCCTCGAAAAATGCAAAAGACTGGACTAAGGCCGAGATAATCGCCTATTTCAACGCCGGCGCGAACAGGGTAAAATATCAGGCAAAGTCCGTCACCCGCAACTACACCGAGACGAAGAACAACGCCGACAAGACCGAGTTGCCCAAGGCGATAGACGCAATAGGCAAGAGCGCGATGAAAACTTTCATGAAGCGCGACGACAAGGCGATAGTCCTGACCTCAAAAGAGGATATCAGAAACGTATTCCCCGTCGGCGGCAAGGACTGGGTCAGCAAGCTTACAGTATCAGATGTCAAGAGCGCAAAGATAGAGGACAAGGGCAGCGAATATCAGATAACACTGATTTTCGGCACCGAGGTCAATCCCTCCGGCGAAAAAGGCTATGCCGCAGCGTTCGGCGTGCTCACCGCCGATGTGGTAAACTTCGACTATCCCGGTCTCTCGCTCAGCGACCAGAGATTCACCTATTACAACGGCACTATCTCAGCAAAGTTTGATAAGTCCACCGACAATATGGTCTATGCCCACTATGACTATCCCGTTATTATTGAACTGACGGCGCACCTGCTCGGCTCAAACACGAGAGTAAAAGTCGGCATGACAACAATAAACGATTTCACGATAAAATATTAAAAGTTACATCCGAAAAACAAAATGTCCCGCACGGAAACGTGCGGGACGTTTTGCGTATATTTTTATTTGAGCGAGTTGCCGGCGCTGAACGCCTTTGCGACTGCCTCGCCGAGGACAACATAGGTGTTGTTGAACGGGTCGAAGGTTATCGGTTGCGCCTTTGAAACGTCGACGTTTCCGTTCTCGTCGAGCACGCGCTCGTCAACGCAGATGTTGACTATCTCGCCGACCATGCGCCCGGTGCCTGCGTCGTAGCTCTTGAGCCTGCACTCTGCGGCGATGGGCAGCTCTTCAATCAGCGGCGCGTCAACAAATTTCGATTTGACGGCATGGAAACCCGTCTTTTCGAATTTATCGGGCGTATTCCCTGCGGAGACAAGACCGACATAGTCGCACGCCGCCGTGTGTTCGAGGTCAGCCATGCTCACGGTGAAGGCCTTTCTCTCGAGGATATTCTTCGTGGACTTGTGGCTCGCGCTTATGCACATGGATATTTCATTGCCGCCGCTGATGCCGCCCCATGCGGCGTTCATAGCGTCGGGGTTGCCATCCTTGTCGTAGGAACCGAGGATAAGCACCGGCTGCGGATAGGTGAAGGGCTTTGCGCCGAAATCTTTTCTCATGATAATTCCTCCTTTGATTTGACTTTATTATAGAACCTGAAGTCGGCTTTAAGTCAAGGAAAAACGAAAAAAGTTTACAAATAAAAACAGCCCCGGACTCAACATCCGGGACTGAATAAAATCTGTTAGTCTCTCTCTTTTTCGAACGAGATAACTTTTCCGCTCTTTGCGTTTATCTTGTACTCATACTCGAATCCGCCGCATTTGAATTCAACATCGTAGTGCGCGGTGAGCGAGTCGGTGTCAAGCTCGGTTTCGAGCTCCGTGACCTGAGACTCGGTGAGACCCGCATGGTCGAGTGCGGCTTTCTTCGCGGCGTCCGCGGAGACATACTTCGAGGGGTCGGCGGGCTTTGAATCGTCAAGCTCGCGGTCGAAGTCGATTATTCTGCCGTTCTTCGCGTTGACCTCGACTTCGTACTCATATCCGCCCGAGACAAATTCTATATCATAGTGCGGGGTGCGGTCGTCAATATCAAGCTCAGCTTTGGTGAATGTGACCTTTGAAGCGTCGAGAGAAGCTCTCTTGAGCGCGGCGGCCTTTGCCTCCTCAACGGAGATGAACTTTGATGTGTCAACTGAGGGCTTCTTATCCACGCGCTCGCGGTCGAACTCGAGAATCTTTCCGCTCTTTGCGTCTATCTCGAACTCATATTCATATCCGCCCGAGACAAATTCTATATCATAGTGCGGGGTGCGGTCGTCCGCGTCAAGCTCAGCTTTCTTGAAAGTGACCTTTGATGCGTCAAGAGAAACTTTCTTGAGGGCTATTGCCTTCGCCTCGTCGATGCTGATATAGCCTGAGACATCGGGCTGGGGCTTTGAGGGCTTCGAGGGGTCAGCGGGCTCGACTTCTTTTTTAAGAATGCTGCCGTCCGTTACCGCTATCTCGTAGTCGTATTCGTTCGCCCCGGCGATGAACTCGATATCGTAGTGGGCGACAAGATCGTCGCTGTCGAGCTTCGCTTCGGTGAACTTCGCGTCGGCTCTTGCAACGCCCGCATCGGCGACTGCAATGTCTATCGCGGCGTCAAGGCTTATCTTCACTTCCTGCTGGATCTGTCCGGAGTTGCCCGAGCCCGTGTCGGGCTTATCCTGCGGCGGCGCGAACGCAGAGAAGATAGCCATAATGACTGACATGAGCGCGACTCCGATGGATTTGAAAATACTTGCAAACATAGTATCTGTCCTTTCTTATCGGGATCGTGTCCCTTAGTACACCCATATAATAACCCGCGAAAATTAAAGAAAGATTAGAGCGCAAAAATTTTTCGGAAAGTTTGAAGTCCGTAAAACAGTGTGCTGTGATGTTGATAAGTTGGGATTTGTCCATCCCCGATGTCAAACAATATAAAATAACAAAACCGATTGCAGCAGAAAATCTACTGCAACCGGTTCATTTATTTGTGCTGTTATACCGCCGTCAAAAGGTCACGGTGAACTCGCTTCCCTCGCCGTAAACGGAGGATGCGGAGACTTTTCCGCCGTGGAGTGCCGCTATCTGGCTGACGAGCGAGAGCCCCAAGCCGAATCCGCTTTCGCGGCTGCGGGATTCGTCCGCGCGGTAGAATCTGCCCCATATCTTCGGCAGATCCTCTTCTTTTATCCCGATTCCGTCGTCCTTCACCGAGAGCGTTATGCCGCTGCCCTTTTTGAGCCTGACTTCGATGTGCCCGCCGTCTCTGCCGTATTTGACGGCGTTTGAGAGCAGATTTTCGAGCATCAGCGAGATCAGCTGCGCCTGCGCGGGGATTATAATATTGTCTTCGATGTCCGCAGTGAGCGTGATGTTCTTCGTGGGGACAAAACCGGCGCATGTTTTTTTGACGAGCTCGCTTAAGTCGGTGTCCTCGAGCTTGTAGCGCTTGTCGCCCTGCTCGGTGCGCGAGAGCGTCAGCAGAGCCGTGACGAGCTTCGTCATCTTGTCCGTCTGCTCGTCTATCGACGAGAGCGCTTCGAGCATATCTTCTTCGCTCGCGTTGTCGGACAGCGCGTATTCGCATTCCGCCTTTATCACGGCGAGCGGTGTGCGCAGCTCGTGCGAGGCGTCGGAGGTGAACTGCTTTTCGTTTTCAAACGAGGTCTGGAGCCTTGCGAGCATGTCGTTGAAGGTCTCGGCAAGCGTGTATATTTCGCCCGCACTTTTCTCCATCTCGATGCGCTTTGAGAGGTCGGTTCCGTCGGTTATCTCGTGCGCCGAGCGGCAGATATTCTCAACCGGCTTCATCGTTTTGCGCGATATTAAATACGCCCCGACGGCGGCGATAATAATAAACGCCGGGAGAATGTATATGACCGTCATGGTTATTGCGTCGAACGCGCTCTTGGCGGCGTCGGCGTTGATGAATCCGCGTACCCAGACCGGGGGATAGGTCGAGTTACTGCATATGAATTCAACTTTGAAAACCGTCCTGTCCGCGTTTGCTGGCAGTTCAACGCTCAGCGAGCTGACTTCGTCGCGGGTCAGACCCGCGTGCTCGAGCGCGATATCAATCGCCTTTTCGCTGTTTATTCCGTCCTTGAACTCGGTGCTTTTGTAGACGGGGTCGCTGAGCCCGGACATCGCGGTGTCCGCCTCGTATTTGATTATCTTCCCCGAAAAGGCGTCGATTTCGTATTCGTATTTGTTGAAATCGAGACGGGTGTCGTAATAATAATATTTGTTTCCGTCTGTCTCGAATGTTCCGACCACGCCGTTCTTGCGATTCTCGCTGTTTATCAGCGCAGCGGGGGACTCGCCGTCGATATATCTGCCGCTTGAGTCAAAGACATTGCAGTAGACCTCGTCGACGAAGAAGGCAAAATCGTTCTCGATTTCGAGAATGCCGTTCTTGTATTCTATCTCGTCAACATTGCGCTCGACCGTGCTTATCAGCTCATTCTGCAGGCGCGAATCGGCAATCTGCGAGCCTGTTATCAGTATTCCTCCGATGCCGAGGGAACTGACAACGGCGATGAGCAGCGTTATCCACACCGTTATCCGCAGCTTGAACGAAGAGCGACGGCGCGCGGGTCTTGTTTTTTTATTTGATGACATAGCCTGCACCCCTCACGGTGTGAATGAGTTTGATATCCTCGCCCTCGTCTATCTTCTTGCGGAGATATCGGATATATACGTCAACAACATTCGTGCCACCCTCGTAGTCGTAGTTCCAAATGTGATCCTCAATTTTCTCGCGGCTGAGCACAACGCCCTTGTTCATCACAAGATATTGCAGCAGCTCATATTCCTTTGCCGAGAGCGATATCTCCCTGCCCGCGCGTTCAACGCGCCTCGCTGCCGTGTCGACTGTCAGGTCGCCGACGGAAATTATGCCCGTCTTTTCACCGTATTTTTTGCGAGTCATGACGCGCAGTCTCGCTGAGAGCTCGTCGAACGAAAACGGCTTTATCAGATAGTCGTCAGCCCCGATGTCGAGCCCCGTGACCCTGTCCTCGATGCTGTCGCGCGCCGTCAGGAACAGCACCGGCGTGTCGATGCCGTGCGCCCTTATCTTTTTGACAAGCTCGAACCCGTTCATTATCGGCATCATGACATCGAACACCGCCGCGTCATAGTCGGTCGATGTTATCAGATCATATGCCTCGCCGCCGTCAAAACAGCTGTCCACGCTGTAGCCGGCAGCCTTGAGCTGCTTTGTGATTATCCTGTTGAGACTCTTCTCGTCCTCGGCAAGCAGAATACGCATTGGATCACCCTCCGGTATAATTATACAAATTTTATCATAGCGTGTAAAGATTAAACGAAGATTAGGAAATCGGGCGTGGGTATAAAAATAACACGAACACCGCAAAAGCAGTATTCGTGTTACTGGTGGAGACGAAGAGGATCGCTCGGCGCACTGCCGTGCGCCGACACGCACGCGGACTTTCCGACCGTCCACCGGACGCTCGGAATTCTGCTTCGCAGAACCGTCCTGTTCGATCCTCTTCTAAAAAAATAACACGAACACTGCAAAAGCAGTATTCGTGTCATTGGTGGAGACGAAGAGGATCGAACTCTCGACCTTACGGATGCGAACCGTACGCTCTCCCAGCTGAGCTACGCCCCCATTTGTTTGCTATGTGATTATAAGATTTTTTTTGCGGTTTGTCAAGTGTTCGGAGGCGGTTTGGAAAAATTTTTCTTCGCCGCCCCGGTTTTTATGCCATCGGCTTGCAGACATCGACCCAGCTTTCGGGCTTGGAGTATTCCTCGAGCTCGGCAGGAGTCAGCTCTATCATGCTGTTGCTGCTGCCGCAGGCGGGGTATACCGTGTCGAATCTCTTGAGTGACTCGTCGAGATATATCTTCACGCCGTCGTTCACGGCAAACGGGCACACTCCGCCGACCGCGTGGCCGATAAGCTGCGCCGCCTCTTCGTGCGAGAGCATCTTTGCCTTCTTGCCGAAGCGCGATTTGTATTTTGCGTTGTCTATCTTCATGTCGCCCGCCGTGACGATGAGTATCGGCTCGCCGTCGAGCGAAAATGATATAGTCTTTGCTATCCTTCCCTCTTCGCAGCCGAGAGCATTTGCCGCGAGGGCGACGGTCGCGCTCGACTCGTCTATCTCCATCACTCGGTCCTCGATTCCGAGCTTTCTGAAATATTCTCTGACTCTTTCTATTGACATTGGGTTTCCTCCAAATGCAAAAGCCGCAGGATCAACCGTGCGGCTCTTGATTTTTTGTTATTTGCGGCTCTTCTTGCTCTTAACTCCGTCGGTGACGCTCTCCTCCGGCGCGCTGAACGCCGCGAGTCTGATTATCAGGATGATGAGTATCGCCGCGAGAGCTGAGCAGGCGTAGACTATCCACATGTTCGTGACGTTCGAGATGAACTTGCCGATAAACGGCACGCAGTGCGTGGCGAGCGCGACTATTGAAGCACCCTCGGGCAAAGACGAACCGAACGCAAATTCGTATTTGCCGCCGAGCTTGTACAGCGCAACTTCGTCCGCGGATGCGGCGGATGCCCTGCGTGTGAGGCACAGCGAGCCGCTCTTTATATTCGAGCCTGCGACATTTTCGCTGCACACGGCGAGTCCGCGGTCGAGCAGGAATTTGTCGGGGTGCGCCGCTGCAACGCAGAGAAGCGCGGTGACGAGCGACACAACGGCTATTATGACGATGAGAACGGTCGTGAATATCCTCGCGCCCTTGAATTTGTCTTTCTGCGGTTTGAATCCGTTTTGGAGCATCGCACCCGAGTAGTCCGAGGTGCGCTCGAAGTCGAACTTCGGCTCGACCTTGGATGCTGTCTCATCGGAGAGGGTCTTGCGCGGTCTGCTCTTGTCTATCGGCGCGCCGAAATATCCGTGGGGATCGGGTTCGCCGTATTCATTCTTCTGCTTTTCAACAGGCACTTCTTTAACTTCGGGCTTTGACTCTTCGACAGAAACCTCTTCCTCGCCGGAATAAGTCTCTTCAAAGTCGTCCTCTACCGGTTCGAGCTCGTTTGCGGAGATAACCGAGTTGTCTATCACGCTGTCATAGCTGCGCTCTTCAATGCGTCTCGCTTCCTCAGCCGCTTTTGCTTCGGCTGCTGCCTTTGCTTCAGCTGCTGCCTTTGCTTCGGCTGCTGCGCGGGCTTCCTCGGCTTTTCGTGCTTCTTCGGCGGCTTTTATCTCTGCCGCCGCCTTTTCCGCCGCCGCGGTCAGCTCATCCTGCTTGGCCTTTTCCATGCGCGCCTCAAATTCGGCGTTGAGCTGTTCGATGGTCTTTGGCATGAATTTATCCATTTTTTCTTCACCTTCCAACTTAAAACAAAAATCTCCTAT
>OLVV01000232.1_pt1 | contig 37093 bp, 22 predicted proteins | sample 1673581 | NCBI WGS metagenome assembly OLVV01 (sample SAMEA103958116, study PRJEB25191) | human gut metagenome | biome: human-associated habitat [ENVO:00009003]; feature: intestine environment [ENVO:2100002]; material: feces | place: Germany | collected 2013/2015
TTTTAGCCTCGGCATTACGCTCGTATGGCAAGAGGCTGGTACGGATAGCCCATTTTGGTGTTTTTTAGCCTCTTTTACAAAAGAGACTCATAATCAGAGGATTACGAATAAGAAATCACATTTTTCGGGGGAATAATGTGGTTTTCCTACACATTTTTCGGGGGAATTTGAAGAAAGTTTCCTTTATAGAGGAAAGTTTTTTGGGAAAAGTTTCCTCTATAAAGGAAATATCTTACGACTTTTCTTCCTTTATAAAGGAAAATGTTGTATCTTTGCACCCAGATTAACATACTTTTTAAGCATTTTTAGATTTTAGCTTTCAGCCTCCAGCTCCTTACCGAGAACAAAGAGCATATAGAGAGGAATATTGAGCGTTTTAGCCTCGGCATTACGCTCGTATGGCAAGAGGCTGGTACGGATAGCCCATTTGGGAGAGTATTTCTCCACATAGAGCTTGAGGCTCTTGGCATTCATCGTAACGCCTGCTTTCACCTCTAATGGATAGACATCAAGGCCATCAGAGATGATAAAGTCTACTTCCGAGGTGGCAGAGGACGTCCAATAATAATTGGTTTGGAGGGTGTCAGAAAATTGCTGAAGCTCCTGACAGACAAATTGTTCTGTCAATGCGCCCTTAAATTCCTCAAAGATTCTGCTACCGTCTAAGATAACCTTAGGCGACACTCCGCTCATGGCTCTCAGTAAGCCAACATCCAGCAGGAATACCTTGAATGATTTCAAATCAACATATGCGGATATTGGAACGTCTGGTTTGCTAACATTGTGGGTGCGGATAGTTTCGCCTGCGTCACATAGCCACATGATGGCATCCTCATATTCTCTTGCCCTGGCTCCTTCTCTTACCAAGCCGTAGATAAACTTTTTGTTTTCCTTGGCAAGTTGGGAGGTGATACTATTCCACACATATCTTATTTTCTCGACCATTTGATGAGGTGCATGTTTGGAGAAGTCTTTTTGGTATGCAGCAATCAGTTGTTTCTGAATTTTCTCTACCTTCGTAAAATCCTTGGTGTCAAGCCATTCGTTAACAACAGCAGGCATTCCTCCTACTATCATGTATCTCTTGAGATAATCAATGAGTCGCGGTTCGAAAGCTTTTACGTTTCTGTTGCCTTGCTGTATATAGTCAACTAACATCTGCTCGCCATTGGCAAGAAGAAACTCCTTGAAAGTTAGAGGGTATAGATGCAGAAAGTCAGTTTTTCCAACAGGGAAAGATGTGCCTTCATGCAATGCTATGCCCAGCAGAGAGCCCGCACAACAAATGGCGTATTCGGGTGCTTCCTCACAAAAATACTTTAGTGATGTAAGGGCACGAGGCATTTCTTGCACTTCATCAAATACGATGAGTGTGGTTTGTGGTTTGATTGGCTTTCCATGATAGATGGATAGTTGCTCGATGATGAATTGGGGCGAAAGGTCGCCCGCAAAGATGCTTTCCAACCTGTCTTTTTGCTCAAAGTTGATATAGCAAACATCTTTGAAATACTTTTTGCCGAATTCTCTTAACAACCAGGTTTTGCCTACCTGTCTTGCTCCTTCTAAGACAAGCGGTTTTCGATGGGTGCTCTCTTTCCATTTTAACAATTGGTGAATTAGAAGTCTTTCCATACGCTTTTTATTTGTTTTTTGCAAAAGTACTAAAAATCATGGTATTAAGCAAGAAAAATCACATATTTCGAAGGAGTTTTAAATATATTTATCACATTTTACAAAGGAGTTTTATGTTAAATACTCACATTTTCATAAGGACTTTTTGCCCAATCTCTCACATTTTCCTAAGGACTTTTTGCCCAAGTCCTCACATTTCCCGAAGGAGTTTTGCTGCGTTTGATGAATAGAGAGCTACTTTCAAAAATACTCTTCACTCTTCACAAATACGACATAACCAACTGTATATAAGAGGTTTGTACGGGTGAAGAGTGGCTATGCACTCTTCACCACTCTTCACCTCTCTTCACCCTGTATTTTTTGAGGCTCCGAGATCATTCCATGCTCCCTGCTTCAGCCATCATTGAAGACCAGCGCTGGTCATCAATGATGACCGAGCTTCGTGATAAGTAAGCGGCTCAGCGTTTATCCTCTTGCATCAGGTGAAGAGTGGTGAAGAGTGGTGAAGAGGTGAGCTCACTCTTCACCACTCGCACCCCCAGTGTTTATCGGTGTTTCAAGCGATTTGGTGAAGAGTGAAGAGTGAAATCGAGAGTAGGATTTTTACGGGCAAAACAGCTCAAGCTGCAACCCCTATTCCAAATCGCGATGATAGTCCTGCCGAAATTTTCCTCCCGACGTATTATTTTGTGCCCGGCAATGGCGCAAAATTGCCCCAGTAGAGGGCAATATCGTGCCATAACCAGGCAATAACTGGAATGAGGCTACTTTCAAAAGCAGATGAAGCCTATTTCATTGACCGATGAAGCCTATTTCAATGGCAAACGAAGCTTGTTTCAATAATCGGTGAAGTTTTCCGACAGAACTACAATCCCAAATCTTGCATCAAAGACTGGTTTGCTTCGAACAGATCGGAATCAAAAAGGCTTTTTATATAGATAAAGGTGGTTGAAGATTTGGTATGTCCCAAAGCCTTGCTTATCAAGCTGATGTCCAGATGATGAAGATAAGCTATGCTTGCCCATGAATGACGAACCACGTAAGAAGATAAGGGTTTAGCCAGCCCCAGCATCTTAGACATCTGATGCAGATTGTAGTTGTACTGGCGCAATCGAGCTGTATATTGACGATGCTGTTGGGCAGAAACAGATGGTGAGGAAACAGAATCTTCCACCTTGTCTGAAAGTATCGGAAAGACAAATTCGGAATCTCTTTGTTCATATCGCATGATGATTTCAAGCATTGCAGGCAATAGTGCTACCTGTATCTGCTGTCCCGTCTTATGCCGGGCATAATAAATACATCCGTTTCGCAATTGGCTTTTCTTGAGATAGGCAATATCAACAAAAGGCATTCCCATCGCATAAAAAGAAAACAGGAAGATGTCACGAGCGAAGGAAAGAGAACCTCCAGGTTGTAGCGGCAAGGCTTTGAGCTGCAGAATTTCTGATTGTGAGATGCAACGTTTCTCGGTCTTGGTTCTCCCCGTAAACACTTTACTGAATGGAGCTATATTGAGAAACGGCAATGCTCTATGATGCATAGCCCGCAAAGCCCGCATATAAGCAGAACATGTGTTCAGGCAGATATTGTGCCCCAGCAGCCATCGCTGATAGCTTTCCAGTTTTTCTGCCGTCATATCAGAAAAAAGCCAGTCGCTCCTACCAATGAACTTGGTAAAGGAATGGGCAGCAGTAAGGTAATTACCAGCAACTTTAAAGCGTCCTTCCTGTTTTGCCCTCTCCACTTCACCTTTCACGAAGTCCCATCCAGGAATCTCCAACACAGCCTGCTCATCTGCCTGATTCGCAGAATCAGAAATCTTACCCTCACTCTTACTTCTTCCGAAACCGAATTCTAACTTGAAATACGCCATAACCTAAATGTTTAAATGATTAAAAATAAAGAATTTACGAAAATATACCCAAAGGTATGACACATCCTGTTAATTCCAATAGCTTTATTGTGAAAAATCGCCATTATCCCCATAAATCTCTACCTCGGGGCAAGAGGAGGAAGCAAATGATGGGTCAAAGTCCTTTTGGGGACGACCGGTCATTTAATTCATTAAAATGTAGAGAGAAAGAAATAACAAACATTATATATTCATTTAAACGAGGGAGATTTATGGAAAAAAGACTCATGACAGTAGTTGCAGGTCTTGCTCTCAGCACGAGCATGGCATTTGCACAAAGTCAAATCTCTGGTAAAGTTACTGCTTCTGAAGATGGTAGCCCTGTTATCGGTGCTTCTATCAAGGTCGTAGGAACTAACACAGGTACAGTTACCGACATTGACGGTAACTTCTCATTAAGCGCTCCAGCTGGTGCCAAGCTGGAAATTACTTATATCGGTATGCAGAGCAAGTCTGTAAAGGCTGGCAAGAACATGAAGATTGTTCTGGATGCAGACAATCATTCTTTGGACGAGGTGATGGTTGTTGCTTACGGTACAGCCAAGAAGAGCTCTTTTACAGGTTCTGCTGCAGTTCTTAAGAGCGATGAAATTGCTAAGATTTCAAACTCTAATGCCGTTTCAGCCTTGACAGGTAAGGTCTCTGGTGTGCAGATTAATGCTGCTACAGGTCAGCCTGGTCAGGAAAGCTTTAATATCCGCGTTCGTGGTATTAGCTCTATCAATGCTGGTAATGCTCCTTTGATCGTTGTTGATGGTTCACCTTACGATGGTGATATGAACTCTATCAACCCAGGCGATATTGCTTCTATGACCGTATTGAAGGATGCTGCTTCTGCTGCTCTTTATGGTGCTCGTGGTGCCAACGGTGTTGTTATCATCACAACAAAGAGTGGTCGTGATGGTTCTACTTCATTTACTTTTGATGCTAAGTGGGGTTCTAACTCTAAGGCTCTTCCTGATTATAATATTGTAAAAAGCCCAGCTAAGTACTATGAGACTTGGTATGCAGCTTTGAACAATTATGCTCAGAATAAGTTGGGTTACAGTGCTAGCGAGGCTTATGGTTGGGCAAACAAGAATATGATCAACTCTGCTGATTATGGCTTGAACTATAACGTTTATTCTGTACCTACAGGTGAGAATCTTATTGGTGTAAATGGTAAGCTTAACCCTAATGCGACATTGGGTAATGTTATCAATTACAAGGGTCAGGAGTATATGTTGATGCCTGATGATTGGAGAGATGCTACCTATCAGAATGGTTTGCGCCAGGAATATACCCTTACTGCTACTGCTAACAGTACACAGGGTTCTTTCTATGGTTCTGCTAACTATTTGAAGAATGAAGGTATCACTATGGGATCTGATTATGCTCGTTTCACAGGTCGTATGAAGGCTGATTATCAGATAAAGTCTTGGTTGAAAGTTTCTGGTAACATGAACTATACCCATAGTAATTCTAACTATTTGGGTAAAGATGGTGATAGCGCCGATTCTGGCAATATGTTTGCAGTAAACAGTGTTGCTCCAATCTATCCTTTGTACATCCGTGATGGTAAGGGTAATATCATGTTTAACCAGACTACCAACATGAACTCTTATGATTATGGTGATGGTACTGTAATCGGTTTGATGCGTCCTGTTTTCCAGCAGTCTAACCCTATCAGTGATGTTCAGTTGGAGACCAATAACGTAGAGGGTAATACATTCAATGCAGTAGGTTCTGCTGAGGTTCGTTTCTTGAAGGACTTTAAGTTTACTTCTACCAATAGTACAATGGTAGATGAGTCTCGTCAGTCTAATTTGAGCCAGCCTTTCTTTGGTCAGCCAGCTAAGTCAAATGGTTATGTATCAAAGGCACATACTCGCAGATGGTCTTACAACTTCCAGCAGTTGCTCAACTGGCACCACCAGTTTGGCGAGCATGATGTTGAGGCAATGGTAGGACATGAGTACTATCGTACACGTTACTATGTATTGGCAGGAAGCAAGAGTAATATCTTCTCTATCTACAATTCAGAATTGGATGCAGCTATTGTTGATGGTAGCATTAGCTCATATACAACCGATTATAATACAGAAGGTTTCTTTGGTCGTGCACAGTATAACTATGCACAGAAGTACTTCGGTTCATTCTCTTATCGTCGTGATGCTTCTTCTCGCTTCGATCCAGATAATCGTTGGGGTAACTTCTGGTCATTCGGTGGAGCGTGGATCCTCTCTAAGGAGAAGTGGTTTGAGTCTTCATGGATTGACGAGTTGAAGTTGAAGGCTTCTTATGGTGAGCAGGGTAATGACAACATTGGTGACTATTTGTACACCGACCGTTATTCTATCGGTAACTCAAACGGTAGTATCTCTTTGAAGCCATCTTCAACAAAGGGTAACCGCAAGATTAGCTGGGAGAAGGGCGGTAACCTGAATATTGGTACCGAGTTCTCTCTCTGGAAGGGTCGTTTGACTGGTAGCGTAGAATATTTCTATCGTAAGACATCCGATATGTTGGCATTCTTCTCATTGCCTGTATCTTATGGATACTCTGGTTATTATGACAATGTAGGTGATATGCGTAACTCTGGTGTCGAGTTGGAGTTGAATGGTGATATTATCCGTACCAAGGACTTTACATGGAGTGCAAATTTCAACTTTACAGCATATAAGAACAAGATTACTTCTATGCCAGAAGAGAAAAAGGCTATTACCGTTGATGGCGTAAGAGGTTATGCTGGTGGTGGTTACTTCTATGGTGAAGGTCAGCCTATCTATACATGGTATATGGCAAAATATGCTGGTGTAGATAAGGAGACTGGTGAGGCTCTTTACTATAAGGATACTGACAAGGGTGAGACTACAACTACTAATGCCAGCGAGGCAACTATGCACCTTTGCGGTACAGCCTTGCCAGATGCATACGGTGGTTTCGGTACAAGCGTGTCATATAAGGGATTTGATTTCTCTATGGACTTCACTTATCAGTTGGGTGGTAAGATATACGATTCTTCTTATGCATCATTGATGAGCATTTCTAGAGGTTATTCTTTCCATGCAGACTTGCTTGATGCTTGGACTCCATCTAACACTTCATCTGATATTCCACGCATTCAGTATGGTGACTCTTATGCAGCATATACATCAGACCGATTCCTCGTATCTGGTTCGTACTTGAGCTTGCAGGATGTAACTTTGGGCTATACACTCCCACGTGCGTTGTGCTCTAAGATTGGTATCAACAAGGTTCGCGTTTACGCTACAGGTTCTAATTTGTGGCTTTGGTCAAAGCGTCAGGGTCTTGACCCACGTCAGAGCATCACAGGTGCAACATCAAACGCATACTATTCACCAATTCGAACAATATCTGGTGGTATTACAGTAACATTCTAATTTTTATAAAGAAAGAATTATATGAAAAAGAGTTTAATATATGGCCTTTCTGCTTTGACTCTTGTTGCATCAACGATGTCATTGACTAGTTGTATCGAAGAGACAGAGCCTACAAGTTCAGCAACTACAGAACAGGTACAGCAGTCATCTTCTGCAACAGAAGCACTTTTGATGGCTATTCCTGCATATTCAACAGCTAGCTATTTCAGCGCTCGTTATGATTGGGCTTTTGGTTATGGTGCAATTATGCATATTCGTGACATCCAGTCTAGTGATCTCTGTGCAACAGACGATGCTGGTTATTATCAGTTCAGCTATTTTGCAGAGAATAAGTATGCAGGACGTGATTATGTCTTTGCACAGTATCTGTACAACTATCAGACGAAGTTTGTTAATACAACAAACAATGTGATTTCTGCAGTTAATCCAGAGAATGCAACAGATATCCAGAAGGGTTATCTTGGTGCAGCATACGCATATCGTGCATTGCTTTATCTGGATATGGCACGTGAGTATGAGTATCTTCCTACTGATGGTACAGAGCCAAAGAGTCCTTTTGGTAATAATGTTGCAGGTCTCACAATCCCTATTGTAACAGAAAAGACTACAGAGGCTGAGGCTCGTGACAACAAGCGTGCTACACGTGAGGAAATGAAGGAATTTATTAAGAGCGACCTTGACAAAGCAGCTGAATACATTCCTATGTTGGATAAGACAACTAAGACACTGCCTCACCTGGATTGTGTATATGGTCTCTATGCTCGTTTGTATATGTGGGTTGAGGACTATGCTAACGCAGAGAAGTATGCTCGCATGGCTATCAACGAATATAAGGGCAAGCCAATGACTCAGGAGGAGAGCTTGAACACCACAACAGGTTTCAACGATCTTTCTAAGTGGATGTGGGGTGCACAGGATACTAAGGAGTCTTTGTGGAGCAACTTGGCAAACTGGGCTTCTATGGTATCTAACGAGACTAGCTATGGTTATGCTGGTGGCGGTCAATGTAACAACATGCTTGATCGCAGATTGTATGAGCGTCTGAGTGACACAGACTGGCGTAAGTTGGAGTGGAAGGCTCCTGCTGGTTCTGCTCTCGATGGTCAGAATATGTATGTTGACGATGCTCTTGGTAAGAGCTTGGCAGAATACTCAGGCTTGAAGTTCCGTCCAAACGGAGGTGTAGCTGCTCCTTTTACTGTCGCCAGTGCTACAGCATTCCCAATGATGCGTGTAGAGGAGATGTATCTGATTGAGGCTGAAGCTGCAGCTCATCAGGATCCTGCTCGTGGTAAGCAGCTTCTTGAATCATTCGTGAAGACTTATCGTGACGCTAGTTATACTTGCAAGGTTTCTGATAAGGATGCAGTCGTAGAGGAAATCGTATTCCACAAGCGTATTGAGTTGTGGGGTGAAGGTCAGGCTTTCTTCGACCTCAAGCGTTTGAACTATAGCTGTACACGTGGTTATGAAGGAACTAACCATCTCGATCAGCAGAGATTCAACTCTAATGGTCGTCCTGCTTGGATGAACTGGGTAATTTCTGCCAATGAGGAAGAGGGTAATGTACAGGTTAAGGAATACAATAACCCAGACCCATCTGATAAATATACTCCTTGGACAGGTAAGTAAAACTTATAAATAGAAAAAAGACATGAAAAAGTTATTGAAATATAGTCTTTCTTTACTGTGTGCTATCATGGTAATCGGATTGACATCATGTACAGATAGTTATGATTATGATCCTGCTGCACCAGAAGATAAGGGAGCATTCTTGATTGCTAACACAACAAGTTTTATGTTTACACCTGGTCAGGCTCAGGAGTTCGAGATTACAGTACAGCGTCGTGATACTGTAGAAGCTGGTTCTGTGACTCTGACATCTGATAACAGCAAGTTCAATGTTCCTTCTCAGGTAAGCTTCGGTGCTAATGAGAAGACAAAGACAGTTACTGTTACTTCTAATTTGGAAAGCGGTTCTGATGAAAATGTAAATATCAGCGTGGCTGAAGGTCAGGCTTATCACTATGGTGCTAACACCATCACATTCAATGTGAAGACACCAAAGATGTATGTTGGTACATTCAGTTCTGCATTGTTTAGGGATTCATGGGAGCAGATCGTATATGAGCTTGGTAATGGCAAGTATATGTTGCCAGATCTCTATGATCAGGGACGTAACATTACTTTCGTCATTGATTGGAAGACCAAGAAAATTACTGTTGCAGGTCAGGCAGCATGGACTGATTCGGATTATGGTCTAATTGGTGTTCAAGGTAGTGGAGTCTATGATGCTAAGAATAAGGTTGCTAAGATGACTTTGACCCACTTTGTTCCTAATGTAGGTTCATTGGGTAACTTTGCAGAAGATTTCTACTTCCCTGAAGATTTTGAACCATCAAAATAATAAATATTAAGAGAGACCGACCGAGTAAAACGGTCGATCTCTTTTTTTTAATTTTACGCTTATGAAAAGACTTACATTCATTTTGCTCCTTATACTGAGCTTTAGTTCTTTATTTGCTAAAGAGAGAACGAGTGAAGAGAAGTTGGCTATAGCAAAAAGATATTTATTCAGGCATGCTACCAACTCTAGAGCTAAAAGCCTGAATAAGATTCAGGAATTGAAGAATCTCGACGGCTTGACTGTATTGGGATATCAACAAGGTGGTTTTGTTATAGTCAGCAATGATGATACTAATGCGCCTGTTGTTGGATACTCAGAACAGGAAGCTAACTTAGATGCTCCTGAACTGTTGTGGTATCTCAATGCTGCTAATCAAGCTCTTTTGTCACGCACAGCTTCTGCTACAGCATCAGAAAATAAGGAACCTATAGAACCATTACTCAAGACTCGTTGGGGGCAGGATACACCATATAATAATTTATGCCCAACGGAAAGAGAAAATGCTAATGTGATATATCCTACCGGATGTGTGGCTACAGCTATGGCGCAGGTAATGTATTATCATCAATATCCTGAAAAGGGAACAGGTAATATCACCTATTCTTTCCAAGACCGAATCTTGAGTGCTGACTTTAATAATACCTATTATCAATGGAGGCTTATGACTCCTACATATAAAAAAGGTCAATACTCTGATGAGTCGGCTTTGGCTGTTGCTACACTGATGTATCAGTGTGGTGTATCAATCAAGATGCAATACAATGTAGGGGGAAGTGGAGCGTTTTCATATAATGCAGCTACCGCATTGAGGAAGAATTTCGGTTATCATGAGAATTTACAGATTCATTACCGCGATTATTATACGGCAAAGGAATGGATAAACAAAGTATATAATGAGTTAAAGGCTGGTCGACCAATCATTTATACAGGTGTTGATGAAAATAATGGTGGACATTGTTTTGTCGTTGACGGCTATGATCAGAATAACTTTGTGCATGTTAATTGGGGATGGGATGGCATGAATGATGGCTATTATGATATCGCATTGCTCAATCCAAGCGGCAATAAATTCTCGCAAGGACAAACTATGCTGACAGGCGTTGATAAACCTACAGCGAACATAGAGCATCATTCAGAAATCGTAACAGCTGATAACTTCAAGGTAACTAAATTAGGTTCTTCTAAGTTATTGATTAATGATGGAAAGTATGCTAACTTGTCAGACCAGGATTTCACAGGTTTATTAGGTGTTGTTCTTGAAGGAAACGGTAAGCAATATGTATTGTTATCACAAGAAAACAAGAATGTGCCGAATATGTATTATTTGACAAAAGCATCATCTAATATGTGTTTGTTGCCTAGTGATTTGGCAGATGGTTCATACCGTATATATCCGGCTTCAAAAGATGATACAGATGATTATTGGGAGCCAGTTCATATTTCGGAAGGAAATAACAATAGTTATATTCTAGTAAAAAGCGATAATTCTATAGCTTTAACTGCAGTGACGGATGCAGATTGGCATGGAACTACCGGTATAAATTCTTTGTCATATAGTGATGGTGCTTCTTCTCCTTATACCTATGTATATAATGCCGAAGGCCAACAGGTATGCAAGATGAAGACCTCTGAGTTCCAGAAGAACAATATCCCTGGCAATGGCTTGTTTATCCTGAAGTGTGGAAACAAGACCATGAAGATTGTAAAGTAAGCAATCGGACATATATCTCTCATATATATAATTAAGGTGTATCCTTCTTGCCTCATACATCGGGCAAGCGGGATACACCTTTTTCTTTTTATCTTCCTCACCCTCAAACATTTTCCAATAATTCCTTGCTTCTTTCAGAAGAAAAGCGTATCTTTGCAGAAGAAAAGCTGCACTCGGCAATTTGTAAGCAAGCTTTCATTGCGCTCGCTGGCATAATCTTTACAGAAGAAGCGATACTCTTCAATCATGAAGATATGACTTTTTAGATATGGCTTTACCAATCCATAATTTTACGTATATCCAAGCTTACAGAGCTAAATCTGTCAAACTGAGACAACCAAGTTGGTACCTCCTTATTCATCCATCCCATAACATTCATCATTTCGTCGTGTATCATCTCAACTTCATCGAGATTCCAACAAATTGCTTCATTATGATCTATCCTATTGCGCAAGCGACGGAATTTGTTTAAGAAGCTAGCAACTACCTTTCTTTGCCGATTAGCTTTCTTCACAAAGGGGAAAGCTCTCCTTAAATCTTTCCAAAGGATACGTTCGTAGTTTCTATTAAAAAGGGATGTCCAAAAGCCCCAGGTCAATTCTGCTGTAATCTTTGCAGTGGTTATATCTTCTCCTCGTGCAGCAATTTGTTTCTTAGCTGTGCTTATATATTTATTCAGCTCCATTAAGCCTGGAGTTGTAGAAAAAACGACATACCAATCTTCTCTTTTGGCAAATGCTACAAGTTCCCTAACTACGGAATTACGGAGTTCTACCTCAAAGACAGAAAGACATGGGTACATAGCTTCGGAAAGCATTATGTTACATTGATAATGCTTAATTGCCTTTACTTCATCCCCAGGATAGAGCGAGAAATATTTCTTCATTCTATCTGCCGAGAAAACTTTTTCGAAAAAAACTTTGGTATATTCCATTTTTATTCTTATCTTTGCAGCGCAGTCCCGGTAAGGCCCTCTCCCAGATTATTCGATGCTGGTGATGCCCCCGGGTTCTTTGTTTCTTTTTTATCTCCCTCACCCTCAAACATTTTCCAATAATTCCTTGCATCTTTAAGAAGAAAAGCGTATCTTTGCAAAAAAAGGATCACCTGCAAATGCGTGTGGGCTCGAATAGATGCCCCTACTTAAAATTTATGGCACATGTGCCACTTTTTTTAAGTGCAAAGATATGCGAAAGTAGAGTTCTAACCAAAAATTTTTAGATTTATTATACTAATAAGGTGTATCCCCTAGCCTTTCATCATCGAAGGCTAAAGAGGATACACCTTATTTTATGATCTCAGCTGATAAGAAACGATACTATGAACGAATCTTATATCCGTGAATGCTGTAATACAAAATGTAGAGGAAGCAAGGGAGACAGAGCCAATATGCCTGCTGAGCACCTACTGCATCCTTCAGACTGCCATAGAGCGTAGGAAGAACGGCACCACCAAACATCGCCATGATGAGCAATGAAGAACCCGACTTGGTAAACTTACCCAGATCTGCCATTGCCAATGGCCAGAGAGCAGGCCACATCAGAGAACAACCCAATGCCATCAATGAGATGAAATAAATGGAAATCTCGGCTGGGGTAAGCACCACCAGTAAAGCTCCGGCAATTGCCAGGAACGAACAGATCTTCAAGGCTACTGCCTGACTGATATACTTAGGAATCAGAATGATACCGCAGATATAACCGATAACAATACCGATAGGAGCTATCCAGGCATAGTTAGCAGCACCAGGCAAACCCAGGGAATTGGCATAATCTACCAATGTACCGAGAGAAACCGTCTCAACACCTACATATAGGAACAGTGCCAGACAGCCCAAAAGCAAGTGAGTGAACTGGAAGACAGAGGTCTTGGTTGCAGCATAAGTGCAGGCAGCAGACTCCTCTTCCTCAGAATCATCCTCTCCGGCAGCCTTCACCTCTGGTAATGGAGCCAGGAAAGCCAGAACACCCAAAGCCAGGAAGGCTACGATGATGATCCAGAATGGCTTAGCCAAATCCTCGATTCCGATGAGATGAACATCCTTACCCAACAACCATACGATGAACATAGATGGGATTGGCCACGCCAGCTTGTTGCAGATACCCATCATACTGATGCGTTTGGCTGCACTATCCAATGGACCCAAAATGGTGATGTAAGGGTTGACGGATGCCTGGAGATAGGCATTGGCAGCACCACTTACAAAAGAGGCAAGCAGGAACAGAGGAAAACTCTTTTCATCGGCAGAAAGGATGAAGAGATAGAATGCTGCTGCAAAGATGACAAACGACAGCGACATCGTCTTCTTATAACCGATAGCCTTGATGGTGAGTCCGGCAGGATAACCGAAAATAAGGAACGGAATGAAGGTAGCTGCGATGATGAGATAAGAGGCAGCATTGGAAATACCCAGCGAACCCTGCAATACAGGCACCAGCAAGGAATTAATACCCAGGGCAAAGCCCAAAGAGAAAAACATGATTCCAATGAACGACAATGGAATCGCAAAACTTTTTGTTGGTTGCATAGACTATTATTTTAGTTAGAAATTTAGGCAAAGATACAACTTTTCTCCACATTCTCCAAAGTTTTATGAAAAAAGTTTTTAAATTTCTTGCTTTTGTTGGTTTTTGTGGCTAACTTTGCATCTATGATGAAAAGATTATTGGTTTTATTAATGGTATTCTGTGCCATATCAACTGTTTCTTCCGCACAGAACTGGGTAGGCACCTGGGCCACAGCTCCGCAAACTGTAGTCAGATCATTTATGCCCTATAACAATTGCATGACTAACCGTTCGGTACGCCAGGTGGTAAAGGTTAGCATAGGAGGCGACGTGATTCGCCTCAAGTTGAGCAACATCTATTCGATGCAACCCGTGGAAATCCGCTCCATCTACATCGCCCATGCCAAGGATTCCTTCGCCATCGATGCCAAGACGGCACAATACTTCAAGTTCGGCAACAGTTACAAGACCGTCATCCCTGCCGGCAAGCAGATTGTGAGCGATGCCCTGAAGTTCAATCTCAGGAACCTGGAACGGGTAGCCATCACCATCAACTATACCTCGGCTCCCAAAGTGCCGACCGTACACATGGGGTCGCGCACCACCTCCTACATCATGAAGGGAGTAACCAATGCCCACTCCAACTTTGAGAAGGCATTCCGGGAGAACCACTGGTACAACATCAGCGGCATCGATGTCTATACGATGAGCAACAACATGAGTGCCATCGCCATCATCGGCAACTCCATCACCGACGGCAAATGCTCTACCGACAATGCCCAGAACCGATGGCCCGACGTGATGTCGGAGATGCTGCAGCTGAAGCATAAGATAACCAATCAGGGTGTGCTGAACCTGGGCATCGGCAACAACCGCGTAACCGTTCCGGGTGGCTTCGGTGCACTAGCCAAGGAGCGCTTCGACCGGGATATCCTGATGCAGAACGGCGTGAAGAAGGTGATTATCTTTGAAGGCGTCAACGACATCGGTGCAGCCAGAAGCGGAAACAGCGAAACGGTGGCACGCCAGATTATTGAGAGCATACAGGGAATGGTGAAGAAGGCGAAAGCCCGGAAGATGAAAGTTTATCTCGGCACCATCACCCCTTTCAAGGGCGCAGGATATTATACCCACTTCCACGAGGCTGCCCGACTCTATGTAAACGACTGGATTCGAAGTCAGGCAAGGAACGTAGACGGCATTCTCGACTTTGCCAAGCTCCTGCAAGACCCGAATGATGACAGAAGAATGAAGCGGGAATACGCCAGCAACGACTGGCTCCACCCTAACCCAACAGGCTATAAGGCGATGGGAATCTATGCAGCAGACATCGTAAAATAAAGACATCATCGTGAAAAAGAAACATCATAGAAGAACATCGTAAAAAAGAAAAAAGAGGAATCGTGAATAATCATTATCACGATTCCTCTTTTTTTATGGATAAGTATCCTGCTTACCAAAGCGGGAAGCAAGATACCGAAATCTACATTACTTAGCGACAAACTTCACTGCTGAGGTCTTGCCACCTACATTAGCTACAAGGTGATATACACCCGCAGCAACCTTACCCAAAGCTACGCTAGCCTTATCGCCAGCATGAACATTCTGCAAGGTCTTCTGAGCCATCAGCTGACCGGCATTGCTATAAACAGAGAGAACAACCTTGTCGGCATCAGCACCGATAGTAACATTCAAATTACCGTTCTCTGCATCTCCATTTACAGTAACATCGCCCTTAGAGGCATCAGCCACAACATTGCTGATACCTGTTGCAGCATCAACAGTCAAGGCTATGACACCAGTAGTAGAAGCACCATTGGCATCAGTAGCCACAACATTGATGTTGGTTGAACCGGAAACCTGCTTAGCAGCAATGATGATACCATTCTCCGACTGATAGAGAGCAGCCAATGAAGGATCGGCAATCTGAGCAGAGAAGGTCATGGCATCGCCATCAGCATCCTCGAAGAAATCAGCAAAGTAGTACTGGGCTGATGTCTCACCACCCTTAAGGGCCAAGTCGGCAGGACCCACATACTTAGGTGCACGGTTGGTATGTTCAACGTTGTAGTTGACAACAACTGAGCTTACATTGCCTGACTCGTCCTTGGCATTTACGGTGAAGGTATGCTTGCCAGCAGTACCATAATCCGGAACAAGAGCCACATTGAGCTTCAAGCTGCCGCCAGCCTCAACAGTATAAGTACCATTGCTTTCAGAAATACCTTCCTGAGTACCGTCCTCATTCGCATAACTCTCAACAGATGCGATACCGTCAGCATCGTTCAAGCTTACGGTGAAAGCCTCACCCTCAGCATCAGCAACAGTTACAGGAACCATCGCCTTGGAAGCCTCAGGAACAGTAGTCTCACCTTCAGGAGCGGTGATGACAGGAGCAGCATTCTTATCGAGATAGATGTGATAGTTGTAGAGCTTGCTGCATGGATCATTGCTCTTCACTACGAGAGTAGCCTTATTGTTCTTGGCAAAATAAGCACTCTTGGCATTCACCTCAAACTGTACAGGAATAGCCTCGCCAGGAGCAATCTCACCATCCTTCTTCTCGTTGAGCAACTTAATCCATGGCTCACCCTTCTCCTTCTCGATACAAGTCATGAAGTAACCGAAGGCACCATAACTGTAAGCATTGTCGTAGAGAGCCTCAATGTCTACCCAGCCACCCAATGACTTCAAGTGTGCCATATAGCGATTGGTCTCCATATCTCCATCCTTGGTAGCCATCATGGCAGATCCCTTGTAGCCAGCAGGATATTTCAATACGACATAGAAGGTATCAGCAGGATTGATGTAGATAGGGTTATCAAACTCCAACATACGTGCAGCACCCTGGTAGCTACCATCCTCACGAGGATCTTCCTTGACAATATGAATCTTGCCATGACCGATGGTCTTCTCGGTAGCAGTAACATCATTGCCCAGAATAACAGAAGCCTCGATGTCTACATTCTCCAAGTCGCCTACTGTACCGACGAAGTAGAGATGAGTAAGATTGAAACCTTCAGCAGGAGCCTCATAGCGAGTTGCTGCATAGAAGTTCTCATCCAGAGCAGAAGCACCCGTACCCATCAGGGCTGCCTGAGCATTGGCTACAGGGTTGAGTACTGGATAATAGAGCGCATTGCCCTCGTAACCTGAAGGCAAGTCGTATAAGAACTTCTGATCGTCCTTCACCTTCTTCAAGCCAAGAGCCTTCACCATGCCCTTCTTGCCAGAAATCTTCTCTACACAGGTAGCCACGAAATTCTTGGCAACATCCTCAGAAGGATAAGAGATGACATTATAGGCAGGAGCAGGATCGTTGCTGCCATCATCTACATTACCAGCATCACGACCAGATGGATCGAGACTCAATGAGTAAGTAAGCTTATACTTGCCATCATTCATCAGATTGACGGTAGAAGTGCCCTTATAGTCAGAAGCCACATTTTCAATATGCAACTCCTCTGGATCGAATGCCATGACAGGAGCCTCTGTGATATTCAGCTTGATGGTAGAGGTGTGTGTCTCCTCATTCAAGCCCTCTACTGTAAATACGAGAGGGAAATCCTTCTTATGTACCTCATAAACATTATAAGGAGCGATTCTGAACTTCACGGTGTCGGTACCTACCACGATAGGTGCCATCATACCGCTCTTGTATGGAATCCATGCCTTGGCAGCATCAGCAGCAAGTGCCATTGGACCTGGATCGATGCCGTCATCGCCGCCATTGTTGCTTTGTGCAGTATAGACCTCAAGTTCACCTTCTGGAGCAGAAGGCTCAACATCAGGATCATCAGACTCCGAGCCAGTAAACATCTCAGAAGCAACGTCTGTGATAGTGAATGCCTTGGTTCCCTTGTTGACTACATAGAATTCATAGTATGAAGGATCCATTGCGTTCTCATCTACAGGCTGCTCAACATTGATTATCTCAGGGAACTTAGCCTGAGCCTCACCAGTGATATTCAGCGTAACAGGAATCTTAACGCTTGCACGAGAAGGATCGTTGGTGGTAACGTTCAACTCATAATCATAAGTATCAGCCAGCTGGTTAGCCTTCAGCTCAACCGGCATTTCAACCTGCTCACCTGGAGCCACTACATAGTTCTTATATGGAGAGAACTCAACGGCATTGCCGTCGGTGATATACATATCAGCAGGAGTAATACCACGAGTACCGGTATGATCCATGATACCACAGAGACCGAATACGCCCAACTGGAATCCATCAGGATCTACATTGTACTGGAACTTGAAGGAACCGTCCTTGCGGAGAATCACCTCAAAGTTCATACCCTGCATCATCGTATTGCCATAATTCTTATAGCTTACAATGACCTCATCATCCTTTGCCTTGTAATATACACCATCAGAAGATGGAGTATTCATTGAGTGGTTACCCCAGAATGGGCAGATGATGTTGGTATAGAAGGTTTCTGTTGTTGGCAGACTTGCTGGTGGCTCAGGGAACTGCTTGTAATCCTCTACCGGAGCATCGAAAGATACGAAACCAGTATTGTAGATATACATGCTCTTATACTTCTTGCCATAGAATGGGAACTCGAATGGAAGTTCCACCTTCTTGAAGTCTGTCTTGTCAATATAGTATGCATAAGGCATGTGCTCAGTATAGTCGTTGGTGATGTCTACCCAGTTATAAGGTATATCGAAGCCATCGAGCTTAGACTTGAACACATAATCAACAGAAGACTTTCCTGCAGCCTCCAAATCAGAAGCGCTGAACCAAGAAGCTGGCTCTACAGAGAAAGCAAGGTTCTCATCGCCATCGTTGGTTACCTGGATTGTCTTTTCTACGTTGGTACCATAAGGAGTTTCAACCTTCAGGCTCTCTGGATTACTCTTCCAGGTAGGATTACCAATAACCTCAGCCTTCAATGGGATTTCCTTGGTTGTACCATCCTGATAGGTGATAACGAGAACATCTTCGACAGTACCCTTCTCGGCAGTAGGCAATGTTACTACGATATCCTTGCCCTGACCTGCAGGAACAGAGAATGCAGCTTTCATTTCTTCTGCGAGAGTAAACTTGCCGTTCTTGACAGATACGCTAGCTACCTGGAGAGCATCCTTACCATTGTTGCTCAACAATACTGTGCGCTGCTGGGCAGAAGTACGGAATACCTTACCGAAATCTACGCTTGTAGAATCGAGAGCAGCCTCAGCCTTCAGGTTATCACCAACGATATTGGCTGTCATCTTAACGGTTGAGCTTGGGTTGATAGGGTCGTTGGTAATAACGGTGAGATAGTTGGTCAGAGGTCCTGCCACCAATTCATCGTTGGCTGCCAATGTTACCTTGATTTCCTTACTTTCACCATTACCTACATAGCCATCAGTGCTTGACAGGCTCTTGATCATAGACTTGGCAGGAGCCACAATCTTGATGGCGCTGCCTGTCTGGATATCATAATAAGGAGCATCCAGACCATTGTTATCCTCCTGTACCTTTTTGGCATCAACAAAAATACAAGGGTCGGCAGCAGCAATATCGCTGACACCTACGAAGTTGTGACCACCAGAGCCGAATACGCCTGCTGGATTATAATCATCGTAGTAAACCTCTACACTTCCGTCAGGGCAAAGAGCCATGTGGAAGCTGATGGTTGTGGTCTCGCCGGCACCATTGGTTGCAGGAGTTACCACATCCTTGAACTTGACATAGAACTTACCGTTCTTATGACCATAGGTAATCTTACTGTTGGCACCCATGTCCATCCAGCCAGAGTTGGTATAAGCCGAAATATAGCCCAATCCCTGTACACAATCGCCGGTAGGAACCATACAAGAGATACGGCCATCCGCCTGCTTCATGGAGACACCACCATAAGAAGATACGTAAATTTCATCATAATCCTTACCATAGAATGGGAACTTGAAGCCCACCTTGATAGGACCAGACTGCCAATTATCATTGGTAAACTGCGAAGTGATATCCTTCTCATCAGCCAACTCTGGGGCTGGCTCATACTCGAATGATTCATCACCGGCAACATTAGAGATGGTAGTATAACCAAACTTATGTACTTTGGCAGTAGAACCTACTATCTTCTCGGAAGAGAACTTAGGGAAGACATACTGCAATGGATAGTTACCCGTGTTCTTGATAGTGATAGTAGCAGTCTTATCCTCACCGCCTACCTTCAAGTCGCCTGCATCGTAAGACTCAGGAGTTACATTCTGCTTGGCAGGAACTGAAGCGACACCGCGAACCAGGAATGAATGCTGATTACCATTCTTATCGGTCAGGGTAATGGTACTACTGAAGTTGCCCTCCTTGGTAGGAGCAAACGTCACAGGCAACGTACCGGTAGAGCGGGCTGCAATATTATTGGCACCCTTTGACACATTGAACTGATCGGATGAAGACTTCACGTTCTTTGGAGCCTGGAGCATACCATAATTACCACCGAATACACCATAACCGCTATTGGTCAACTCTACATCAATGGTCTTGGTCTGACCAACCAGCAAGTCACCGAAGTCAACCAGCTGCTGGCTGTGCAGTTCAGGCTTATAGCCCTTCACGGTCATAGCTAAAGCAACCTGCTGCTTGGAATCAACAGCCTCATTGCTCTTGACATGGATATTGAAGTTGTAAGTACCATTCACCAGTTTCTGACCATCATTCTTCAGAGTAACCTTCTGGCTTTCGTTAGGACGAACCTCACCGCTGATAGGCTCAGGGTTGAGTACCTGACTCCAATCAGGATTCTTGCTGACAGCCTGTACTGCCCATGTGAGCTGACTGGCTATTGCCTCGAAGCTGGTGCCCTTGAGAACCTCACTCAGCTGAGTCCAGGTTGTACCGTTATCAGAGCTATAGAAGCTGTACTGGGCAACATCGGTTCTGGTAGTCTTGCCTGTACCCAATGGGTTCTTGGCGCCTGCAGGGAACTTAACTACAACCCAGAAGCTTGAACCAGGAGCAAAGTGAATCTGCTCTTTCAGGGTGATAGGATAATTGTATTCCCAGAAGTCATAATTAACCTTCTGAATCAAACTTGCAGTAGAGATAGAACGAGATCCGTCGTAAATCTCAATCACAGGATTCTGTCCGTTCTGTCCCTGAATACGAAGATCAGTCAGGTTGAAACCATTAGGATAAGTTGCCTTATCTACATAGAAATACTGAGCCAAAGCATTTGGCAGCTTGGTATCAGTTTCACCGATATAGCTGTACAACTGGTTGGAATAAGTCAAAGTGTCTGGCCAATCCTTTGCCTGATAGTCAGAAGTAGCCACAGCGTTGCGCTTCACAAGTGTTGGGCTGACTGTACCGCTGAAAGGAAGAACCTGACCTGGGTTTGGCTTCTTGATACGACCGCTGGTTGACATAGTAGCTCGGGTCGTAGCAGTAGTAAGCTGATACTTCAACACGCCCTCACCTGCATTCTTTACATTGAAAGAAGCCTCAGCTGTGGAAGCCTTAGTTGCATCTACTGTCATAGAAAGGTTCTTCTGATCTACCTGAACCTTAGGACCTGCATTTGTGGTAGCCTCCTTGATTGGAGATACGGAAGAAGCCTTACCCCAACGGTTGTAAGCCACAATTGCAAAATAATACTTAGTAGAAGCCTTCAAACCTTCTACCTCGTAAGACATCTTGTCGCCAGAATACTTGAACTTGGTATCTACAGTAGCAGAGTTCAACTTGTTCAAGTCATCTGTAGCAGAGAAAGCCTCTGTGCTATAATAAATTACATGATGGTCGATGCTCTTCTCTTCGGTTTCAGGAATCACCCATTCGATGAGAGCATTGTCATGAGATGCAGTAACAGTGAAATCGGCAACTGCCTCAGGCACGCTACCCTCCTTGCCCTGCAAAGCCTTGTAAGCATCGATATAACCGGAGCCCATCAAGCCCTTGTACTCAGGATTCTGAGTATAAAGGTCGTTTACAGAAGTGGTAAGCAAGGTGCGGAGAGTCTCATTAGAGAACTGCTTGTTACCATACTTGGAAAGAATCAATGCTGCAATACCAGATACATGAGGACATGCCATGGAAGTTCCCTCATTATAACCATAGGTACTATTAGGCAAAGTACTCAATACGCCATACTGCTGACCATTGTCTTCCAAACCACCAGGGGCTGTAACATCAACCCACTTGCCACGGTTGGAATAATAAGCCACGCTTCCGTCTGGAGCCATAGAACCAACAGCCACAACCTTGTCAAGACAACCTGGATAATAGTTACCTTCCTCACCATTGTTACCGGCAGCAAAGATACAAAGACCACCGTTCATCTTGTCGCCACCACCATTCTTGGTGAAGTAATCAACAGCTTCTGTAACCGACTTATCCTCATCGTCTGCAACACCGGCACCCCAAGAACACTGGGCAATGCTTGCACCACGATCGGCTGCATAAACAATGGCTGCACCGAAATCAGCTACAGCAGAACTGCTGGCACGGCTATCAAATACCTGGCAAACCATCATCTTGACACCGCCCTTACCGTCGCTACCACCAGCAACACCGCAGACACCGATACCATTATTATTGGTTGCACCTACAGTACCTGCTACATGAGTACCATGAGAGTGAGCGTTGATATCGCTTGAATTGATAACAAAGTTATAGCCGTAGATATCATCTACATAGCCATCACCATCATCATCAACACCAGGCTTACCGTTCAACTCGGCTGTGTTGATCCACACATTGTCCTTCAGGTCTGGGTGATCTACCTGGAAGCCACCATCAATGATAGCAACCACAACATCCTTAGAACCGGTAACACCAGTTTCCCAAGCCTTGAATACATTGGCATCGGCACCCACCTTGGTTCCTGCGATATGCCCATCGTTGTTGTAATGCCACTGATCATTGAGCAATGGATCATTGAAAGGCATGGTAGATGCAGCCTTGGCAGCCCTAGCTACGGCAGCAGGAGAAACCTCCAGGAAACGCTCACCGCCAATAGGCTTGTAAAGAGGAATTCGCTGTGCGTAAGATACGCCTTCAGCAGAACGGAACAGGTTTCTTGCCTGTGCCAATTTCATACCTGATGCCTCATAATGGACATCATACCAAAGATCCAGTCCGAAAGCCTTGTGCTTTGCCTCATTCTTACCAGCATAAGGAAAGACACGGGTCATGGAGACTGCCTTTACTTTCTGATTGACCCTGTCGAGCGGGGTCACGCCAGTCTGAACATACTTCTTGTTGGTGCCTTTTACCGACAACGGAAGCTTAGCCGCAATCATACGGTCGGCTATCTCACGCTGAAGTTTGACACGCACAACGCCCTCTACAAAGTTAGACTCTGCAGATTGTGTAGTAGAAGATGTAGACTGCGCACTGATACGAACGTTGCTGCCTAAACACAGCACCGCACATACAAGTAATAGTAATCTTCTTGTCATGTTTGTTTTGTTATTAAAATAAAAATATAAAAATAAAATTTTTCTCTCGTTTATATAAACCGAGTGCAAAATTAAATATTTTTATTGAAATACCAAAACAATCCCATCATTTTTACATAAAAAAGCGAAAGAAAAGTGTAATAGTACAAAATACCTCTACACTTTTCTTACGCTTTATAACCATACCAGGTTCTACCCTAATAAATCATGACTTTCCTTACCCGCCCATCTTTCTGTCGAATAATGTTCACACCCTGCTGAGGCTTTGAGAGCCTGATTCCATCCAGGGTATAATAGCCTTCAATGTCAGACTGTTGAGGCATAGTCACCTCTGCTATGCCATCCACCGTATTGTCTGTTACCTTTACTTCATCCAGAAAGAAACGGCCCTTATCAGCTGTGAAGCTAACCTTCACCTCGCCTGTTGCGTAAACAGAAGCCCCCAACAGAGTCCATTCTCCCTTCTTGAGAGGTACAAAATACTTAGACAGTTCTGACTTGCGGATAACCGCCATCTGTCTAGTACCATTATTCACATCAGTTATCTCCAGATACAACTTGGTGGCATCACTTTTTTCATCCCATGCCGCAGCTTTGAATGAAAGTATCGCAGAACCTTTCACCGAAAAAGTTGGCGTGGTGATATTTCCGGCAATTCCCGATTTTCCGAGTCTTACGCAGCCGTTGGCTTCGTAAACAGTTCCTGTACTGGTCCATCCACCATTATCCAAGTCCTCATCCAACACTTGAGTTCCAGCAATACTACCTTTCCACAGGTTATCGTTTCCACCTGTACCATGACACTTGTCAAACGATTCATATAATAAAGTAGAGCCTGAAGGCTGTACCGGTGTATCAGGCTTCTGATCGTCAGAGCGCTCAGCCTTACTCACCGTAAACGATGCCGAACCATCACTTGCAATGGCGATATTCTTGATGTCAAGATGCATATACTTAGTACCGTCAGCATTCTTATTATATAAGGTGGAAGCCGGTTGGGATGTAGCCGTAAGACTACTATTAGACAGATAAGGATAGAGATCACTTGCCGAACCATCCAAATAGGTCGACTTGCCTGCTCTGAAGATGGTAAGACGAGGATGGTCATTCACAAATTTCTGATTGGCTTCGTCATAATATTCACTATTCGAGTTCAGTACATTATAATACCAGACATCAGCATCATAATCTACATGAGTAATCATGACTCCCGCTCCTGGAAGTTCAGTATCCCATCCTGACTTCTGTCGGTTTTCAATGATGTAATACTCGTCTTCATGTGCCTTGTTTCTGATGATATAAGCATCTCCTCCTAGACTCATCGCCATGACATCAGCCACCTTTGTCTCCTCTTCTATATCCGTCAAGTCATGAAGAGTAATCCAACCACAGCTTGCCTTCTCATAAGCCGAATACCCAGCAGGCCATTTTCCGTCTCCATTGTAACTGCCACTATCCATCAGGTCAAATTCACCCAATCCAAACCATCCGGTATAACTGGTGTCATAAAGATCGGGCAAATCCAGACAGTGAGAGAATTCATGGCAGAAAGTACCGATTCCATCAAGTTTGTTCAGACCATTCAATTCACAGCTACAGGCATAAGTATCTACCTTAACCCCATCAAACTGCAACACTTTGCCATAATCTGACAATGACAAAGCATACATGTGAGGCCAAATGGTAGAAGCTGCACCACCATTGGCTTCGCCTTTACCGGCATAGAGAACAAAGACCTGTTCCACTTCGCCATCATTATCCCAATCATACTTGGAGAAGTCAACTCCCTGCTGCTTCGCCCAAAGGCAAGCCTCAGCAATCATTGCACCCGCACGCAAATCTTCACCGTCAGTACTATTTGCGCCATAATAAGCAGTGGCATTCTGCAGAGGACAGATACCAACCACGTCGAAATTCAGTTCGAACTGTCCCATACTTTGGGTACAGAAATAATCCTTCACACTGCCACGGAAGCCATTTTCCTTGTAATCATCGCCATTGACTATCTGCTTATACAATGTCAGATCATGCCCACTCTGGAACTTACGATCGGAGAATTCGGCTAAAATGACAAGTCCCTTCCTGGTTCCTCGGAAACTATTCTGTTTTGCTTTCGCCTTTTGAAGACGAAGTTTCTGTCGAGATTGAACCTTTGCACGACGGGCTGCCGCTTTCTTCACGCGAGACAAGGAAGCAGTAGAATCCAATCGATTTCCCTGTCCTGTTGTTGCATCCATGACATACTTGGTTCCGTCTTCCGAAACATAATAATGCATGAATTCATCGCCCACTAACTGTACACGAACCTCAGTTCCATCAGTCAAAGTCATCAAACGCCAAACGCCTCGCTTTGCAGGCACTGCCATAGAAGACAATGCCATACAAAGCAAGGCGTTCAATAAACAAAATCTTATCTTCATATCAGAATGAATATCATAGGATAAAAAAAGATGCTTGATTTCAGCCGATTCTCTTACTTCAAGACAATCTTGCAATCATCCAGGCTCTCTACAGTAGCGAGAGCCTCATAACGGATTCCCTCCTTGCGCAGGAAGTCACCACCATGCTGGAAAGCCTTCTCGATGATGAACCCCATCGCCTCGATCGTGGCGCCAGCCTTCTCGCAAAGGTCCATCACACCCTTGGAAGCGTTACCGTTGGCGAGGAAGTCGTCGATGAAGATAACATGATCGTCTGGAGTCAGGTAGCTGTTGCTCACGCAAACCGTATAGTCACGGTCCTTAGTAAAAGAGTGAACCACCGAGGTAATCATACCCTCCATAGTCTTAGGCTGCTTTTTCTTGACGAAGACAACAGGAAGATTGGTCAGGTAACCCACCATGATGGCTGGAGCGATGCCCGAAGCCTCGATAGTAACAATCTTGTTGTACTTGATGTCCTTGAAAAGGCGCACGAATTCCTTAGCCAGGTCCATCATCAGGATAGGGTCCATCTGATGATTTACGAAGCTATCTACTTTTAAGATTCCACCAGGAAAGCAGCGGCCCTCCTGCATTATTCTTTCTTTCAGTAAATCCATTATGACTTGAACTTTTTGGTTATTGGGTGCAAAATTACTACTTTTTTCGCAAACAAGGAAGTTTATCACCCAATAATTTTGTTTTGTCTGCAATTTACTGTAATTTTGCAGCGAAAATAACTGGGAGTGAAAGAAGTTAAGGAGTTACCCCCAATAAAAATTATAAGATTATGAATCCATATATCAAACAATTCCCCGACCTCATGGCGGGCAAGAAAATCATGTATGTTCACGGTTTCCTCTCTTCTGCACAGAGCGGCACCGTAAAGATGTTGCAGGAACTGATGCCGAATGCCACCCTCGTGGCTGAAGACATCCCGGTACATCCGGAAGAGGGCATAGAGATGCTGCAGAAGATGGCGGAGACTGAGAAGCCCGACCTCATCATCGGTACCTCGATGGGAGGCATGTATACCGAACTGCTGAAAGGTTACGACCGCATCCTCGTAAACCCTGCCTTTAAGATGGGCGATACGATGAGCAGCATGACCGGCAAGCAGGAATTCCAGAACCCGAGAAAGGACGGAGTGAACGAACTGATGGTTAACAAAGGCCTCATCAAGGAATACCGTGACTTTACCGAGCGTTGCTTCCAGGACATTACTCCCGAGGAGCAGCAACGTGTTTACGGTCTCTTCGGCGATGCTGATCCGCTGGTCCATACCTTCGACCTCTTCCATGAGCACTATCCGCTCGCCATTCCATTCCATGGCGAGCACCGCCTTATCGACAAGGTAGCATTCCACTATCTCTGTCCGGTTATCCGCTGGATAGACGACAAGCAGAACGGCAAGGTGCGCCCTATCGTATACATCGACTTCGATGCCCTGCACGACAGTTACATGAAGGCAACCAGTTCGATGCACAAGGCTTACGAGATGCTGATAGAGCATTATAATGTATACATCGTAGCCCCAGCGCCAACCAACGACCATGAATACATGGCGAAGGTACAGACCTGGGTGGAGGAATATCTCTCTACCCCAGCCTACAACCACATCATCTTCTGCAACCAGAAGAACCTGCTCTACGGCGATTACTTCATCGACCCTAGCCCATGCAATGGTTTCATGGGTACGACGATAGAATACGGCAGCGATGAATTCAAGACCTTCGAAGAAATCATCACCTTCTTCGAAAGACTGGGAGGACAGTGATTTAGTTAATAGTTTATAGTTAACAGTTTATAGCAAAAAAGGTGCAACTCACTTTCTTACTTGTGAGTTGCACCTTTTTATCTATAAATATCTTTGATTCTTATGCCTTATCCAGATTCTTCGGCAACACGAGGTTCAGGATAACGGCGAGCAGGAAGACTACTGCCACACAGTTATCAGCAAAAACGGTGCGCACAATCTCTGGGAAGATGTTGAACATACCTGTTGCAGATGTGAATCCGAGACCTACGCTGAGCGAAAGACTCACGATGACCATGTTGCGCTGAGAGAAACCAGTGCGTGCCATCATACCAAAACCGGCAAAGAGGATACTGCCAAACATCATGATAGTACATCCACCCAATACAGCCTGAGGAATAGTAGTAAGCACATATCCGATAGCAGGGAATACACCACCGATAATCATAATGATGGCACCCAAGGCAATGGTAAAGCGGTTTACAACTCCCGACATGGCTGCCAAACCTACATTCTGGCTGAACGAAGTGATAGGGGTACATCCGAAGATACCAGAAACAGAACTTACGAAACCATCACAGCAAACAGCTGCTCCCATCTCCTTGGTATTAGGATCACGCTTCAATGCACTGTTGCAGAGAGCCGAAGTATCACCAATGGTCTCTGTGGCAGAAACCAGATAAACTGCTACTACCGAGAGGATGGCACCGATATTAAACTCCGGAGTAAATGGAAGGAGCTTTGGTAAGGCAACGATAGAAAGGCCGGAAAGTCCGCTAAAATCGATCATTCCCATAAAGAGAGCCAAGACATAGCCTACCAGCAGACCAACCAATACCGACAGAGAGCGGAGGAATCCCTTGGCAAAAATCTGGCAGAGGAGACAAGCGAGCAAGGTCACTGAACCCACGACCCAATTGTTCATGCTACCGAAGTCGGCAGCACCCTGACCACCGGCAAAAGAGTTGGCACCTACAGGAAGCAGCGAGAAACCGATGGCTGTTACCACGGTTGCTGCCACTACAGGCGGAATGAGCTTGATCCAATACTTCGCGAAAAGTCCGAGTGTTCCTTCTACCAAACCGCCGATGATGACTGCACCAATCAGCGTACCCATGCCATGAGCACCGGCGATGGCGATGGCAAGCGAAAGGAAGGTAAAGGAGATACCCATCACGATAGGAAGACGGGAACCGATGCGCCATACCGGATAGAGCTGTACCAGAGTACCGATACCGGCGATAACCATACAGTTCTGGATGAGCACAGCGCTCACCGAACTATCCAATCCTATCGCACCGGCAAGAATCATGATTGGTGCAATGTTGCTGACAAACATTGCCAATACATGCTGAAGACCAAATGGGAGTGCTTTACCAACGGGCACTCTGCCGTCTAATTTGTAGAGATTTTCTATTGACTGTTCCATTATCTTTATAATAATTAGAGAATTTCCATCATCAAGAATTCAGGGTCTTTCTGAATTTGGCGACAAAATTACAAAGAAAATCTGAGAAATCGTTCCTTTTCTCCATTTTTCTCTATCCGGCATGATAGAATACAAGAAGAATCTACGAAAAAAGGAAGGCTGCAGTTCATATTCCGTGCAACCTTCCCTTTTTATCTTATCTCATTTTAATACTCTGTCTTTTCTGTATTTTCCTCCCACATACGGAAAGCGCCCAGCGCCTCATCGCGCATTAGGGCAATCATCGGCTTATGGCGGTCTTCTATCTTGCGGTCTATCTCCTCGTAGATAAACTCATCATCGAAACCTATCTTGGCAGCATCCTTTCTGTCGTTGGCATAATAGATACGGTCGAGATGTGCCCAGTAGATAGCACCCAGACACATCGGGCATGGCTCACAGGAGGTATAAATCTCGCAGCCCTCCAGATTGAAGGTCTTCAGCTTGAAACAAGCTTGGCGCACACAGTTTACCTCGGCATGTGCCGTAGGGTCGAGATCGATGGTTACGCTGTTGGAAGCCTCAGCGATGATGATACCGTCCTTGGCAATCACAGCACCAAAAGGTCCACCACCCGTCTTAACACTATTCTTTGAGAGTTCAATGGCTCTATGCATCAATTCTTCTTTTGTCATAGTCTTATCGTTTTAATGAATAATACCCATCTTTTCATTTTTTGGGGCTACAAATATACAAAAAAGAATTGATACGGCAAGTCTTTCTTGTGCTTATTTAGCAAAAAAGCATGTTCCTATTTTGCTTTTGACAATTATTTCTTGCTTTTATCTATAAAATGATGTATCTTTGTACCTAATTTCAAGATTAAGCAATATTTCATGAATCAGAACAATATCAGTGCCACAGAACTTTTCCAGCGGGTAAGGGAACTCCTGACGCTCCCCGACCTGGAACCGAAGACTCGCAACAAGATGATGCACGATACGCTCATTCTCTGTTGCCACGAAGGAGTGAAGGATACCAAACAGGCTTTCGGTAACCTTTTCTCCCAGGTGGATTATCTCTGTAAGGCCCGTGGCATCAAGGTGGCAGACAAGATTGCCATCCAGACCATGCGCCGACACAGCAATTCCCAGGAACCTCTTTCGGGCGAAGACCTGAAATATGATGCCCGTGCCCTCACCCTCTTCATCTCTGCCGTGTTTGAAGAGAGAATACCGCATGAAGTCAATGTACTCATCCCGCATATCAACCGTCCCTTCCAGAAGGGACTGGAAATCAACAACCGGCGCATCCGCTGCATTGTAAAGAACTGGGACAGCGACTTTATCCGTGTAGACATCGATCAGGATGCCGATGAAGAAGAGTATCTCGTGCGGTTGAAAGACGAAGAAAACCATATCGACCATACCTATCTTTGGGACCTGCTGAAGGAAGGAATGCAGCTCAACCTGCTCGACTGTCAGGTGAAGCAGCCCATCATCACCCCCCGACTCATCGTGGTGGAACCCGATTATCTAGTAGATATCAGTAGCATTGCTACCTGTTTCACGGCTTTCGGTCATCATCCCCTGCTCTATCTCTTAAACCTGATGAAGCCCCGTGCCAACACCCAGGCAACCCTGCTCGGTAACTTTGCCGGTGCTGCGCTCGACGACATCATCAACTCACACGGTAAGTATCAGGTGAACGAAACCGTGAAGAGCAACTTCCGGGAGAAAGCCTTGGAGTTCTGTACCTGTCCCTGGTTTGACGCCAAGAAGTTTTATACCGATGCCAGCCTGCAGGCATTCAATCTGCAGCAGGTAGTGGATATTCTCTTTCCGCGTACCGCATCGCAGGCAAAGATGTCAGCATTCCGAGGCGAAAGTCTTTACGACAGGAAGAAAGCCATCCTGGAGCCTTCGTTCGTATGCGAAGCTCTGGGCATACAGGGACGTGTAGACCTGATGACCACCGACTGCAAGCTGCTGGTGGAACAGAAATCAGGACGCAACATGAATATCGAAACCCATCAGGTAGATCCGGGTTATCACAGTTATCAGCTGGAGCCACACTATGTGCAGCTCCTGCTCTACTATGGCGTGTTACAGCACAACTTCAAGCTGAGCAACGACCGCGTGAATATCCGACTGCTCTACTCCAAATATCAGCCACAAGACGGATTGATGGTGGTAGCTTACTACCAGAAGCTCTTCAAGGAGGCCATCGAATACCGCAACCAGCTCGTTGCCGCCTCCTTCGAGATAGCCAAGGAGGGATTCGAGCATACACTGAATGAATTTACCCCCGAAGTTTTGAATGTGGCAGGTACCCAGGATTTCTTCTACAACAAGTATCTGAAACCACAGATAGAAGCCATCACCAAGCCGCTCCACGACCTTTCTCCACTGGAGGAAGCCTACTTCTGCCGCATGATGACCTTTGTCTTGCGGGAGCAGATGATCAGCAAGGTGGGTGCACAGGAAGGAACGAACACATCGAGTTCTGACCTCTGGACCATGCCGCTCGCCGAAAAGAAGGATGCCGGCAATATCTATACCGACCTACACATCATCCGGAAGGAACAGAGCAGCGCAGGAAGCGGATATGATACCATCACCCTCAGTGTGCCCGACCAGGGAAAGGACTTCCTGCCCAACTTCCGCATCGGCGACATGGTGTATCTCTATACCTACAAGCTGAAGGAAGAACCCGACGTGAGAAAAGCTATATTATATAAAGGTGTATTGCAGGAGATTCACAGCCATGAGATTGTAGTGCATCTCACTGACGGACAGCAGAACGCCGATATCTTCGAAACGAACCTGCCATACGCCATCGAACACGGAACGAGCGATGCATCTACCGGTGGAAGCATCCGCAACCTGCATCAGTTTATCTGTGCTCCAAAGGAGAAACGCGACCTGCTGTTGGGACAACGTGCTCCGCAAAGAGATACTTCGCTGGCATTGACCAGACATTACGACGATGTCTTGGACGATATCATCCTCCGTGCCAAACAGGCGCAGGATTACTTTCTGCTCGTGGGACCTCCGGGAACAGGAAAAACCAGTCGTGCCCTGAAGTTTATGGTAGAAGAAGCATTGAACGACGGAACGGGAATGCCGACAGCAGAAAGCATCGCCGCCGGAGGAAAGACAGCTCAGCAGCCAGCCTCATCCATCCTCCTGATGAGTTATACCAACCGAGCCGTGGATGAAATCTGCGAGATGCTGGTAGATTCCGGCATCCCATTCCTGCGTCTGGGCAGCGAATACTCCTGCGATGAACGGTTCCGCCCTTATCTGATAGAGAAGGCTATCAGCGACTGTCCGAAGCTCGAAGCCATCAAACAATATATAATAGGTACGCGCGTAATCGTAGGAACTACTTCGATGATGACTTCCAAGCCGTTCATCTTCACCCTGAAGCACTTCAAGCTTGCCATCATCGACGAGTCGAGCCAGATATTGGAGCCAAATCTCATCGGACTCCTGTCTGCCGTGGATAAGTTTATCCTCATCGGCGACTATAAACAGTTGCCTGCCGTAGTGCAGCAGAGCGAGAAGGATTCTTCGATTCCTACCATCCATGACAGCCAGAAGAACGGAGTTGTAGACATGAGTCTCTTACAGGACATCTGTCTCACCAACTGCCGCAATTCCCTCTTCGAGCGCCTGATTCATTGGGAAGACCACGAGGAACGCACCGACTTTATCGGCATACTTCGCCGTCAGGGAAGAATGCACCCGGAGATAGCCGAGTTTCCGAACCGGATGTTCTACCGCCGGGAGAAACTGGAACCCGTACCTTGTCCACACCAGTTGGAAGAGGAACTGTCCTACACCCTCCCATCAGAAGATGCGCTCGATGACCTCCTGAAGGAACATCGCATGATTTTCCTCCCATCTCAGTTCTGCAAGGAACCGAATGTATCCGACAAGATCAATGCCAACGAAGCAGAAATCGTGGTAGACATGCTCCGTCGCATCCACCGTTTCTATGGCGCACAGTTCGACCCGCAGAAGACCGTAGGCGTCATCGTACCTTACCGCAACCAGATAGCCATGGTGCGCAAGGGCATCGAAAAACTCGGCATCCCGGAACTGGAGAAGATCAGCATCGATACCGTGGAACGCTATCAGGGCAGCCAGCGAGATGTCATCATCTACAGTTTCACCATCCAGAACATCTGGCAGCTCGACTTCCTTGCCGGCAACAGCTTCATAGAAGACAGTGCCATCATCGACCGCAAGCTGAACGTAGCCATCACCCGAGCCAGGAAGCAGATGATTATGACTGGCAATCCGGAGATATTACGCAATAATCAGATTTTTAGTGAATTAATGGAGTATGTGAAAGAAAAAGGAGGTTATTTTTAAAATTTCATCGAAAAAGTTTGGTGATACGGAAATAATGTTCTATCTTTGCAATCGAATTATAAACATAAGGATAAGAAAGAGACACATATAAGATATAGGATTCCGGTGCTACACTGGCACTGGAATTCTTTATTTTTTATGCCTCTAAGAACATATTATTAATAACATTAAACAACAAGAAAAATTATGGCTTACATGTCACAAGAAGGCTACGACAATCTCGTAGCTGAGCTGAAACAGCTCGTATCTGTAGAGCGCCCTAAGGCATCAGCCGCAATTGCTGAAGCCCGCGATAAGGGTGATTTAAGTGAGAACTCTGAGTATGATGCCGCTAAAGAGGCTCAGGCTCATCTAGAAGATAAGATCAATCGCATCAAGCTCACCATTGCCGAGGCTAAGATCATCGATACCAAGCAGCTCAGCACCGACAGCGTGCAGATCATGTCGAAGGTAGAGATGACCAACATGGCTAACAAGGCAAAGATGACCTATACCATCGTGAGCGAAAGCGAGGCAAACTTGAAGGAAGGCAAGATTTCCATCAAGACTCCTATTGCGCAGGGATTGCTCAACAAGAAGATAGGTGAAGTAGCAGAGATCAAGATTCCTCGCGGAACCATCAAACTTCGCATCGACAAGATTTCATTTGAATAAAACGAAATAAAAGGAACTATCATATTGGCAGCGATGTCCGTATGACGGTTCCTTTTATGGTATATGTAAGCCCTGAAATAAAATATAAATTATTAATTATAAATTGATTAGAGATTATGGCAAGCATTTTTTCAAAGATTGCAGCAGGAGAGATTCCTAGCTACAAGTGTGCAGAAAGCGACAAGTTTTATGCTTTCCTCGACATTAGCCCTATCGGCAAAGGTCATACATTGGTAATTCCTCGCAAGGAAGTAGATTACATCTTCGATATGGAGGATGATGACTTGGCAGAGTTTGAGGTTTTCGCCAAGAAGGTTGCTAAGGCCATCAAGGCTGCTTTCCCATGCAAGAAAGTTGCCCAGGTTGTATTGGGCCTTGAGGTTCCTCATGCTCATATCCACCTCATCCCTATGAACAGCGAAGCTGATGTCAATTTCCGCAAGGAGCACCTCAAGCTCTCTGAGGAAGAGTTCAAGGAAATCGCTGATAAGATTTATACTGAATTCCAGAAATTGTAAAATGTGTGTAAACCACACATCCGGTTATAAAGCAAAAAATGAGCTGCAGAGGGTTGCAGCTCATTTTTCATACATATTATATTTATTTGACTAAATCGCCCATTAAATAAAGTCTTCACCTCGCTTCATCTGCACCTCGTTCACATATTTGCGAACCAATGCGGAAGAATCCTCCTTCCTGCAGACGAGCAGCACATTGTCTTTCTCGGCAACGATAAAACCATCCAGCCCGTTCAATACGGCAAGCTTGCCCTTCGGCAACTTAATCACATTGTTGTGGCAGTTCTCCATCATCACATCGCTGTCTATCACCACATTATCGTCATCGCTCTTCTGCATCGCCTCATAGATACTGTGCCATGTTCCCAGATCAGCCCAACCGAAATCACACTTCATCACGCATACATCCGAAGGCTTCTCAAGGATTCCAAAATCCACAGAGATATTAGGATAAGAAGAAAAACTCTCCTTCATATAGGCATTCTCCGTCTCGATGCTAAACTCCGGATACTGCTTGTCGTAATCACGGAGCACAGGAGGCAGAATCTTACAGAAACACTCTCTCAGATGCTTTACATTACTCAGGAAAAGACCAGTATTCCAATAAAACTCCCCACTCTCAACGAATATCTTGGCGAAATCGCGCTCCGGCTTCTCGGTAAAGGATTGTACCTGATACATATTGTCGCAAAAGACATCGCCCATCTGAATATATCCATAACCCGGTTCAGGACGGGTTGGCTTCACTCCCATGGTAAGGAACCGGTCGTTCTCTGCTACAAAAGCCAAGCCTTTCAGCACATTTTCCCGGAAAGCTTCCTCGTTGAAGATAGCCTGGTCTGAAGGAGTGGTAATCACACTGGCATTGGGATTTATCATGGAAATGCGATGATTGGCCCATGCCATGCTCGGAGCCGTATTACGATGAATAGGCTCTGCCAAAATGTTATCCATAGAAACTTCTGGCAACTGATCCTTAATCAAATGTACGAATTCCTCGTTCGTATTGATATATATATGATCAGCAGGAACAATCTTTGCCATTCGGTCGTAGGTTTGCTGCAACTGAGTACGTCCTACTCCAAAGAAATCGATAAATTGCTTCGGATAGTTACTGCGGCTGCAAGGCCAAAGTCTACGTCCTTTTCCTCCTGCAAGTATCACACAATAGTAGTTATTTACGTTAACCGTCATATTTTGATTCATATGTTTGCAGTTTTTAAATTAAATTTCCAACTGTAAAATTAGAAAATATATTTGAATGCGCCAAAGTTTTTCTCTTAATTTAAGATTGGAAGGGGCAAATACAACAATATTTTAGCCTTTTGGCACGCAAAATGCACTTTTTTCGAAAAAAAGTTCTCAAAAAGTTTGCCAGTTCAAAAATTATTAGTACCTTTGCAACCGCAAATAAGCCAAGTGCTATTTGCCCAGATGGCGGAATCGGTAGACGCGCTGGTCTCAAACACCAGTGGAGCAATCCATCCCGGTTCGATCCCGGGTCTGGGTACAACAAGAAGGTTGATAGTCTTTTGATTATCAACCTTCTTTCGTTATACACATTATCCATCCCCTGCTTTCATGAAAAAGTATATGCAAAAGCTGGAAAAAACACAAAAAGTTTGGATTATTTCATTCCGACAGATTTCCCAACAATCTCAAAAACACCCTTCACCCTTCACCAACATAACGTAAAGCACTATATATAAGGAACTTATAGCGGTGAAGGGTTTCATCAACCCTTCACCACCCTTCACCCACCCTTCACCATTCTGCTTAGGTTTCCATTAAGGCTTGCTCCAAGGCTTCTATTATGAGTGGCCTTAGTCTTCTATTATGAGTGGCTTTAAGCTTCTATTAAGCTTGACTTAAGCCTTCTTTGAAGTTGATTTAAACCTTATTTGAAACTGGTTTAAGCCTTAGATAAAGTTTACGTGGGGCTTAATTGAAGGTTACGTAGAGCTTAGTTGAAATTTACATGGGGCTTAGTTGAAGTTTTATTCCTATTCCCAGAGTAACAGAATCCTCCCTTTAAGCAGTTCAAAATTCTGCTGAGGTGAAGGGTGGTGAAGGGTGGGTGAAGGGTGGGCGAAACCCTTCACCCCTCGCACCCCCAGTGTTTATCGGGGTTTCAGGCGAAAAGGTGAAGGGTGAAGGGTAAAATCGAGAGTAGCTTTTTACGCAAGCAAAACTACTCAATCTACTGCCAGAATGCACCTAGTAAATGACAGAGATAGACCTGATGGAATCTTTCTCCCGACGTATTATTTCTTATCTGCCAATGGCAAAAAGTTGCCCGCCTAGGGGCAATATTGTGCCATAGTAAGGCAGAAAACGAAACGTCTACACATTTAACAGAGAGACAGAAGAAGTTTATCAAATTCCTTGGCATTACCAATTTTATCAAAAAGAGCATTGAGCATTCTTTTTCTTTTCATCGTTACATTTGAAGGTTTAACACCAAGAATATTTCCAATTTCTGACGGAGTGAAACGAACTCTAGCTAAAAGACAGAGTTGATAATCGTCTATTAAAATAGAATTTTTCACTGCCATCATTTTCAATTTAAATGAAGGAAACTCATCAAAAAGCAATTTCTCCAGTTCTTTCCAATCATTAACTTCCAAAGTAGAAAGTCCACACCCCACACGATGCAAATGCTGACAGATAGAACTAGCTTGTACTTCATCTTCCTTCATTTGCGAAACAGATAGCTGCCTCGCATTCTGATAATCAACAAGTTGCTTTTCCAAAATGTGTATTTGGCGTTCATTATCCAAACTCATCTGCTCTATTCTGTTATCTGCTAATAGTTGCTGTTTTCTTTTTGCCTCTGCCAATTCTTCGAGTTTTGCCTTATAACATAAAGCTCTAAAGCAGCCAAAGGAGAATAAGAGAGGTTGGAACGTAAACTGTTGGGAATGAGTAGATTTGCACAAAGTTGCCAAATCGCCATAAAGCAAGCGAGTGAGGAATATTGAAGTAGTTCAGTTACTAAATCGTGAGCC
>OLVV01000260.1_pt1 | contig 33731 bp, 27 predicted proteins | sample 1673581 | NCBI WGS metagenome assembly OLVV01 (sample SAMEA103958116, study PRJEB25191) | human gut metagenome | biome: human-associated habitat [ENVO:00009003]; feature: intestine environment [ENVO:2100002]; material: feces | place: Germany | collected 2013/2015
GTTAGTATTTACATACTTCATTCTAGTTCCTAATAGAAGTAGACAAAGGACCCACCCCTAGGGGTGGATTGCGGTTTTTACAATTTTGCTGCAAAATTAATCATTTTGACTTTTCCTGATTTAGTAGTCACTTCTTTACTTGATATACTAAAAAGGTAGTCACTTCTTTTTGTGGGTTCCTAATTTATGCCACATAATTCATTCCGTTCCTTTCTTTCCTATCTTACTGTGTCTATTCTCCGCAAATTTGCGGAGAATAAGCCAAATAATCTCCGCAAAACTTGCAGTATTCGATAAAAATGCCTATTTTTGCAGGAAAATTGCTTTTCATGTATACTAGAAAAGCTTTTGTGTTCGCACACGTGGCATTAGGTGGCAATAAGTGACAATAAAAAACGCCCTTATAGCCACGCTTTATTTCCTGTAAATCAAATAGTTAACACGCAGCGTGGCAAATATGGCATTAATATATAGAAAAAAATAGCCCATGATGCGTTTCTTGCATCGGGGGCTATTTTTCTAGGGGGTGCTATCAGATTTTTACAAGAACGCAATGGTCAAACCAGCCATCACGATACTTACCATTGACATCAGCTTGATGAGGATATTGAGCGATGGACCAGAGGTATCCTTGAATGGGTCGCCTACGGTATCGCCTACAATCGTTGCCTTATGATTCTCACTACCCTTGCCTCCGAAGTTGCCCTCCTCTATCATCTTCTTGGCATTGTCCCATGCACCACCTGAATTAGACATGAAGACGGCAAGCGTGAAGCCGGCTGCAAGACCACCGGTAAGAAGACCGAGCACACCGGCAACTCCCAAAAACAGACCTACTACGATAGGAATGATGATGGCAAGCAAGGACGGGATAATCATCTCGCGCTGAGCACTGCGGGTACTGATTTCTACACAACGACCGTAATCCGGAGTTGCCTTGCCTTCAAGGATTCCCTTAATCTCACGGAACTGGCGACGAACTTCCTGAACCATTGACTCAGCAGCACGTCCCACAGCACCCATCGTCAGTCCGCAGAACAGGAAGGCAGCCATCGCTCCCAAGAAAGCTCCTACCAGAACCTTAGGATTAATCAGGTTAACTTGGAAGAAATTGATAAAGTCGATGGTACTGGCATTCGATGGGTCGAAGAGATTGCCGGCAGCATCCACATACTGCTTGCCATTCTCTACGGCACGAATCATGGCTATCTTGATTTCCTCAATGTAAGATGCAAGAAGCGCCAAAGCAGTAAGGGCTGCTGAACCGATGGCAAAGCCTTTACCTGTGGCAGCAGTGGTATTGCCAAGTGCATCGAGTGCATCGGTACGTTCACGCACCTCCTTACCCAGTCCGCTCATCTCCGCATTACCTCCGGCATTGTCGGCAATAGGACCGTAAGCATCCGTTGCAAGGGTGATGCCAAGCGTTGACAACATACCTACGGCTGCGATACCGATGCCATAAAGACCAGTACTGATGGACTTAGCAGACATCGACATGTCAAAACCATTGGCACAGAGGAAACTCAACATGATGGCAACAGAGATGGTTACCACAGGAACCATGGTGGAAATCATTCCCGTTCCAATGCCCTTGATAATCACTGTGGCAGGACCCGTCTGCGAAGCCTCAGCAATCTTCTGTGTTGGCTTGTAGCTCTGGGAAGTATAATATTCCGTAGCCTGACCGATGATGACACCAGCCACCAGACCGCTGATAACAGAGAATGAGAGTCCGAGCCAGTTCTCGATGCCCAGGAGATACAATATAATAAAGGTGGCAACGGCGATAAGACAGGCACTTACATTGGTACCAAGTCCCAGAGAATGGAGCAGATCCTTCATGGATGCGCCTTCCTTGGTACGGACCAGATAGATGCCGATAAGCGAAAGGAAGATGCCGATGGCTGCAATGATCATAGGTGCGATAACGGCACGGAGCTGCATGTCGCTATTCATGGCAAAGGCGGTGGCACCAAGAGCAGCAGTAGAAAGAATAGAACCGCAATAGCTCTCATAGAGGTCGGCACCCATTCCGGCTACGTCGCCTACATTATCACCCACATTATCGGCAATGGTAGCAGGATTCCGGGGATCATCCTCTGGAATATTTGCCTCTACCTTGCCCACCAGGTCAGCTCCCACATCGGCAGCCTTGGTATAGATACCTCCACCTACACGGGCAAAGAGAGCCTGGGTAGAAGCACCCATACCAAAGGTAAGCATAGTGGTAGTAATGGTGATGAGGGCTGTAGACTCACCAGCATACACCGCATTAAGAACAATAAACCAGATGGCAATATCGAGCAATCCGAGACCTACCACAACGAGTCCCATCACGGCACCGCTGCGAAAAGCTATCTTCAGTCCCTTGTCGAGTCCTGTACGAGCCCCATGGGCTGTACGTGCCGAAGCATAGGTAGCCGTCTTCATACCGAAGAAGCCCGCCAGTCCGGAGAAGAGTCCACCGGTAAGGAAAGCGAACGGAACCCACGGATTCTGCACTTTCAGCACATAAGCCATAAAGGCGAAAACAATGGCAAGCACTACGAAAACAATGGTCACCACCTTGTACTGCTGCTTGAGGTAGGCCATTGCACCTTTTCTAACATGTGCTGCAATCTCTTTCATTCTCTCGGTTCCCTCGTCCTCTTTCATCATCGAACGGAAGAAGATCCATGCCATTCCCAATGCAACAACGCTGGCTATCGGGATGAGCCAAAATACTAATGGAATGTTGTTCATAATGGTATGTTTATTTGGTTTGCAAATCTGATTGTCAGTTGTTTTGATTCTGCAAATATAGGCTATTTATCCGATAACACCAAATAAAACGGAGGAAAAAACCTTTTTCTAAAAGAAAAATTTGGTAGTTACTAATTAATAACGTAACTTTGCACACTTTAACGGCAGAATATAAGAAATAGATTAGTAATTAAAAGCAATATGAATAATCATACAACATCCATTGCAACGAATAAGAAACATCATTACCGGGAACTGCTTTCGATAGGATTTCCTATTATTATCGGACAACTAGGAACCATCATTCTTGGATTTGCTGATACGCTGATGATCGGTCATCACAGTACACCCGAACTGGCTGCAGCCGGATTGGTGAACAACATTTTCGGTCTCGTCTTTGTATCCTATATGGGATTTACCTACGGACTCACTCCTATCATCGGCAAGCTTTACGGAGAGGAACGTACCGACTGTATCGGACAGAAGGTTCGCAACTCTTTCTTTGCCAATATGCTGACGGGAGCCATTTTTACGGCTGTTCTCATCCTGCTCTATCTCAATCTGGCACATATCGGACAGCCGGAAGAACTGCTATCGCTCATCCGTCCCTACTTCCTGGTGAACCTTGCCTCGGTTCTCTTCATGGGTATCTTCTTTACGATGAAGCAATTCCTGGACGGAATCGGAAAAACCAAGGTGGCGATGTGGGCGATGATAGGCGGAAATGTGGTCAATATCCTCGGCAACTGGGTATTGATTTACGGTGTGGCTGGCTTTCCGGAACTGGGTTTGCTCGGAGCCGGAATCTCAACTTTGGTAAGCCGCATCCTCATGGCTTTGGCAATGGTGAGCATTGTGATTGCCGGCAAGGGATTCAGAGAATACAGACACGACCTCATCCATAGTTCACTTAATAAGGCAGACTTCAAGGAGATGAACCGTCTGGGCTGGCCGGTAGCCTTACAGTTGGGAATGGAATCGGCAGCCTTTACGCTGAGTTGCGTAATGGTAGGCTGGCTGGGTACAATTCCGTTGGCAGCTCATCAGGTAATGATTACCCTCTCCCAGCTCTTCTATCTCGTACTTTCGGGTATGGCTGCAGCGCTGGCAATCCGCGTGAGTCACTTTATGGGACAGAAAGACTATGCTGCCGTACGCCGCAACGCCTACGATGGCTTCCGTCTGAACCTGCTGTTCTCTCTCTGCATGGGAATTCCGGTATTTCTGCTTCGCCACCAGATAGGCGGTTGGTTTAATGACAATGCCGAAGTACAGGCTTATGTGTCGGTATTGATAATTCTGATGATGATATATCAGTTTGGCGATGGTTTGCAATATACCTTTGCCAATGCCCTTCGAGGTATCGCCTGTGTGAAGCCGATGGTGCTCTATGCCTTCATCGCCTACTTCGTCATCTCACTTCCATTGGGCTATACCCTCGGTTTTACTTGCGGCATGGGCATACTGGGCATCTGGATTGCCTTCCCGTTCGGACTGACGATTGCCGGCGAAATGTATCGCAGAAGATTTGAGAAAGAACTTCAGAAAATAGAGCAAAGATAGGATAAGAATATACTATTTTACCACGAAAATGAGATTTTTCGGTTCAAAAGTACATTTTTTATTGTAAAAAGCTTGCTTTATATAGTTTTTTCATATATCTTTGCCCCCAGTTAGATATGAAAAAATACCTAATACTCTGAATCAACAGAGATGAAGGCTTATCAACAAACGACAGTATTAACAATTAAAAAATTAGAGATTATGAAGAAATTTTTGGTTATGGCAGCTATGGTGCTGTCTTCAGTAGGTGCTTTCGCACAGCAGGCAGCTGGTACAACAACTATCCAGCCTAAGATTGGTTTGAACGTTGCTACAATCGGTGACAATGACTGGAAGGCTGGCTTCGCAGCTGGTGCTGAGTTGCAGTATCAGTCAACAAGCAACTTCGGTATTGCTGTTGGCGCTCTCTATTCTGTACAGGGCTTCAAGGCAGAGGACGTAAAAATAGGAAATATAACTTATAAGAATGACTACAAATGGAACCCTGGTTACATTAACGTTCCTATCACTTTGAACTACTATCCTGTAGCTGGTCTTGCTCTCAAGGCAGGTTTGCAGCCTGGTTTCCTGGTAAACAAGGATGACATGGAAGATGTTAAGACTGTAGACCTCTCTATCCCAGTAGGTCTCTCTTACGAGTACCAGGGTCTTGTATTCGATGCTCGTTACAACATCGGTGTAACAAAGGTTGCTGAAGACTACGATCACTACAACAACGTAATCCAGATTACTATCGGTTACAAGTTCGCTCTCTAAAAAGCAGCGACTTTAAAATAAGACAAAAAAGAATCCCCGCTCCTCATCATGAAGAGCGGGGATTTCTTTTTGTCATATCTATTTAAACTTCACTTAGAACATTCTTCCACCTGGATGACCACCACCGAATGGGCGACCACGGAAATCAGGACGACCACCAGGACCGCCAGGACCACCCTGACGTGCCTGCTTGCCTCCGAAGAGATTCAAGCGATAAACCACATGGAGCATCGCATAGCTGTTGATGGCATTATACTCGGTATCCGTACGGGATGTAGCCGAGATGGCACGAGAGAAGGTGCTCTGCTGACGAAGAATGTCATAGAACTGGAGCATGATGGTAAGAGGCTTGCCCTTCAGGAAACTCTGAGAGAGCTGCGCATTCCATACAAACTCATCGGTGTTCATACTACTGTCATTATAGCCACGGCGACTGCTGATAGAGAGACTTGAGTTCAGGCTGGTACCCCAAGGAGCTGTAAGCGTCATGCTAGGACCATAAGAGAACTGCCAGGTATCGAGGTTGCTGTTAGGCTGCAACTTGTTCTTGGCATGGTTATAATTCAATGTTCCATCAAGCGAAAGCTCCAACCAGTCGTTGCGATAACTGAATGAGAGGCGTTCTCTCCATGTGGTACTGCGGGTGGTATTCTTCTGGGAGTCAGACTGCTTGTCGAGACTCAGATAGCTCACATAGTTGTTGTAACCCAAGTTGGTGTCGGTATTCACGTTCCACACACCGGCACTGTCGATAGAGCAGTTGAACATGAAGGCTCCCATCACATTCCAGTTTCCATTGATATTCTCCGGGCGGGTGATTCTTCCACCAGTCGTCTCATCGTATGTCACCTTGTTGCTGATGCTATTGTTGGTGGTAGAGAAGTTGATGAAGGTCATGACACCCTTGTTGTGGTTCTGCACGAAGTTGTTGTAGAACAATCGGAAGTTCTGAGTAAACGATGGCTTCAAGCCAGGGTTACCCATAGAGATGTTCAACGGGTCGCTGTTGTCGGTGATATCAAGCAACTGTGAGATGCTTGGCTGCGAAGTGGTACCACGATAGTTGATTCGCAGATTGCTCATCTTGGAGAAGCGATAACGGAAATCGAGCGTTGGACTCACATTCACCACATTGCGAACGGTATCTACATGCACGCCCTGATAATCCTGGATATACTTAGACTGCTGTGGCTGAACCATCACACCGAAGTTCAGGTTGTACTTCTGACGGATGAATCGCATCATCACCTGGATATCATGATTGTAGTTGCGATACTCTGAGAAACGGCTCTGATCATCATCCTTGTAATCTTCCAGATGACCGGCAAACGGATTCAAGTAGCTGTCCCAACCGCGATACTCATGATTGCCACTCATCGCATACTTGCTGAAATCGTAGGTGCTGCGGTCGCTCTTGGAGTAGCTGTAAGTAAACTTATAACTGAACTGCAGGAAGGTAGCCTTCCAGAGTGGCTCACTATAGGTCAACTGTCCCGCATAACTGTAATTCTTCGAAGGAGTCAGGTTATAAGCGGTGGTCTGATAAGTAGAATCCTTACCCTCCGCAGTCTGCACGAGATAGAGCTTGGCATTGTTGAGCGAGATACTCTTGCTGTCCTTATCGGTATATTTGGCATCCACACGGAAGGTGATGTTACGTCCCTTGTTGCCCAACTTGCGGTTCACCTGCAACATACCGTTGATATTGTTATTATCAGAATAGGTGATTCCGTTAGTCAACTGGCTGTTCACCATAGCCTCAGCCTTGTCCAACTCCTCAATACCTTCCTCAGAAAGAGGGTCTTTGGAAGTAATGGTATAAGGATCCTTGTTGTAAGAAGCCGACTGGCTACCACTCAATCCATCGCTGGTACTCCAGGAGATGGAAGGACGGAAGAGAATATTGGTCATGGTATCAGGCATCCACTCCAATCGGATGTTGCCATTCCAGCTGTTGCTGCGGGAGAAACTCTGGCTCAGGCTATTGCTGAAAGAGCTGCTGCTACCCATGAAGTTCTCGCTGGAACGACTGCTCCATACATCGCCATCGCTATGGTTCCAGCGGAGGGAAGTATTGAACTTGAACTTGTTCTTCAACTCATAGTTGTAGTTGGCAGCTATCATCTTGCTGGCATTCAAACCGTTGGCACCGCCCCAGAATCCTCTGCCAGGACCACCGCCGAATCCACGGTCACTGGTATTATTGGCATTGGCAAAGAGCATGAACCGGTTGTTGTTGGCAAAATAGCCACCCATACCACGCATATTGTAACGGTCCTTATTACCGACACCCAGGTCGATATTGGAAATCATTCCCTTATTCATTCCTTTCTTTACACCAAAGTCGAGCACGGTCTGTTCTTCTCCGTCATCAATGCCGGTCACCTTAGAGAGATCACTCTTCTCATCATACGCCTTGATCTTGTCGATGATGCTGGTAGGCAGGTTTTTCAGGGCAGTTTTGGTATCACCCGTCATAAACTCCTTGCCGTCTACCAGGATTTTCTTCACTTCCTTACCGTTGATCTTGATGGTACCGTCGTCGCTAACCTCTGCACCAGGCAGACGCTTGACGAGTTCCTCTACCACAGAACCTTCCGGTGTGCGGTAAGCAGCCGAATTATAAACGAAGGTATCTTCCTTGAGGGTTACTTTCTGCGCCATTGCAGTAACTACGGCACCTTTCAGCATGATAGCCTCAGCACTTACGACCACATTACCCATTGCCAGATTCTTGTCTTCTGAAATCTGGATGCGCTTTACGGTAGGCTTGTAACCTACACTCGTAATCTTGAGAAGATACTTGCCATTAGCAGGAGCATTGACATGAAAAAGTCCCTGCTCATTCGAAATGGCACCCGACACGTAGGTACTGTCGGTTTTGAGTAGTTGAATCGTTACTTGCTCTACAGGCTCCTTGGTATCGCGGTCTGTTATCTTACCGCTAATCAAGCGTTCCTGAGCAAAGGATGCCATTGCAACGAGCATCAACAGCATCGATAGAATTGATCTTTTCATTATTTGTTGAATGTTATTTATTATTTCTAAATTGTATATAGACTTGCTTTTATATGATTAGACCCGATTAGAGCGCAATTGTAAAAAACAGATGCATTTTTGGGGCATTTTGCTTCTTTTGACGAACGAAATGTATCAAGGTTTAAACTTTTATTGATAAAAAAGTGCTTATTTATTTTGTTTTGTCTCCATTTTAACGTACCTTTGCAACCAAAATAGCCGTAGCGTTGTCCTATTTGGACTTCACAACGGCCCTATATAAATTCGTCTTTTTTAAAAACGTTAGTAAGTTATGAGTCAAAGAGTAATCATATCAACCCATCTGGAGAGCGAACTGGTAACCGCTCTCGCTGAGTGCGAGCACGACAAGCTGTTTGTGCTTACCGATACCACGACCCAAGAGCTGTGTCTGCCAGTCATCAAGAACTTCTATAGCCTGAAGCATATGCAGATAATCACAATTCCTGCCAGCGACAGCCATAAGGACATAGAAAGTCTGATGATGGTCTGGAAGGGACTGCAGGAAGGGGGTGCTTCACGCCATTCGTGCATGATAAACCTGGGAGGCGGTATGGTAACCGACCTGGGTGGTTTTGCTGCCAGCACCTTCAAGCGCGGCATCAACTTCATCAATATCCCTACTACCCTGCTTGCCATGGTAGATGCATCGGTTGGCGGAAAGACCGGTATCAACTTCGGTGGTTTGAAGAACGAAGTGGGCGTATTCAACGACTCTAAGTACGTGATTCTCGACACTGAATTTCTGAAGACACTCGATGCCGAGAACATCTGTTCGGGCTATGCAGAGATGCTGAAGCATGGCTTGATTTCTACCGAGACAATGTGGGAGGAACTGGTCAACTTCGATCTTAACCAACCAGACTTGAAGCAGTTGCAGCGCATGGTGGGTGACAGCGTGAAGGTAAAGGAACACATCGTGGAGCTGGATCCTCATGAGAAGGGCATCCGCAAGGCTTTGAACCTGGGTCATACCTTCGGTCATGCCTTCGAGAGCTGGGCTTTGAAGCGCAAGCCTATCCTGCATGGCTATGCTGTGGCATTCGGTCTTATCCCTGAGCTTTATCTCAGCGTGGCTAAGACAGGATTCCCTACAGACAAGATGCGACAGACCGTTACTTTCATCAAGGAAAACTATGGTACGCTGAATATCACCTGTGATGACTATGATGAGCTCATCGAGCTGATGCAGCACGACAAGAAAAATCAGAATGGCATCATCAACTTCACCATGCTTGGCGGTATAGGGGATATCCGTATCAACCAGACAGCAACTACAGAAGAAATCAAAGAAGCACTCGACTTCTTTAGAGAAGGATAATATAATATGGCGGGCTATCAACCCGCCATTATTGTATCCTTATGCCAAACAGCATCGCTTTGGCTTTCCGGTTTCGGTAAGCGGAAGATGCTCTACATATCGGAATTCCTTAGGAATCCAATATTTATATTTTTTATGATCAGAAGACTTTTCAGAATCATCAGATAAGAGGTGGCGGACAGTCGCCTCTACTTTTTTTATATCCTCATCCTCTGTCAGGAGGACTGCGATTTCCCCAAACTTCTCATCTTTTTTCTTGGCAAGCATGAAGGGTTTTTCCAGATGGGGTTTCAAGAGAGCCTCCACTTCTTCTATCTGTATCTTGATGCCACCACTACAGATGACATTGTCTTTTCTGCCCTTGATGCGGAAACGGAGTTTTTCTACCTTATTATATATATAGGGTTCTATCTCCACGATATCATTCGTTACCAAGTTTTCAGCACAAACCTGAGGGGCATCGATGACCAGACAGCCTTCTTCGGTCTGACTGATACGGACGCTATCGAAAGGCTGATACCATTCGCTTGCCTCATCACCATTGATTCGCCTCAGGGCAATATGAGACAAGGTTTCGGTCATGCCGTAAGTGCTCCAGATGGCGATATTGCCGGGAAATGACTTCAGTTCCTTCTCTAAAGCTGCATCAATGGCACCACCACCGATAATCAGATGACGGATATGGCAGAGCCGTTCTCGCTCCTCAGGAACCTGCAGGGTGTTATACACCTGCATCGGAACCATGGCTGCGAAAGTAATCTCTTCATTTACATCTTTCAAAGGATGCCCACTTGGAGAGACAGAAATAAGATGGAGATGGCGCTCTATGCTTCGCACCACCACCATCTTACCGGCAATATAATCAAGCGACATACAGAGCAGAGCACTATCACCTGGCTTCAATCCAAGGAAATCACAAGTGATGCGGGCTGAGTTGAGCATTCGCTTCTTCTCTACCATCATCGGTTTGGGTTTTCCTGTGGAACCACTGGTATGTACAAGCACCCGGTCGCTATCGTTATTCCATTCGGAAAGGAAATCTTCTAATGTCATTTCAAGAATTCTTCCTAAGTTATTTTACGACAAACAGTTGATCGCCACGGATTTCCAATGGCATTGGGATGTTATCAGTAAAGAGCTGACCGGTGCCCAGTCCCTGTGGCATCTGGACATTCGGACCATATACCTTGGCAGCATAATGGGCAATGGCATGGAGACCGATATTGCTCTCCAAGGCAGAGGTAATCCAACTGCCGATGCCACGCTGGTTAGCCAGCTGAATCCACTCGTTACATCCATAGATTCCACCATGAAGCGAAGGCTTCAGAATGATATACTGAGGGCGGACGGTATCGAGCAAAGCCTGCTTCATACTACGGACATTCACACCAATCAGTTCCTCGTCCAGAGCGATAGGAAGCGGTGTTTCGCGACAGAGCTGGGCCATTTTAGGCCACTGATGCTGCTTGATAGGCTGCTCAATCGAATGAATGTCATATTTAGCCAAAGCCTCCAGCTGACTCATTGCATTCTCCGGCAAGAAGCCTCCATTGGCATCTACACGCAACTCAACCTGCTTCTTGGTATAAACATCGCGGATGCGCTTGATGAGATCGAGTTCCTTAAAGAAATCGATGGCACCAATCTTCAGTTTCACGCAATGGAAACCCGCCTGGAGTTTCTCCTCCAACCGAGCCAGCATCTCCTCATAGGTGCCCATCCATACCAGTCCGTTGATGGTAATGCCCTCTTCTCCTCGTCCGAAAGGAGAGTCGAAGAGATTGGCCAGGTTCTCCATTCCAGCTGGAACAGAGACACTTACTCCCTGCTTCTTCGCTGCATCGAAGAACGAAGCAAAGGCTGTTTCCAGTCCGAAGGTGATGCTAGGATAGGCACGAATCATATCGTAAGGGATGCGTCCCATCTGTTCCACCATCTGGCACACCTGTCGAAGGGTAACAGCATATTCCGGTTTGGCATCGCAACTCAAATCAGGGAGCGTAGCACACTCTCCCACTCCTTCTATCCCCGGCATTTCATCCGAAGTAAGAGTCAGATAATAACTGTGTCTCGTGGTATAAACTCCACGAGACGTGCCTGCTGGCTGCTTAAAGTGGAGCGTGCGCTCCGAGATTTCTATCTTATACATTCTTTATATCTATATATCAATACAATTGAATTCTTCACTCTTCGTTCTTCACTCTTCACTTAACTTACTTCTTCTGCTTCAAGTCATACAGATCCTTGCGGCGATCACGAAGATTTCGAACGGCACCGTAGGTATGAAGCTCGTTCAAGAGGTTCAAATCTACATCTGATACGAGAATCATCTCAGTATTAGGTGTTGCCTCCGAACGCTTGCCATCGTTAGGGAAGGCGAAGTCGCAAGGGGTGAATACAGCACTCTGGGCATACTGGATATCCATGTTGTGAACACGAGGCAAGTTGCCTACACTACCCGCAATGGCTACATAGCACTCGTTCTCGATGGCACGAGCCTGTGCACAGACTCTTACTCTAGAGTAAGCATTCTGCGTATCGGTCATGAATGGAACGAAGAGAATCTGCATACCATCCTCTGCCATCAGACGGGAAAGTTCAGGGAACTCCACATCATAGCAGATGACGATACCAATCTTACCACAATCGGTATCGAAAGTCTGGATATGGCTACCGCCACTCAATCCCCAGCACTTCTGCTCATCTGGAGTTACGTGAATCTTCTCATACATATCCACGCTACCATCTCTACGGCAAAGGAAACCGACGTTATAGAGGGAATCGTCCTTGAGATAAGGCATACTACCGGTAATGATATTGATGTTGTAGCTGATGGCCAGTTCACGGAAACGGTCACGGATTTCTTCTGTATATTGAGCCATCATGCGGATGCTCTGTGCCTCACCTAAATCGTTGAATCTCGCCATCAATGGCGCATTGAAATACTCTGGGAAGAGGATAAAATCGCTCTTGTAATCGCTCACGGAATCCACGAAGAACTCTACCTGCTCAAAAAGGTCGTCTACCGAAGCGTATGGACGCATCTGCCACTGTACCAGACCGATTCGCACGGTTGGTTTTCTATCTACATAGGAATCCGTAGGTGGCTGATAGTAGATATTATCCCACTGCAAGAGGGTTGCGCAGTGTTCGCTCTCCTCATCACTAGGAAGATAGTTGCGGATGACACGGCGAACGTGGAAGTCGTTGGAAAGCTGGAAGGTAAGAACCGGGTCATAAATCTCACGGTTTCTTACGTGCTCGATGTACTCCTTAGGGCGCATCTTGTCGGCATACTTATGATAGTTTGGAATACGACCACCAAACATGATTGCCTTCAGGTTGAGCTTCTCGCAGAGTTCCTTGCGATACTCATACATACGGCGAGCCAATCGCAAGCCACGATAATCAGGGTGGATAAATACCTCAATACCATAAAGGATATTGCCGTTTGGCTGGTGGGTATTGAAGGTTTCATTGCCTGTCACCTGAGCATAGGTATGGTCGCCTTTCACCATATTATAGTTGACAATGATGGAGAGCGCACAGCCCACAATCTTATCGTCAACGATAATAACCACCTGTCCCTCAGGGAAGATTGTAATGAGTTTCTTAATTTGTTCTTTTGTCCAGAATACATCTGAGTCTGCGTAAATACGCTTAAATGACTTGGCAAGCTGGTCATAATCCTCCATGCGGAGGTTGCGCATGCTCACCTTTTCGATTTTTCGAGTTGGTTCCATAACAACTGTATTTTTATTATTATCTAAATCCGGGTGCAAAGTTACAGCAAATTATAGATACGACAAAGAGTTTTCGTAAATAATTGATATTTGCGAAAACTCTTTTTATATATTTTGCTGTAAGAAAACCTTTTGGCTTAGAATTTAACGCAAAAACTTGGCATCTTCCTGCGGTATAGCCTCATCATGATCATCGAGATAGAGCAACTTCACCGAATGATATTTCTCGCTAGCCACCGAGTATTCATCCTGACGATAATGGGTCTGAATGCCACCGATGCCCAACATGGTATGAAAAGCCGAAAGACTACTCTGTACCTGTTTTGACCGATTTTCTCCCAATGCCTTCAATATATCCGGATATTGTTTACTGAATCCTTCAGAAGTCCAGATGATGAAAGGCACATGCAGTTCGTAATCCGAAGCCTTCGGGGCAGCATGAAGGAAGAGGTGGCGATCATCATCGAAGATATTCTCTCCATGATCGCTGGTATAGAGCATCGCTGATATAGGCTGACCATATACCCCATCCGTCTTAGTCTGTATCCCCTCCCATTTCTGCAGACGTTCAATGATACCATGCAGGATATAATCGGTATATCGGATGGTATTATCATAGGCATTCAGGAGGTCACGCCGATTCTCCGACTTTGCCTCACTTCTGCTATCGGGCTTGAAATAAGCGAAACTACGGGGATAACGCTCCTGGTAATTGAAGTGAGAACCATAGGAATGAAGAACCACGAAGAGCTTGCGATAACGGTAATGGGCAGACGAGGAAGCATCAGCCTTGGGCAATATCTCATCCAGTTTCTGCAACAAATCCTCATCATAATGATTACCTTGCAAAGCATCCTCTTTCTTCAGAAAATAATGTTCATCAGCCTGTTCTCCCAAAAAATCGATAAACGAATGATTTGGCAACTGGTTGCTGATAAACACAGTATGGAATCCGGCTTCCTTAAAGGCCGCCAGGATGCCTTTCTCATGAAAAAGGCGCTCAAAATCCTCTGCCGATGCAGCAGACAGAAGCATCGGAACACTCTTATGAGTAGTATTGCTCTGAGTTGTCACATTCGGGAAAGCTTTGATACCCTGCGTTTTGGAGAGCAGTGGATTGGTATCACGAGGATACCCATAAAGACTGAAGTTATGGGCACGAGCCGTCTCTCCTACCACCATTACATACACCTCAGGTGCATAGAGCGAGCGCTCACTTTTAGCCTCAAACTTAAAATTACGGCTTGCCTCCTTATAATTCTCTGAAGCAGCATTGCGCTCAAAAGCCAGATAAAGGTTGTAACAGATATTGACGGGATAAAGCTGATTGCGCATACGGTAATCATCCACCATCAGATAGCTTGCCAGCAGACAGAACAGTCCTATAGCCCCAATCTGCATTGCCCAATGGCGGACTCTCTGCTGGAAAGAAACCGACAACCGGCTATCTCTTCTGATATTGACACCCCCCAGGATAAGCAAGGGCAAATAAACCACGAAGACACCAACCACAGCAGGAGCCAGATTATCGAGCAGCTCCATCGCCTCACCGGGATTGGTAGTTACGAGATTCAAAAACATATCTACCGCTATCACTCCCGTTCCGAAAAGATAAAGCAATACCAGCTGGAACGCAGCGAAAAAGACAAAGATAAATGCCCACCATATCATCTTACCAGGACGCTTAGCCGCAGAAAAGAACAACATATACAGCGACAAAGGCAGCAACACATTGACACCACATGCCCACGGAGTCAAACACTCGGTATAACACAAGGCTATATTAGGCAACAGTAATGCCACCACAGCATAAGCATATAGGAATTGCCCCGATGACACCTTATTATATATATAGGATAAACGATTCATTCTTCTCTTGTATTAAAATGCCTCATTGATATTAAACAGAAAGCCAGACTGTCCCGACTTACCAAATCCATAATCCAAACGCACATTGACATTCTTCTTAAACTCCCATCGGTAACCCACACCAACATTAGGCAAAATCCGATTACTGCGCAATTCAGAGAATTTAGGAAAAACGGTTCCAGCTCCAGCCCAAACCACGATGCCATTCCGTTTCCAAACATGTTGGCGCAACTCCACCGTAGCCTCCAGGGAATGCTTGTCACGGTAACGCCCCTCGTAATAACCACGCATAGAACTGGTTCCACCTAAATTGGCCATCATACCCCATGAAGGATTGCCGAAATTGAAATTTGCTCCAAAATCTTCGGCAAGAACCGTACCCTCTCCCAACTGCTGATAGCTGTCAAAGCGGAATTTTGTGGTACTGAAGGCATAATCATTACCCATAAACCGAGGGCGGAACATCTGCTTCAGATTGAGATAGATGCCCCGATGCGGATTGGTAAGATTATCACGATTATCATATACCAGCGATACACCGGCTCCCACATTCCATGTATGGTGATCCATTCCATTCAGTAACTCCGGACGCTCAATGTGCTTACCAATTACATAATCATAACTAGCCATCGGACCAACATAGAAATTGTCTGCCACCCGGAACAGGAAAGCAGCCTCAGCCTGTGCCTGCCATCGTTTCATGTCGCTCTTATTGTCATCGTTATCACCCATCTCATAACCTATTCCCCAGTAATCAGAAGGGAAAGAATAGAAATAAAGACGATAATCTATGCGATAACGACCACGAGGTGCTATATGATTTCCACGAACACCCAACATATAGAAACCTACCGTGCTCACATCACCGAAAAGCGAAACATTGGAAGGAGGAAGTAGGGTATCATTGGCGTCTGAACGATAAAGACCTGCCGCTACCATTCCTAAGCCAAACTTCGTATCAGAAGCATAGTGAGGACCTCCGATGATACTGAAGTCAAACCGCTTATGCTCCCTGTTTTTGTTGGCATCATTAAAATAGTCAAGAAATCGTGTCATCCATGATTTTCTGGCATGCCGGGTTGTATCCGCCATCTGCTGTGAGGGGATTGTATCTTGCGAAAATGGCTCAAAGGCATAACAGCCCAATGCCATCATCATGACTAGTATTGTCAGAATATGCTTCATAATGTCTATAATCTTGATTCTACATGTGATTTTTACTCGTAAACCAATGCCACATTATCTATCCACAATGTATTACCCGGTGTACCGATATAGGCTCCACCATGGGATGAAGAGAACTGCAGGATAAGATGCGTAGGCGTCTCATGATTGCCCGCCCATCCGGTTTCCCTTACCGGCACACTTTTTCCCTTGCTGTTGCGGGCATAGTCGGTAGAGCGAAGTCCCATCGTAGCAGCATCATAACCAGCCATGTGACGGATATCGCCATAATGAATGGTATAAGTAGCATCATTCACCCATCCGTTGGTACTTTTTCCATACTTTACTACCATCGTGCCCACTCGTTTGGCAGTGATGTTTCCCTGAGCATCTTCATGGCGCTTCTGCAAATAGAGTACGGCAATGGCATAGTCGCGACCTGCTACAGTGGATGCTCCACTGAATCCATTCTGCTTGATACGGTTAGCTGATTGAGGCATATATGTTTTATAGTCAAATTGTACTGCCTTAGGACGTGCAGTGAACGGAATACCCCAATTGATGGCTTTCGGACCATCTTTGGTACTCGTAATCGGTTCACGTACATCACCCAGGAAAAGGGAACCTGCTGCCAGAACCTTGATATTGATAAGTCCAAGCACCTTCACTTTCTCTATATGGGTTTCCAATTTAGCGCAATATCCATTGCCACGCTTGTCACGATAAACCGAGTTATTGGTTTTGTAGATACCCGAAACATGTGCCAGAACATTGGATGATCCCCAGGGGGAACCACCCTTGTTGGTATAAGGAGTATTACCATTGAGGGTCTTATTAGGTCCTACGGCATAGATGGTTTTCTGATTTCCACCAATGATAGCCGACTCCTTGATGTTTCTAATCACCCAGTGATCCATGTTTCCATATTTTAATGGAACTACCTTTTTCTGTCCTTGTACAGGAAGGCTAGATAAGGATGCCAAAGCTATTGCCAAGCTAAATACTATTTTTTTTTCCATACCAGTTTCTTTTATTTCATTTCTGTTTTATTCCTATTCAATCTAAGAGAAATTCACAAGACTTCAATGATAGGATTTGCAAAGATAGAAAAATATTCTGTACTTTTCAGTTTTCCTGAAAATAATGATTGAAAATTAAGAAATAATAATAGATTTAGTCGTTTTTTATCGTATAAAACAAAAAATCCTGCATTTGACTGAGTGGCAAATGCAGGACTTTATGTATAATAATATGTATCAATTATCGATTGGAATACATGTTGTCGTAGTACTTTTGGTAATCACCAGAGGTTACGTTGTCCATCCATTCCTGGTTATCAAGATACCATTTTACAGTTTCCTCGATACCCTCCTCAAACTGGAGAGATGGTTCCCAACCGAGTTCCTTCTGCAACTTTCTAGAGTCGATGGCATAACGCATATCGTGACCCTTTCTGTCTGTTACATAAGTGATGAGATCCATATCCTCGCCTTCCTTTCTGCCGAGCAATCTATCAACAGTCTTGATAACCACCTTGATGATATCGATGTTCTTCCACTCGTTGAAACCGCCGATGTTGTAAGTCTCGGCAATCTTACCCTTGTGGAAAATCATATCGATGGCACGGGCATGATCTACTACATACAACCAGTCGCGCACATTCTCACCCTTACCATATACTGGCAATGGCTTGCGATGACGGATGTTGTTGATGAACAGATGTTCTTAACACTTTTACTTCCACCATTCCATCGCTCTCTCCACAGTAGGAGCCATGTCATAGTACTTGTATTCCGCCAATCTACCACCAAAGATAACATTATCTTCTTTATCAGCCAAAGCCTTATACTTGGCATACAATGAAGAGTTTACTTCATCATTCACTGGATAATATGGTTCCATACCATCCTTCCATTCAGTAGAAAACTCTTTTGAGATAACAGTCTTTGGAGTTTCATAAACCTCTTGACCAAACATCTCAAAATGCTTATGCTCAATAACACGAGTGTAAGGAATCTCACGCTCAGTATAGTTCACTACCGCATTACCTTGATAGTTAGGTTTGTCTATAACCTCTGTCTCGAATCGAACAGTACGATAGTTGAGCTTGCCAAACTGATAATCATAGAATTCATCTATCTTACCAGTGAAAACAATCTTGTCGGCAATACCTTCCCAATAAGGACGATTCTCAAAGAAATCTACATTCGTTTTGGTCTCAACACCTTCAAGCAAACCATCAATCAACTTATTATATCCACCCACAGGAATACCCTGATACTTATCATTGAAGTAGTTGTTATCGAAGATAAGACGAACAGGAAGACGTTTGATAATGAAAGCAGGAAGTTCTGTACATTTTCTTCCCCACTGCTTCTCAGTATAGCCCTTAATGAGTTTCTCGTAAATATCTTTTCCAATCAATACCTGAGCTTGCTCCTCCAGGTTACGAGGTTCTGTTACGCCATCAGCTTTCATGCGTGCAACAGCTTCAGCTTTCTGCTCATCAATCTTGACTTGCGCTTCCTCAGGTGTAGTTACACCCCACATCTGATAGAAGGTGTTCATGTTGAAAGGCAAATTATAAAGCTTACCCTTATAGTTTGCTACAGGTGAATTGGTATAACGATTGAACTCAACGATAGAGTTCACAAAGTCCCACACCTTTTTGTTAGAGGTATGGAAGATATGTGCACCATACTTATGCACGTTGATACCTTCGATATTCTCGCAATAGATGTTACCACCTAAATGAGACCGCTTATCGATTACCAAACTCTTCTTACCTCGTTTTTTAGCAAGATAAGCAAAGGTTGCTCCAAACAAGCCAGAACCAACTATCAAATAATCATATTGTTTCATTTTATTTGTATTTTCCATTAATTGCATCATTATAAAAATTCACATATTTCTTAGCCATCGCATCTGTATTATAGATGTTATGAACATCTGCTACAGCTTGGTCGCACAAGTTCTGAGGGAATTGTTTCATCGCTTCTTTAATTCGAACGGCATAATCTTCTGCTTTATCACAAACAAAACCATTCACGCCATTATTGATGACACTTTTGTTACCCATCACATTGCTTACGAGAATCAGCTTACCCATAAACATGTTTTCTATCAAACTCATAGCTATAGCTTCTCCAAGAGAACAGAGAATGAAAACATCGGCGCCTTTTCCCATGGCCAAAGCCTCCTTACGAGGTTTCCAACCTGTAAGCTCCAAATTAGGAGCAGTAAGAAGATGATCCAACTCACCACCACCTATCCATACAAATCGAGCCTCAGGTACTAACTCTGCAATACGATTAAACAGTTCTGGTTGTTTCTGCACACAGGTTCTACCCAATGTATAAACAGTAAATTTATCATTCTTGATAGGCTTTATACCATCTAGACTTTCTGATAAATCCTTCAAATTGACACCTGTCTCTACATAAGCAGTACGCTTAGTAAGAGTTTTTGCAACATCATCCTCGCTCTTGCAACAAGTTAAGGTTATGCAAGGTCTTTTTCCAAGAACCTTCTCCATGATTTCATAACCTTTCAGCTTCAATCCACCCTTTCCCATCAAGATGTGGGCATATCCATGAGGGGTATAAACCACAGGTATATCCTTACCACTAAAAGCTAATCGTCCTAATCCACCTGCAATCGATGAATGAAGATGGATTAAGTCTGGCTTAACGTCTTTAGCTACAGCACGAAGTTCTTTGATAACTTGAATATCTTTAGCAATATTAAAGATACTTCCTCCAAAACTTTTTACTTGTATCAAATGAACACGTTCATCCAATACTTCCTTATAGTTCTTAGGTGTCTGCGGGCGAAGTGAATATGCCAAGTACACGTCGAACTCTTGACACATATCATTACATAACTGAGCTACGTAGGCAAACACGCCACCGCCAAAGGCCTCGCAGACCATAAGTATTTTCTTTTTCATAAAAGTAAGTAAATTGATTTACAAGTATATATTTATATTTTTGATAGAAAAATCTGTTTGATTTTTCATTTTCTCAATAAATCCAAAAACTTTTGTGCCTCTCTTGCCCAAGAATACTTATTCAACACTTCGCTTGCAGGAGCTATCGGCTCCTTTAGCAACTCATCCAAATCCACATCGTAATTATGAGGATTTATATAATGAGCAGACTTGCCATATACTTCAGGCAAACAAGCGGCTGTAGATACAATAAGTTCCGCTCCACATGACAAAGCTTCAATTGGAGGAATACCAAAACCTTCGTAAACGGCAGGATGAATAAAAGCTCTACATCCCTTCATCAACGATTTGATCTCACCATCGGTCAAATAGCCAGTAAAGTGAAGGTTACTATCTTGTAGCTCCTCACTGCCCAACTTGGTAAATCCCTCAGCTCTACCGACAATCACAAACTTTTTATTCGGATTACGCTTTGCCACTTCTTTAACCCAAACAAAATTCTTTTGAGGTGTAAGACTACTCAGGGCCATAAAATACTCCCCGCGCTGATAACCTTTAGGAAGTTTATCAAAGATAGAATCATCCTCATTAACCCGCTGATAGTGTTGCCAAGCATTAGAGATAACATGGAATCGTGATTCAGGAACATGCATAAACTTGGCAAGTCTAGCCTTAGAATAATGACTAACCGTAATTATTGGATATTTGCTACGTTTTACAGCATCTATCATCCACATGTGCCATACCTGCGACAACTTTCCATAAAGATTCTGAGTCAAGAGGTCATGAATCTCATAGGGAGCAGCATCATGACAACAGACAATACCACTATCCAACAAAGGGCAAGTAGAAGTTAAGTTCACACTCACCAGATGATGTTTTTTACAATAACGATAAAGACTAATCTGCTCCCAGAAATGGCTCTTTACTTTTCCATACTTAACAATCTTGATGTTCTTGTAATCAGGTAAAGTCTCAGCATACTCAGGTACGACTATGACGAATTCATCCTTATCACAAATTTTATCTAACTCACGAAGCAACTCCGTTGCAAATCGTTCCTGTCCAGTCAACTTACGGACAACAAAGCGACCATTAATTGCATATTTCATAATAAGCGTTTTTTCTGACGCACTATTTTACCAAATTAAATGCGATCATATATTGATTTACATTGTCACTTATAACCTTTCCTGGAACACCAACGACAACAGAATTATCGGGTATATCAGTTACGACAACAGCGTTACTTCCTACAACAACATTATTTCCAATTTTAACATTACCAATAATTTTGCTTCCAGGAAATAGTATTACATTATTACCAATAGTTGGATAACCTTTTTTCTTTCCGCAAAATTCCATTCCTATAGTAACTCCATGAAACAATGTACAATTATTACCAATTATAGCATTCTTATTCACAGCAATATTAGAATAATGCTTAATGATAAAGCCCCCGCCAATCTTACTTCCTAATGGAATTTGAATTCCTAGCAATAAAGAATTAATATAATGCAAGCAAGAAAGAAATGGTTTCAATAAAGGTATTTTATCATAAATCAAAGTAAACACTCGAAACCAAAAGATATACGAAACTGGTGACAAAAAGCATAAATGCTTTATATAATGGAAAGGAGAAAGGTCTCTTCTTGCATCAGCAAGAATAACCTTTGCCCCCCCATATTAGTTAAAAAGTTACTCATTAGCTAATATAAATTTCACAAATTCACGCAATGCACCTTGCCCACCATTGTGTTTACATACATAATTAACTAATGGCTTAATAGATTCTTCCGCATCATTCGGACAAGCGACCAAACCACAAGCTTTCATACAAACGGAATCATTAAAATCATCACCAATATATGCAACTTCATCTAGAGTGCCATTGTATTTTGTCAAGACCTCATTCAATGTCGCTAATTTATCGCTTACTCCTTGATAACATTCTTTTATTTTCAACTCTGCAGCTCGTTTAGAAACGATTTCTGATTTTCGGCCTGTAATTATAATAGGGATAATACCAATTTGGTCTAGAGTATATATGGTGTAGCCATCTTTGATATCAAAAGCCTTGAATAATTCTCCGTTGGCAGACATGTAGATTTTACCATCAGTCAAAGTTCCATCTACGTCCATTACTAAAAATTTGATTTTCATTTTTCTAAAATGTTACTAAATATACTAGGTGTCAAGAACTTAATATGTGATGTTTCGTCAAGAGAATCAGCATATTTCTTTAAAAGTTTAGAAATAGCTTTATTAATTTCATCATACTTTGAACTGAAACGAACCTCCTTGTAATTATTTTCATTGAAATAACTACCCTGTTCTTTGAAACCATCAAAACCAGCTATAGCAAATGATGTAATACCAATACGTTGCAAAACCTTAAGCAACATTAAAGAGGTATTATCTGAATATTCTTCAGTTCTGTCTATATATGAATCATAATTAATCACTAAATCCTCATTATTGTCCGTAGCTACATTAGATGTCACAACTGATTTTACATCAATACACAGTTCTTTATATTTATCATATCGCTTCTTACTTCCCCAGAAAGTAATATAATCAGAAGTTTGATATTCCTTATCTATAAAGTTCACAAGAATAACTTTTGCATTGTTATCCTCTATATATTGTGAAATTAGATTCTTGTATTCGACAATAGAGCTACCAGGCATAATCAAAAGAATATTTCGTCCTTCCAACTGCTTCTTTAGATTCTCCAAGGCAACAGAATCATCTACTTTTATATTATTATACTCTTGATAAAGACGCTGTATATTATCATAATCATAACTCATACGCTTTTGAGGATCAATCATACTGATAATATATTTGATGTCTTTAGTCGCCAATCTAAATTTCTCGGTAAGATACAGAATATTGTTTGGATGCGACTTATAAATACCAGCCATAAGAGCAGGAACAGAGTAGCCCCACTTATATTGCAACTGATATGGATGAATATAATCATCTATCAAATCTAAGATTGCATCAAAATTGTAATCAAAATTGCGCTTACGTACAAGATAATCAACAATCAACTCAGTATTTAAGTTACCTGCAACCTTGCCCATACCATGAAGAGTTCCATCTATAAGAATATCTCTTTTACCATTACTCAATCGTATAATTTCTTGAGCAAAGGCAAAGGATAACTGATAGTTATTGTGAGAATGAAAATCTATTGCAATATCTTCATCAAGGTTATGGTCAACCATTGTATATATGCGATCTACATCATCCATATACATAGCTCCATAAGTATCAACAATTCCAAAACCGTCAGGATGAATCTGATTCACAAAATCTAAAATATCCAAGAGTTCTCTATCTGTATATCCCAAAGTATTAACTCCTTGAATATACAACATATAACCCTTTTCTTTCACTTCCTTAAGATGCTTAACAATTTCATCCTTGTGATGAACAAAACTATCCTTTTTCCAGCCTACACGAATTCCATCAATAGATGTCCCATCATATGGTTTCAATGTACTCCAATCAAAAAGTTCATAGTCAACAAAAGCTACATACTTAGTACCCTTCGTTTTATCAACAAAAGGGCGAATCTGATCTACGTCTGTAAAAAAGGTAGAATTACCCTTATATTCTACCTTTTTAGGATCTCTAAGAAAACCAATTTCGATTACGTCAATATTAGCACTAGCTAAACGATGAGAAATATCTTTGATTTCATGATCAGGAAAGGCGCAATTGATAATTCTACCACCATCGCGCAACGTACAATCTAATATTTTAATATTCTTCATATTTCTAAATTTGATGATTCTTTAATTTATCAGCAATAATACCTCTAACTTTTTCCAAATCATTTTTTGTATCAACAGAAAGAGATTCTGACTCAATTTTCTTGTAAAAGATTGGAACGTTGTTTTCCAAAAAACGAAGATGATCAATATCCTCAATCTTTTCCATCTCACCCATCGGAGCATGGGCAAAGAAATCAAGAGCTAACTTGTTAAAACACTCAATTCCAATCGCCTTCTTATACTTAAAGAAAAGAGAGCCTTTTGGACTAGGAATAGGCAATCTTGACTGATACATACATCTGCCATCTACACCCAGCACAATCTTAACATTTGCAATGTCTATCAATTCTGCAGGATCTTTAATTTCTCTATAAACGCTACCAAAATAAGGCTTGTCTGACACTACTTCATTTGGCAAAGCAGCCTTAATATTCTCAGGAAGAATTAAAGGTTCATCACCATTAATACTAACATAATAATCTGCCTCTATTATGTTAGTCACCTCCCAGATTCTATGTATATGATTAGGAGCAGTATTGCTTGTCATAACATACTTCATGCCATACTCTTTACAGCAATCAGCAATACGCTCATCATCCGTAGCAACAAATACATCTGCAAACTCTTCTACCTTTTTTGCCTGATTATAAGCCCACCAGACCATAGGCTTACCACAAATATCAGCCAAAGGCTTGCCCGGAAGTCTAGAAGACTGGTAACGGGCAGGAATAACACCAATAATTTTCATAAATAAAACTCCTTATAATTAATTTTTATTCATAATAACATTTACTAACTCCTCATAAGAAGAAGGAACCAAAATACTCTTAGCCCCATACTTCTGTTTATATTTAGTTACAAATTGTTCAAAGTTTGAATTTAATCCAGAGTATTCTTTTTTCATGCATTTATAAAGCAATATGTTTTTACATTTGTCATTAAAATACATACCTGAAGAAAATACCACAGCAGAAGAAACGGTCAAAAAAGCCTTTCCTGTACAAGGCATATTCATTTGAATAATTTCCCAAGGAACTGTAGAATTCTTAACTGTATAAACACCAAACTGATCAAAACGGCTTTTCACCCTACGAGGATGCATTTTTACAGCAATCTTTGAACTATCTATTTCCTTTAAAATTGCTTTAACAATGTCCACCTCTTCATCATCTCCACTAAAAAAGTGACGACCATCCTCAAACATTATAACTTCTTTCTCTTTTAGTATTTGATCCGGTTCGTAATCAAATAGAAAATTCAGGGTTTTAACCAATTCTTGATTTTCTCTTCTTATTTTGGGAGCTTGAACAATAGAATATGGAACATGAATACTTACCAAATCAGCATCTTCAAAATAAAATGCAGAAACATACTTTTCCATCGATTTACGCCCAAACAAAAGCTGTATAATTGATTCAAAGCCTATTCTTAACTTTCCTTTTTGAGAAACATATTCCGTGAAATAGTTAACATAGCTATCTTCAATTCTTTTGCATGTCAATTGATTATTCTGCTTGTATGCTGCATTAAAGATACATTCAGGTAAGGCACCAGTACCATTAAAAATCAACTCATCATACTTATAATCAAAAGAACTACCAATATACTTCTCCAATCGTTTCTGTGGCGAGACTATAGTCTTCAAATATTCACCATATTTAGGCAATTTTTCTTTAAAAGAATACTTGTTCCCACATCTTGTTAAGGAAGTTTTGGCTAGCCACACATGACTAAAAGATTTCAATTTTCTCAACTTTATACAAATTGATTCTGCTGTTGGTATGGAATTATAAACTATGATATCAGCAACATAATCTTTATACACTGTTGTTCTTAAATTAACAGCCAATATAAGCTGAAAATAAGAATCTATACAAAACAAAACTCTCATAATATTCATTTATATGGTTCATCACATTCAACAATCCTTTCCATAAGTTTACAAGGAGAGAATTCACCATTGTATTTATAATCCACATCCTTTGCGAAACGGGACAAGTCTATATCATCTACCTTCTTAAATATCTGCATAAAATCTGGATCATAATACGGTGATTCCTTAACTAAAGGATTGTTCGATAGCAAACATTTATTATAACATACGGCCTCTTTCAATCTAAGCGTATTACCTGCTTGATTACCGTTCATGATTTCTACTATAACATCATGTTGCTGAACAAGTTCTATGACTTCAGCATAACTTAATGGGTGATTATATATAATGCCTTCTCGGTTGGCATCAACCGAATCAACTCCGTTAAGATAAAAGGTACAATGAGCCTGTTCTTTCAATCTGTCATATAGAGCATGAAGCGTATTTAATCGTTCCTTGCTTCTACATCCACCAACATAAAGAACTTTCGGTTTGCCATCCTCTAGTTTCGTTTGCGTAACCTTAGTAGGCAACATCGAGTAAAAATCAAAGAACTCCGTCCCAAATTCCTCGCAATCCTTTTTATCAAAAGAATATACCTGGTCTACATGATAATGACGACAGAATCTCAGGAACTCGTCCTTATTCTGTGCTATTTTCATTGTTCTAATATTATCTGGCATATAAAGAACAATGCAAGCATTACGCTCGCGTTTCAATCGTTCGATATAATGAGCCGAGAACTTAATTCCTGTCTGAAAGATAATATAGTTACGCTTTGATGGGTCAAGATCCTTAAAGCGAAGCGTATTGGTTCTATCCCATAAACACTTCAAGGGTAACCAAAGATGCTTATTGGCAGAGTTAGCAAAATGTACCCGGCGTATCTTCTTTAAAATACTTGGCAAAGGCATGCTGCTTTCAAGAAGCACACGTGCACGAGATAATGAAGCATCTCGCCAAACAATATCTGGCCAGGAGTTGGGCTGCGCATCATTTACGCAAATAGTAAAGGTTGTTTGCATAAATTTAAAAATTATAATTTGAGTCCATTATATAATTATATGTAACCCAAGTGTCAGAAATTGCATTAACATAATACCAATAAGAAATAACTAATAATAAAATTACATACTTTAAAATAGTTTGATTTTTTAAAGAATGTGCCAATGTTATTATCAAACAACACAGAAAAGGATAAGACATTCTGCCGAAATACATTGACTGCTTTGCTAAAACAACAAAAATAAATCCAACGACAGGAAAAATCCATACATAATCTATATGTATCTTTTTCCCTAATAAATATTTTAGGAAAAATGGGATAAATACAAAAAATGCATATAGAGCAATTGTCAAATATCCTCCCTGATTTTGATCGCCTTCAACCAAGCGTTCGACAAAACGCTCGTTAACATTCAAACTTACTATTATATCAGTTATAAAACTAAAAGATGACAGAGCCATCAAAACTAAAACATAACATAATACCTTCATCCATTTCCTGTATACATTCTTATTTATTAGATAAAATCCAAAACAAGCCAAACTAAACGCTAAAATGCTATTATGGAATAAGAACGCTATAACAGAGCATAATATAAATTTTTTAAACTTCTCTTCCAACAAGAACGTTAATGCGAATAATCCAAATGAAACCGCTATAGATTGGCGCATTATACAAAGAGATTCATTATAATAAAAAAACAAGTACAGAGCATACGCATAGGTTAACTGTATCTTATACGTTCTTTTAAAATACAACAATGTACTTACAACACCATACATTATCAATATTTGCTGAATAAATAAAGAAGGAAATAAAGTACCAAATATCCTTGAAGGAAAGTATATCAATGCATAATAAAAGTATTCTTTAGAATCTACACAATACTCGCAAAACTTCCAAAAAGAATCAAACTTAGATACAGAATTATACCAGGGAATAACATATGCCAACATATCAACACCAACTTCCTTTGCCCTAACAGAAGCAATAAATATTGGTAAAAATACGGCTAATAGAATGTAGCTTTTATATTTTTTATTTAAATCAATAGCACATTCAGCTTTCCACATAAAATATATGGAAACTAAAAAAACAATGACATAAATCATAACTGCAACCTTCCTAATTTTCCATTAAACCCATCTATCAATCCCTTTAAAAAGAAACGAAGCTTTCGTTTTCTATTATGTTCATAAAACAAAATACTCCAAAAGCCGACAAGCAAGCCGCTCAGCCATCTTCTTTCCATGCCATATCGTCGAATCATTACAAAAGTATTTCTAACCATGTAATAAACTCTTATATAGTTATGATTGAATACACGTCTATCTTTAAACAAAAAATGACGAACAACGCTATGACCTATTTCATGTTTGAGTATAACTTTATTGACACGTAATATTTTATAATCGTGAGCACGCAAATTATAGGTTATTTCAAAATCTACTTTATCAATAAACATCGGTTCAAAAAAGCCACCAATATTTTTCCAAGCACTAATTCTAATTGCAGAAGCAGAAGCAAGGCAGTCTTTTACTTCTGTCGTTGCGTCTTCATTTGAAATAACATCAACATATCCACAGTTAATATCATAAATTCTAGGACACAACATTCCAACTTTATCATCATTAACATAATTAGAATACTCTGAAACCAAGTTTTGAGGGCACACAGAATCTTGGTCTAATGTGATAGCCCATTTATAACCTTTTTCATTTGCATATTGACAAATTTTATTCTGAGCATATGCTATTCCGAAATTTTCACTAAGAAATTCTATCGAAACATTAGGGAATGTTCCATCTAGTTGTCTTATCATAGAAACATTAGATGATCCATTATCTACAAGAATGACCTGAGGCACTTGTTTATAGATAGCCCTTATATTCTCTTTAAGTTTCTCTATATCGGGGTTATAAAGAACAATTCCAGCAACAAATAATTTATCCATCATTTTTTAAGGTGTATATTATTTTTATATTATACCAAATCATTATAAGAATCAAGTATAACGCGAGCATAGGAAGCCAAAGATTGACGCTCCACACCAATATCTCTAGATTTTCTTCTCATTGCAGAATACTCTACTTCATTCAAATTCCAAATATATTCAAATCCATCGGCTAAACTGTTCTCATCTCCTAATTTAGCCTTATAACCATTTTGTTTATGCTCAATAACATCTATAGCTGTTCCTATGTTAAAACAAACAACTGGGGTTCCGCACATAATTGATTGATTTACCATGGAAGGACCACCATCACCAATAGAAGGAGAAACAAATATTGTAGAAGCAGAATAAGCCTTAATCAGCATTTCTGTTGATAACTTACCTACATAAATAATACTTATAGGTATTTTTCCATACATATAGTCACAACTATCTCCTGCTAACATCAGACACATACTATTCAATTCTTCCTCTGTTTTACCCTCGCAAAAAATGTTAATAGCATGTATCATTCCGTCTATTCCCTTTCGTGGGTATTCTACAGGGTCAACATACCTAGCAAAAAGGATAAATTTTTTTTGCTCAGGTATTCCTAGCAATTCCCTACTTTGATAAATATCATGCTGATAATAAACACTTTCATTTACTGTTAATATTCTTTTTTTCAAAAGAACCTGCTCAAACAAGCCACTTTTTTTGGCTTCACCCAGCATGTAACTATTAGATAACAAAGCACACTTTATATTTGAATATACATTTTTCTTATATAAATAATTCTTATGTGTTTGATCATTCCAATCATGAGAGTCTAAAATCGGACAATTCCCACATTCACGGACATAATTTGTGCAATTTCCAGGATATTGACACCCACCTGTAAAAGGGTACATATCGGCCGCATGCATTATTATCGGTACCTTATAATGCTCATAAAGTAATCGCAAAGTCTCTGCACTTATTATATTCTCCCATACAGAAGCGATTATAAGATCATATTTATTAGTTAATTTTTCAAATATCAACTTTACTGGCACTGGAGATATATTCTCATACATATTTTCCATCAAATATCCATTTTTGGATAGTTTAGGTTTTTTATGTATAATTTTATGCTTTCCCCACAATAAATTCCTTATTTTTTTTAAAAAAGGAGAAGACAAGTATATGTTTCTTAACTTATATATTGGCGATAAGCTATATATATTAAACATATTTTTCTTTTGACCACTAAATTCATTTAACGTAATGAAATCAACCTCATGACCATCTTTCTCAAGTGCAAGCATACAATCATAAATCATGTTTGCAAAATGATAAGGTGACACACCTGCTATATATAATATCTTAAGTTTTTTCATAATCAACAATTCGTTAATAACCCAATTATGAGCTAAGCATCTTTACGCTTTAGCATCTATAAAGATATCCATTTATTGATCAAGTCCCGTATTCATATAATAAAGTATTTATGTGATCTACAAAATTACAGAAACAGCGACTTGACCAACTGTTTAAAAATTATTTTCTACTATCATTTATCAATATAAGTCATTGATTATGATCGTTTAAGTATTAATTAAACGCTGTATTAATAACATCTACAATGCACAAAAGTATTGTTTTATCAATCCAACAATCATGTCTACCTGCTCTAACTCCAACTCATAATACATTGGCAATCGAACTAGACAATCAGCAAACATATCACAATTTGGCAATTCTGGGCGAAGTTTACTATGTTCAAGATAATATTCGCTCTTATGAAGTGACAAATAATGGAATGGTGCTATCACTTCATGGTCTTTTAGATACTTTATTAAACCCGTACGTTCATCCAAGTTTCGACAAACTAAATAAAACATGTGAGCATTATTGGTAGCATAACTAGGAATCTGTGGCAAATATACATAACCATGGGCTGCCAAAGACTGTAAACCTGCGAAGTACTGCTCCCAAATTTTCTTTCTCTTGGCTTGGATATCATCAAGGTTCTCCAACTGTGCCCAAAGGAATGCTGCATTAATTTCTGCTGGCAGAAAAGAAGAGCCCATGTCTACCCAACCATACTTATTTACAGCGCCGCGGAAAAACTCAGCTCGATTGGTGCCCTTTTCCCATAGTATTTCAGAACGTCGAATAAAGCGTTCGTCGTTAATTGTTAAAAGACCACCTTCACCTCCTGCAGTAATATTCTTTGTTTCATGAAACGAGAAAGCACCTAGATGACCGCAAGCTCCTAGAGGCTTCCCTTTATAATAAGAGTCAATAGCCTGGGCAGCATCCTCTACAACTATAAGATTGTGTTTTTCTGCAACCTCCATTATAACATCCATATCACAAGCAACTCCAGCGTAGTGAACAGGAGCTATTACCTTTGTTTGAGGAGTTATAAGTGACTCTAGCTTATCTGCATCAAGGTTTGGATTGCAATCCATAGAGTCTGCAAAAACTATAGTAGCCCCTTCACGAAGAAAAGCGAGTGCGGTCGATACAAATGTATAAGATGGAACAATAACCTCATCGCCAGGATGAAGATCACAAAGCATTGCACACATTTCAAGTGCATCTGTACCAGAAGTAGTAAGCAGACATTTCTTAAAACCATATCTTTTTTCAAAGTAAGCCTGGCATTTCTTTGTGAAATAGCCATTACCTGACAAATGACCGGTAAAAACTGCCTTATACATATAATGGGCTTCCTTGCCGGTAAGGAAAGGTTTATTAAATGGAATCATCATAATAATATTAATTAAAAATGTAATTTATAATATTTCTATATAAAATGTAATATGACAATAATATTGCGACTTCATCAAATTCACAATATAAGAGAAGATTTTTCGTTCGTTAAAAAATATAACATATTAAACATTCGTTCTGTAAAATTTACAGAATTAATATGTACATAATATCATAGAGTTAATTTTTGAGTTATAGCTCTATTCTTTTATTAGACTGATATATAAAATATCCACTTCTTCCTCCTTCAGAACTTGTTTCAGGAATTTCAGGATTCATAAGTTCCGCCTTTACAACAAAAGGATAGTTTTCTGGGTGAAGTATATAGGGTAAAACTTTACGGGTTTGCGGAATCAAAAAATATACACCAGAATGCATATTAGTAGATTGATGCATAAAAGTTTCAAAATTACTCCAATCAAACTCTCCCAACGCGATTTCGATTACGGCCATAACATAATCAAAACCAGTTGATAAATAAACTAAATCACTTCCAATAAATCCACCCCCCATACGAGCACCAATTTCCATGATTTTACAATTCCCATTTCTGTCAATTTTTACCTCAGAATGAGAAGCACCATTAGTTATACCTAAAACTTGAAGAGAAGATTTTACAATCTTCTTAATTTTATTTTGAACATCTAATGGTAAATCTGATGGTTGATGATGTGCTATCTCGATAAAATGTAGAGGTTCTGTAACCTTATCTGTAATCTGTATTATCTCATGTCTTCCGTTATATGATATACCTTCTACACTAAACTCACGCCCTTCAATAAACTCCTCAATAATGGCTTCATCTTTAAATGAAACTTCAATAGCTTGATATAGAGCATTTATTAGTTCGGTAGTATTATGTACGCGATTTACACAAAGAGAACCAGAACGATCAGTTGGCTTTACTATCCAGTCATTGATTGGGCCACCATTATCTTTAAACAAAATCTTATCAATACATGATTTAATATTACTCTTATTAACTAAATAATACAATAAGGATGGACAATCAGCTTTTGATAAAGCTTCTCTCATTTGATACTTATTATTAGCTCGTACAGCAACATCATAGTCATTTCCTACTAATCCCATATTTTCTGCAACATAAGCAACAGTTGGAGCTGCCACATCGCTAGCAATAGTAACAATTCCATCAATGCCTATTTTCTCACATATGCATAGGATTTTTTCTTTTTCAACTATGGAAATTGGATAGAAAAAATCAACCATATCCTTGCAAACAGCACCTTCTTCCCATGCAAAACAATGTACTTCAAGTCCCATCTCTTTAGCTTTTTTAACAAGAGGCTCCTGAAGATAGCTTGCACCTATGACGGCTATTTTTTTATTTTTACAACTCATATCTTAAATTTTAACATATTATTAATTGAATTATATTTTACTTTACAAAAGCATCCACTTTATTTATCAAATTGTTAATTCTCAATAATTTCTTGATTTGTTCAAGAACCAAAGAAATTATAACACATACTACAAGTAACGTTAAAAAAATAATCACAGGATTACGTGAAGCATATATTTCAGCCTTAAACCAATGAGAATATATAAACGTATGAAATAAAAAGATATCCATGCTATGACGTCCAAGAAAAGCTAACAGTATAGTAAAAGGTTTGGATAATCTAAAAAAGTTATATAACAGTACCAATAAAGTAACTAAAATAGAATCAAAAAAAATAGATTCACGGATTAGCATTCTTTCAACCGATGCGATACATACCAATAAGAGCAACAACCATTTATTTATCCTACATGACACCATCAATGTATTTGTGGGGGGGGGTATTATTATACATACAATACACTATTCCCATATAAAATGAAACTATATATATTTTTGCATTATCAAATAATGGTATTGGTAAAAAACAGGCTATTATAACTATCAGTGTTGTCAGCAATACATCTTTCTGATAAGAATTATACAGAAAAGGGAAAATTATATACAACAATATAATACAAGAATAGAACCACCATGTAGCATTATATCCATACCAACCAAATGCATTGATTATTCCAAAAAAATCTAAGATGAGTTTTAAGCTAACCCAATCTTCATAAGCATTTGAAAATGTCCGATTGAAAACAATTAATCCTATTGGCACAAACAAAAGCCAAATAAACCAATAATTAACATATAGTTTTGTAAATCTATGCCAATAATATTTTTTTAAAGATCCCACCCCTCCTTTTTTTTTAGTTTGAGT
>OLVV01000261.1_pt1 | contig 33634 bp, 26 predicted proteins | sample 1673581 | NCBI WGS metagenome assembly OLVV01 (sample SAMEA103958116, study PRJEB25191) | human gut metagenome | biome: human-associated habitat [ENVO:00009003]; feature: intestine environment [ENVO:2100002]; material: feces | place: Germany | collected 2013/2015
AATTTAAATTATCATAAGATGAAGTTTCTTCGTTTAGCCTTTTATGTTTTGATAGCACAGCTGGTATTATCTGGTTGTGCTGGCGAAGCTGTGGAAGAAACTTCATCTTCTTCATCTTCTGAAATCAACTTTGATGCTTATGTGGGTCGGAATGCTTCAACCCGTTCTAGTGTAACCGATATTAATTTTCTCAAAGGGGGGACATATAACGCTGGATTTGGTGTCTTTGCAAGATACAAGCATACTAAAGAGGATAACTCACCTTTGATGCTGATGAATAATGAACACGTATACTGGAAAAACTGGAAAGGAGATCGTTCGGATTGGGGATATGAAAATACCCGATATTGGCCAAATGAAGGATTTGTGGATTTCTATGCCTTTGCGCCTCGTAGTGCAGAACCAAAACTGGTAAGTCCTAAAGACAATGGTAATTATGATATAGAAGAACCTAATTCAACTTGTATATTTTTTCCTTCTAATTGGTCTCCTGTAGATTTGGTGTGGGCTAATGCTAAGGATCTGACAAAGACTAATGAACGTGTTAAATTTACTTTCAATCATGCATTGGCTCGTTTGAGCTTTGATATCACAGCCAATCAGAAATTAGAGGAAAATGGTGCAGTTATAAAAGTTAAAGAGGTGAGACTATATGGCGCCGATGAAAATAAAGGCATCTTTATTATGGCGGGCTATCTGAATCTTGAAAATGGAGATTGGACTCCCAAAGATAATGGTTTTAGTTGGTTTTATACTTGGACACCAGAAGGCCCAAAAGATGACATACAAAATGACAAAAAAGATAGTATCGTATATAAGTTAAGTGCATCTCAGTTAGACCATACAACTCCTAAAATAAAAAATGAAGACAATTCTTATATCTTTATAATCCCTCAGCCGAGGCCCGCAAACTTTAATCTAAAGATAACTTATACGGTAGAGCAGGGAAATTTTAAGGAAGATGTGACGGTAAGGAAAAGTCTGCGAGAATTTTTTCCTGATAAAGATCCGTTTGTTGAAGGAGGAAAAGCGTATGTCTTTCATTTGAAACTTTCACTTGATCCTGTCAATTTCGACGTAAAGGCTACTGTCGGGGATTGGATTGGGAATGTGGTGAACGATGAAATAACGATTTAATAAGGATAATCGGGAATATGAAGCGGAATATTTATAGTTATAGTAAGTTATGGATGATTTTCTTTGTCTTGATGGGTGCAGCCTGTACCAATCAAGTGGAGGATGCTATTCCTGTATCTGGTCAGCCTATCGAGTTTTCTGTGCAATCAGATTGGAAGGAAATTCTCAATACTCGCTCGAATGCTGGTAAAACGCAATTTAAAGATAGTGACACGATTCAGATTTTCGGTTTTCATAAATCTCCTTCAGGTAAGGTTAAGAAGTTTATGTATCATGTAGGTGATTCGGCTAGAGGTCAGAAAGTAGGATTTGATGGTACAAACTGGAATTATTCACCCAAGCGTTTCTGGCCAAAAGAGGGAACGCTAGATTTTTATGCCAGTTATCCAGATTCCTCTGTTCTCAATGAGAAAGATAAGATGACTTATGTGCAGCCGGCTTTCAATCCTTTGGGAGTTGATCTGTTGTGGGGCTTAGCTACCAATCGTGATTGTGATACGGTGCCTAAGAAAACCGTAGAGATCTGGATGGTGCATGCCTTGGCTAAGGTGAATATTAGTTTTGACGGTTTTTCGGATGAAATCGGATCAGTTATAGTCTCGGCTTACAAAACTGGTTGGTTGTCTGGAACATTAGATGGTGGAATCCCCTATTGGCAAGTTGATGATAAAACGAATATTGATGCTGTCTTTTATAAATATGGAGACAAAAACCTGATAATAAATAATTCTGTTACCGTATTTATCTTGCCGGAAAAGATTACGGGATTCCAGATGTTTGATGTTCCTGGTAATAGGATTAATGCTTCTGATGAAATTTTTGATAGAATAAAGAATCTTACGTTTAAAGCAGGAAAGGAATATAATCTCAGGATATCAAAAGGAGTACAGAAGAAGAATACAAATAGCCGTTCTATAGCGATGTCTGTCCGTTGTGTTTCGGAATAGCGAAAAAATATCCTAAAGATGCTTGGCTAGAACATGATATCAAAAAAGAAGTCTTATCGTTTGCCAACGAAAGTAAAGTAACAAGATAAAAGATGATGAAAAACAGAAAGAGGGTGTGTCATAAGTTTATGATTCACCCTCTTCTTGTTGTTGGAAGAGATAGGATATGTTGTTGGAAGAGATAGGATATGTTATTGAGACAGTCAGTATCTTCGGCCGCACAACAGCTGTTGTGCGCTTGCATAACAGCTGATATGCGCATGCACAACAGCTGATGTGCGTGCGTTGGTCAACTGTTATGCGCCAACTATTATCCAGACTTATGACACACCCTCTTCGTTTTTTATTGTATTCTATATAATAAGGTGTAGTCAGAACGAATGTCTCTTTCAGATGCTGGCTCCATCCAAGAGTTCCCGGTATTTAGCTACAGCATCCGAAATCTCGCTTATTTTGATAAATTCATCGGCAGAATGGGAGCGGGAAGACTCGCCAGGACCCAGTTTGAACGAAGGGAAATGCATCAGAGCCTGGTCGCTGAGGGTAGGACTGCCGAATGGCTTCATGCCCATGGCTACACATTTTTTAATAAGAGGATGCTCGGGGTCGATGCGTGATGACTTCAGACGGAAACTGTGGGCCTTCACCTCGCTCTTCAGGTGCTGGCAGATAAACTTGTAAACCTCTTCGTTGTCGTAAAACTCGTTGGTGCGGATATCCACAAGCATCGTACACTTATCCGGAATCACATTGTGCTGGGTTCCGGCATTCACTACGGTAAGCGTCATCTTGGTAGGTCCCAGGAACTCGCTTACCTTCTCAAACTTATAGTCACGAATCCATCGCATATCATCCAATGCCTCGTAGATAGCGTTTACTCCCTCGTTGCGGGCAGCATGACCGCTCTTTCCGTGAGCAATCACATCCAGCACCATCAGTCCCTTTTCGGCAACAGCCGGGTTCATGCCGGTAGGTTCACCTACAATGGCAAGGTCGATATGCGGAAGTAAAGGCAGGGCACGGGTGATGCCATCCTTTCCCGACACCTCTTCTTCGGCGGATGCCAGATAGATAAGATTATACTGCTGAGGCTTTGCGGTCAGCATTCTGAATATCTGGAGGAGCGAACAGAGTCCGCCGCCGCAATCGTTGCTGCCCAAACCGTAAAGTACACCCTCTTCTACATCCGGTGAAAACGGGTTGCGTGTCCATGAAGCCACAGGCTTCACGGTATCGATGTGAGCGTTGAGCAGCAGGTTAGGTCGGCTCTCATCGTAATGAGGGTCGATAATCCAGATGTTGTTCGCCTCACGCTGAGGTTCGAAACCATATTTGCGGATGGTCTGCTCCATGATGTCGGCAGCCTCCTTCTCGTTTCTGCTTACAGATGGGGTGGCGATGAGCTTTTTCAGCAAATCCACGGCATCGCTTACATATTCTTCTTGTGTCATCATAATCTCCCTATTCTTTGTTTTTTTCTGCAAAGTTACGAAAAAAAGAGCAGATAAAGTGGAAAAAATATCTTTTTATTTTGTGTTCTTAACAAATTCTATTATCTTTGCATCAGAATATAAATATAAGCTTATGCAAATTAATAGTCATCTTTCGGTACTGATTCACGACCTAGCTAAGAAATGGGGAGATAAGCCAGCGCTTACCTTCAGAAAGTTTGGTAGTGACCAGTGGCAAACGGTTTCATTTAATCTCTTCTCGCTAAGAGTGAAACAAGTGAGCAATGCCCTCCTGAATCTTGGGGCTAAACCTCTTGACAAAATCGCTGTCTTCTCGCAGAACTGTGTGCATTATCTGTACACCGACTTCGGTGCGTACGGTATCAGAGTTACCTCTGTGCCTTTCTATGCCAACAGCAGCGAGCAGCAGATTCAATATATGATTAACGATGCGCAGATTCGCTTCCTCTTTGTTGGCGAACAGGAGCAGTATGACAAGGCTCATCGTATCTTTGCCCTCTGTCCATCTCTGGAACGTATCATCATCTTCGATTCAAGCGTGCGCATCAGTACCCACGATCCTGCTGCTCTCTATTTCAAGGACTTCCTGAAGCTGGGAGAGAATCTTCCTCGTCAGACGGAGGTAGAGGAACTCTACAAACAGGCAAGTATGGATGACTTGGCTAATATCCTCTATACCAGTGGAACAACTGGAGATAGCAAGGGCGTGATGCTGACCTATAGCCAGTATTATGCTGCTTTGAAGGCAAACGACGAGTGCATTCCTGTTACCGACAAGGACCGTGTCATCGACTTCCTTCCATTCACCCATATCTTTGAGCGTGGATGGGCATATCTCTGCTTGAGCGAAGGTGCCGAACTCATCATCAATACTTATCCTCATGAAATTCAGGAGAGTATGCGAGAGATGCATCCTACCTGTATGTGTAGTGTGCCACGTTTCTGGGAGAAGGTTTATATCGCTGTAAAGGCTAAGATGGATGATGCCGGTCCTATCCAGAAGAAGCTCTTCTACCATGCCTTGGCGGTAGGTAAGAAACGTAACATCGAGTATATTGCCAACTGCAAGCGTCCTCCTTTGGCTCTGGAGTTGGAATATAGAATTATCAACAAGACTGTCCTGAGCATGGTTCGCAAGCAGTTGGGCTTGGAAAAACCGAATATCTTCCCTACAGCGGGTGCTTACGTGAGTCCGGAAGTAGAGGAGTTTGTACATGCCATCGGTATCAATATGGTGGTGGGTTATGGTCTGACCGAGAGTCTTGCCACCGTATCTTGTGATCATCTCGACAAGAAACGCAGTCTGGGTTCGGTGGGTCGTCCGATCTCCTGCATTCAGGTAAAGATAGGTGAGGATAATGAGGTGCTTCTCAAAGGTCCTACCATCACTCCGGGATATTATCATCGTGATACCACCAATGCGAAGGCATTCGACAAGGATGGATTCTTCCATACCGGTGATGCCGGCTATATGAAGGATGGCGAGCTTTATCTCACCGAGCGAATCAAGGACCTGTTCAAGACATCGAATGGTAAATATATCGCTCCGCAGCAGGTAGAGTCGTTGCTCCTGGTAGATAAGTTTATCGATCAGGTGGCTGTTATTGCCGACCAGCGCAAGTTCGTATCAGCCCTCGTCGTTCCAGAGTTCCGTCTCGTGGAGGATTGGGCACGTGAGCATCATATCGCCTTCACCTGCCGTGAGGACCTGTGTGCCAACGAAAAGGTGCAGAAGATGCTGATGGACCGTATCCAGATTCTCCAGCAGCATCTGGCTTATTATGAGCAGATCAAACGCATCACTCTCCTGGCTCACCACTTCTCAATGGAGTCGGGCGAGTTGACCAATACCTTGAAGATTCGCCGCCCTATCATCAACAAGAACTATAAGGCGGAGATTGACAAGATGTATGAGGAGTAATGGTTTTACTTTGAACTTTGAATTTTGAACTTTATGATAACTCTTTATGAAGATGACTGTTATCATATAGCTGGAGGGGATAAAGATGAAGTTCAAAGTAATCATAAAGTTCAAAGTTCAAAATTCAAAGTTCAAAGTTAAGAGTTCAAAGTTCAAAATTCAAAGTTCAAAGTTAATGATTACAGCTGACCAGTTGAAAGATGTGATGGACAGAGCTGACGCTCTGCATCACTATCTCAATATAGACCAGAAGAAAGTAGAATTTGAAGAGGAGCAGCTCCGTACCCAGGCTCCTGACTTTTGGGAAGACCCGAAGTATGCTCAGGAGCAGATGAAGAAGGTAAAAGGTATCCAGAAGTGGCTCGACGGTTATAAGACTGTACGTCTTTATGCCGATGAGTTGAAGCTGGCGTTCGACTTCTATAAAGATGAAATGGTAACCGAGGAAGAGGTGGATGCCGATTATGCCAAGGCGATCAAAGCCATCGAAGACCTGGAGTTGAAGAACATGCTTCGCCAGAAGGAAGATCCGATGGACTGCGTACTCAAGATTAATTCCGGTGCCGGTGGTACAGAAAGCCAGGACTGGGCACAGATGCTGATGCGTATGTATATGCGCTGGGCTGAGGCTCATGGCTACAAGGTAACCATCACCGATATGCAGGAAGGCGATGAGGCTGGTATCAAGAGCGTTACCATGACCATCGAGGGAGGCGAGTACGCTTATGGCTATCTGAAGAGCGAGAACGGTGTGCACCGACTGGTGCGTGTTTCTCCTTTCAATGCCCAGGGCAAACGAATGACCAGTTTCGCCAGTGTCTTCGTAACTCCGTTGGTAGATGATACCATCGAGGTATATGTCGACCCAGCCAAACTCTCCTGGGATACCTTCCGTTCGAGTGGTGCCGGTGGTCAGAATGTGAATAAGGTTGAATCCGGTGTCCGTCTTCGTTATTGGTATACAGATCCAGATACAGGCGAGGAAGAGGAAATCCTCATCGAGAACACCGAGACCCGTGACCAGCCAAAGAACCGTGCCAAAGCCCTGTTGCTCTTGAAGAGTCAACTCTACGACCGCGCCATGAAGAAGCGTCTGGAAGCTAAGGCTAAGATTGAGGCCGGCAAGAAGAAGATAGAGTGGGGAAGCCAGATTAGAAGTTATGTCTTCGACGACCGTCGTGTGAAAGATCATCGTACCAACTATCAGACATCGGATGTTGATGGCGTGATGGATGGTAAGATAGATGATTTCATCAAGGCATATCTGATGGAGTTCCCTACGAATGATGAAGAACAATAATAACCTAAAAAATATATAACTATGGGTGGAAATAAAGATTTAAGAAGAGCTAAGCATGAAGCTTACCAGAAGAAACAGGCTGCAAAAGCAGACAAAGTAGTGAAATGGATTTTTGGAGGATTGATCATCTTGGGTATCCTCTGCATGATTTATACAGTGTGGTTTTTAGCTTAAAGTTAAAGGTATAAGAAAATGAGTGGATTGGAAATAGAAAGAAAATTCCTCGTTAAGAAGGGCGACGCTTATAAAAGCGCCGCCTTTTCTTCTAGTCATATTCAGCAGGGGTATATTCCGGCTGAAGGGGCTACGGTGCGAGTTCGCACGAGAGACGAGAAGGCTTATCTCACGATTAAAGGTAAGTCGGTAAACGGTGGTATGACCCGTTATGAATTTGAAAAGGAAATAACCATGGACGAGGCGCAGCATCTTCTGCAACTCTGTCAGGGGGGAGTCATCGATAAGCGCCGCTATCTTGTCAGGAGTGGAGACCATACCTTCGAAGTAGATGAATTCTACGGTGATAATGAAGGTTTGGTGATGGCAGAAGTGGAACTGGGAAGTGAGACGGAAGAATATGAGAAGCCTGCCTTCATCGGTATGGAGGTAACAGGCGATAAACGCTTCTACAATTCTCATCTTCTTGGAAATCCTTTCTCGAAATGGCGTGATACTTTGCCGGAAGAATATCGTTAGAAGAGCATTTTAAAGCCTTTTTCTCTTGAAAATGTACGAAAAGTTGCATAAATATTACTAATTTTATATTTTTGCTTTCAAATGTTGCATATATCTCGGAATTATTTTATAATTTTGCAGTCAATAATATGAAACGTTAAGAAATTAGTAAGAGAAAGACAAGAAAATGGCAGAATCAAATAGAGGAAGTTTTGGTAGCAAGATAGGAATGATACTTGCTACAGCTGGTGGCGCCGTAGGTTTAGGTAACGTATGGCGCTTCCCTTATATGGCTGGTCAGGAAGGTGGCGCAGCCTTTATTCTGGTTTACATAGGAAGTGTTCTTCTGTTGGGCATCCCATGTATGATTTCAGAGTTTATTATCGGTCGTCATGGTGCCTCCAATACGGCACGTGCCTATACCAAGCTTGCCAATGGTACGGCTTGGAAGTGGGTGGGCTATCTGGAAGTGCTCACGGGTTTCCTGATTACCGGTTACTATGCGGTGGTTTCGGGATGGTGCTTGCAGTATGTTTATGCCAGCATCATGGGCGAACTGCATGGCGACCCTACTTTTGTGGCAAATTACTTCAAGGAGTTTTCTGCCGATCCAATCCGTCCGGTGATGTGGACGGTGGCAATCTTCCTGATTTGTCACTTTGTGATTATCCATGGTGTCCGTGGAGGTATCGAGAAGGCATCCAAGGTAATGATGCCGCTTCTGTTTATCCTGCTTCTTATTATCGTGGTGGCTTCCTGTCTGTTGCCGGATGCCGGAAAAGGAATAGAATTCCTGTTGAAGCCTGATTTCGGAAAAGTGGATAGGAATGTATTCCTCAATGCCTTGGGACAGTCGTTCTATTCCATGAGCATCGGTATGGGTTGCATCTGTACCTATGCATCTTATTTCAGTCGTCAGACCAATCTCCTGAAATCTGCAATTCAGATTTCTGCCATAGACTTGATGGTGGCTGTTCTTGCAGGATTGATGATTTTCCCTGCAGCATTCTCGGTAGGAATATCACCGGATAGTGGTCCTTCGCTTATCTTCATCACCCTGCCAAATGTCTTTAACGAGGCGTTTGCATCAATGCCGGTATTGGGATGGATTATCTCCTTGATGTTCTATGTACTTCTTTCTGTGGCAGCATTGACATCCCTGATGTCGCTTCACGAGGTGAATACTTCTTTCTTCTATGAGGAGTTGAAGATTGACAGAAAGAAGGGTGCCATGATTGTTACGGTATCTTGTGCCATCATTGGTGCATTCTGTTCGCTTTCTTTGGGGGCTACAGATAAGTTGTCGTTCTGTGGCAAGACCTTGTTCGACTGGTTCGACTTCGTAACGGGTCAGCTGTTCCTGCCTACAGCAGGTCTCCTTACCTGTCTGTTCTTGGGATGGTATGTACCAAAGAAGGTGGTGCAGGATGAATTCACCAACTGGGGAACCCTGAAGGGAAAGGTTTTCAATGTCTATCTTTTCCTGATCAAGTTTGTGTGTCCAATCCTTATCTTCCTGGTATTCCTGAATCAGTTCGGAGTATTGGGATAAGCTATATATATAATAAGGTGTAGTATGTCGTGTTTTATCAGTAAGCATTGAATACTCACCATTAAACATTAAAAACAATGGAGACTAGAGGAAATTTCGGAAGTAAATTAGGCGTCATTCTCGCCACAGCCGGCTCAGCTGTCGGTTTGGGTAATGTTTGGCGTTTTCCTTATATGGCAGGTCAGAATGGAGGTGCCGCCTTCATCCTTATCTATCTGGTTTGTATCATCCTGTTAGGTTTGCCTGGCATGATGAGCGAGTTTATTATTGGTCGTCATTCGGCTTCCAATGCAGCGCGGGCTTATAGTAATTTGGGTAAGAACAAGGCTTGGGGAACCGTAGGCTTGATGGGTGTCATCACCTCCATGATTATCCTTGGCTTCTATGCCGTGGTGGCAGGTTGGTGCCTGCAATATCTCTATGCCAGCATCATGGGTGGTGTGCATGGCGATCCGGAGTATGTGAAGACCTACTTCCAGACGTTTGCTTCCGATCCTATTCGTCCTACCTTATGGGCTGTAGGTTTCATCCTGCTTACTCATGCAGTAGTGGTAAGAGGTGTTCGCAATGGTATCGAGAAAGCTTCCAAGATATTGATGCCGCTGCTTTTCGTGCTGCTGGTTGTCATCGTAATAGCTTCCTGTTCTTTGCCGGGAGCAATGAAGGGCGTGCAGTTCCTGTTTCATCCTGATTTCTCAAAGGTTGATGAGAACGTATTGCTCGAAGCCTTGGGGCAGGCTTTCTTCTCTTTGAGTTTGGGTACGGCTTGTCTGTGTACATACGCATCTTACTTCAGCCGCCAGACCAATCTCTTAAAATCGGCAAGTCAGATAGTTGTTATCGACACGCTTATTGCAGTATTGGCAGGCTTGATGATATTCCCGGCAGCCTTCTCGGTAGGTGTGCAGCCTGATAGTGGTCCGTCACTCATCTTCATCACCTTGCCTAATGTGTTCCAGCAGGCATTTGGCGATATGCCGGTGGTGGGCTACATCATTTCAGTATTGTTCTATGCATTGTTGGTATTGGCAGCTTTGACCTCTACGATTTCCATGCACGAGATTGGTACGGCGATGATTTATGAGGAACGCAAGATTACCCGTGCCAAGGGTGCGTGGATAGAGACCATTACCTGCAGCATCATTGCCGTATTCTGTTCTCTTTCTCAGGGAGCAGTTCCGGGATTGGGATTCTTCGGTAAGGATTTCCTTACGAATTGTGACAATTTCACGGCGCAGCTGTTGATGCCGTTTGCGTCGATTGTCACCTGTCTGTTCCTGGGTTGGTATGTACCGAAGAAGATAGTGCGTGATGAGTTTACGAATTGGGGCACGGTGAGCGGTAAGTTGTTCCCCGTCTTCCTCTTCATGATTCGTTTCGTCAGTCCAATCTGCATTCTGCTCATCTTCTTGCATCAGTTGGGTGTTATCTGATACCTATTTATATATATAAAGCCAAATGCGCTATCAGACATAGTGCATTTGGCTTTTTCTTCTTTAGAAAGAGACATATAGTTTTAAGATGAGATGTTCCGTTAGAAAGAGATATAAGGCGTAAGTCTTTCTATTTCGGCTGGTGGAAAATCCTTTAATAGTTTCAGCTCTTCCAGACTTTTTATCGGACCTCTCTGTCGGCGGTAGTCACAGATTTCCTTGGCTTGATAGAAGTTGAGATATGGATGTTGGCGGAGCTGGTTGAGGTTGAGCTTGTTGATGTCAAGCTTATGGATATGGTTGGCATCTATGTGGATAAACGCCAAGGCAGATTCAGGAATGCCTTCTATTTCGTTCAACTGTTCGGCAGCAGCGAATCCACCTAGACGGTCTCTGTATCTTATAATCATTTTGGCATAATAACTGCCAATTCCCGGTATCTTCTGCAGTTCGGTAGTATCGGCTGTATTTATATTAATGTGTTGTCCTGGGTTCAGCTTGTGTGGATAACAGTATATTTTTTCGTTTTCCGGTGTTGTAGAACGGGTGGTTGCAGTTATATCAGGTCTGTTGTATCGTTTCTGCTGACGGTATGGCTCGTTTCTGTAAAAATCGGAAGCAGGCTTGTAGTCATCTGCTATTTTTATGAATGGTGCCAAAGCCTCGTATTGTCTTTTCGTCATACCATAGACACGTGCAAAATCGGAAGGTCTACTATATACACCTCCTTTGGCACGGTAATGAAGAATGCTTCTTATCTGCCAAGCTTGCAGACCAAGACGTTTGAATTGGACAGAATCTGCCGTGTTCGGATCGAATGGAAAAGCTTCTTTGATTTGATATCCTTCTTTATAATATACAGGATTCTGACTAGTGGCATGTTCTGTCCGGTAAGTTTGAATAGAGTCGTTTTCTTTCTGGGCTGTTTCTGATGGTTCCCTATTGAAAAGAAAAATGAGTCCCATTAAAACAGTCATTGCTATTATGATCGCCAGTAAGGCATCGCGATCATTCTTTTGCAGGTAAAAGATGTCTCTTAATATCATACGCCATTCTGTTGGTTTATATAGGTCGGGATTACTGGACTCGAACCAGCGACCTCATCGTCCCGAACGACGTGCGCTACCAACTGCGCTAAATCCCGATGCCGATTTACTGTTTTTTACAGAATGACGATGCAAAGGTACATGAAAATTGGGACAAAACAAAATAAAAATGCATTTTTTTTCACTTTTGGGAAAGATTTTCTTGAAAAAATTTGTTGGAACCAAAAAAAATGTGTACCTTTGCACCCGCAAATGAGAAATCGTTTGTTATTCATAGCTGGTGCCATAGCTCAGTTGGTAGAGCAAAGGACTGAAAATCCTTGTGTCCCCGGTTCGATTCCTGGTGGTACCACTTCTATTGAAGCTGAATCTTCGTAACAAGATTCAGCTTTTTTTTGTTAATTTCCTGATCTATGATAACGTTTTCGTATAAAAGTTGTTCGGGTTCAAATATTTTCATGGAGTCTAACTACTTCGAGGCAGTGAAGCGCCCAATCATGAGTTCTCTGCAGGGAACTGATCAGTTATATTACTTACGCTGACAATCCTGCAAGCTTCGATGCTTATGAGGTAGCCAAGCCTTATCCTGGATTCATACGAGTCGGGTGTTGTGACAGTAATGGGTGTGGAATGAATTATGGACTGATATATATTACAAAACGGACAAAACCAGACATATTCTGGTTTCTTGTCCGTTTTTTGTTTTCTTTTGGCAATTTTCAGTCTTGTACTTTTGATTGTATTTGATACTTTTGCAACCACAACAAAATGTTAGATCAAATAATAACCTGATTAAACAACTAGGCAAATGAATGCAATCTTTAGTAAAGTAAGAAAGAGAGGTATCCTTCTCGCAGCTTTGTTACTCATGGGATGTTTGCAGCTTTTTGCGCAGACTCGCACCGTCAAAGGTGAGGTGACAGATGCTCAAAATGGTGAGGCTCTTATCGGTGCCACTGTTACGGTGGAAGGCGAAAAGGGTGGTACGGTTACTGATTTCGACGGTAACTTCAGTCTTCAAGTATCTTCTTCTGCCAAGAAGATCAAGGTATCTTATATAGGTTATATAGATAAGATACTGACAATTTCTGATAACATGCAGGTGAAACTCGAATCGGATAGCAAGGCGCTTGCCGATGTCGTGGTCATCGGTTATGGTACAGCGCGCAAGAGCGACCTGACGGGTTCCGTGGCTACGGTGAAGGCAAAGGACTTCAACAAGGGTCTTGTTTCATCTCCAGAGCAGTTGATCAATGGTAAGGTTTCCGGAGTACAGATCATGTCCAACAGTGGTTCTGCCTCAGCAGGTAGTACCATCCGTGTACGTGGTGGTGCTTCTCTGAATGCCAGCAACGACCCGCTTATCGTGCTCGATGGTGTGCCATTGGAGCAGGGCGGTATCTCTGGTAACAGCAGCAACTTCCTCAGTATGATCAACCCTTCTGATATCGAGAGCATGACTGTATTGAAGGATGCTTCTTCTACCGCCATCTACGGTTCCCGTGCATCTAATGGTGTCATCATCATCACCACCAAGAAGGGACAGCAGGGCGGTTTGAAGGTGAACTTCAATACTACCAACAGTATGCAGACCCGTGCGCAGATGGTGGATATGCTGAGCCATGATGATTTCGTGAATGTAATCAATCAGTTTGGTACCGATAACCAGAAGTCTTTGCTAGGCAATGCCAATACCGATTGGAACGATGAGGTTTATCGCACCGCTTTCGGTACGGATAACAACCTCAGCTTGAGCGGAAGTATTGGTAAGTATTTGCCTTTCCGTGTTTCTGCCGGATATTACAACCAGAGTGGTCTGGTGCGCAAGGACAATGTGGAGCGCTGGACAGGTAACGTGGTGTTGACTCCTAGCTTCTTCCAGGATCACCTGAAGTTGACCATCAATGCCAAGGGTACACTCAATAACAACTCTTTCAACAATGGTGGTGCAGTATGGGCTGCCGCAACATTCAACCCAACCATTCCTGTATATTCAGGTAATAACAGCTATGGTGGTTTCAATGAGGCTCTCGATGCTGATGGCTATCCAGTAAATGCGGGTGTAAGAAACCCTCGCGGCTTGGTGGATCTTTATGATTCAAAGAGTAAGGTGAGCCGCTTCATCGGTTCGATGGATGTAGATTACAAGGTTCATTTCCTGCCAGACCTCAAGCTCCATGCTACCATTGGTGCAGATTATGCCAAGGGTGATGGTACCATTTATGTTCCTGGCTATGCTGCACAGTCATTCAACAAGGATGAGTCCTTGAGCGGTAGCGATTACAAGTATGGACCTCAGAAGAACGAGAACCGTCTGCTTACCCTCTATGCCAACTATGCGAAGTATTTCGAGAATATCAAGAGTAATGTGGATCTTACTGCCGGTTACGACTATCAGTTCTGGAAGAGTACTACACCTCTTTATTATACCAAGAGTGCAGCAGGTACAACCCTTTCTACCGTGAAGGCTTCTGATTATCGCCACGTGATGTTGTCATACTACGGTCGTGTCAATTATTCCTTCGATGGAAAATATCTCCTGACTGCTACAGTCCGTCGCGATGCATCTTCCCGCTTCTCTAAGGATACCCGCTGGGGTACCTTCCCATCTGTAGCTTTGGGATGGACCTTGACAGAGGAGCCTTGGTTGAAGGACAACAAGGTTGTCTCTAACCTGAAACTCCGTGCCAGCTATGGTGTAACCGGTCAGCAGGAAGGTATCGGCAACTACAACTATCTGCCGGTTTATACATCCAGTGTAACAGGTGCTGAGGCACTCATCAACGGACAGTATATTACAACTTATCGTCCTGAGGCATACGTATCAGACCTGAAGTGGGAGACAACTACCTCCTGGAACTTCGGTCTCGACTTTGGATTCCTGAATGGTCGTATCGGTGGTGCCATCGATTTCTATACCCGCAAGACCAAGGATTTGCTGGCTTCTGTTCCTACAGCAGCAGGTACCAACTTCTCAAAGACTATCCTTACCAATGTAGGTAATGTAGATAGCAAGGGTATCGAGGTTTCCCTGAATGCAACTCCTGTCCAGACCAAGGACTGGGAGTGGAACCTGAGCTACAACTTCACCTGGCAGAACATGAAGGTGAAGAACCTTTCTCTTACCCAGGGTGGAAGTCAGACCAATGTGAAGGTAGGTCCATCTATCGATGCTTACCAGTTCCAGGTACTCTCCGAGGGATATGAGCCATATATGTTCTATGTATATCATCAGCTCTACGATTCAGAGACGGGCAAGCCGATCGAGGGCGCTTACGCAGACTTGAATGGTGATGGCGAAATCAATGATGGCGATCTCTACCGCTATCATTCTCCAGCCCCTAAGTACATCATGGGCTTGAGCACATCCTTGAGATACAAGCAGCTGACTCTCGGTATGAGTTTCCGTGCCAACATCGACAACTACGTATATAATGGCATGGGTATGAGCACTGGTGCATGGGAGACCGTGAGCTACAACAACTCACAGCTCAACAACCTCAACGCCAGCTTCCTGAAGACCGGTTTCAAGACCCGTCAGTATCTTTCAGATTACTACGTAGAGAATGCTTCGTTCCTGAAGCTCGACAACCTGAGCTTGAGCTACAACGTAGGTAAGATCAACAAGTGGGCTTCACTCACCGTATCTGCGATGGTACAGAATGTATTCACCATTACCGGTTACTCAGGCACAGACCCTGAGGTACCAAACGGAATGGACAACTCATTCTATCCACGTCCTCGCACTTACTCAGTAAGCCTCGGACTTCAGTTCTAACAATCAAAATTGATAACAATGAAACTTAAGAATATATTATATAGTATGATGTTGGGAACAGCAGTGCTGACCAGCGCTACCAGCTGTGTATCCGACCTCGACCAATATCCTCAGACGGAGACTACCTCTAAGGATGTTTATACCTCGCTTGCCAATTATGAGGCTGTGCTGGGTAAGATTTATGCTGCCATGGTGACCAGTGGTCAGGGTAAGGGCGGCGATAATAAGGATATGGAATCCGTATTGAACGGCGGCAGTGGTTTCGACTACATGCGTATGTTCTTCAACCTCCAGGAGTGCGGTACTGATGAGCTTGCCTCTACCTGGTTGACAGGTGAGCAGACCACAGGTTTGACCTATCTTTCTTGGGATGCCAACGATGCGTGGGTATCAGATATGTATTATCGCATCTATTACAACATCGCCCTCTGCAACGAGTTCCTCCGCAATGCCAATGGTGCTAGCTTCTCGGGCGAGGACGAGGTGAAGATGAAGGAGTATAAGGCAGAAGTCCGCTTCATGCGCGCCTTGTTCTACTTCCATGCCCTCGATCTCTATCGCAACATTCCGATGGTGACAGAGAACGACCCTGTGGGCAGCTACATTCCTCCTCGTTATACTCCACAGCAGACTTTCGATTACATCGAGAGTGAGTTGAAGGATTGCGTAGGCGATATGCTTCCTGCTTCTACCTGTCCTTACGGTCAGGCTTCTCAGGGCGCAGCCTACACCCTGCTTGCCAAGCTTTATCTGAACAGCGAGGTTTATACCGGCGTTGCCAAGTATGCCGAGTGCAAGGAGGCTTGCGAGAAGGTGATGAACATGGGTTACTCTCTCGAGTCTGATTACAGCAAGCTCTTCAATGCCGATAACGACAAGCGTACCAACGAAATTATCTTCGCCTTGCCGGTAAGCGCAGAGCATACCGTAAGTTGGGGTTCTTCTACCTATCTGGTCTGCGGACAGTTGAGCATGTCGAATGCCAACCAGAATGTTGCCGACTTCGGTGTCACCAATGGCTGGAGCGAGTTCCGTCTCCGTCCGGAGTTCGTGGATAAGTTTACCCAGACCGATATCGATGGAGGTGGCGACAAGCGCTGCAAATTCTTCACCAATGGTCAAAGCAAGGATGTAACCAGCATGACCGATGAAACCACCGGTTATCTCTCTGAGAAATGGAGTAACCTGAAGGACGATGGAACAGCTGCATCCAATACTGCTAATGATGGTGTAGAAACAGACTATCCTCTCTTCCGCTTGGCTGATGTCTATCTGATGTATGCCGAGTGTGTGGCTCGTACTCAGGGAGCTAGTTGGGACCCATGGCCAGAAGGAAAAACAGATGCTGCCGATCCTGAGGTCATCGCTTCCCGCAAGCAGGGAGCCATCTATTGGATCAATCTCCTCCGCGAGCGTGCAGGTAATACCGATGTATGGGCTAACAACTTTGCCAACGATGATGAGTTCCTGCAGTTCATTCTCGATGAGCGTGCCCGTGAACTTTATCATGAGGGCTATCGCCGCACCGACCTGATTCGTTTCGGCGAGTTCACTACCAGCAAGTATATCTGGCAGTGGAAGGGTGGCACCCACGATGGACAGGCTGTTGACAGCAAGTACAACATCTATCCAATCCCTAACACCGAGCTTACCGCCAATCCAAATCTTCATAACGACAACTATTAATAGGATAAAAGAATGAAAAAGATATTTAGAAACCTGATGATGCTTCTCTGCGCACTCACCGCCCTGGTGAGTTGCGACGAGAGTAGCGACAAGATATATCTGGATGGCTTCAAGGCATCCGATCTGATGGCATCGGCCAGCGATGTGGTCCTGTCTGTTGACAATACGAAGGACATCGTGCTCTCGATGGCTTGGAAGAATCCTAGCTTGCTTTCGAGCGACGAGACCAAGCCTGCGGGCAACGGTGTGTTGAAAACCTATCTGCAGGCATCTCCTTCAGAGAGCTTTGCTACGGTAAAGGAGTATTCCGTAACTGATCTCTCCAAGGCTTTCACCGGTGCTGATCTCAACACCCTTGCCAAGGATCTGGGAACGACTCCGGGTCAGAATGCGCCTCTCTATTTCCGCATCAAGAGTCAGATGGGTAATAATCTCGAAGCTGCTTACAGCAATGTGTGCCAGGTGAACGTTACACCTTATATTATACACATGGACAAAATGACCATCTGGAATGCGAATAAGGACAAGGTGCTGACCTATCTCTATTCTCCAGACGAGGATGGTATCTACGCAGGATATATGAATGCTTCTTCCTGGCTCAACTTCTGGGGTAAGGAGAATGATGGAACCATTTGGGGTAACGTAGGACAGGATGGACATGTATATGAAATGGATAATACAGAGTCGGCATGGAACTTCTGGTTCCCTGGTCAGACTGGTATTTATTATACTGTGGTAGATACAAAGGCTAAGGAGTTCAAGCCAACCTACATCAAGGCGATGCAACTGAATGGTGAGGACATGACCTATGATGCTCCTAACTATGCCTGGACCAAGGTGATTACAACCTCTGCTGATAATACACCTATCAGTATTGTTGCTACTGGTGCAGAGTACAGCAAGGCAACCGCAACTGATGATGCTGCAGCCGTAGTCAAGACAATGAACTACACTCTTGCCGATGGCAAGATGACAGCTGCCGCAACTGCTGGCAGCGTGAACATTGCCAAGGCGGGTACTTATACTGTTACCGTGAAGGTAGGTGAGAACAGCGATCTGACTTACTCTATCGAGTCTGGCAACCAGACAGCTCCAGAGCCAGAGGCTAGCAATACTCTCTGCATGTTCAGCAAGGATGGCAACACCCTTCTTGCTGTGATGGACAAGGTGAGCGATGGTGTTTATACCTGCAAGTACAAGCCAACTTCCTGGGAGAACTTCCGCTTCATCTTCGTGGGAGAGAATAAGGACGACAAGCAGACCTGGTATGGTGCCGATGGTGAGCAGTTCAAGTTAACTTCAGGCGATGGTGCCTGGGATATCTGGTTTGGTGATGAAAATGGTGAAACTGAGTTTACGGTTACAGCCGATCTCAACACCATGACATGGAAGTATGAATAGCTTAATGAATATTCTGCGCAATCGGTTGCGCAGAATATTCATCATGGGTAAGTTTCCTTATTGTAAACGAATCATTTATTTGATTATCTTTGCATTATAATAATAACTTAAAGACAGAATAACAATGAAGAATATTTTAGGAAAAGCCATATTGCTGGCTACAGCGCTCTTGTTTTCTATTACGGGCACGAGTTGCAGCAATGATGATAATACCACTCCCGAAAAGGAGAAGACATACGATATGAGTGGCTTCGCCAAGGGAGCCGATGTAAGTTGGATTACAGAGATGGAGCAGAACGGAAAGAAGTTCTATAATGCTAATGGCAAGGCAACTGAGTGCATGGCGCTTCTCCGCGACCTCGGCATGAACTCCATCCGTCTTCGTGTATGGGTAAATCCTGAGGATGGATGGAACGGAAAAAATGATGTGGTGGCAAAGGCATGGAGAGCTCAGCAGCTCGGTATGCGACTGATGATTGACTTCCATTATTCTGATACCTGGGCAGACCCAGCAAAGCAGGGTGTTCCTGCTGCCTGGAAGAACTATGACTTCAATCAGATGAAGCAGGCGGTTGCCGATCATACCAAGGATGTATTGAATGCCTTGAAGGCAAGAGGCGTCAACGTAGAGTGGGTACAGGTAGGTAACGAGACCACCGACGGAATGCTCTGGAATGATGAGGATGGCGATGCTGCCCTGAAGGTGACAGGCCGTGCCTCTAAGAACATGGCAAACTTTGCCGCTTATATCAATGCCGGTTATGATGCCGTCAAGGCGGTTTATCCGGAGGCTAAGGTGATTGTGCATCTCGATAAGGGAAACAACCTCGGTCAATATACCTGGATGTTTGATGGCTTGAAGCAGAATGGAGCCAAGTGGGATGTCATCGGTATGTCGCTCTATCCTGATTGGATTACCGACCAGACCTGGGAGCAGGTTTCTGACAACTGCCTCAGCAACATCAAGACCCTTTCCAGCAAATACAACTGCGATGTCATCATCTCAGAGATTGGTATGGTGTGGAATTCAGAGAATGCCGCTCCATTCCTCAAGAAGATGGTGGATGGCTGCAAGGCAATCTCTACCTGCGAGGGCGTGTTCTACTGGGAGCCTGAGTGCAACAGTGGCTGGAACGGCTACGACAAGGGAGCCTTCGACAACAGCGGCAAGCCAACCGCAGCACTCGATGCCTTCAAGTAATCAGGTAAGTTAGCTTTCTTCGCTTCCTTTGGGAGCGATAGAAGCGAATCTGAAGATAGAATATAGAACAAACTATAGAAAATAATATATATGATTAAGAGAAGCATAGCTTTCATGTCTCTCGCCCTGGCACTCTCCACCATGTGCCAGGCGCAGAGCCGAAAAATAATAAATTTGCCATCGTGGGATTTCTCCCGCGATGGCAAATCGTGGTCTCAGGTAGCCGTGCCTCACGACTGGGCTATCTCGGGTCCTTTCGATAAGAAATGGGATCTGCAGATGGTGGCTATCGAGCAGAATGGCGAAAAGGAGAAGACCGAGAAGTCGGGACGCTCTGGAGCTCTCCCTTGGATTGGAGAGGGTATGTATAAGATGAATCTTCAGTTGCCGAAGGGCTACAAGCGTGCCGTCCTCGTTTTTGATGGTGCGATGAGTCAGCCTGTCGTTAAGGTGAATGGCAAGGAGGCTGGTAGATGGGCTTACGGCTACAATGCCTTCCGCATCGACATCACTCCTTATGTGCAGTTTGGCGGAAAGAAGAATCTCGTAGAGGTTCATCTCAACAATGTAGAGGAAAGCAGCCGATGGTATCCAGGCGGCGGTCTTTACCGTCCGGTTTCCGTGGAACTTTACGGCAACGAGAACTTCTCTACCTGGGATACCTTCGTCTGTACCCTGAAGGCTGATAAGCAGGAAGCCGAAGTAGAGGTGAACGCCTTGCTGGAAGGAAAGATTGGTAAGTCGGGCAAGACGGTCATCGCCTTGCTCGATGAGGCTGGTACAAAGGTTGCCGAGCAGACGATCTCTGGTGCCACCCCAGCCATCAATACAACCCTGAAGGTAGCAAACCCTCAGCTCTGGTCTCCGGAATCTCCTTATCTCTATCAGGTGAAGTTAACCCGATATGAAGGAAAGAAGGTTGCTGATGTACAGACGCTGAAGACCGGTATCCGTACCATCTCGGTATCCAAGAATAATGGTTTCCAGCTCAATGGCATTACCCGCAAGATCAAGGGTGTCTGCCTGCACCACGACCTCGGTCCGTTGGGAGCTGCAGAGAACAAGGCGGCACTCATCCGCCAGATCAAGACGATGAAGGAGATGGGGTGCGACGCCATCCGTACAGCCCATAACATGCCTTCTACCATGCAGATGGAAATCTGCGACTCACTCGGTATGATGGTAATGGCTGAGAGCTTCGATATGTGGATTTATCCTAAGTGCAAGAATGGCTACGCCAAGTTCTTCAAGGAGTGGAGCGACAAGGATATCACCAATCTGGTGAAGCACCATCGCAACCATCCTAGCATCATTATGTGGAGTATCGGTAACGAGATTCCTGAGCAATGGAGCAAGGAGGGTAAGGAGATAGCCAAGCATCTGCAGGATATCTGTCATCAGTATGATCCTTCCCGCCCTGTTACCCAGGGTATGGACAAGGCTGAGGCTGCCCTGAAGAGTGGATTTGCCCAGGTGATGGACGTTCCGGGCTTCAACTATCGCGTACATAAATATTATAAGAATATCGAGCAGTTGCCTCAGGGATTCCTCCTGGGTTCAGAGACAGCATCTACCGTCAGCTCCCGTGGCGTGTATAAGTTCCCGGTTCAGGTGCGTGCCAGCAACAACAATCCATACGCCGATGGTCAGTGCTCCAGCTATGACACGGAGTATTGCTCCTGGAGTAATCTTCCGGATGATGACTGGAAGATGCAGGATGACTATAGTTGGGTAATCGGAGAGTTCGTGTGGACGGGCTATGACTATCTGGGCGAGCCGACTCCATACGATACCTACTGGCCAAGCCGCAGCAGCTACTTCGGCATCTGCGACCTTGCCGGACTTCCAAAGGATCGGTATTATATGTATCGTGCCCGCTGGAACGAGCATCAGCACACCACCCATCTTCTTCCTCACTGGAACTGGAAGGGCAGGGAAGGACAGGTTACCCCTGTATATTGCTACACTGATGGTGTGGAAGGCGAGCTTTTTGTAAACGGCAAGAGCCAGGGCAGAGTTCGCAAGGACAAGTCAAGCCGCCTCGACCGCTATCGCCTCCGCTGGAACAATGTTAAGTATGAACCAGGCGAGATTCGCGTGGTTACCTACAACCAGTATGGCGACAAGGTTGGCGAGGACGTGAAGCGTACAGCCGGTGAACCTGCGCAGATGAAGTTCAGTGTGGAGACTCCAGACCATGAGCCTATCGCCTGCATGGTAGAAGGCTGCACCGATGAGCACAATGTGCTGCTGAATGCTGATGGCAAGGACCTTGCTTTCGTTACCGTTAGTCTCCTGGATAAGGATGGCAATGAGTGTCCGCTCGCAGATGATGAGCTGACCTTCGAAGTAACGGGTGCCGGAACCTTCAAGGCAGCCTGCAATGGCGATGCCACATCGCTCGAACCTTTCACCCATCCACATATGAAACTCTTCTCAGGCAAACTCGTTGTCATCGTGCAGAGTAGTACGCAGAAGGGCAATATCACCCTGAAGGTGAAGGATGGCAAGAGAAATATCGAAAAGACCATTCAGTTAGAGGCAATCTAGAAAATATATGTCCTTCGTTTTTATCGTAGGATTCCTTTTCTTTTCACAAATCCCAAGGAATAGAGACTGTTCTTTATTCCTTGGGATTTTTTTTCCTTTTTATTTGGTAATATGCCAATAATTGATTAATTTTGCAGCCAACAATAACTAATTTAAGCAAATAAATTCAAGATGAAGCAATTTTGTCATAGAATATATGTGGTATGCCTGTTGGCGATGCTGTTCATTCAGGTTGCAGCGCAGCGATTCGTTAACGTGTCGTTCGAGGGTGCGCAGACCGTGTGTGCCATTACCCAGGATGCACAGGGGATGATGTGGGTTGGTACTGATAACGGACTTTATAGTTATGATGGTTATCATGGCTATCTCCACTATCAGGATCATGCCTATAGCAATACGCGCGTCAATGCTCTCGCTTTCGATAATAACCTGTTGTATTTGGCTACTGGCAATGGCGTCTTGAAATTCGACACCCATGCCAATGCTTATGTGCAGACTCCAGCTGTTGCAGACTTTCAGGATGAAGCGAAGCGAAAAGCTGTCAGGGAGCTGCGTGTGCTGGACCTGAAAGACAAGAATGCCAACTATGGAGGGGATGTCTATGCCTTGCTGCATACCTCAAAAGGTCTGTTGCAGGGTAAGATAAATGGTCTGTATTTGAATAACCGCCTGTTGCCTCTTACGGCAGGTGCCCAGCCATTGGTAAATGCCCTGGCATACGATGCCAAGCGCCATTGCTACTGGATTGGTACAGAAGGTGCGCTCTATTGTGCTGATCTCAATCTTCAGACATTCTCCCGGATTGCAGCTTTGGATGGCAACTCGGTGAAATGTCTGGCAGAAGAAGCAAATGGCAATCTTTACATCGGAACCGATAACGGACTCTATGTGATGGCGATGAACAATGCCATCTCCCATTATTCGCACGACTCTCGCAATGAAGCAACCATTCCGAACAACATCGTATGGGCCTGCTTCGTGGATAAATGGCAGAATGTCTGGATTGGAACCGATAACGGACTTTCTCGTCTCACCACCCATACCTATTATAATTATGTGTCGCTCGACAAGATAACCTTTTCGGGCGAAGGTAACTGTCTTCATGCCATGCTCCAGACCCGTAATGGTGAATGGTGGATGGGTGGAACCAATGGCTTGATTCATTATTCTCAGGCGAAATCTTCTACAGGCGATGCTGCTTATCAGGATGTGGCTTGGTATAAGCAGAACAATCAGGCTTATCCGCTTAGCCACAACCGTGTGCGTAAGATTTATGAAGACAATGATGGGGATGTCTGGATTTGTACCGACCATGGTATCAACCTTTATGATCGCAGCTCCAGACAGATGCGTAATTTCATCGTCTATGACAGAACGGGCAAGTATTCTACTGCCTGGGCTTATGATATTCTTCAGGATAGAAAGGGCAGATTGTGGATGGCATCCTATCAGGGTGGTGTCTTTGTGATGGATAAGGCTTCCTTGCTTGCAGGTAAGACCGTAGCCGACTATCATTTCTCTGACCAGGGCAAGAATGCTCTTTCCGGATTGCATGTCGGTCAGATGGTCATGGACGGAAAGGGAAGAATATGGGTTTCCACTTTCAATCGCCTCGATTGTATCAATCCGTATAATATGAAGGTGGCTCATGTGGCTAATTCTGATGTGGTTAACTATATGATGACCGACAGCCAGGGCAATATATGGGTTGGTGATAATAGCTCGGTGAAGTGTTACTATGCTGCAGGCGAGATTCTGGGTTCCAATTTCGGCTCAAAGGAGTGGAAGATAGGGGGCAAGGTAAGTACCATGTGTGATGTGGATGGCAAGATATGGGCTGTAACCGGTAATGAGTGTTGCGTCATCAGCCGTGAAGGAGAGAGCATGCGCTTTGTCATCCCTTCCATTACTCCATTTACCATTTGCTACAGCAAGTCTACCCATGAAGTGGTGATGGGTGGTAATGATGGCTTTGTTGAGATTCGTTCTGATGCAGTTCTTTCTCCGAAGAAACTCAACCGGTTGATTTTGGCGGGCATTGTCGTGAATGGCAAACCATGGGATGAGCGTAGTGAGAAACTGGTGCTCAAGAGCGATGAGAACAGTTTTAGCCTGCAGCTTACAGACCTTCCGTTTGCTGATCATCCTTCTGCTGTCTATGCATACAAGCTGGAGGGCAGTGATCATGACTGGAATTATCTGAAGTCGGGAAATATTGATATTGTCTACAATGGTTTGTCGTATGGCAACTATCATCTCACGGTTTGTGTCGTAAATGGTGAAGGAAAGATAGGTGCTGAAGTCTATTCACAGGACATCTCGGTGTTGCCACCTTGGTATCTTACCATCTGGGCAAAACTGTTCTACATCACGGCTTTGATAGTTCTTATCTCCTGGGTGGTAAGCTACTATTTCCTTCATAAGAAATTGGCAGAGGAACAGAAGCAGAAAGCAGAAATCCTTGATCAGGTGCAGATGCGTATGACCTTCTTTGCCCGTTTGACCGAAGGATTGAAGATGGCTGTGGCTCATCAGTCGTTTGATGAAGTGAACGAATTAATGTATCGCTTCCTGGATGTCAAACTGCCTCAGAATCATGCTTCTTCAACGGCAGAAGTTCAAATGGAGAAAACTTCTTCATCGACAGCAGATGAAGATGCTGATGAGAAAGAGGTAGCAGCTGCAGAACCAGAATTGAGTGAGGCTGACCAGCATTTGCTGGATGAAATCAACCATGCCATCGAGGAGCACATGATAGATTCCGATTTCAATGTCACGATGCTCCAGGAAGTAATGGGCATTGGCAATAAGCAGCTTTATCGTAAGGTGAAGGCCTTGACAGGCATGACTCCGGTAGAATATATTCGAGACTTGAGAATGCAAAAGGCTGCCAAACTCCTGAGCGCCGGAAAGTTTAGTGTTTCTGAGGTGATGTATACTGTTGGCTTCTCCAATAGCAGTTATTTCTCGAAATGCTTCTCTAAGGTCTTCGGAATGACACCTACGGAATATATGAAACAGAAGTAAAGTCTATCGGAAACAGCATTGGCTTCCAAGTTCAAAGCTTAAAGTTCAATGTTCAATGTTCAAAGTATATGATATTAACGATTACAGGTTCCGACAGCACCGGTGGCTCTGGTGTGCAGGCGGATATCAAGACGATATTCGAATTGGGAGGTTATGCTGTTTCGGCGATAACCAGCATCACCGTGCAGAATACGCTCGGCATCCAGGAGTTCTTCGATATTCCTGCCGAGATTGTTTCCGGACAGATAGAGGCTATCATGAACGATATGCAGCCCAACATCGTGAAGGTGGGAATGATACGCAAGGTTGAGACGCTGAATGTGCTCATCGATGCCTTGACTAAGTATCGTCCCGACCATATCATCTATGCTCCAGCTATCTGGTCTAGTCAGGGCGATGCGCTGATGACGGAGGATGTGGTGAGCCAGATCAAATACCGTCTGCTGCCCCTCTGCTCGGTTGTCGTGGCGAGAAAGAAGGAGAGTGACATCATTCTTCAGAACTCCCGACTCCTGGAACTTGCCGAGAAGCAGGGACTCCGGATTTATCGCCTCGACAATGCCAATTCGCATGGTCTCATCAACCGTTTCTCTTCAGCCCTTGCCGTCTATCTGAATCAGGGCAAGAAGATGGAGGAGGCGTTGGCGATGGCGCAGGATTTCATCAATATAGAACTGGCACGGGAGAGCAATCTGCAGGGCAGGAGTTCCGAGCTTTACAACCAGTTTATCTCGCAGGTGAATAACTTCTGCCGCACCTATAGCGATGTGCATTTCTATGCCGACCAGCTGAATGTGAGCAGCCGCTATCTTGCGCAGGTTACCCGCCGCATCTCCGGCAAGACGCCGAAGGCAATCATCGATGAATACATCGTGAAGGAGATAGAACGCGAGCTTTCTACCACCACGCATACGGTGCAGGAGATAGCCAACACTTTCGGCTTTTCATCTCAGGCACATCTCACCAAGTTCTTCAAGAAGATGAGAGGGGTAACGCCTTCTGCTTTCAGGCAGAAAGGCTGAAAATAGGTAGTTTTTGACTAAAAAGTTAAAATAGAAATACGGACAAATTCAATTTGTCCGGCTCTTTTGTTCGGGTGCTTGTAAATAGCTAAATATTAATAACTTATAAGCTGTCGGACAATTTGTCCGTGTTTTTTTTGCTTCGTTTTCGTCGCTCGAAGGTCTTCTTGATGCAACCCTTTTGCTTCACTTGCTTCAACCTTATTTTCTTCCAGTTTCACCCCTTTGATTTTTCTCTCCCGATGCCCTTGAAATTATATGGCGACGTAGGAATCTCTGCGTCGGGACGTAGGAAAAATTACGTCGCCATGTAGTAAAGTCTACGTCGGGACGTAATTTCAGGGTTATCTATAGGGTTATTTGTAAGGTATCGGCTCCCCCTTCGGCATCCTTTGTTTCTCTATCCGAAAATCATTGAGTTTGGAGTGTTTAAACTATGAGTTAGTTTTGTTAACATAAAGTTCTAAAGCAGCCATAGGAGAATAAGAGAGGTTGGAACGTAAACAGTTGGGAATGAGTAGATTTGCACAAAGTTGCCAAATCGGCATAAAGCAAGCGAGTGAGGAATATTGAAGTAGTTCAGTTACTAAATCGTGAGCCACAGTTACCTATGCAAAACAGGTAACAATGCGGAAAGGCAACTTTGTGCATCAAGGGGTTCAACTCTGGCTCAATGTCACCCATAGGACAAGATTGAGTGTAACGCTTGCCATCAACCATGTGAATAACACAGTTGTCCTTCATTGCCTCAATATAAGCAATGTCACTGACAGTGATTCGCTTGCATCCCATACCACAACTAATCAAGAATACATCGGTAGGGTACAAACACTCGTTTGATGCTTTCATTTCTGTTCTCATAATATAATTTTGTTTGAGCACCTCACGATTAACGCAAAGGTACTTCAAACCATGAAAACAGGTAGCACGAAACCACCATACAGCCATATTATCCACCAAACAGACATCAGGGTACGATGAAGGGTCTATACGCCACTTGTCATCGTGGCATATAGACCCTTGTCGTTTCCCGTGAGGTGCGGGTAAATATAATTGCTGAGCACCTAATACTCCTGCCCAGCTTAGGAGTTTATCTAATGTTATTAATTTCTAAATATTTGTTGATTTATATATTCTACTTCCACATTTTATGGATTGGAAACGTTTTCCAAGAAATTGTACACGTTTATGATCCTCAGAATTTGCATACTTCTCAGATTCATCAGATTGCCACGCTTCAATATCTTTTTTTGTCATAACCTTTTGATCTTTTGACAAAATTAAATCTACAACTTCAGTATATACATTATCAAAGATACGGATACCTGCAGCGGAAATATTACCTAATGTCACCGATTTTAGTTGTGGACAATCGGCAAAGGCAAAGTCACTTATAGATGAAACTCTCGGAGCATAGATTGTTTTAAGACCAATACAATCCTGAAAAGCCACCGGCTCTATACTCTTTACATCTGGCAAGCTAATAACTTTCAGCGGTTTACAATTCAAAAATGCACTAGACGGCAAAGCCTCAACTCCGTAAACAGTTAAATCTATACTGCCATTACTTGCACTGCTTAGAGCTTCTCTTATAGCATTAAACACACTAATATCTGCATTTGCAGCCAAATTATTGATTACAATGTTCGTATTGCCCACAGCCAAAGCATTTTTTATAATTAGTACGGCATTTTCTGTAGTTGTTACAGCATCGCCACCGGTAATTGCATCTCCTTTACCCCAATCCGCAACACTTACACTTCCGATTGTAGCTTTGTCCTTACCTATTTTTACATCATAGGTATAGCTCATAGCTTTGTCAAGAGCAGGAATTCCAGTTACATCCAGAACTTTAGTCTGAGTAGGTTTGCCATCACCATCATTGTATGTCACAGTGAGTTTGAGGAATTTCTCTGCATCATTGCCTGTTCCTGGAGATACCAAAGCATAGAATACATTGCTGCCATTTTCTTCTTTTTTATAAGTTTGGATGGGTGCGTAGCTGTCACCATCTTCTGCAGGAACTTTCAGCTTAGAATAAACTTCTACGGCAGAAAGTGTAGGGTTAAGATCTTTGAACTCATCTCCAAACCTGCTTGCTTTGACAATGACGCGAGCCGTCTGACGTTCAAAGTTCAATGTCAACTGTCTGTCGGAAGGTATATATGCCTTTTCTATAGCTTCTCTGCTTATCATATAATCTGACTTCTCTATTTTGTCAACTGTAGATTGGTCTGCTGAGACATAACCTACAGAGAAAGAATTGGTGGTACTTTCATCCGCCTTCTCAGGATAACAAGCCTCGAAAGCCTGGGCATCACCCGTCCAGACCAGATAGTCACCAGCATTCGCAGGTGCCCATACCTCGCCCGTCTTCTTATAAATAACGGTTTTGCCCTCAGTCGTTACACTGATTACATCGTTCTCATTAAAATTCTGTTGTTCCTCTTCTGTACCCAATGGATTACTACGGGTAAAAATGCTGTTTCCACCAACGTTGGCAGTAATCTTCACCTCATTGGCAGCAGTGTTAGTGCCCTGCTCGTCATCTGTAGAGCAAGCGGCAAGCATTGCTATAACTGCAAATGCTCCCATATATTTTGTAATTTTCATATCTTGTCTATTTTAAATGTCAAACAATTCTTTAATCAGTCTCTTTTTCGATAATGGTTTCTTCTCCCCACGGCCTCGCTGTTATGACGCCCCCTTGCACTACATCCTTACCAACCAACAGATGCAACTCATATTTTTTACCAGATTCAAATAGCGCATTGTCGGTGCCAGTCCAGATGTAATCAGTGCCATCCACCTTGAACTTAATACATAATTGTCCTGCAATAACTTTCTGTGGAATCACAATGGCAGAATATTTGAAGGTGGCATGGTCGGTTGTTTTATCCGCCTTCTTGAATGCTACAGTTTCAGGAGTAATGGCTGCTGATGCCTGACCGTCACGTAGAAAACTTATAGGGTCTGCTGCAAAATTCACCTTACTGCGGATAAAGGTGCCATCCACCTTGACATCAGTTACGGTTGCTGACGTAACAGGCTTTTTTTCATCCTGATTAAACTGGTCTCTCAACTCGATAGTGAGATTCAGCTGGCTGAGAAGATGGGTGAATGCGACATCAACCGCTTTGCTGGTATTCAATTCCGAACCAGGCGTGAATCCCGTTTGCTTAAATACAATAAGGTCGGAAGAATAGTCTTCAGCATCGCTTTGGTCCGCTTGTACAGAAAAGGCATAGTCTGTCTTCCCGAAGATTTTAACTTTGCCAGTTGCATCTTCGGTAGTCTCCTGATATGGCGCATAAGCCAGAATGTCAACAGCGGTAGTTGAATTCTGCCACAACATTTGGGTAGCAGGATTCCAATTGTTGCCTTCCTTTGTTACCTTGATATTATCATAGGTATAGGTTGTACTATTAGCATTGTTAATGCAGAAGCCAAACGAACTAAGCTTATCGGTGCTGTTTCCGTAAGAGGCACGGGTATTCATGCCATCTACACTTGTCATGATTCTGACCACATTATCCATTGGATAATTGCTCTGTGCCAATTCATCCTCACTGGAGCAGCTGGCAAAAACTGCCGTTGCCAAAGCTGCCATTGTTAATATTTTAATTGCTTTCATATTGTTGAATTTTATGTTTTAATTTTAAGAAAGTTAATCGTAAGCCTCACCCTTGATAGGTTCGCCTGTAGAACCCCAGTCGGAGATGTTTACATCGCCAAGTTTTATGATATCACGTCCTACCTCCAGGTTGATGGTGGTAATCTTGCCACTCTCAAACTTGAAAGGAGTTCCATTGTCGTAGATGAAGTCCTTTCCGCCAATGGTGATGGTAATCTTCTGAACACCATCCTGCGGGATGATGATGGAAGCATATTGCTTGTTGGCAGTTAAAACCGGCATGTCGAAGTCAGCTTTATCTTCTGCTACAGCAGATGGGGTGACAACCTTGGTCAGATAATTGATGGTTGCTTTTTTTGCGGCATTGCCTACAGCTACCTTATCTACGGTAGGTCCTTCTGTTCCCCATTGATTCTTATAGGTAAGGTTCACCACAAGTTTTGCCATTACATGGGTAAAGGTAAGAGGAACTGTTTGCGGTTCATCGACATTATAAGATAAGCCATCTTTGTTGACTGCCACCAAGAGGTCGCTTTCCACTTGCTTTGTCTCATCGAATGTATATTCTCCGGCAGAAAGGTCGGATATTGCTGAAATAGGGTATACACCGATGAAATAATGCTTGTCGCGGTTGTTCTTCCAAAGCATCTGTGGAGTGGATACCCATGAGCCGTTTGTCAGCTTATTGATGGCGTTATTCACCACACGCTCGCGTGTCTCTGGAGCAACAGTTGCATCGCCAGTCCAGGCATATACACTGATTTCATCACCCTCTTCAAAGGTTTGTCCACCCTTCTCATCTGTGGCAACACGTGTCATATTGCCGATACTGGTAGAAACGGTGATATACTTGGAGGTCTCGCCTCCGATACCGTTCTCGTTGTCAGAACAACTGCCCAATGTCAAAGCCATTGCCATCAGGGCAAAGAGATAAGTTTTCTTTTTCATTGTCTTTTACTATTATATGTTTATATTCTTGTTTTGATTCTTGCGTAAATGAGAGGGGCGCTTAATCTTCAGGATTCAGGATTTCACCACGGTATATCCATTCCTCAGTCCAATCATCTATCTTCGTGCTCGTAAGATACATGTAAGGTTTCATCTCCTCAAATTCCAAGTTAATCTTGTACTTGCCGCCAGATTTCATGACGGGTGCTTCGATGTCGTAGTTGCTAACTACTCCCCCAGGAGAAATCAGTTGGATAAACAACTTGGTGGTATGTAAACCGTTGGCTGTCGGCATCAAGCGTAATGTTTCCGTTTTTAAAGTTTCGCCAGGCACTGCGATTCTCAAAGGTATATCACACTCTTCCTTGGTATAGCTTGCCGTCCCGAATGTTCCATCCTCATTCTTTTGCAGGGGCAGGAGTCCGGTTGCCACATTCAGAACCTTGCCTATCATTGCAAAATTGTCTGGAACTCCTTCAATGAAGATGGTCAATTCTGCAAGTATATGGCGCATTTCATTTTTTGTTATGTAGTTGACATTTGATTTGTCTATACCGATGTCCGTGACACCATAATAGGCATGGTCGGGAGAGGCACTTGGATTGGACAATCCAAACATGAGTTGGTTCATATTGAGGGTTGCCCTTGTAGCCTCACCGATAAAAAACGGTTCTATAAGGTTGGTGGCAGCCAGAATCTGATAATGCCCTACAGGAAGAGCGAAGCGTTGGCTTGCCACCTCCTGCGCACTTCCATAATGTTTTTCCTCTACTAATGAACCGTCATCGGCATTGAATATCCAGAGCTTTACGTCCTTCACATCCGTGCCTTGGTCGGCTTCATCTGCCCAGGTGAGCGATACAGACAAGCCACCCTTATCCTCACCATCATGAACATCATGGTCGCAACTTGCCAACAGGCATGGGACGCATAACAGCACCCATAACCAAATATTAAATATTCTTTTTGCTTTCATTCTCTATCCGTATTTTATGGGTTACTGTTGATGATTGTTGAAAGGTAAGCTGAATCCCAACCTTACTCCACTTTCCCAAACAAAGTTGTTCTTGTGCAGATGTTCCGGCATTCCGTCCATACGTTCGCCAGTAAGACGGGTCAGACCGGAATAGATGCCCAATTTCAGGCATGAGGTCAGTTGATAACCCACCTGCAAGTCTGCGCCATAACCCAAATGCCAGTTGGTTGAACCTTTCATCACTTTGGCATCATCGGCTATAGTCTGAATATCAGCCTTGGTAGTTACAGCGTATATATGAGGTGAAACAGCCAAATCCCATCGGCTGTCAGCTGTTTGAGGGAACAGTCCAAGAAGATTGATATTCACTCTTGCCCCATATTGTCCCATTCTGACATGGCTTTTCAGATTGGCATACTCCCAACTATCCATATCCAGCACTTTTGCCTTGTAAAGCACGCCGTCGCTACCCAACCAATAGTTACGTTCTACGCAACAGTCTTGTGCAGACAAGTTCATCTCTCCATACATGGCAGATAACTCTGCCGAGAATATGGAGTTGAAACGATAGCCACCATATATGCCAGCAGCCCAACCGAGCTGCGTCTTGTCATATCCGAAACTTGAGAAAGTAGAGAAGCCGAAAGGCATTCCACCCTCTACTCCGACGTACCAGCCTTGCTGCCCCGTCTTTCCATCTTCTTTTACTTCTGCTTTCGCAAAAGAAAATGGAAGAATAAAAGCAAGCAATGCGACCAGCAATCGATTTTTTATTGTCAAATAATTTATCATATCATTCATTTTTTATCGTAAGAATAAAGTATCTCCTTTAACAGGACAAATATCCACCATAAAGCTAATTCATTCTAGCCGAAACTCACTCCAGAAAATACAGGAGGTTTAACAGCATGATGAATATCGATGCCAGAAATAGAAAGATATAAAACTGTTCCTGCTTGAAGAAATCACGAAAGCTGAAGCGAGCTTTCCAATGATCCTCAAGATACATCCTGTACTCATGTATCATGACATATCCAAAAAGGATGCCTAACATGAGTGCAAACACCCCGATGATAATCAGGGCTAATTCTATCCTTGGTATGGTTTCTAATAATTCTTTCATGGTGCAAAGATAGTGTTTTTCTCTAAAAAAAGGTGTCTACTTTCCCTGTCAATGTGTCTACTTCCTATGTTTTAGGTGTCTACTTCGTAGGAAGTAGACACCCATTTTAACGATTTTTTCCCTTTTATTATGCGTTTTTCTGATATTTATTGAAAAATGGTTAATCCTGTTTTTTATCATCTGGTGCTGCATTTGCAACTTGTTCTTCTCGCCATTCGGTAGGCGTACAACCTTCCTTTGACTTGAATATCCGGTACAGATAGGTACGGGCAGAGAAGCCACACTCGGCAGAAATAATGTCATTACTATAGTCTGGAAATTCCAACATCATCTTCTTTGCCGCATTGAAACGTATATCACCAAGCCATATTCTGAATGTAGTTTTCAGATACTGGTCGAAGAATACAGATAACTCATCCTTGGAGATACAAAGTGTGCGAGAGAGGGTAAGCATATTCACAGTACTGTCCTTATATCCTAAATTCGCACACCATGCATCAAGACTTTTCTGGATGAAATCTCTGCACTCATCGGAAAGTGGTTGTAAAGATTCTGTTCTGCTATCAGCAGAGGTCTGCTGTTTAGCAGAAAGTGCCCCCCCCATACCTATATTTTGTTCCCACCAAGGCATCGTTTTCCACTTCTTTATCCAAGAGTTCTTCGGTAGGGATATAACTGCTGCCGAGAGCAATAAATGTAAGATTGAAGAACAGCAAGGCAAGCAATACGGCTGGACCTACTATATATAATAAGGTAGTAGAAAAGATGGCAACTGGCATAGCGAGAACTGCGAGCCATAGAATGATTA
>OLVV01000271.1_pt1 | contig 33046 bp, 19 predicted proteins | sample 1673581 | NCBI WGS metagenome assembly OLVV01 (sample SAMEA103958116, study PRJEB25191) | human gut metagenome | biome: human-associated habitat [ENVO:00009003]; feature: intestine environment [ENVO:2100002]; material: feces | place: Germany | collected 2013/2015
TATCAAGGTCGTAGGAACTAACACAGGTACAGTTACCGACATTGACGGTAACTTCACATTAAGCGCTCCAGCTGGTGCCAAGCTGGAGATTACATACATTGGTATGCAGAGCAAGTCAGTAAAGGCTGGCAAGAACATGAAGATTGTTCTGGATGCAGATGATCACGCTTTGGATGAGGTGATGGTTGTTGCTTATGGTACAGCCAAGAAGAGCGCCTTTACAGGTTCGGCAGCTGTTATCGGTTCTGAAGAACTTTCCAAGAAAGTTACTACTAACGTAGCTGATGCTTTGGTTGGTTCTGTATCTGGTTTGCAGATGCGCGGTAGCTCTGGTCAGCCTGGTGCAAGTCAGGGTAGTATCAACATTCGTGGTATTGCTTCTATGTATGCTGCTACAGACCCATTGGTAATTGTCGATGGTGCTCCTTATTCTGCAAGTCTTTCTAATATCCCTACCGATGATATCGAGTCGGTTACTGTATTGAAGGATGCTGCCTCTGCTGCTCTTTATGGTGCACGTGGTGCTGCTGGTGTTATCATTGTAACAACCAAGAAGGGTGCCAGCAATTCTGAAGGAAAGATTAATGTCGACATGAAGTGGGGTTCCAACTCTCGTGCCGTTCCTGAGTATGATGTTATCACAGACCCAGGTCGGTATTACGAGGCTGTGTACTCAGAATATTACAACAAATATTACTATGGTGATGGTTTGAATGTCAGTGCAGCCAATGTAAAGGCAAACTCCGCTATGTTGAATAAGTTGGCATACAATGTGTACAGTTATCCTGACAAAGAGCAGCTCATTGGTTTGGACGGCAAGTTGAATCCTAATGCAACTTTAGGCCGCACTATCACAGGTGCCGGCGGTAAGTCATACTATGTAACACCTGATGACTGGACAGATGCTGTGTTCCAGAACTCTTTGCGTCAGGAATATAACGTAAACGCAAGTGGCGGTTCTGACCGTTCTTCTTATTATGCCAGCTTAGGTTACTTGAATGATGAGGGTATCATCAAGAATTCAAGTTTCGAGCGTATCACTGCTCGATTGAAGGCCGACTATCAGATCAAGAAGTGGTTGAAGTTGGGCGCCAACATTGGCTTTGTAAACTCTACACAGGCAGCCGATGCCAACTTAGGTACCAGCTTGAGCTTCACATCCAGCATGGCTCCTATTTATCCATTGTATCTCCGTCAGATTGACGAAAATGGCAACGTATATATCCCAACCGACGAGAGAGGCTTGCCTTTGTACGACTTGGGCTCTTCTACATTAGGTATCAACCGTCCATTCAACAACAACTACAACCCTATTGCTTCCAACAACTATGACAAGAGTGAGAGCAAGGGTCATCAGTTGAATGGTACATTTACTGCAGACTTCCAGATTACAGACTTCTTGAAGGCCAACTTGACCAGCACCATTATCTGGGGACAGACCAATGCGACAGGCTATGCCAATCCATTCTTCGGATCAAAGGCGGGTGTGAACGGTTCGCTTTCTAAGTCTTCTACAGAAAGCTGGCGTCAGAACCACGTACAGACTCTTACCTATTTCGACAACTTTGGCAAGCATGGTGTTACCGTGATGCTTGGTCACGAATACTACAAGATTAACAGTACCTATCTTGGTGCCTTGGCTGAGGGCGGCTTCTCGCCAAGCATCTTACAGATTAGTGCTTTTGCCAACAAGAAGGATGCAAGTGGCAATGAGTCTGCTTACAACGTAGAAGGATTCTTCGGTAACGCTCAGTACAACTACGACAACAAGTACTTCGGCTCTTTCTCTTATCGTCGTGATGCATCTTCACGCTTTGCCAAGGAGAACCGTTGGGGTAGCTTCTGGTCAGTAGGCGCTGCTTGGCTGATCAACAAGGAGGCTTGGTTTAAAGCTCCTTGGGTAGACGAGTTGAAGTTGAAGGCTTCTATCGGTCAGCAGGGTAACGATAACATCGGCAACTGGGCTTACACCGACCTCTATACCTTGTCTCAGGTTTCAGACACAGAGATGTCTGCATCTTTCGCACGCTTGGGTAACAAGAATATCACTTGGGAAACTACCACCAACTTCAACATTGGTACAGAGTTCAGTTTCTTCAAGGGTCGCTTGAGTGGTAGCTTCGACTTCTATACCAAGAAGACCACCGACTTGCTCTTCTGGTTGCGTGTACCAGAGTCACAGGGTACTCGTGGCTACTATAGCAATGTGGGTGACCTTCGCAATACGGGTGTTGAGCTGACCTTGACAGGTCACATTTTCCGCACTAAGGATTTCGACTGGTCAGTTACAGCAAACTTGGCACACAACAAGACCGAAATATTGAAGCTTGACTCTACTTCAAAGAACCAATATGGCGGCTTCTCACAGACAAGTGACATGAGCTACACCATGTATTGGTACAAGGAGGGTGGACCTCTCTACAATGGTTTCCTGCCTAAGTATGCTGGTGTCAACGAAAAGGGTGAGGCGCTCTATTGGGTAGACGAGGATATCTCAGACAGTGAAAGAACAGGTCGCCCTGGTCAGAAGTTGTCTTACACTACAACTGACGCCAGCAAGGCCAGCAACTATGAGACAGGTTCTTTGTTGCCAAAGGTATCTGGCGGTCTTAGCACCACTGTTTCTTATAAGGGATTTGATGCTACATTCAGCTTCGACTACCAGATTGGAGGCAAGGTGTACGATATGAAGTATGCTGGTTTGATGAATCCTCTGACAGCCAACTCTACAGGTGGTGTGGCTATTCATAAGGACTATATCAAGTCATGGAGTCCTAACAATACCAGCAGCAACATTCCTCGCTGGCAGTATGGTGATGACAACAGTCAGGCATCTGACCGTTTCTTGACCAACGCAAGTTACTTCAACTTCCAGTCATTCACAGTAGGTTACACCTTCCCAAAGAACTTGATACCATGCTTCTCTAAGATTCGCATTTACTGCTCTGGTGAGAACCTTGGTTTCATCTCAGCTCGCAAGGGCTTGGATCCACGCTACTCTTATGACGGCGTGACTGGCACAAGTTACTCACCTACACGTAATATCTCTGGTGGTATTCAATTGACGTTCTAAAAATATTAAAAGACGAAACAATGATGAAAATAAATAAAACAACATTTGTTGCTCTTGCATTGGCAGCAACTTCGCTCACCAGTTGTATCGAAGAGGTTGACCCACAGAGCAGCACCGTAACCATAGACCAGGCTGCTTCGGCTCCCAACTCGTTCAACAAGTTCGTATCGGCTATAACAGCCGATATGAATGGTCGCCCAATGATGTTCTCTAGTTCCAAATTGGGTGATAATAACTACGATTTCGGTTATCCTTCACAGATGATTCAGCGTGACCTTATGGGTCAGGATATCGCTTATCCAGCCACTGTTGCACCAGGATTTTTCACAGTCTGGTACAATACTTTCGATGTGTTGACACCACAATATTTGATGTGTCAAATTCCATGGACTGTATATTATGCGTGGATCAAGAACTGTAATACTGTCATCAAGATGGGTGCAGGCAATCCTACAGAAGAGCAGAAGAGTGGCGTGGGTATCGCATACGCCATGCGCGCCTTCTTTTATGAGGATATGGCACAGATGTATGCCAACGAGACTTATACCAAGAATCCAGAGGCAGAGACCGTGCCTATCGTTTCTGATGACGAGAGCATCGACATGAACCACAACCCTCGTGCTACCAACGAGAAGATGTGGAACTTCATCATCTCCGACCTCGACAAGGCAGAGGAATATCTTGCTGGCTATGAGCGTCCGGACAAGACTACTCCTGATGTTTCTGTCGTTTATGGTCTGAAGGCCCGTGCGTACCTCGTAATGGGCAAATGGGACAAGGCAGAAGAATATGCCAAAAAGGCACAAGCAGGATATTCTGTGATGTCTTCTGCAGAATATACCGATCGTGAGACAGGTTTCAATACTCCTAACGAGGCATGGATGTTCTGCGTGACTTACAAGGATACAGACCCATGTATCAAACTCAACGATGCTGATACCTCTTGGGGTTCTCAGATGTCGCTTGAGATCAACCCAGACAAGGATGTCTCTGCCTGTGGCTATGCTGCCAATTATGGTGATGCCAAGTTGATAGACCGTCACCTCTATGAGACCATTCCTGCTACCGACTGTCGCAAGAAGTGCTTTGTAGACTTCTCTACCAACGACATGGAAGGTACGGAACTCGAGAATAAGTTGAAGGAATATTCTGACTATCCTACATGGCTTGAGTATTCTGCAGAAATGGCCAAATGGCCAGGAACAGGTGGCCTGAGTTTGAAGTTCCGTACAGCCAATGGCGTGGAAGGACACAACAATCAGTTTAAGGGCTTCCTTCAGTCTGTTCCATTGATGCGTGTTGAGGAAATGAAGCTCATCGAGGCAGAGGCTGCAGGTATGCAGGACGAAGCTCGTGGCAAGCAGTTGCTTGAGGCTTTTGCCAAAGCACGTGACCCACAATTCGTATATGGCAAGCACGTCAACGATAAGTATGGTAACAGCAGCAACTCCGGCTTCCAGAACGAGATTTGGTGGCAGCGTCGTGTAGAGCTTTGGGGCGAGGGCTTCGCTACTCTCGACATCAAGCGCTTTGGCAAGAGTGTGATTCGCAGCTATGCCGGTACTAACCACTGCGAGGAATCCCGTTGGAACACAACTGGTGTGCCACAATGGATGACCTTGATGATTGTGGAGAGTGAGGGTGCATACAATGCCGATTGTACTCAGAACCCGATGGTAACAACTCCTCAAGGCGACTCACAAGAGTATGTATGGTAAAACTTTAGTTTAACAGATAAAAGAAAAGAATATGAAAAAATATATTTATGGACTGTTCTTTGCCCTCGTTTCGGTAATTATGTTTACCGCCTGCTCTGAGGATGAAGGTTCTGACATCGGTTCTGACAGCCAAGCTAAAGCAACTCTTTATCAGTATACAGCCACAGAGCCTAATGATGCTGATATTGATACGCAGATTCGTATCGCTACCAACAGCGCTACACAGAGTGCTTATCTGCTGGTAGAGAAAACTGCTGATTATGAAAGCCGTCTTACTCAACTGGGCGAGGAAGGCTATAAGGACTATGTGGTTGAGAATGGTGAGAAGATTGAAGGTGCAGAAGGTGCTGCCAATATTGACAAGACCATCAAGAACCTTAGTGGTGACAACACTATAGCCGTGGTAGCTGTAGGTGGTGGAAAGTCTTTGGCTACAGTACAGTTTACTGCCAACACCTGGACTACAGTAGCCGAGGGTACTTACAATTTCAATGGTGCCGGTGCTCAGTTGTTTGGCGCTTCCAAGGCTGCCACCTTGCAGAAAAATGATGCCAATCCGAAACTCTTCCGCTTCAAGAACTTCTGGGGAACAGGTAAACACATGACCTTTAATCTTACAGACAATAAGGGAACAGACGAAAATGGACTTACCATTACCCAGCTTGTAGTTCCTGAGCAGGCTACTCCATTTACTTATGGTGACTACGGAACAATCTCTTATGCAGATGGTCTCACTCGTCAGTCGGTAAAGTCACCAAGCTTCATGTACGATGATTATTACTGCATGATTTTAATGCAGTGGTATGTAAGTGCAGGTAACTTGAATAATATCTCAGGTTACGATACATTCGAACCCAACGAGTAAACAAAATGTTTATTATATTCTATAGAGAATGGCGAAGCTACAAGTGCTTCGCCATTCTTGTTTAGAGTCAGTTTTACCCCCAAATAAATTTATATAATATGAGAAAGACTCTTACACTTTTTATTGCTTCTCTGCTCGCTATGCCAAACTTCGCTAACGACCGAAGCGAAGAGGAAATGCAGACAATAGCACTGCAAGCACTCTGCTCCTCAAATCTTCAGGTAGGTGGAGCCAAGAAGGCAGCAGCCAATATTGCCGTTGAGAAATATCAGTCATTAGATATGGTCAATGTCTATGGAATCAAGGGCAAAGGGGTGGTGTTCATCAGCAAAGACGACGACATAGAGCCTGTGCTTGGAATTTCTGATGAAGACTTTGATGTAAATAATATGCCTTGTGGCATGAAGTGGTGGCTGAATACTGCCAACAAATCACTTGAAAGGATGAAAGCCAAAGGTATTACTTATCGTGCTAACCCAATGGCAGCAAGTGGACGCCCCACCTATTTTATCAAGACCTACTGGAATCAGGACACGCCCTTCAACAATCTTTGTCCGCAGATTAATGGCAGCGCCGCCCCAACGGGTTGTATAGCTACAGCTATGGCACAGATTATGAAGTACTATCAATATCCTGCTACAAGTAAGGGTATAGGCATATATTCCGTAACTACGTATAAAGATAAAAATGACAAAGAGGGCACCACTAAGTGGTATAAGCGAGAACTGGGACATACTTATCAATGGACAGCTATGCAGTCAAGCTATGGAATATTGTCCGACGACGAGAATGATGCCGTAGCCACACTGATGGCTGATGCCGGTGCTGCCAGTCAAATGAATTATCAGACTAATAGCAGTGGTACTATAGAATGGTATGCTGCCAAGGGATTTGCCGAAAACTTCAGATATGATTCTTTGGCTATCAGTTGTCTGCAGCGCGACTTCTATACCGATGCGGAATGGATGGAATTGGTACGCAAAGAAATGGAAGCTAAACAGCCTGTGCTCTACTGCGGTAGCGATGAGATAGATGGAGGCCATGCCTTCTTGCTCGATGGCATACAGGAAGATGGGAAAGTACATGTCAACTGGGGATGGGGAAAGTCTGGAGACGGATGGTTTGATATTGATGTTCTGAGACCTAATATCACTGGGTTTACTGGAGAGGGTTTCAACATTGGTCAAAGTATGGTTTTAGGATTCAAGAAACAGGAGACTCCGAGTGCTGACGAAGAAAACATTTCGCAATGGGTAACTGACGGATATAGTTTCTATATCAGCGATAACGAGTTGCACGTCAAACTGACTAACGCCTATAATTACAGTCATCGCGTGTTCGAGGGTAGATTAGGCATCGTGCTACAAGGCATGGGTGACAACAGTAGCAAACTCTATACTGATCCTATTTTCGAGACGGATACAGAAACACCTTATGTTGGTATGTTGAGTGGTTTTAATTACGGTGACAAAGATCATCCTGAAGTTGATTTCAATCTGAGTCAGGAGCCAGAATTAAAGAATATTTCTGCAGGAACTTATAAGCTGTTTATTGGTTCTAAGTCGACCAAAGAAAGCTCTTATCAATGCTTACGAGGCGTAGGTGGCACCATCATATACACACTTGCCGTTGCTGCCGATGGCACGATGACATTAGCACAGGATGGCACTACTGCTATCTCTGCCGTTACTGTAAAGCAGAACGTCTCTGCTCCTTACACCTCTGTATATAATGCCGAAGGCCAGCTGGTATGTAAGATGAAAACCTCCGAGTTCCAGAAGAACAATATCCCTGGCAATGGCTTGTTTATCCTGAAGTGTGGAAACAATACCATGAAGATTGTAAAGTAAGCTATCGGACATATATCTCTCATATATATAATAAGGTGTATCCTTCTTGCCTCATACATCGGGCAAGCGAGGATACACCTTATTCTTTTTATCTCCTTCACCCTCAAACATTTTCCAATAATTTCTTGCATCTTTCAGAAGAAAAGCGTATCTTTGCAGCACGAAAGTTGAATCATTAAAATAAGGAGGTAGAATATGGATTTATTTGATAGCAAAAGACAAGAAAGATTAGAGGCAGCAGGAAAGGCTGCAACAGCTAGTAAAGAGGCATCTTTGAAATTTCTTATAGATGCAGGCATTTTGGATAAAAATGGAAACTGGGCTTCACATCTAAGATAATATGGATGAATCTCTTTATTCTAGGCGATCTAATCTTGTGATTGGATTTCATGGTTGTGACCAGTCTGTGGTAGAAAAGGTAATTGCTGGTAAAACAGAACTCTTAGCCAGTACTAATGATTATGATTGGTTAGGAAGTGGTATCTATTTTTGGGAAAATAATGAAGAAAGAGCTTGGCAATGGGCGACAGAATTGTCAAAAAGGTCCAACTCTTCTATAAAAACTCCTGCAGTTATAGGTGCCGTAATAGATTTAGGTTATTGTTTCGATTTGACAGATAGCTCTTATTTGCAGGAGTTGAAGAATGCCTATGATGTGTTAAAAGAAACATGTCATAATCTTGATAAGGAATTACCAAAGAACAAGCCAATTGGCAACTCGGATGATCTACTTCTCAGAAGGTTAGATTGTTCTGTTGTACAAACGGCATTGGAGTTGAATAAAAAGGCCAATACCCATTCTTACGATTCTGTAAAAGGTGTATTTTGGGAAGGACAGGAACTATATCCTAATGCAGGATTCAGAGAAAAGAATCATATTCAGATTTGTGTCTGCAATCCAAATTGCATCAAGGGTTATTTTCTTCCTAGAGGTATCAATCAGGATTATCCTAACCCATAATATAAAATGGTGTATCCTTCTTGCTCAACATATCGGGCAAGTGAGGATACACCTTATTTTAAATATATATACGATATACTCCAGCTAGAATGTCTTGGAATACTTACTTTCATCTAATGCCGTGTCGGAAACAGTAAACGAAGTGGTGCTGCTATTATTGAAGAAATTACCCTCGTAACGGGTTAACTTACCTTTTATCAGATGTACATTGTCAAAATTGCACTCCTTGATGACCTTGCCATTCTTGTCCTTAGCTTGCGACTTTACATGAAGATTCTCTACATCATCAGCCTTCAAAAGCGTATAGACCGTGAAGAATAAATGATTGTACTTGTACTTCTTGGCATCAAATACTCTTTCGTAATGGATAGGAGCCTCTGTCTTGCATGTGCCGGTAGCAGGATTGAATACCACACCGCAATCTCCGGAAATATCTATGGATTCGCCGGCTACATTTAATGGAGTTTCAATGGAGCTCCTGAGAACGAAGGCACTCACGCCCCGTGATAATGTGGCATCAAAATTCTGATTGCTGACTTGAGGACTGACCGTAATATCCTTATAGGCATAAACCATATCGGTGACCTGATCATTCGGAAATCTGACTTCGGTAGCCGACTTGATGGAAATACGCTTATCTAAAGGCATAGGGGTTACTGCGGCTACAGCCACCATGTGGTAAGTGCCTTCAGGAACATCGAAGGTTACCTTGCCGAAATCATCACCCAAACTGTCCTGTCTTACGACATAGCCTGAATCGTTCTCGGAATCAATAGGTATCAATGCCACCTCCAGTTCTGAAAACCTGTGGCAGGCTGCCAAGGTCGTTTTGTTATCAGCACGGGTGGAATGCATACGTGCCGATGAGACATCTGAGGCAGAAGAGATATCTTCTATCGTTTTCTCGAAGAAGCTGATGCTTACCTCATGGTTAGTTACCTGTGATGATTCGTTCATCACGTTTTCCTTGGAACAACTACATAAAAGTAGTATAGAGGAGACCAGCATCAGGCCTATGCTTTTAATTCTGTTCATCCTTCCCTTAGGTATTAGGTATTGGACGCCGGAAATATTCCGGTATTATCGGTTAGTACGCATTTGAATGATACAAGCAAATAGCTTTTGTACTAACGTTGCACAAATATAGTGAAAATATGAATCCGTTGTACTTTTACTGACTTATTTCTTTGTTTTCTTAACAATTTATAACGAAAGAGGGCGATACACCACTGAGAATGCATCGCCAGAGAGAACATTGGCAATGTCGCCATCACTTTCTACTACGAGGGTAGGGGCGATGAGTGACGGTACCATAATCTACGACGACAACTTCGTTCAGAGCCTGGGCATCTGATTCCAAAGATACATCAATAAATGTTTCATGTACAATAAAACCGACATATTAGGGCAAAAAAAGGGGATATGCAGCTGCAAATCCCCTTTATACCTTATTATATATAAACGTTTTAGTATTCGTATAGCTTGATGTGGAGTATTTTATTGTCACCACATGAGATGCGGGCATGGCGTCCCTGGTGGTCCTGATCGCCATTATCACGGCGGATAAACTGTAATTTACCGTTTTTGTCTACTTCAACCTGGTCAACATATCCGATACCGATACGCTTACCTTTGAAAGTTGCGGTTTGTTTCTTTGTTTCGGTTCCACCGTTGTCAACAAATCCGTCCTCACCGAGTTTCTTTTCTTCAGCTTGCGCTTTTTCAGTCTTGCTTTGGAAGACAACAACGATTCCATTACCAGCTATGATGTATTCGTTCTTGGCGAGTTTCAGAATCAATCCGCCGCCTTCAGGCCATTTGCTTCCATCTGTAGCACGTGGATCCCATGGTAGCGTGAAGAAATGACGGCAAGTCATGGTGATATCGCCATCTTCGATGATGCGCTCTTTATCTTCCTGGTCGAAGAGTAATCCCCAGTTTTTACCCTTTCCCTGATGCTGAAGCAGGATAGGAGAGAGCTGGTTGATAACCTTGTATGAACGTCTGAGACTGTTCTTCACCTTGTAGTTAGCTTCATCGAGAGCAAACAGACTGAAACTGATGGCATCTGTTTCACCAAAGGTATAATATGCCTTTACGCCGCTGTTAGCATCGCATTTCACTTCTGGCGTGAAGAAAGGATTGTCGGCACGCTTGTATTTCTCTACCCATCCCTTGTAACCGGTATCATAGATATCTGGTGCAAAGATGTCGATACTTGGTGCACCGCATTTCCATATATCAATCAGATGAGCTAGTGGACCGGCAGAAGGATATTCGCCTGGTTTTCTGCCACGGCTGTTCATTGCAGCATTTACATACATCGGAATGTTGTAGATGGCTTTGCCTGCTGAGGCTAGTTGTTCTACATACTTGGCATAGTAATATGCCTGGAATTTCTCGTCAGCATAACGGTCAGTACCGAAAAGTTCTGCCCATGTACCTTTCTTCTTGAGCTTGAGCGCCTTGAGTAATGGGGCAGGAACGGGTTGTCTGTAAGCTTTTTCGGCAAGAGGAGAATGGTCGCGGGCAGATTCGAGCATGCCGATTTCGTTTTCTACCTGCATCATGATAACGGTATTCTCCTGACTGTCTACGGCTTTGATGTGTTTCATCAGTTCGCAGAATGCTCGTTTGTCTGCTTGAAGCAGGTTGTCGCTGAAGGCAGTACATATCTCCAATGGCTTGCCATTCTCGGTGAGTGAACGAGGGAAACGCTTGGTGTTTTCCTTTACCCATAGTGGAGCATAGCAGCTCATAGAGTTCTTCCAGGCGCCAAACCATAGAAAGACAATCTTCAAGTCATGCTTACGGGCTGTTGTGATGACGCTGTCTACGAGTGCGAAATCATATTTGCCCTCATTAGGTTCTACAAATTCCCAATATGCAGGAACGAAGACAGAGTTGACTCCGCTATTCTTCATCTGTTTCAATGCTTTCCTGATGTCGGCAGGACTCGTTGCGGCAGAGTTGCTCAATTCGCCAGCCAGGAGAAGCATCGGCTTGTCATTGACAACAAGCTGGGTTGCAGAGCCTTGCTTCTGCAGTTTCACTCCAGCTTGTATGTTGATGCAGCATAATAATGCTAGAAAAGATAATACGATCTTATTCATAAATCTTCATTTTAGAAAAGGTTTGAAAATACTTGAGGCAGGTATTACGCCATTCCTTGGCGTTTTCCAACTGTACATTTAATAATGAATCGGTATGTTGCCATTCCTGTTCATGACCCTTCATATACTGTTTGGCTGAGGTGTGCCAGAAGTCGCGATATACTTCAACCATCGCTACACCCATGTTGTACTTCATGCAGAGTTCCTGCCAGAGGGTGCTTCCTGATTTCATTTTGTAATCCCAAGCTACATGATGGAACCATAGGAGATATTCTTCTGGACAAGTCTCGATGTTGTCATACAGACTGCGATATGGTTCCGGATACTGACCTACGGCATCTGTACCTTTGGATGAACGGTCGAAACCTACACCCTGAGCATCTGCCTTGTGATAGTATACTGGGCACCATTCCAGAGGATAACTTGCAATGAAACCATCTGGTTCCGGACCGTAGTGGTGGTCGAACTTGAAGATATGATGTAAGCCCAATGGCATCATATAGTTGACGCAAGCTTCACGCGAAGTCATCATCATCATCTCTACAGGTTTAGTGAATCGCTCGTCCTGGTTTTCGTAGGTCTGTACGAGCCATTCGTGAGCAATCTCCTCGGCTGTAAGTGAAGGATTCCATGCCAATCTGCCGAAGGCATACCAGTTTGCCTGTGAGAAAGGATGACCACACCAGTTGGCATCATCACCGATATTGGCTACACCTGAGATTCCAACCAGTTTGTTTGGATTGACAAAGCCAAAGAATTCCTTCCACATAGGAGCGAGATAGGTGAGGTGTTTAGACTGACCAAGATATTCCTGGGTAATCTGAAGTTCTGCTATCTGTGGAGTCTGTTTGATGTTGTCGAAGATAGGAGCGTAAGGCTCACGAGGTTGGAAGTCGAGCGGACCATTCTTTGACTGTAGGATTACGTTGTCACGGAACTTGCCATCCATACCTTTGAATTCGCTGACAGCTTGCTTTACACGGTCTTCTCCCTTATGGTTAGCACCATATACAAAGCTTCGCCACATGATGATGCCTCCGTATGGTTTGACGGCATCGGCAAGCATGTTGGCTCCATCGGCATGTGTGCGGTGGTAATCGCCAGGACCAGGTTGTCCTTCAGAATTAGCTTTTACCAGGAATCCGCCAAAGTCTGGAATGGCAGCATAAATCTCCTTTGCTTTCTTCTTCCACCACTGTTGTACCTTTTTATCCAATGGGTCTGCAGTCTTGGTGTAGCCTAAAGCCATAGGAGAAGCAAAGTTGATGCTGAGATAAACTCGGATGCCGTAAGGACGCAGAATGTTGGCGATGACCTTCACCTTATTAATGTATTCAGCAGTCATCATCTTTGGTGATGCATTTACATTGTTCAGTACGCTTCCGTTGATACCCAAAGAGGCGTTGGCACGGGCATAGGTGATGAGACGGTCGTGAAGACTCTTGCTGATGCTGCCACCCTTGCCGTTTTTGCCGAGTTTGATTTCTTCCCATTTGAAGATGCTCTTTCCTGCATAGCCACGTTCGATGCTGCCATCGAGATTATCCCAATGGTTGAGAATGCGGAGACCCACTTGTGGTTTCTCGGTCTCATCTATAGCTTTACTGAAGTTCTGTTCCTTGCCGCTACCTGTGTTGTAGGCATCGGTGTTCTGAAGTCGAATCAGCTCGTAGGCACCGTAGAGCAAGCCGATAGGATTGCTGGCGGTGATAGTTGCTTCATACTGAATGTTGTCGCCTTGCTGTGCAGGACGGGCATAGAGGTTATAGCCCTCGCCAAGATTCAGAGCCTTGTCTATCTTTAGCTCAACATTCTTGCCACGCCAGTTGTTTTCCAACTCCTGCTTGGCAATCTTGGCTGTTGCATCATCGGGCAACTGTGAGATGACTTGGCATGAGTTAGCATACTGCTTTCCTAGCCATAACTGTGAGCCATCACTCTGTGCAGAAACATGGAGTGATGTAAGTACTGTAATTAATAAAATAAGGTATTTCTTCATATCTTTGTAGATTGTTAATTTGTATTATTATAGTTTCTGCTGCAAAGATACGAAAAAATACCTTATTCTCTTTTATTTGTTGTTTATTTCTCTTTTCTTTTTGTTTCAGCATATTCACTTGGTGATATGCCATAGTGTTTCTTGAACACTGTAGAGAAGTGAGTCTGGTTGTTGAATCCCACAGAATAAGCTACTTGTGTGATATTAATCTGTCCTTCTTCAATAAGACGTGCAGCTTGTTCTAATCGTAAGTTACGGATGAATTCACCGGCAGAGACACCTGCTATTTCTTTCAGCTTACGGTGCAGTTGGGCACGACTGATGCCTACATCTTCTGTCAGTTTCTCAACGTTGAGGTCAGGGTCGGCGAGGTGCTCGTTCATATATTTCATCACTCTCTCCATGAGAGCGTCGTTGTTGCCCTTCACCTGTATCTGCTCAATCTTAGCCTTCTGTCCCTGCGCACCGCTGTATTTGCCACGGATGCGTCGTACATTGTCTACCAGATTGTCTATGAGAATATGCAGCTCTTCCATATTGAATGGTTTAGCCAGGAAGGCATCAGCACCCTTACGCAGTCCCTCTAGTCGGTTCTCTACCTCGCTCTTGGAGGTGAGCAGGATGACTGGAATATCGCTTACGTTAGAGTTACTCTTTATCTTCTTGAGCATGGTAACACCATCCATTTCCGGCATCATTACATCGCTTATCACGAGATCATATTTGTTGGTGAGCAACATCTTGAGACCCTCCTTTCCGTTGCAGGCATGTTCAAATCGATACCAGTCGCTCAGTTCAGTCTTGATATAATGTGCTATCTCGGCATCGTCATCTACTATCAGGATGTTGAAATTGCGGTTGGCTTGCGTTCTTTTACCGGTGGATTCGGCAGTTTTTGTGCCATCCTCCTGCATAATCTCCTCTGGCTTGAGGTGTTCCTTGCCCAATGGAATGTTTACCTCGAAGCAGGCACCCTTGATTCCATCGGTGCGATTATAGGCTCTGATAGCTCCTCCATGCATCTTGACGAGGGCTCTGCATAGGTTCAGACCAATTCCAGTTCCCTCGATATGAATGTCGCTGTTGTTATTGCCTTGATAGAAACGGTCGAAGAGACGGTCAGTCTTTTCTTCCTTCAGTCCGATACCTGTATCTTCTACCTTGATGATGGCACTCTTTTTGTTCTTTCCTATGATAAGCGTAATGTCGCCACCGTCTGAAGTATACTTCATGGCGTTGGAGAGAAGGTTGGAAATAACCTTGTCAAAATTGATGTGGTCTATCCATACTTGCAGGTTACTTTCCTCCTTCAGACTCTCGTCTTCCTTCAGGCTAAGAGTGATGCTGCGCTCCTGGGCATTGAAGTTGTAGAGTGATATGATGCCACGCAGGAACTCCTTGAGGTTGGTCTTCTGACAATGCAGGTGCATCTGGTTCTTGTCTATCTTGCGCTCGTCAAGAATCTGGTTAACCAGAAGCAGAAGTCGTTTGGCATTGCGGTCTATCGTATCGATATCCTGTTTGCTTTCTGGGTCTTCTATTCTATTCTTCAACTTGTTGAGGGGTCCCATAATCAGTGTCAACGGTGAACGGATGTCGTGAGTGGCATTGATGAGGAACTGCATCTTGGTTTCCTCTAAGTCTGCTTTGCGACGGCGTTCGTAAGTATAGAATACGTAAAAAACAGCGCTCACGATGGTCAGGAAGTAGAGTAGGTAGGCTTCTGGTGATGCATACCAAGGGTCACACACCTTGATGTTGATGACAGTTGGCTTCTTCGAATATTGACCATTGCTGGTGGCTCTTACTTCCAGCTTGTAATTGCCAGGCTTCAACTTGTTGAAGGATACGGCATTAGTTCCCTCGTTGGTGCTGCTCCAGTTGCCGCCATTGATGCGATATTGGAAACTGATATTGTCTGTGTTCTTATAGTTGAGCAGTGAGAACTCCAATGTGAATGAGTTTTCTGAGTATGGTATCTTGAAGTTGTCGCTGAGACAATTGGTTGCCTTTCCGGCTTTGATGAAGTTGGTAAGGTATACGTTACCCATCTCCATCTTGTTGGCTCTTACCACATTAGGATAGAAAGAGGTGATGCCATCGCTTGTGCCGAAGGCTATCATGTCATCGGATGTATGCATCATGGAACCTAAAACATATTCACGTGTGGTGAGTCCGTTGCCATTGATATGACCGATGAATCGTTTAGCGTTTTGATCATACTGCCAGATTCCCATGGTAGTACTAACCCAATAGTCACCCTTGCGGTCTCTTACTATACCGCAAGTCTGTTTGCCTATTAGTGGGTCTGCATGAGGAAATTCAGCCACTTTGTTCTTTTTTCTGTCGAAGAGATAGAGTCCTTTCTCAGTACCCATCAAGATTTCTCCGTTCTTTCCTTCGCAAATGCTGTTGATCTGATTGTCTTTCAGGATTTCATGCCATCCGAAATCCTTGAAACTGAGAGTCTCGGTATTGAGGCAGGATACACCGTTGGCAGTACCAATCCATAGGTGTCCGGTGTGGTCAAGAGTCATACTGCGAACCCAGTCATTACAGAGATAACCTTTTTTGCCTCGGGTACTCATATTGAGGATCTTTACGTTACCGGTTTCCACATTATATATATATAGTCCCTTACTGTAGACCGAAATATAGAGGTTTCCCCGATTGTCATCGGTCATACAGTAGATTCCTGCGCTTGTAAAGCTGATTTTCTGCAGATAAGCTCCTGTATATGGATTATAGCTGTAAAGAGCACTACCATTGCTGATCCAATAGCTGCCACGCTTGTCTTTGTAGATGATACAGGTTCCGGCTGGTGATTGAGGATGAGCGATAATCTTTCCTGAAGCATCAAAACAGAATACGCCACTGTTTTGTACGGTACACCATGTTTCTCCTCTATCGCCTGGCGCAATAGAGGATACACTACTACCTATTATATAGTTTTGTGCTGAGAAACTCCATGAGTTGAAAGCCTGTTGGCGCTGGTTGATGAGATAGAGTCCCTTTTTATAGCATCCTATCCAGAGGTTGTTGTCCTTGTCTTCGATGATGTCATTGACGAAGGCGGTGGATAGATCGAAGTTACTGTTGCTGCTTTCCAGTTGCTCCACCCGGTTGCTTCCTTTCCTGATCAGCAATGCTCCATGCTCAGAGGTACTGATATAGAGATTCCCCTCATGGTCGAAGGTTGCATTATTGATGGTTACGTTATTGGCGTAGGTGCCAAAGTCGTAGCCGGCATCTGCTATTCTGCCCGTCTTATAGTCATAATAGATAATGCCGTACATACATACGATGAGCAGGGTTTGTGGACGATGCTGTATGAAAGCCACTGGCGCTCCGTATGGCGATTTGAAGTCTTTGCGGTTCACCTTTCCCTTGTTTTCGATGAATCGGGTAAAGGTGGAGAGGTGATTACTCTGCCATAGATAGTGGTGCTGGTCTTCATAGATATGGGTAAAGAATACGACGGAGTCGCGCCCTGCGTATTGTCTTTCCTGTTTAATAAGGAATTGCTTGTCTGCTGCTTTGTCAGAAACTGCTTTCTTTACGGAATAAAGTCCGTAGCCGGCAGTTCCCAACAGAATATCACCACGGTGATTTTCTACGATAGAGTAGATGCGTGGCTTTCTGCCATCAGGAAAATTGAGACGAGTGAAGTCATTCGTCTCATAATTATAGCGCATCAGTCCCTTGGCACTACCTATCCACAGGTCTCCTTTCTTATCAACAAGGAGATCTGAAATGATATTGTCTGTGATGGATGTCGTATCCTTCTCGTCGTGCAGATAGTTGGTGAATCTATAACCATCATACTTATTCAGTCCATATTCCGTACCTATCCAAATGTATCCGTACTTATCTTGTACGACACAATTGATGAGCGAACTGGACAGTTTGCCTGATGTGAATAATTCGCCACCATCAGCCCATAGCATGAGCGAGGCGAGGAGTGCGATAAGTGCCACAAGGCATTTCTTGGTATATTTCATATTTTTGGCCGTTTACTTGTTCTTGTTTGGTTATTGTTGCTGCAAAAGTAGTAAAAAACTGCGAAAGCAACAAATAAAAATGCGATAATATGTTTCGTTTCCTTTTGTTTCTTTATCTTTTATGCTTTTATTTTGTCTATGAAACAAATAGAAATGTTCTGGTAACTAGATATTAAAGAGCTTTCAGTAGTTTTTTGTACATTTGCAACGTGAATAGCGAATTGTGACTAACAAAAATGCAAAACAATGACTAAACAAACAATAAAGATTTTATCGTTGGCTCTCTTGCTGGCAGGAAGTAGTAGCTTGGCTTTCGCACAGAAAGTGTGGAAGGGTTCTTGGGCGACTGCTGTTGAATGGACTGGTAAGGGGGATATGCCTAAGGAAAGCTTGAGCAACCGTTCTTGCCGACAGATAGTTCATGTATCCTTTGGTGGAAAGGAACTCAGGGTGAAGCTCAGCAACGAGCAGAGTAAGGAACCCGTGGAAATCAAATCGGTGTATATCGCAGATACCGATAAGGACAGCAACTGGTTTGTGAATGGTAAGACCGTGAAGTATCTCAAGTTTAATGGCAAGAAGAATGTAACCATTGCTCCTGGCAAGGCTATCTTCTCAGATGATTTGAAATATGCCTTGAAGAGTGGACAGCGCCTCACGATTACCATCGACTATGGCAAGCAAACTCCAGTGAATGCAACATCCCATCGTGGTTCACGTACCACATCTTATATAGTAAACGGTTTGCATCGTACTCCTAAACCGATGGATAAGAGTTTTGATGATGGCGAGGAGGTGGATCACTGGTACAATCTTTCTGCCATTGATGTGAAGACCGATAAGGCTACTCCTGTGGTGGCTATCCTCGGAAACTCTATTACCGATGGCCGTGGAAGTACTACCAATCATCAGAACCGTTGGACCGATTTCCTCTCGGATGCTCTGAATGCAGAGAAGCCATACGGAGTGTTGAATCTTGGTATCGGCGGCAACTGTGTAGTGCAAGGTGGATTGAGCGAACCAGCCATGAAGCGTTTCGACCGTGACATCCTGGGACAGACGGGTGTGGATAAGCTCATCATCTTCGAAGGAACCAACGATATCGGTTGCTGCGGCGGAAATTATGAACATGTAACAGATACCCTGATTGCCTGCTACAAGGTTCTGATAGCGAAAGCCAAGGCAAAGGGAATCAAGGTATATGGCGGAACCATCACCCCAACCAAGGGAAACGGATGGTATTCTTTCTGGCACGAGGCGATGCGCCAGACCGTGAACGAATGGATCAGAAAGAGTGGTGCCTTCGACGAGGTCATCGATTTCGATGAGCTGACCCGCGACCCGAAAGCCCCTCAGCGTCTGAAGGCTGAGTATTCTGACGACTGGCTGCATCTCAATCCGAAGGGATATGAGGCAATGGGCAAGTTTGCCGCAGAGAAATTGAAGTAAATGTAATAAATGCACCTTTAAATAATAAGGTGTAAACTTAATGACTGAATAAAATATGGAACAGACAACTGTATCACAGGAATCTAAGGGATTCTACAAACTGAATTGGCTACAACGCATCGGATTCGGATCTGGCGACTTGGCGCAAAACCTCATCTACCAGACCATCTGTATGTATCTGTTGTTTTTCTACACCGACATCTACGGACTCAATCCGGGTGTGGCTGCCACCATGTTCCTGGTGGTTCGCCTGGTCGATGTACTTTGGGACCCATTGGTGGGAACTTATGTGGATAAGCATAATCCGCGTTGGGGTAAGTATCGTTCTTATCTCGTCCTGGCGGGTTTGCCACTCACCGTACTTGCCATCCTCTGCTTCTGGAATGGTATGGAGGGACAGACAGAAACCATCAAGCTCATCTATGCTTATGTAACATACGTAGGCTTGTCTATGCTCTATACATTGATTAATGTGCCTTACGGAGCATTGAACTCATCTTTGACTCGCGATACAGACGAGATAACCATTCTCACCTCTGTACGTATGTTCATGGCAAATGTGGGTGGACTCTGTGTATCGGCAGGAGTTCCAATCCTGGTGGCGATGCTCGCTGCAGCCAAGGATCTCCCTATCGAAATGGCGCTCTTCATGGGTTTGGGTTCTCTGCCATCCTTTATCTTTATGCCGCTGGTGCCTGCCATCAAGAAAAAGGTAGGTAAGAAGAATATGTTCTACATCTTCCTTACTGTGGCTATCGTGGGTATGGCGATGCTTTATTTCATCAGCAAGATGGGACCTGTAAAGGATCATATCACGCTGGTTTATATTGCACAGTTCATCAAGTCAACAGGTGTTATCGTGGCTACAGGTTATATGTGGGCTTTGATTCCTGAGGTTATTTCCTATGCTGAATATACCAGTGGCAAGCGTATTGCCGGTATTGTCAATGCCCTGACCGGTATCTTCTACAAGGCTGGTATGGCTTTGGGTGGTGTTGTTCCTGGTGCAGTCCTTGCATGGACCGGTTATCAGGCTGCGGCAGCTCAAGAGAGCAACTCGCTTCCTATCGATGGTAATGCCTGGTTTGTTGCCATGCTGATCTATGCTCTGGTAGGTTTCGCCCTTCTGGTATTCTGCTTTACCCAGACCAAGGAGCGTGTGGTAATGGACGAGAAGGAAACCAAAAACGTTAAGGTGAGCGACCTGTGGACAGAATTTTTCCATAACCGTCCTCTCCGTATCGTGGCTCTCTTCTTTATCACCGCCTTCGCCATGATGTCGGTTGGTAATGCTGCCGGTGCTTACTTCATGAACGATTTGGAGCAGCAGAGTGCGCTGGCCCAGGAGGGTATCCGCTGGCTGGTATGCGTGATTCCTGCCATCCTGCTGGGTTTGGCGATGTTCATCATCTCTAAATATGAGTTGACAGATGAGGTCATCGACGATATCAACAAGAAGATTGAAGCTCGTCATCAGGAAGAAAAATAAGATAGAATTAAAATTTAGATAATCATATAGAAGGAGAGATACCCTGTATTCTCAAATTCTTGAAAACAAGTGTACAATGAAAAGAATATCGACTTTTGCCTTGGGCTTGATGCTTGCTTCTGCAGCTTTTGCCCAGAAAGGTAATAACGCTCAAATCCCTACATTCCAGGAAACTATGGGCAAATATTTCCTGATTGGTGCAGCTGTTAATACTTCTCTGACAGACGGACAAGACCCTGCAGGTGAGGAAGTAGTGAAGAAACAGTTCAACCAGGTGGTTGCCGAGAACTGTATGAAGGGCGAGGAAAATCATCCGGAGGTGAATCGCTTTGATTTCACCGATGGCGATAAACTCGCTGACTGGGCAGAGAAGAACGGCAAGACCTTGATAGGTCATTGCCTGGTTTGGCATTCTCAGCCACCTAAATGGATGTTTACCGATGATAAGGGTAATCTGGTAAGCCGTGAAGTGCTCATCGGCAGAATGTATAACCACATCATGACCGTGGTTACTCATTATAAAGGTAGAGTAAAGGGTTGGGACGTTGTGAACGAGGCATTCGAGGATGATGGCTCTTACCGCAAGTCTTTGTATTATAAGATTATCGGTCCGGAGTTCATCGAACTGGCTTTCCGCTTTGCTCATGAGGCTGATCCTAACGTAGAACTTTACTATAATGATTATTCTACTTCGAAGCCAGCCAAGCGAGAGGCTATCTGCAAGCTGGTTCGCGATTTGAAGGCGAAGGGTCTCCGCATCGATGCAGTAGGTATGCAGAGCCACAATGGTTTTGATTATCCTGACTATGCTGAGTATGAGAAGAGCATCGAGGCTTTTGCTGGTGAAGGCGTGAAGGTGATGCTGACTGAGCTGGATATGAACATGCTTCCTAATCCGGAAGGATTCGGCGGTGCGGAAATCAGTCAGAAGTTTGAACTTCAGAAAAAGTACAATCCATACGTGAAGGGACTTGACAAGAAGGCGCAGAAACTCTTCAACCAGCGTTATCTCGATCTCTTCAAGATTGTAGAGCGTCACAAGGATGTCATCAGTCGTGTTACCTTCTGGGGTGTCAACGATGGTCACTCTTGGTTGAATGGCTGGCCTATCCCAGGCAGAACCAACTATCCGCTGCTCATCGACCGCAACAACGAGGTGAAGCCAGTGGTGAAGGAAATCGTCAATCTCTTTAAGTAAAATCTCTTTAGATATTATTGTACATCTCTTAAAATAATAAACAACAATGAAAGCAAGATATTTGTTCCCTAAGGATTATATGGCAGATCCATCTGCCAATGTGTTTAACGGTCGCCTGTATGTTTACCCATCTCATGACTGGGATAGCGGCGAAAGCTTCGACGATGATGGCGGTCACTTCCAGATGAAAGACTATCATGTTCTCTCTATGGACGATGTGATGGAAGGTGAGGTAACCGATCATGGTGTGATTCTCGATGTGAAGGATGTGCCATGGGCTGAGAAGCAGATGTGGGACAACGATGTAGTAGAGAAGGATGGCAAGTACTATCTCATCTTCTCTGCCAAGGATTATAATGGTGTATTCCATCTCGGTGTGGCTGTAGCTGATAAGCCAGAAGGTCCTTTCGTTCCGAATGCCGACCCAATCCGCAAGTCATACAGCATCGACCCTTGTGTGTTCAAGGATGATGATGGCAAGATTTACTGCTACTTCGGTGGTATCTGGGGCGGTCAGCTTCAGTGGTACAAGGACAACAAGGCACTGAAGGATGAGCATCTTCCAGAAGGCAAGGAGAATCCGTTGCCATCTCGTGTAGCCATGATGACTGATGATGTGCAGCAGTTTGCAGAAATGCCAAAGCCTGTTGTCATTGTTGACGAGGAGGGTAAGGTATTGCCAGCCGATGATCCTCATCGCTTCTTCGAGGCTAGCTGGATGCACAAGTATAAGGGCAAGTATTATTTCAGCTACTCTACGGGTGATACTCATTATCTCTGCTATGCGGTGGGTGATAATCCTTATGGACCATTCACTTACAAGGGCGTCATCCTGGAACCGGTGGTAGGTTGGACAACCCATCATAGTATCTGTGAGTACAAGGGACAGTGGTATCTGTTCCATCACGACTGCGTGCCATCAAATGATACAACCTGGCTTCGCAGCGTAAAGGTGGCTCCTCTCTTCTATGATGAGGAGGGTAACATCTTGCCGGTAAAATAGAATTGATTTTTAGGTTTTAATAGTTTGATGAATAGTTGATACATGAGTTAGTGTTAGTTAGAAACGGGCAGCATCTTCGGGACGAAGGTGCTGCTTTTTTATTGCTATAAAGCATGTTTTAGACCTGTCATATTTTTCTTTTCTATTTGTAAGTGCTTGTTGTTCAACTATATAATCTTCATAATGAAATTTTTGAGATTTAGACCATATACTTTTCTCTTTTTCTATAAAAGTTCGTACCTTTGCAACCAAAAATATGTTTTCCGCCGATGAAAAAAAGTTTTCTATATTTTTGCCTGCTATTGGTAATCTCTTTTGTCTTTTCATCCTGTCATTCCGATAGGTCAAGGATTCTTGTTTCTGCATATTCTATGGTTGATAGTCTGCCTGATAGTACCTTGGCTCTTTTAAGAAAAGTGGATTGTGATAATCTTTCTGCAAAAGATATGGCAGAATATTCATTGCTTTTCACTATGGCACAAGATAAGTCAGGGCTTGATGTGGATAATGATTCCCTTATTCGCATAGCTTATGATTGGTTTCAGCAGCATCAGGACGATTCGCTCTATGCAAAATGTCTTTATTATATGGGTAAGTACTATATGTTGAATGATAGCACAGAACAGGCAATTTCATTGTTGACAGAGTCGAGTGAAAAATCAAGCAAGATTGGCGACTTGAAAACAGAAAGTATGGCATTGGAAAAACTGTCAAGAGTTTATCAAGGGTTTGAACCTAAAAAATCTTTAGTGCTTTCTAAAAAAGCGTTAGAAACATATGATAGTTATAAATATGCAACATTAAAAAATAAAATATATCTTAGCTTGAATTATAGTAATGCTTTACTGGCGTGTGACATAACTCGTAAATCTGTTGATGTTATTCTAAGTAACGTGCCAAAAGCCTTGGTCTTGAAAGATTCTGCGGTTTTAGCTGATGTTTATCAAGATTTAGCAAATTCCTATTTTTATTTGGGACATAGAGACAGCAGTTTGTGTTATGCAAAAAAGGCATACGAATTACAACCGATAAAAAATATGTCTTGTAGATTGATGCTTGCTGATGCTTATCAGGAGGCAGATTCTGTACGCCTGTGCTTAGCTTTACTTGAAAGGGCTCTTCCCTCGTCTCTTAGTACTGAAAAGTATGTATGTTTTCAGATTTGTAGTCAAGCTTCTATAAAAATGCAAGATTATGAAAAGTCTAAGATGTATATGGATTCAGCCTATTCTTGTATAGAAAATCTGTATGCAGAGGCTGTGAAAAGAAAGGTCGACTATTACTCTTCTTTTTTGGAAAAGGAAAAGCAAAAGTCGGAGCTTAAGGGAAGAGCAGAAATGCAAAGCTATTTGCTGCTATTGGTCATCATTCTGGCTCTCTTAGTGATAGTTTTTCTTCTTTACGTATATAAAAATTCGAGGAGTAAGGCTCAGAAGGAAATTATTTTTGAGAAGAGCCAAGCTGAAATGAAAGTTAGGCATGAGCATGAATTGGCAATGATTGAGAAAAATCTATCGGAGCAGTACCATCAAAAAGAATTATCTCGCAAGGAGGTGCAACTTTCCATCATGCGTAGTTATCTAATGAAGTTGGTTACTGCTGTGGAGAAATTGAATTCTATAAAAACGGGAACAGGCAAGCATGTTGTCTTGACCGAAAAGGATTGGAAAGAGATTGCTGCTTTCTTGGACAGTACAGAGAATATGTTTGTTACAAGGTTGAAGACTAGATTTCCGAATCTATCAGAAGGTGATTTGCACCTGATGATGTTATTGCGCTTAAAGATGCCACAAAAAGTCCTAGCCTCTCTTTATAGTATTACAGAAAAAGCTGTCAAACAAAAGCTCTTTTTGTACAAGGAAAAAGTAGGAATTAATGGTCAAAACATCTCTTTAAGGGAATATATAGAAACGTTCTGATGTAATTTTAGACCCCAAAAATGAACAGAATAATAAGTGCAAATGATTGAATATTAGCTTGTTGTCGAAATATCGAAGCGTTTGAAAGTTTAGACCCAAATTACTTTGAAGTTGTTGAAAAACTTGCTAATTTTGCAACCGAATAATTAAACATAAAGATATATGAAAGGATCAAGAGTATTAAAACGCTTTAAGAATATGCAAAGAATTGCAATGTCTGTAGTATTGCTTGTAGTGAGCGTAGCTGTGTTTGCGCAATATCCACCTTCGCCAAACTCACTAGAGAAATATAAAAAGATAGATGTTGCAACTCATGTTTTGCAGTATAAGCTTAAGTTTAAGTTAAATTTTAAGCAAAAAGATTATTATGAAGATGATAGAATTGTTCAAATAGGGAAACAATTTGTTAAGGACTATAGTGGAATAATTTTCTATTTCGATTCTTTGAAAACAGTCAATGATAATAAAGGATTACCTTCTCCTTCAATACCACACCCAGTATTTAATTATGAAATGTTCAATGATTTCAAATTGGGCGTTAGTAAATTAAAATATCGCATGGATTTGAATGGAGGAGCAATTTGTTATACGGCTCAGTTGCCAAAATTGAATTGGGCTTTTGTTTCTGATAGTACAAATGTAGTCTTGGATTACACTTGTAACTTAGCTCGAACTCATTTCGCAGGGCGTGACTATAATGTTTGGTATGCTGTAGATGTACCATTACCTTATGGGCCATATAAATTTTATGGATTACCAGGGTTGATAATGAAAGTAGAGGAATCAACGGGTTTGTATATTTGGGAAATTACTAGCATGCAGAATGTAGTTCAACCTATATATGAATATACGTATGAGGCAGAACAAAAAAGCTCAGAAATAGAGGCAATAAAAGCTATTACTCGTTTGCGAAAAAATCCAATTAGATTTTTGGAACAATTAGGAAGACATACGTATATAAAAGGGACTGATGGTCGTTTTAGACCTTCAACTTCAATACCTAATATTCCAGATCAAGAATATGAACCTTTAGAAAAGTATTGATATGTGTAATATAAATAGTGGCAAAGATGAAAAATAGAAATATGATAAAAATGGAAACACGCTGGTGTTCTGTACTTCTTGTTGTAGTACTGTCTTTTGTTTGTGTAAACGTTTGGGGACAGGAACATGTAAAGTTTACACTACTGAAAGTTGATTCTGTACCTTCTATAAAAGCAATAGGGAATATGCAAATTGTCGGAAATAGGTTTTGTATAACCTATGAGGAGCCTAAACGTTGGGGCTCTCAACTGCTGAGAACGTATGTTGTTGACGAAACTTCTCAGTCGCTCAAGTTTGAACATGAGTATTTTAGAAATCCGGCAACAGGTAATGGCATAGATTATCCGGTACTATTTCAGGGCAATCTTGGTAATGTCTTCGTAATGGATCGTACTTATCCTTTAGTCTATCAAATAGATTTAGAAAAACATGTGATGCAAAACACTCATAAGTTTGTCTTTTCGGCTAAGTCGAAAGTTCCTTATGCTATGGCATTGAATGTGCCTTTTGCTTATCGTAAATCTGATAAGGAATTCTATTTTGTAGGGAGGCAACCTAATATGGGAATACAGGCAGTTTATACATCGATTTTAGACACTATTTCTACTTGCGTTGGAGAAGTCGCACCATTGCTTTATACAAAGAAATATCCTGCGTGGACAACTAATTTCGGAAAGCAAACGTTTAATAAGCGTGCTCGTGTCTTGGTCCATGGCTTTTATCTGTATCCTGCTATTCAATATGTAAATTTGGATACGAAACAAAGTTATACCGTCAAAATTGCAGAACCGAATTGGAAGCGGTTAAAACCTCTTGCTGCAGATGTTTGGGATAAAAATTTGATGCAAATAAAAGATATAACTTCAACAAATACTTATGTATATGCGCTTTGGTGGAACAAAAGTCAGCAGAATATGACAATTTTACGTAAGCAGAGGAAAGCTGAATGTAAACTTGTCGTACTAGACTGGAATGGAAGCATTAAGAGAATATATAGAATACCTAGATATTTGAGTAATGTCGCTGCTCTTGTTGATGGTAAGCTAATCGGAAGTGATGGAAAGAAATTTTGGTTGATTACATTGTTTTAATAATGAAGAGATTTACTTTAATACTCAAAAAGGTACTTTGGATTAGGGGCATGAAAAGCGGATTTCTTTTCATGTTCTTGCTGTCATTGTTGTTGCTTCTAGGTATTTTTACCATGCATGCCCAAACTGCCGTCACGACTCTTCGTGGTTGCGTGAAAACAGATGCCAATTCGCCTGTTTCAGGAATTAATGTTTTTGTCAGCCAATTGAATCAGAGGTATAAGATACTGGGAGCTAGTCTGACAGACAAAAACGGTATGTTTTCTGTATCTTTTCATACATCGGCAGATAGCGTCAGTTTGTTTTGTTCAGGCATGACGATAAATAAATATCAGGAAAACGTATCCAATAAAGATGCTTTCCATACGTTGTACGTGGAGGAAAAGACACAAAAACTAAAGGAAATAACTGTGAAGGCGCAGAAAATCTATATGGGTGGAGATACCATTAATTATAATGTTGCTTCTTTTCTTAACAAAAACGACCAATCTATAGCAGAGGTGTTGAAAAGAATGCCTGGTATTACCGTATTTGATACAGGTCAGATTGCCTATAAAGGATTGCCAATCAAAAACCTTTATATAGAGGGACTGGATTTGATGAAAGGTAGATATGGTATAGCTACCAATAATGTGGATCCCAATAGTATCTCTACGGTTCAGGTATTGGAAAACCATCAAGATATTAAAGCTCTTAAAAAACTGCGCCCTGAAGAACGCGCTTCCATTAATTTGAAATTGAAAGAAGGTGTGAAGGGCGTCTTTAACTTGATAGGTGTTTTAGGAGCAGGAAATGGTGACGATGCTCTTTGGAAAGGAGAGTTGCTTGCTACATATTTTAAAAAGAACTCTCAATTGTTGGCGATGTATAAAGGAAATAATATCGGAGAAGATTTGGAGGCGGAACTACGCTCTTTTGACGGGGATGACTATGCTCGTACAATCAATCTGACTGGAATAGAAATGCCTTCTGCACCAAGCATAGCCAAGCGATATTATTATTTTAATCGTTCGAATAGCTTGACATTTAACAATATCTATCGCTTAGGGAAGGATGTAAATCTGGGAATAAATCTTGGAGGTTTGTCTGATAGGGATAGACGTAACAATCAGTCTTTCATTCATAACCTTTTGCCTGATGGCACTTATCGTTCCATAGTAGAACGTATATCTGCTAAATTGCATAAGGAAATTGGATATGGGGATCTTGCACTCGTGAAAAATTCTGATAAGCAATACGTCAAGGAATCTCTGACGTTTGATTATTCTTCGTTCGTGGGAACCAATCGGATCGAAAATGAAGGTAATATTCTGCAAAGTGGTAATATTAAGGATTATCGTTTGCACAATGAACTTCATTTGACAAGTAAGTTTCATCAAGGACGAGGTGTTGATTTTGTGTCTAAGTTGAATATAGAAAAGCGACCTCAGAATCTCTTTGTTGATAGGAATCTGTTTCCGGATATTCTGACTTCGGATGGCATGAATCAATGGGTGGAAAGTAAAAATGTAGAATCTAAGAATCTTCTGGGAATATTGTCTTCATTGGTGATAGGTAACTTGCAAATTAGCCCAACAGCTTTTTGTGATGTTCGTCATGATAATTTGGAGAGTACTTTGGAGGGATACAAGAACCGACTTGCCCTCACCGAAATGAAGGTGGGCTTGGGACTTGGAGCAGATTATAAGATCAACAAGTTGAATTTAGATGTAGATATACCATTGGGATATCGCTATCAGCAATTGAATGACCAAATGGATAAGACGAAGCTGCTTTATAGGTGTTTTAATTTTGAGCCTAGTATCGTAGCAACTTATTATCTTAATGCTTCTCATTCTTTCGTCTATCATGGTTCTTTATCTAATGAGTTGCCTACAATAGAAAACTTGTATGCTCAATATATATTGAATAATTATCGGCAGCTCTCGTGTTATGCCACTCCGTCTTTATATGAAGGTACATGGGTAAACCATAAGGTATCCTATCATTTTAAGAATATTTTTAAAATGTTTTTTGTGGATGTGGATCTGGCATGGAATAGCAATAAACCCAAGATACTTTATGGTAGTACTTATGATGGGGTAGTAGAAAAAGTGGAGAGCCAACCTACTGAGAGTGTTGCAAAACGTCTGAATTTCAGACTAAATACCAGTAAGGGGTTTGATTGGAAAAAAACGAAAATAGCATTGATGTTAAATTATGCTCATGTGGATAGTCCAATCCTTCTGCAAGGAGAAGAACTTAACTATTCTAGCAATACATGGAGTGTAAAGATGGATGCAAGTGCAACAATTATGAATTGGTTGGTAGCAAGTCACGAGAGTTCTTATTATTGTGCAGGAAGTAAAATGAGTGGTAATATATCAATGGCTTCCTTGCGTTCTATGACGAATGATACATCTGTAGATTTCTTATTGCCTAAAGGCTTGTCGGTATCTACTACTTGTTCTCATTATTATAATAGTCTGAATGAAAAGAATAAATCTTTTGTTCTGTGTGGAGTGAGTGGTAGCTTTTCTTGTAAAAAATGGTTGTTTACTTTAGATTGTAGCAATATTTTTAACAAGAAGAACTATTCGCGCTCTAATACTTCGGCACTTACAGAAAGAATTTCAGAATATAGTATTCGCCAACGAAGTGTGCTGCTGACTGCGAGATATCGTATACTTTAAGGCTGGGAATGTTAGATTAGTGTTATTTTTAGGTTATTTCTTCTAATTTGTTAGAGAATTCAGAGTTTTTTGCTTATCTTTGTGCCCGTAAACCATTGAAAAGAATGAATTATGTTGAAATTACTGTTAAGGTTATGGTGGCTGCAACAGCGCCGTAACTTCCACAAGCGAGATGCCTTCGTGGCGTGCTACATCATCTTCCTGTATGTGGTGATGGGCGTGAGCTTCTTTCTCAGCTTCACCGAGAATGGGGGAGAGCTTGGGGGCGAAGACATGCCTGCCCTGTTGGGAGCCGGTATCGTTGTCGGTATGCTGATTCCTGACATCATCATGAAGATGGTGATGAAGCGGGATATTACGGCAATGGATGATTATGTGAAGTCGCGCCCTGTGCCAGAGAAAATCTGGAACAAGTTCCTGCTCACTACCAATCTCGTGAGCTTCTGGAACTATGTGCTTCCGGTGCTTACGCTTCCGGTGTTCATCTATCTTCTGCCGGCAAGTGAGGCTGTAGCCAGCTTCTTCCTGTTCCTGGAGTTCTCTTTCATCAACGGCATCTATATCACCTGTTACCGCAAGGCTACGGAGTGGATTCTGAAATGGCCTTTGATATTGGGATGGATGGGAATGTTTGCCGTGCTGATAGGATATATGTTTGTGGCTTCCTTCTTCCCGGTATATATGGGATGGATAGGTCTCTTCTTCCTTGCTGGAGCGGTATTCACCGGACTTACCGCCTATCTCTATCACGAAAAGATTTATAACGAGCAGAAGCAGAAGGTTTCCAGGTTCCGTGGCTTCAGCCATGTCAACCTCTTCAGTCTGCAATATATCGGCACATTGAGAGCAAAGCGTGTCCGTACGATGGTGATTATGATTACCGCCATCTTCCTCTTCGACTCCTATCTCTTTGCTCTGCTTCCTGCAGAAGCGGGACAGGAAATGGGGGACAAGGTGGCTATGACTACCCTCTATGTGGCAGGTGCAATCCTGCTGCCATCGGTGGTATTGTCGCAATGGACCTTTGGTATTGAGGCAAACTTCTTCCATGGCTTGATGACCAAGCCGGTAAAGGTGAAGCAGATGCTGCAGAATTGCTTCTATTATTATATGGTAGTGAGTGCGATTGCCTTGTTGCTCACCCTTCCGTTCCTTTTCCTGCAGGCAGGAATCGGAATCCAGGTGCTTATCGGCGGTTTCTGTCTGGCGGTGTTCATCAATCTCTTCAATCTGCCTACGGCACTCTTCTCTTCCCGTCTGGAGATATTCCAGACTTCCATGTTCAGCATGCAGGGAGCGAATCTGAAGATCAATCTTTATGCCATCGCCTTTCTCTTCCCGCTGGCAGGCGTCGCTGCCATCTATCATTTCTTTGGCGAGACGGCATGGTTTATCACCTGCGTAGCGCTGGCAGTCATCAGCATCGCCATCCATAAATGGTTCATCGCCAAGATTGCTGCCATCTTCGAGAAGAACAAGTATAAGCGCATGGAGAAGTTCATGGAAAGCTAGGAGAATTAAGTGAAGAGTGAAGAACGAAGAGTGAAGAAACAACGTTCGGCGGCCGAAGGGAAAGCCAATTCAATAGCTTTGCTAATCATAAAGTTCAATGTTCAAAGTTCAACGTTCAAAGTAGTCATAAAGTTCAATGTTCAAAATTCAAAGTTCAAAGTAATATGATTAAGATTCAGAATCTCAAAAAGATATATAATGGCAATACCGTACTAGATATTGATAATCTGGGTGTTGCAAAGGGCGAGTTGATAGGACTCGTAGGTAATAATGGTGCGGGCAAGACTACTTTGCTCCGTCTGATTCTCGACCTGATTCAGGCTGATGATGGTTTCGTGGAAAGCAATGGACAAAAGGTGAACGAGAGTGAAACCTGGAAGGAATATACCGGCAGTTACATCGACGGCAGATTCCTCATCGACTTCCTCACCCCTGAGGAATACTTCGATTTCATCGCTGATGTCTATAACATAGACGATAAAACCTTGCAGGAGCGACTGGCGCAGTTTGAGGGCTTTATGCACGATGAAATCATGGGAACCAAGAAGTATCTCCGTGATTTCTCTCAGGGCAACCGACAGAAGATTGGCATTATCGGAGCGATGATCATCAATCCGAAGGTTCTTCTCCTGGATGAGCCATTCAACTATCTCGACCCATCTTCCCAGATGACTATCGCCCACATGATTCAGCGCATCTGCAAGGAGCAGGGCACCACGGTCATCATCTCCAGCCATAACCTCAACTTCGTTGCCGACATCTCCACCCGCATCCTCCTGCTGGAGAAAGGCAAGCTGGTGAAGGATCTTCCGAATGCTGATGGCGCTGCCATCGCCGAACTCAACGAGTACTTCGGTATTCAGGCGGAATAGCAAACATAATTTACACATAGATAAATCTCTCTCCCTCAGAATCGTCAGCGAAGCAATGGAATTGCTTCCTGGCGATTCTTTTTTTAAAAAACCAGTTCATTTACTCAGCCAGTAAAGTATGGGTCATCACCGAATGAGCCCTATTTAAATGCGAAAGAAGGCTTATTCCACTTTTTGCCTGGCTATGGCACAAAGTTGCCCTTAACTGGGGCAATATTGTGCCATTGCCAGACAAAAAATAATACGTCGGGAGATAAATTTCAATAGGACTGTGACTACGATTCGGCAGAAGCTTTCTGAGTTGTTTTTGCGTGAGAAAAACCCTACTCTCGATTTCACTCTTCACTCTTCACAGATTCCCCTGAAACCCCGATAAACACTGGGGTTGTGAGAGGTGAAGAGTGCTTGTTCACTCTTCACCACTCTTCACCTTATTGCAAAGTTCGGTCATCTTTGATGGCTGGAGCTGGTCATAATAGATGATTGGTGCTGGTCGTAATAGATGACCGAGCCATTGTTTATATAATGCGTTTTTCTAAAAAATGATGAGGGTGAAGAGTGGTGAAGAGAGGTGAAGAGCCAGCTCAACTCTTCACCGCCATAAATGTCTCACACACAAAAGCTTACATTGTGAATGTGAAGAGTGAAGAGTGTTTTTGAAAGTAGCTTTCTATGCATCGGATGTTTGAACAATCTGTGAACTCTTCCGTCTTTTCTTTACCTTATTTATATAAATTATGCTTCAAAGAAAGTGTAATTCAGTCAACTGAGGAAACAAAATCCGGCCAACAGAGGAAACAAAAAGTAGCCAACTGAGGAAACGAAATCCGGCCAACTGAGGAAACAAAATCCGGCCAACTGAGGAAATGTCGAAAAAAGTGGTATCTTTGCACACGTAATCAAATATTTGAAAAGATGGTGTTTATGTTGTTCCTATCGGGTGTTTGAAAGATTAAGACAAGGCTTATTCTACTTCTTGCCTGGTAACGGTACTAAGTTGCATCAGCGTTGTGTATGAACGACGAAAAGTTAAATTAATTAAGTTAAAATAGAAACACGGACAAATTCAATTTGTCCGTGTTATTTTCTTTGCCTTTTAACTCTATGTTTTCCACTTCGGAACTCATAGACTTCGGAGCCATAAAACTATGAGTTGGCAAAGTTAACATAAAGCTCTAAAGCAGCCAAAGGAGAATAAGAGAGGTTGGAACGTAAAC
>OLVV01000286.1_pt1 | contig 31534 bp, 18 predicted proteins | sample 1673581 | NCBI WGS metagenome assembly OLVV01 (sample SAMEA103958116, study PRJEB25191) | human gut metagenome | biome: human-associated habitat [ENVO:00009003]; feature: intestine environment [ENVO:2100002]; material: feces | place: Germany | collected 2013/2015
TAGCGATTGTGGATAACTCTGTAAAGTGCAGAGCATCAACTGGTTACATTTAATATATTAAAATTAATTAAATGGGGAGATTTGCTGTTCTCCTTTTTTTTTCTTAATTTTGCAACTGATTTCGCATCTTTAGTGGTGTGAACACAATCAATATCTAAAAAATAATTAATATAAAATAGTCAATGTTAGCAAGTCCGAAAGCGCTTTGGGATAATAGTCTTTTGCTTATAAAGGATAATGTGTCAGAGCAGCAATATAATACATGGTTTAAGCCAATAGTCTTTGAGTCGTACAAGCCATCGACAAAGACTTTGTTGGTGCAAGTTCCAAGTCCGTTTGTTTACGAATACTTGGAACAGAACTATGTTGGCTTGTTGAGTAAGGTGTTACATCGCAATTTTGGTGATGGAATCCGACTCACTTATCGTGTTGTTACCGATAAGGAACATAAGATTGCACAAGATTTAGAGGCTGATCCTGCTGACGAAGAGGTTGCTGAGCGCAACAGAAAAGCGAAGCAGGATCAAGCACAAGGTGTCGTTCCTGAGGCTCTTCAGCAGGATGACATTGATACCCAGCTCGATCCTAAGCTTACATTCAATAATTATGTAGAGGGTGAGAGCAATAAGTTGCCTCGTTCTGTGGGATTGTCTATTGCTGAGCATCCTAATACCACTCAGTTCAACCCTATGTTCATTTATGGTCCATCGGGAAGTGGTAAGACGCATTTGGTGAATGCTATCGGTTTGAAGGCAAAGCAGATATATCCTCAGAAGCGTGTGCTTTATGTCAGTGCCCGTCTTTTCCAAACTCAGTATACGGATGCTATCTTGCATAATTCCAGCAATGATTTCATCAATTTCTATCAGTCTATTGATATTCTGATAGTGGATGATATTCAGGATTGGGCAGGAAAGGCTAAGACATTGAACACTTTCTTCCATATATTTAATCATCTCTTCCGTAATGGAAAACGCATTATCTTGGCGAGCGACCGTCCACCGGTGGAGTTGAAGGATATGCCAGACCGCTTGATTACCCGTTTCTCCTGTGGCTTGGTATGTGAGCTTGAAAAACCAAATGTGGAGCTGTGTGAAGATATTGTCAGCAACAAGGTTCGTCGCGATGGTTTGAAGATTCCTAATGATGTTGTGGCCTTTATTGCTCAGACCTGCAATGGCAGTGTGCGTGATTTGCAGGGTGCTATCAATGGTCTGTTGGCTTATAGTATCGTGTACAATAGTCATATTGATATCCGATTAGCTGAGCGTGTTATCAAGCGTGCTGTGAAGGTAGATGATAAACCACTCACAATTGATGACATCGTCGAGACCGTATGTAACCATTATAATGTAACTGTTACGGCTGTGAACAGTAAGAGCCGTAAGCGTGATTATGTGGTGGCACGACAGGTAACTATGTATTTGGCGCAGAAATTTACCAAGATGCCTGCTTCACGCATCGGCAAACTCGTTGGTAATCGCGATCATAGCACAGTTATCCACAGTTGTTCCAAGGTTGAAGAACGATTGAAGGTTGATGCTGCATTCAATGATGAAATCAATAGTATTGAGAACGGATTGAAGATAAAAAAAGGTTAGAAATGCACGGAACCTTGGTATAGTGGTTCTGTTTATATAAATGAAATAAAAGGAAGTCGAGCTTTTTGTATATGCTCAGGCTTCCTTTTCCTGTTTATTTACTTTGAGCTTTATGATTAGTTTTCTTTTTGCTCTTTTTTCATCATCTTTTTCCATTTGAAATATCCAGCTACGGCGATGATAACGTAGAGACCATAGAGCCCAGCCTTGAATGGGATACCTTTAACTATATAGAGATAGCAGCAAACGGCATCTACAAGAATCCAGAAGAACCATTGTTCTATGTATTTTCGTGCCAAGGCCCACAGACCCACAAAGCTCAGGGCATTGGTGAAGCTATCCTGCAATGGTACCGTGGAGTTGGTAAAGGTAATCAGAATATAATAGGTGATTCCCCATGCTGCCAGAAAGAAAATAGCGGTAGGGAGATAGAGCGATTTTTTCATATAAGTGATCGGAAGCTCTTCTTTTTCCGTCTGATTGTGTTTCTTGCCGAATTTCCAAACAGCATAGCCATAGACGGCTGCCACCGTATAATATACTGCCATACCCGCATCGCCATAAAGACCATGGCTCCAGTATAGCCAGACATCCAGAGCCGGCATGATGATGCCCACTGCCCAAAGCCAGATGCTGGCACGGTACTCCAGCAAGATGTAAATCAAGCCGAGTACCGTGGTAAAGATGTCTAAACCATGTGATGCAATATAATCCATCATAATGTTTTAGTTTTTGAATCTACTTTCTAGAAACCGTGATAATTAGAACTTCAATGTTACATGTCCCATTACAGTGGTGCCTGCCATAGGAATATAGCTGATGGCACTGAGGCGGTGATCCTGAGTGTAACCGGCACTCTGACTTACCGCATTGTACCATACGGAACCGCTCGCTGCGTAATGACGGTTGAAGATATTGTTGATATCAAAACCGAAAACCATCTGCTTGATTCCCAGCTTCTTTGCTACATTTGTCTGATAGTTGAGGCTCAGGTCGCTCTGTGAATAGCAAGGTAATGAACGGTCTTTGCTCTCAGAATTGTCGAGATACTGACTGCTTACGAAGTTGGTGTGCCAGGTTGCAGAGAATCCGGCATAGTGCAGGTCGATGAAACCATTCAGAATAGCTGATGGAGAATATGACAAGGTTGAATTGTCGTAGTGTATCTTCAAAGCGTCACCATCCCAATTATCTACATACTCATCGAAATCCTTGATTTTGTTCTTGCTCAAAGCAGCATTTCCCTCCAAGGACAACCATGACAATGGTGCCCAACCGGCAGTCAACTCAACGCCCATGCGATAAGAATCCTTGATATTGGTAGTCAATGGCTCACCGATTTCGCTCAACTGTCCGGTCTGAGCAAGCTGGTTGTCGTAATCCATGTAGTAGAAGTTGGCACCTGCATGCCAGTTGCTTCCCTCATACTGATAACCGAATTCCACATCGAGTAATTTCTCCTGTTTAGGGAAAGGATAGTTGAGGTTGTCGGTATAGTTGTTGCGCTCCGGCTCACGGTTGCTGTAAGCTACGGAAGCGTAAGCCTTATGACCGTCCTTGTTGAAGCTGATACCTGCCTTAGGATTGAAGAAATTGAATTTCTCGTCGATGTTCAGTTCCTGATTCTTGTAGCTGCCGTCAGACTGTTTGATAAACTTATCGTTGATACCGTCGGTCTTGTATTCCACACGGCGGTATTGCAGGTCTGCGAATGCATTCCAGTAGTCTGCAAAGCGATAGCTTGCCTTGATGAAGGCGCTGTAGTCGTATTTGTGGGCATCAGAATCATAGTACTTATACTTGCCGTTGCTGCCGAGGAACTGCTTCTCTGCGTCCTGATTGGCGATATAGGTTAGGTAACCCCAGTGGTTGCCACGGAACTGCTGGAGGTTCAAGCCGCCGATTACGTCCCAGTGTTCATCCTTGTAGTTGGTGTTATATACCATGCCGTAGGTGTTCTGGGTCAATCCCTTCTTGCGGATGAAGTCAGATTTCTTAACCTTGTTGCCCTCTGCATCCTTATAGATGAGTCCAAATTTCTCAAACTTGGCGTTGTTCTTGAACTCTTTGTAGTAGCCGTAACCATAGGTATAGTGCAGGGCGATGTTGTGGCTCCAGTGGCTGTTAGGAGTCCAGGCTGCAGAGAGAATATTGTGGTTCTGATAGAAATTATCCGTAGTTTTCTCCCATTTGTTGCCGTTTCTGAGGGTATATGGCTTGATGGTATAATCGCCCTTTCCATTGCGCACCAAATCGCCAGTCAGGACATTGAATTTCCCCAGTCCAGCCTCGTACATATCCTTGTATGTGCGTATTCCATCATCCATCAATGTGAAGTTGGTATTGTAGTCGCCTCCCAACACGCCATTCCATGCCTGTCCGGTCTTCTCGAAGTTGCCGATGTTCTTATAGCTGATCTTGAAGTTATCTCCTAACCAGGTCAGTCCACCATAGTAAGAGCCGGATCTGCCGTCTGTTCCGTCGATATAGCCATCTGTGGCAGTCTCATGATAAGCACCGTCAAAAACCAGGTGGTTGCCCATCAGTCCGGTAGAGAAGCTGACGCCCGTATTGTAAGTGTTGTAAGTGCCGTAAGAACCAGTTACTTCTGCCATAGGAGTGAGCGAAGGAGCAGCTGTGGCCATAGAGATGCTGCCGCCGAAAGCACCATCGCCGTTGGTAGAAGAACCTACGCCACGCTGTACCTGAACACTGCCCAGGAGCGAAGCATAACTGTTCATGTTAGCCCAGAAAACGGTCTGGTCTTCTGGAGAATTGAGAGCCACGCCGTCGAGTGTCACGTTGATGCGGCTACCGGCAGCACCACGGATACGCATATAGGTAGTACCCGTACCGATACCATTTTCGCCCCAAGCCAGGATACCTGGTGTGCGAGAAAGGAGAATAGGCAATTCCTTACCTGTAGAGGAAAATTGTTGGAGTTCTGATTTCTTGATGTTGGCAATGGCGTATGGAGCTTCTTTTGCGGCACGTACGCCTTTTACGATTACTTCATTTAAATGTTGCACCTTCAAGGTGTCGATTTTTGTCTGTGCCAGTGCAGCTTGGCTTGCCAAAGAGCAAAACGCTACACTGAGTGCGATCCCGTTGAATCTTTTCATTTATTTAAATTAAAACCTTTGTATAAGGGGCATTCGTGTAAAGCTACCCCTTCGTCAGCGCTCTGCTAACTGGATGCAAAGTTAGCAATAATAACCGAAAGCGCAAAATTTTCGTAAGTTTTTTCAAGGTTTCAGTCTTTATATCATTCTTTTTTATTATATTTGCAGCTGTAATTGTATTTTGAACCTAAATAAAACGAAGATATGGTTAAGAATATTTATCGTCTATATATTTGGGTCTTCTTTTTGGGGACTATGCTAGCATTCTCTTCGTGTCAGAATGAGCAGCAGAAGAATCTGCTCAGTGAGGATGCTATCAATGGTTCTGTGTCCGAAATTTATTCCAATGCCGTAGCGCCCCTATATGATTATATGGATAAGGACAGCCTGGAAACTTCTGATGCCGACCCGCTTTACCATGTCTGGGAATATATCTATCAGGGTATTTCTCTTGCCAATTATTCCCTTGATTTTATTGATGACAACGCCTCGCTGATTACTGCCGACCAGAAAGACCGGTTGAAGGCTGAGGTGCGAGCCGTCAGAGCTTTACTGTATTATGAGGCGATGGATAAGTTTGGGCGTATTCCGGTGGTTTTGTCTTCGGAAGAATCTGCTATTTATGCCTCTGCAAAGTCAGATTCCATAGCTTCATTTACAGATGTTTATCTTTCTGTTCAAAGTGAGAGGAGTGAGGTCTTTCAGTTTATTTTCAGTGAGTTACAGCAGGTTTTGCCTTATCTCTCCGCTCAGCATAGCGGTAAGGAGGGCAGATTTTCCGGTCGCATCACGAAGCCGGTGGTCAACTATCTTTTGGCAAAGATGGCATTGAATGCTGAAATCTATACGTTTGATGACTGGACTAAGGGGTATAAGAAGCGTCCAAGGGGCCGTAATATTGATTTTATGGTGCAGACAGCCGACGGTGCCTCCCTGCTGAATGACCTCAAGGCGAGCGAGAATCGCAGCAAGAAGCTGAATGCGTGGGAAACCTGTATTTACTATTGTGATGCTCTGGCTGCTGAGGGATATTCCTTGGATGAGGATGTGATATTCTGCAGTACCGACAGCCGTACAGCGCTTCCTAGCCGTACCGGCACCCCAGTTGCGCGTTTCCTGTTCCGTTATACGGATGTTTTGCTGATGAAGTCAGAGGCGAATATTCGTAATGGTGAGGATGGCAGAACCGAACTGAATATGGTTCGCGCCCGCCAAGGCAAGCCTGCCCATAGGGCTACGCTCAATCGTATTCTCGAAGAGCGTCTTGCCGTATTGTCAAGAGAAGATATTCATCGTCAGGACCTTATCCGCTTTGGTATGTTTACTGATGCCTTCAATCTCTATCCATATCTTAAAGGCAAATCGTCCGGTTATATCACCGTTTTCCCGATTCCTCAGAAATGTATCGATTTAAATCCTAAGTTGGTACAGAATAAGGGATATGAAGTAGAAGGCTCATCTGCTTATAAAACAATGCGTTATGACTAATGGTGAGTGAAACGCCGTGTGGTTGGAATAGCATTTTTTATAAATCTAGCAACGCAGCGTTTCACAGCGTCGCTAGATTTATTTTTTTTATTTCCTTTGGATAGCAAATTGGTTTGCAACTGAATTTCCTGTAGGAATTACAACTGATAGAATTTGGTGAAAGCCTTCACGCAATATTCGTGGTCGATAACGCTACCGGTTTCGCGGCAACTGTGCATAGCGAGGATGGCATTGCCCATATCCACACCCTTCAATGGGATGGAAGAGGCGAGGATATTGCCCAATGTGCTGCCACCTGCTACATCGCTGTGGTTTACGAAACGCTGGCATGGTACACTGGCTGCATCGCAGATGTTGGCGAAAATGGCTGCTGATACAGCATCGCTCGCATACTTCTGGGCTGCATTGAACTTGATGACCGGACCACCGCCCAACTTAGGATGATTCGTAGGGTCGAATTTCTCGCTATAGTTAGGATGCCAGGCATGCGCATTGTCTGCAGAAATCATAAATGCACGCTCCACAGCCTGATAATAAGCCTCTTCCGTACCGCTCTGAGCCAGGGCGATGCGCTGCAGCATATAAGAAAGGAATGGACTTCCGGCACCCTGTTTGGTCTGAGACCCCGTTTCTTCATTATCGAAGATGGCGAGAACCTGGGTGGTATCATTGGCATCAGATGCAATCATCGCCTCTACACCAGCCCAGCACATAGACAGGTCATCGAGTCTGCCTGAAGAGATAAACTCATCGTGTACACCGAAGGTGCAGGCTGGAGTGGCATCAGCCAGATAGAGATCGAAATCAAGAACATCCTCTTTCTGAATATTCAGTTCGTTGGTTATCACATTCATCAGGAGGTTACCCTTCTCCAGTTCATCATTGATAATGCCGAGGATAGGGAGTACATCCTTCTGCTTGCTCAACTTCACACCATCATTCACCTGACGGTTGAAGTGGATAGCGAGATTGCTGATCTGCAACAATGGGCGCTTTACATGAAGAAGAAGCGTCTGGGGATTCATCGCATCCTCGCCCTTCACGATGACTCTACCTGCCAGGGTCAGCGGACGGTCGAACCAGGTGGACATGATAGGACCACCATAAACTTCGGTATTCAGTTTTACGATACCGCCCTCGCAAAGCATCTCAGCATTTGGCTTGATGCGGAAGGTTGGGGAGTCGCAGTGAGCACAGATCATGTGGAAACCGGCATCTGCCAAAGGCTTCTTTCCGATTTGGAAGGCGTAGATGGAAGAGTCGTTCTTGGTAACGAAGAACTTTTCACCCGCTTCAATCTTGCCCAAAGGCTCCTGTGGGTTCATACGGCGGAACCCGTTCTTCTCCAATTCCTTGGAGATATTCTTTACTGCCAGGAAATTCACTGGCGATGCGTCTAGAAAGGATAATAATCTTTTGATCATAGTCTATATCTTTAAATTAATATGTTGCAAAGATAATAGATTTTTTTCATTTTATCTCATTATTCTATTTGTTTTTCATTTTTTTGTATTATCTTTGTCCCCAAATAATATCAATGAAAGAATTATGAAACGACATAAATCCTGCACTCTAATTATATTGTTGCTGTTGGCATCGGCTCTTCAGGTATATGCGCATATTTCCAGAAATATGTTCATGCTTTCCAATCTCAATGCTGACAATGGTCTTTCCAGCCCTCGTGTTTATTCTATTGTAGAGGCAGAGGATGGTGCCATGTGGATAAGTACTAAGCGTGGAGTTGACCGATATAATGGGCAACAAGTAACCAATTATACTTTATACACAGAGATGCCGTATAGTGATGCTAGTGGTAGATGTATTAAACTGACTAAGGATGCGCAACATCTGATTTACGCCTACGACAACAAGGGAAAGGTGTATATATATGATAAGAGGAAAGATGCATTTGTTTTGAAATGTAATCTTCAGAATATTTTAGGTGGAAGTATCGTGTTGAACGAACTGTTGGTAGACGAAAAGGGCAATTTCTGGTTAGCTATGGATAGAGGCATTTATTGCTTATCAGCAGCTACTGATGGTAAGGAGATAGTTCGGGAGACAGCTAAGGGTAGGTTTGTATTGAAAAATACCTATATTAATCATATCCAATTTATAGGTGAGAAACTCTTGATAGGAACATTTAAAGATGTTTATTGCTATTCGATGACTGCCCGGAAGTTAGAAAAGAAGATTAGTGGCAGTTCTGTAGTATCCTCTTATCATGATATTGTGGGACATCGTATCTGGCTGGGTACTTTTCACGAAGGAGTTAAAGTGATGGATGATAGTACTTGGAAGCTGATAAAATCTGCTGATTTCCAATCTTTGCAAAACATTCCTAAAATTCCCGTACGTTCAATCATTTTATACGATAAGCAGACTCTTCTGATGGCTGTAGATGGAGCAGGAATATATGCTTATGACAGTTCGAATAAACAAACCAAACTCTTGCTTGATACAGATGGACGTCCTGGTAACGTGCTGAATGGTAATGGATTATATACCTTGTGCTGCGATCGTTTTGGCGATTTATGGACTGGCTCTTACTCGGGAGGAGTAGATTTGGCAATACCGATGAAACATACTTTGGAATATATCACACATGAATATCTCAACAATCAATCACTGTTAGATAATTGTGTGAACGATGTTTTCCAAAGCCGTGATGGGAAAATATGGTATGCCACAGATAAAGGAGTAAGTGTTTATGATGCGCAGACTCGTCTTTGGCATCATGGATTATATAATAAAGTGGCGCTTACGATTTGTCAGACTGTAGACGGCAGAATTCTGGTTGGTACCTATGGTAATGGCGTATATCAGGTTAATGCTGATGGCACTAGTATGCCTGCTTATTCTGTGGATACAGGAATGTTGAAGAGTGATTACGTATTCAGTCTTTTAACTGATAGCGATGGTAATATTTGGGTGGGATGTTTGGATGGAGATATGGCTTGTTTCCCTTCAGATAAATATAATTTGAATGGAACGGGAAAGTCGGTATTCTATCTGCCTGTCAACGAAGTGCAATGCATCACGGAATCACTGGATAAGCGTTTTATTACTGTAGGAACTTCGCATGGAGGCTATTTGATTGATAAGCGCGAACCTTTGCATCCTCGTCGTTTCTTTTATCCTGAACAGTATCCCGAAAAAGACATTAATTTGTTTGTCAACAGTATGGCTTTTCAGGATTCCCGTCATATCTGGATTGGAACGGATGGAGGAGGACTCTATGATTATGATTTCCTGACAAAGAAGTTTAAGCGTTATACTAATCAGGACGCTTTGCCTTCTAATTCTGTTTATGGACTTATAAGAGGTATTAATGGCAATTTGTGGATAAGTACGGATAAAGGATTGGCGTTCATGAAACAGGGGAAGATAGTAAACCTCAACATCTTTAAGGGAATGGAACGTGAGTATAACCGAATGTCTGTTGCGTGTACTTCAGATGGCAGGGTGCTTTTTGGCAGCAACGATGGAGTTGTCACTTTGGCTCCTATGTTTGCCAAAGGTTTGAATTATGCCGCTCCACTTCGTATTCATAGTGTTGAGGTTGAAGGTGTCGAACGTTCCGATCACTGGAATGAATGTCTTTTTGAAATGTTGAAGGAAGGCAAATTGAAACTTAGCCATAATGAGAATACGCTGGTTGTTTCTTTCGAGAGTATCAATTATCAATACCAGTATGATATTCAATATCAATATTATTTGGAAGGATACGACCGTAATTGGAGTAAATCATCTTCTAATCAGTTGGCACGATTTGTAAATTTGCCTTCGGGCAGTTATGTGCTTCATGTAAAGGCTATCTGCAGAAGTAATGGTAGAGAATTGGGAGAAACAACTTTGGAAATTCATATAGCCCAACCTTGGTGGAATACCTGGTGGGCATGGATTATCTATCTCTGTATTTTTGCTGCCATCTTATATTTTGTCTGGCAGTATTACAAAGAGCGCTTACAGCGAAAGTATTATGATGAAAAAATCAATTTCTTCGTTAATACTGCCCATAACATACGTACTCCTTTGAGTCTCGTGTTGGCTCCTCTTGATAATCTGGCTAATGATTCCAACTTGAGTGAGAAAAGTCGTGGATTCTTGGATATGGCGCATCGTAACGGCAACAAACTATTGAAGATGGTTACAGAATTGCTTGACTTCCAAAAGGCAGAGCAGTCTGCCGAACAGGTTCGCCTGCAAGATATAGAATTGCCGATGCTTTTACGTGTGCAGTTGGAAAAGTTTGTATTGGCTGCTCAGGAGAAGCATATTCAACTGTGTATTGAAACGTGTCCGCAGCAACAGATTCATTCTGATGTCAAAATGATGGATTTGATATTGGAAAATCTTCTCTCGAATGCTATCAAATATACACCTCAAGGTGGAAAGGTTACGTTGTCGGCTTCTGTTGAAGGTAAGATGGCTATGATTCATGTATGTGATACAGGTATAGGTATTCCAAAGGCCGAAATTAAGAGTATCTTCAAGACCTTCTTCAGGGCTTCTAATGCGATAAATTCTCAGGAAATGGGAAGTGGATTAGGACTGATGCTTACACGAAAGCTTGTAGAGAAATTAGGAGGAAAGCTTAGTTTCGTAAGTGAGGAAGGAAAGGGTACTACTTTCTGTGTGAAGATGCCATTAGGTAATGTAACAGATTCTTCTGTTCGGCTTGTAGGAGAAAAGAAAAATGTTGCAACTGAATCTTCTTTAGCTGAAGATAAACATGATGAAACTTGCCAGACTGTGTCTTCTGCGGTTCTGCAGGATGCTGATGTTTCAACGGATACACTTCTTTTTGTCGATGACAATGAAGATCTTCGCAAATATATCAGAATGACTTTTGGTGATTCTTATCAAGTAGTTGATGTGGAGAGTGCAGAGGCTGCCTTGAAATATTTGAAAGAGGGCGGGGTATGTGATATCGTTGTTTCTGATGTCATGATGCCGGGAATGCACGGAGATGAGTTCTGTCGCAGCATCAAGGAAAATAAGGAAACATCATGGCTGCCTGTTATCCTGCTGACTGCTAAGGCTGGTCGTGACTTTATGATAGAGGGACTCGGACTTGGTGCTGATGACTATATAGCCAAGCCATTCGATACTGCTATTCTTGCGAGTAAGGTAGCTAGTATTTTGAAGAATCGTCGTCGGTTGAGTCAATATTATATGGACAGAAGCCTTGCTCTTGTTAGAGGAGAGGTTGCTTCTGAGTCTGCTTCTTCCGAGCAGATTGTGGGTTCTGATTCTTCCAATGAACTCTTGGAACCTACTGGAGCTTCTGAAGAGAAAAAGGATGATACTGTCTTGAATAAGCAAGGCCAGACATTCGATAATGTGGCAGAAGCTGTTCTGAATCCACAAGACCAGGCTTTTGTAGACAAAGCTACCCGTTTGGTGTTGGCTCATCTGAGCGACACAAACTTTAATATCGACCGACTCTGTAGAGAGATGGCGATGAGCAGAACGCTTTTCTATGGTAGGCTGAAGACTCTTACGGGTCAAAGTCCGCAGGATTTTATGCGTTTGATACGTCTGGAGCAGGCTGCAATCTTCCTGAAACAGGGGGATAGTGTGTTGGAGGTCTCAGTGAAAGCAGGTTTCGTGAATGTGAAGTACTTTAGTACTGTGTTTAAGAAGCATTTTGGAGTATCTCCAAGTAAGTATCTGTAAATTAGAGTTTTAAATTCAAGGAAAAGGTTTCTGTTTAGACGATATGTCTGAATTGAAACCTTTTTTTGTTTGTTATCTAACCCTCTGAAAGTTCCTTTTCTTTATCTTTGCAGCCAGATTCTGTTACGTAAGTAAAACAGTTATTTAAAAAACGAAACAATAACAATATAAACATAAAAATGAAAAGGAACTTTTTGAAATTTAGCCTCTTTTTAATAGGCGTCTTCACATGCCTCTCATGCGAAGCAAGTACGTTGCACTCATCCAGCAGTTCTGATGGCGTAGGCGAATCCATACCTACTGCCCAGCAATGGAATAAAGACGTTGTGGGGTGGAATCTTGGCAACGAATTTGAGTGCTCAGCTCCTGGACAGGATGGTGAGTCGATGCAGATTGGCAACCCTGATGGTTCTATCCATGCAGAGACAGCCTGGGGCAATCCCGTTGTTACCAAGAAGATGATACAAGCCGTGAAGAAGGCTGGTTTCAATGCCATCCGTATTCCAATCCGTTGGCAGTGCCACATTACCAACGCTCAGGCAATGAGCATTGACAAGGCTTGGATTGCTCGCATCAAGGAGGTGGTAGGCTGGTGCCTTGACAACGGTTTGAAGGTTATCATCAATGTGCATCATGAAAAATGGCTCGAAGGTCGTCCTACCTATCAATATAAGGAAGAAAACTGCCAGAAGCTTGCGCTCCTCTGGATGAATATCGCCTCTGAGTTTGCCAATTATGACAGTCGCTTGGCTTTCGCCGGTACCAATGAGGTTCACATCAGGGACAACTGGGGCAAGCCTACTGCCGAGAACCTCGAAGTGCAGAATGCTTACAATCAGATATTCGTGGATGTGGTTCGTGCTACAGGCGGCAACAATGCCAAGCGCCACCTCATCTTACAGACTTACGTTTGTAACCCTTGGTTTGGCATCGAGAATGGAGATTTCATCATTCCAAAGGATGCCGAAGGCAATGGCAACAACTATATGAGTGTGGAATTCCACTACTATCAGCCATGGAGCTACGCCGGCGATTGCACCTACGATTACTGGGGTGATGCTTGCAAGGATGCTGGCAAGATACCTGCAGAAAACGAGAAGACGATGACGGATTTCTTCGACAAGGCGGTGAATACCTGGAGCAACAAAGGACTGGGTATCGTTATAGGAGAATGGGGAGTAACCGATCACTATAAGTCAAACTCAGAGAAAGTGCATGAAAACATGACCTACTACTGTAAGTTCTTGACTACGGAGGCTCGCAAACGAGGCTTCTCTACTTTCGTTTGGGACAACAACCACTTCGGCAACGGCTCTGAGAAGTATGGCATCTTCGACCGTTTCAAGAGTATGAAGGTGAATGCTCCTTGGATTCTCGAAGGAATCTTTGGGAAAGAATAAAGTTAAACTAAAAACAAAATATCAATTATGAGAAAGAAAACTATGTTTCTCGGCCTGCTCGGTGCAGGTTTGATGTGGATGCCTGCTTCTGCCATTCTCGCTGCCCAGATGAACAATGCTGCGATGAGCGTTCAGCAGAACCAGGGCATCAAGGGTACAGTGGTGGATGCCACTGGCGAAACCTTGATTGGCGCTAGCGTGAAGGTGGCTGGTACAACCAACGGTGCCGTTACCGATATAGATGGTAACTTTACGTTGAACTGCAAGCCTGGAGTAACGCTCGAAGTGAGCTACATCGGTTACAAGACGATGACCGTGAAAGCTGCTAATGGCATGAAAATCACGATGCAAGAGGATGGTAAGGCCTTGAATGAGGTAGTTGTCACCGCCCTCGGTATCAAGCGAGACCGCAAGGCCCTCGGCTATGGCTTGGAGGAAGTGAAGGGTGAGGAACTCACCAAGGCGAAGGAAACCAACGTCATCAACTCCCTTGCAGGTAAGGTGGCTGGTCTCGTTGTGCAGAACACCGCTGGCGGTGCTTCTGGTTCTACCCGCGTGCTCCTTCGTGGTAATACGGAAATGGCAGGCAATAACCAGCCTCTCTATGTGGTGGATGGTGTGCCTTTGGATAATACCAACTTTGGCAGTGCTGGTGAAGCTGGTGGTTATGACCTCGGTGATGGTATCTCTGCCATCAATCCTGACGACATCGAGACGATGACCGTATTGAAAGGTCCTGCTGCCTCTGCCCTCTATGGTAGCCGTGCTTCCCATGGTGTTATCTTGATTACGACCAAGAAGGCGGAGAAGGATAAGATTTCCGTGGAGTACAATGGTTCTTATACTATCGATACCCAGTTGGCTAAATGGGACGACATCCAGGAGGTATATGGCGCTGGCTACAATGGCGAGCTTCCTAATTCGAGCACTTCTGGTACGAACGCAAGTTGGGGTCCTAAGGCCGATGACTTCATGTTCAAGTATTTCGATGGCGAGGAGCGTCCTTTCCTGATGCACCCTAACAACGCCTCCGATTTCTTCCGCACAGGTTTCACCACCCAGAACTCTGCCATCTTCTCAGTTAATTCCGGTAAGACGGGTATGCGTTTCTCTGTTACCGATATGCGCAACAAGGATATCTTGCCAAATACTAATATGAGTCGTGACAACTTCAACCTCCGTGTGAATACCTCTGCAGGTCCTGTTGACTTCGACTTCACCGCCAACTATACTCGTGAGAAGGTGAAGAACCGTCCTGCCCTTGGTGACTCTCAGAGCAACGTGGGTAAGAACCTCATGACCCTGGCGGGTACCTACGACCAGGCTTGGTTGAAGCACTATGAGGATGCCGACGGCAACTACTCCAACTGGAATGGTAACGACCAGTATAACAAGAATCCATACTGGGATCTCTATAAGAACAGCAATACATCCGACAAGGACGTGTTCCGTTTTACGGGTAAGGCCATCTGGAACATCGACAAGCACCTCAAGTTGCAGGGTACCATCGGTACCGACATCAACAGCATGAACTTCGAGGACTTCATCGCCAAGACAACTCCAGGAACTCCTGCCGGAAAGCTTACCGACCAAATCTTCAACAACCGCACATTGAACGCCGAGATACTCGCCCTCTACAACAACTCATGGGGCGACTTCGATGTCAACGCTACCGCTGGTGGTAACATCTTCAAGGTGAACAACAAGACCACTACCAACGTCGGTCTCAACCAGCAGATGAATGGTATCAAGAACATCATGAACTATCAGGAGCAGAATACTCGCGAGAGCATGTATAAGAAGCAGATCAGCTCTCTCTATGCCAGCGCGAGCCTCGGCTACAAGCATACTTACTATCTGGAGGGAACACTCCGTGGAGATAAGTCTTCTACGCTCCCTTCGGGCAATAATACATATATATATCCTTCTGTATCTGGTAGCTTGGTATTCTCCGAGTTTATCAAGAACAAGAAGTTCATCAATTACGGTAAGATTCGCGCATCTTGGGCAAAGGTAGGTAGCGATACAGATCCATACCTGTTGGCACTCAACTATACCACGGGCAAGTACAGCTACTCGGGTTATACCATCGGTATGATAGCCAACTCAACACAGCCAAACAAGGATTTGAAGCCTACTATGACAGGTTCTTACGAGGTAGGTTTGGAGATGAAGTTCCTTAACGGACGCTTGGGCTTGGATGCCACCTATTACAACCAGAACTCCAAGGACCAGATTTTGAGCTTGGCTTCAACCACCACCTCTGGCTATGCTTACCGCCTCATCAATGCCGGTGAGATTCAGAACCAGGGTGTCGAGATTGCCCTCAATGCCCGTGCCTTGCAGATCAAGGACTTCGCTTGGGACTTGGGTGTCAACTTCTCGAAGAATACCAACAAGGTGAAGTCGCTCACCGATGGCATGGACTACTTCGAGTTGGCGAAGGCATACTGGTGCGGTGTTTCTGTAGGTGCCAAGGTAGGTGAGAACTATGGAGCTATCCGTGGACACGACTTCCTCTACAACGACAAGGGGCAGGTGGTTGTCGATGCAGCTACTGGTCTTCCAAAGGTTGACCAGAAAATCAAGACTATCGGCAATTCTACTTGGGACTGGACAGGTGGTTTCTACTCAACCTTCAGCTACAAGAACTTCCGCCTCTCTGCTGCATTCGATGTGAAGGTAGGTGCCGACATCTACTCTATGTCCATGCGTTCCGCATATCAGACAGGTAAGGCAAAGGGAACATTGGCAGGTCGTGAGGAGTGGTACACTTCTGAGGAGGCTCGCAAGGCTTCGGGTATGGACCTTGCTGCATGGCGTGAAACAGGTAACTGCAAGGGATTTGTCGTAGAGGGTGTCATCGACAATGGCGACGGTACTTATCGCAAGAACGACATCGCTGTGAACCCTGAAGATTACTGGAAGCATGTGGCAAATGGCGTGCAGAGTGCCTTCATTTACGACAACTCTTACGTGAAGTGTCGTGAGATTACTTTCGGCTATACCTTCCCAGAGAGCATCTTGGGCAAGTATGTCAAGGGCTTGACCGTATCCTTCGTGGCTCGTAACCCATTCATTGTTTGGAAGAACATTCCTAACATCGACCCAGACTCCAGCTACAACACCTCAGGTCTCGGTCTGGAATATGGTTCCCTGCCATCTCGCAAGAGTTATGGTTTGAACGTGAACGTGAAGTTCTAGTCTCGAAAAAATGAATCAATTTCTTTAGAAGAGTTCTAATATATAATAATGTAAGAAAATGAACAATATAATCAAGAAATATATAGGTAAGAGCAGCCTGATGATGGCTTTCGCCCTGATGGCAACCGGCACTGCGATGATTTCTTGCTCTGATGATACCTTGAGCAACATCAATACCGACAAGACCAAGGTGAGCGAGCTCGACCCTAACGCACAGTTGACAACAGCTTTGTTGCAGACTTACGGTGACTTCAGTCTGATGGATACCTACCGTAACTATATAACTGGTTTTCCACAGTATTTCGCTGGTGGTTGGAATGTAACCAATTACGCTGGTTCTAATTTCAGAGAAGATGATATGACCCGTCGCGTTTGGGACCGCTATTATGAAATCAGTATCAAGAACCTTGTGGATGCCATCCACAATTCTGCTGACAAGGCAAACTTGAATGCGGCACTTCGTATCCATCGTGTCTATCTCACGGCAGTTTTGGCAGATACCTACGGTGACGTGCCTTGTTCGGAGGCAGGTCTGGGTTATATCTCAGGTATCTCCACTCCTAAGTATGATACCGTAGAGGAACTCTACAGCTGGTTCTTCGAGGAACTTGACGCTTGCGAGAAGCAGCTTGGCACAGGTACCGACCACATTTCTGGTGATGTCACCAGCATGGGTGGTGATGTAGCTCAGTGGAAGAAGTATGCCAATGCACTCCGTATGCGCTATGCCATGCGCATTTCCGATGTTAATCCACAGAAGGCAAAGGAGGAGTTTGAGAAGGCTGTGGCTGCCGGTGCCATCGCCAGTGCAGCCGATGATGCTTATATCAAGTATGCTGATGCTCCATTTACCTATTATGATGGAGCCAACGACTACGATTTCCGTGCCAATGCATTGAGCGAGACTCTCTATGGTCAGGATGCCACATCGCCTACCATGGTATGCTCTACCTTGTTCTATCAGTTGCAGAATACCAATGACCCTCGTCTCTATCGCATCTGCCGTCACTACTACAATATCAAGCGTAGTCAGGTGAAGCCAGATAAGGAACAGAACATCGACTTGACCGATGATTTCCTGGCTTACTTCCAGAACAAGGGTCTCGGTGAGGAGCCTTGCAACCCTGGTGCAGCCTGGTACACAGACTGGATGAATCCAGCTACGTTGGATGACCTTCCTACTTTGAAGAAGTATGCAGAGATAGACGAGAACACTTATGCCAACTCTGATTATATAGCCCGAGCTAGTCGTCCTTGCCTGAACATCGACTTCGAGATGCCTTCTTGTCCTGGCGACTTGATGAGCTATGCTGAGGTAGAGTTCCTCAAGGCTGAGGCTGCAACTAAGGGTTGGAATGTAGGTGGTGGTGATGCAGAGAGTCACTACGAGGCTGGTGTTCGTGCCAGCATGGAGTTGCTCAATAACTACTATCTTACATCCAACAAGATTTCCAAGGAAGAGATAGATACGTTCATTGCTAACAATCCGTTGGGTGACAATCCTAAGGAGACCATCAACACCCAGGCTTGGATTCTCCACATGATGAACCCTTCTGAGGGTTGGGCTAACATGCGCCGCTCTGACTATCCTGCCATCTTGAATCGTGATCTCTTGACCAAGAATGGTTTCACTTATACGGATTCCGATTGGTCAATGCCTGTCCGCTTGCAGTATCCTGAGTTGGAAGCTCAGTACAACAATGCCAACTACAAGGCTGCCATCGACCGCATGGGTGGTACAGACGATTGGCACAAGCACCTCTGGTGGGACAAGGCTGATGTAAACCTTCAGCCAGACTTCAATCCTCCATTCGGAAAGGGATATAGCAAGTAGTGTTTAATGTTAAGTGTTAAATGTTAAGTCTTATAGGACAATAGAATAGAATAATTAATTATGAATAAGACAATGAAACAATATAAGGGAAAAGTCTTGAAGGCTATGATGATGCTCTTAGCCGTGGGTTTCGCACTGGCTGGTACATCTACCTTGTCTTCTTGCTCTTCTGACGATGAACCATACTTCACTGTCAGCGAAGATGACAATCCACGTATCTTGAACACCGACTTGGCTGATTCCAAGATAGACCGCAAGACTAATTATAAGTTGGAAATCAAGGTGACTCCTGTTCACTACACCACTGTGACATGGTTGCTCGATGGCACTCAGATTGCCGAAGGTACTACTATCGACCAAACTTTGCCTGTAGGTAATCATGAACTGAAGATTGTGGCAACCACCACCAAGGGCAAGACCACATCCCGCACCTTGAACGTTACCGTGACTCCTGCTGCCGACGACCCTGCCTTGGGTACCAATGCCATCGAGCTTTGGGTAGCTCCGGGAGAAACTACAACCATCCACAAGTGCAAGAACCTGGGGCTCGTTCAGAAAGTACTCATCGCTGGTAAGGAGGCTGCCTTCGAAGTGCTCGATGAGGGTACGGCATTGAAAGTTACTGCTCCTTCCGACCTCGCCAATGGCGATTACGACATTACATTGGTAGATGGCAGTGGTGTACAGTTCCCTTGCGGTACCATCAAGGTAACTACCGAGGCTCGCCCATCTATGGAGAACACCATCTGGGAAGGTGAGTTTGCAGTGACATGGGGTACACCATTCGATGCCTTGAAGGATACCTTCCTCTCAAAGGTGAAGGCTGGCACCATCCTCCGTGTTTATGTGGATGGAAACGGTCAGGGTACCGCTGTCACAGCTTGGTGGAACAACATCCTTACAGGTAAGGGCGACCCAGAGCGTGGCGACATTATGGTGAATGGACCTGCTAAATGGGAGTTTGAACTGACCGACCTCTCTATCCAACTCTTGACAGAGCAGAATGGTCTCCTCCTCGTGGGTGACGGTTACACCGTAAAAAAAGTAACTATTGAATAATATATTAGAAAGATTTCCGTTTTATCATAAAACGTCAAACCTTTACGACTTATGAAGAAAATATTATTATCTATTTCAATGTTGGCATTGGCTTATACAGCCAGTGCCAATGTTCCAGTTATCAAGAGCGACCCTAAGATAGAGGCTCAGGTAGAACAAACCCTGAAGAAACTCACCTTGGAGGAAAAGATAGGTCAGATGATGGAATTGGTGACCGACCTCTTTGGTGCCAACGACAAGAACGGTGTGTTCTATATCGACGAGCACAAGACCGATTCTATCCTTTCCCGCTATAAGATTGGCTCTATCCTCAACGCTCCAAATACCTGCGCACCAACCGCCAAGCAGTGGGAGAAGTACATCGCGCAAATCCAGAAGATCTCGATGAAGCGCATCGGCATCCCTTGTGTCTTCGGTCTCGACCAGAACCACGGTTCTACTTATACACAGGGCGGAACCCTCTTCCCGCAGAACATCAATGTGGCTGCCACCTTCAATCGTGAGATAGCTCGCCGTTCGGCTGAGGCTACCGCTTATGAGACTCGTGCAGTGAGCGTGCCTTGGACTTACAGTCCTACCGTTGATCTCGGTCGTGATGCCCGTTGGCCTCGCATCTGGGAGAACTTTGGCGAGGATTGCTACCTCAGTTCTGAGATGGGCAAGGAGATGGTCTATGGTTTCCAGGGCGAGGACCCAAACAACATCGACCAGTATCACATTGCCACTTCAATGAAGCACTTCATGGGCTATGGTGTGCCTTGGACCGGTAAAGACCGTACGCCAGCCTATATCTCTCCTGCCGATTTGCGAGAGAAGCACTTCGCTCCTTTCCTGGCGGGTCTGCAGGCTGGAGCCTTGACCGTGATGGTGAATTCCGCTTCCGTCAACGGTATGCCGATGCATGCCAACAAGGACATCCTGACAGGATGGCTGAAGGAAGAGACAGGATGGGATGGTGTGCTCATCACCGACTGGGCAGACATCAACAATCTCTATACTCGTGAGATGGTGGCAAAGGACAAGAAGGATGCGCTCCGCATTGCCATCAATGCTGGTATCGATATGATTATGGAACCTTATTCTTGCGATGCTTGTGGCTACCTTGTAGAACTGGTGAAGGAAGGTAAGATTCCGATGAGTCGCATCGACGATGCCTGTCGCCGTGTGCTTCGCATGAAGTACCGTCTCGACCTCTTCAAGAACCCAACCCAGAAACTCAAGAATTATCCTAAGTTTGGTGGCCAGGAGTTTGCCAAGCTCGCCTTGGAGGGAGCTACCGAGAGTATGGTGCTCCTGAAGAACAAGGGTAATATCCTTCCTTTGCAGCATGGCAAGAAGATTCTCCTCACGGGTCCTAATGCCAATCAGATGCGCTGCCTGGACGGTGGATGGAGCTATACCTGGCAGGGACATCGTGCCGATGAGTTTGCTGGCAAGTACAATACCATCTATGAGGCATTCTGTAATGAGTATGGCAAGGAGAATGTCATCTTGAACCAGGGTGTTACCTATAATGAGAAGGGTAAGTATTGGGAGGAGAACGAACCTCAGATTCTGGGGGCTGTGGCTGCAGCGAAGAATGCCGACGTCATCGTGGCTTGCATTGGCGAGAATTCCTATACAGAGACTCCGGGCAACCTGACCGACCTTTGGCTCTCAGAGAACCAGCGTAATCTGGTCAAGGCTTTGGCTCAGACAGGCAAGCCTGTCATCTTGGTGCTGAATGAAGGTCGTCCTCGTCTCATCGCCGACATCGAACCATTGGCACAGGGCATCATCGACATCCTTATCCCTGGCAACATGGGCGGCGATGCCTTGGCAAACTTGGTATCGGGCAAGTCAAACTTCAGTGGCAAGATGCCTTACACCTATCCTAAGGAAATCAATTCGCTCGCCAACTATGACTTCAAGAAGAGTGAGGAGGTGGGTACGATGGAAGGTGCTTACGACTACAATGCGAAGATTACCCAGCAGTGGGGCTTCGGATATGGTTTGAGTTATACCTCTTACAAATATAGCAACATGAAGGTTTCTCAGTCTGATTTCCGCCACGGCGACATCATCAAGGTGAGCGTGGATGTGAAGAATACGGGAAAGGTGGCAGGCAAGGAGAGTGTCCTCCTGTTCAGCAGCGATCTCATCGCCAGTATGGTTCCTGATGGTCGTCGTCTCCGTGCCTTCGACAAGGTGGAACTTCAGCCTGGTGAGACCAAGACCATGACATTTGAATTAAAGGCAGACGATTTGGCCTTCGTAGGTTGGAATGGCAAATGGAGATTGGAGGAAGGCGACTTCAAATTGATGATTGCCGACCAGAGTGCTGATATCCATTGCACTGATACTTATCAGTGGCCTACTGCCAACCGATAATGTATATTTAAAAGATGAGTTAAAGAAAAGAGCGTGCCAATAGCGGTGCGCTCTTTTTGTTTGCATAGTAAAATGCAGAAGAGTTAAATATCTACAAGAATCCCCCATGATGTTTGGTGTTATGTCTTGAAATGATTACTTTTGCAAATCATAATTTTTGCAGATTTACAGAATCATTCAAAACAAGGATAAATGGAAATAGTAATTGGAATCATCATAGGGCTTGCCATCGGATTCTTCGTGGGGAAACTGATGGAAGCAAAAAGTGCGGGAGAGGAGAAAACCCAGCTCGTAGCGAAGGCTCAGGTGCTGGCGGCTAACATTGAACAGATAAAACTGCATCATGCTTCTGAGGTTCAATCAATGAAATCTCAAATGGAGAACGAACGACAGTATGCCGCCAAACTCAGGGCGGAAAGCGACCAGCAGTGGGCACAGAAACTCGAGAGCCTGAAGCAGGAAATGCAGCGAATGACGATAGAACAGCAGAAGGTGGCGGCTGAGCAGTTGGCTGCCAAGCAGTCGGCTCTGCAGGAAAACAACCGTCTGCAGATGGATGAACTCCTGAAACCTATCAAGGAACAGTTTGCTGATTTCAAGAAATCGGTAGAGGAGAGCAAAACCCAGAACGAGGTGAACAAGAAGGAACTGCAGAACACCTTCGAGGCAACGATGAAACTCTTCCAGCAGGAACAGCAGCAGGCTGTACTGAACCTGAAGGAGCAGACCGAGAAGATTGGCTCCGATGCTGCCAACCTGACCAAGGCATTGAAGGGCGACAGCAAGATGCAGGGCGACTGGGGCGAGATGGTGCTGGAAACCATCCTGGAGAACAGCGGACTTCGTAAAGATGAGGAATTCTTCATTCAGGAGAATACGAAAGATGAAGAGGGAAAGAACTATCGTCCGGATGTCATCGTCAGATTCCCGGAAGGCAGAAGTGTGGTCATCGATTCCAAGGTTTCGCTTACCGCCTATTCCGATGCTCTGGCAGCTGAAGATGAGGCTGAACAGGAACGCCTGATGAAGGCACATGCGCTGAGCGTACGAAAGCACATCGATGAACTGGCAGCCAAAGACTATTCCAAACTGGTGGATGATGCCATCGGCTTCGTACTGATGTTCATTCCTAACGAGACCAGCTATATCGCAGCGATGAAGCAGCAGCCGGATCTCAGCCGTTATGCTTATCAGAAGAAGATTATCATCATCTCACCAAGTAATCTGCTCATGGCACTCCAGCTTGCCTATAATCTCTGGCAGTATGACCGACAGAACAAGAATGTGGAGAAAATCGTGAAGACGGCAGCCGACCTATATGATAAGGTGGCTGGCTTCGAAGATACCTTTATGAGTGTGGGGGATCTGATAACCCGCCTTTCGGGTACTTTTGATAAGGCTAAGAAGCAACTCTATGACGGCACTGGCAATGTGATGAGAAGGGTAGAGAGCCTGAAGGGACTTGGAGTGACACCGAAAAAGCAGATCAAGGAACTGGATAATCTGTAAAGTGTATACAAATAGTCTACTGCTGGTTAAAAGGGAAACTGGGCGAAAAGCATTTTTTGTTACCGAAACATTTCTAATTGTTCAATTTAAGTTTCTAATTGTTCAATATTTTGAAATAATCTCTAAAAAGGAGCGGTATTTCAGATTAAATTCGTAATTTTGCCCTGACTCAACAGAAGAGGAATCATAGTATTGCTTATAAAAAGGTAAAAATTTACATAAAACAACATCAATAATTGTTAATTATGAAACTGAATGACATTCTTTCTAAAAACTTTCAAACTACAGAATGGGAAGCCAAAGGTTATGAGCTCCCTAAGTATGATATTGCTGCTGTAGCTAAGAAGACTCACGACGAGCCTACTTGGGTTCACTTTGGTGCAGGTAACATCTTCCGTGCGTTCCCTGCTGCTATTCTTAATGATGCACTTAACACCGGCAAGTACGATCGTGGTGTTATTGTTGCTGAAAGCTTCGACTACGAAATTATCGATAAGGCTTATCGTCCTTACAATAATCTCTCTCTTCTCGTAAGCCTCCAGTCTAATGGTACTATCGAAAAGAAGGTTATCGCATCTATTACCGAAAGTATCAAGGCTGACAAGCAGTTTGCTGACGATTGGGCGCGTCTGGTTCAGATTTTCCAGGCTCCAACTTTGCAGATGGTTACTTTTACCATCACCGAGAAGGGATATTCTTATAATGATGCAGATTTGGCACGTGGTCTTGATGCAGTATTTGCTATGGGTAAGCTTACCGCTCTTCTCTATGAGCGTTATAAGGCAGGTAAGTTGCCACTTACTCTTCAGTCTACCGACAACTGTTCTCACAACGGCGACCATGTTAAGGCTGGCGTAAAGGCTTATGCTGAGCGTTGGGCACAGGATGGTATCGTAGAGGCTGGTTTCGTAGATTATATCAATGACAGCAGCAAGATTACCTATCCTTGGTCTATGATTGATAAGATTACTCCTCGTCCACACGAGAAGGTACAGGCGATGCTCGCTGAGGATGGTTTCGAGGATAACAATACGATTATCACCGAGAAGCATACTTTTACCGCTCCTTTCGTCAATGCCGAGGAAGTGCAGTATCTCGTTTGCGAGGATACTTATACCAACGGTCGTCCGCCATTGGAGTTGGGCGGTGCGCTCTATACATCCCGCAAGACTGTAGATGAGGTTGAGACCATGAAGGTAACCACCTGTCTGAACCCTCTCCATACAGCGATGTCAATCTATGGTTGCATGCTCGACTATACCTTGATTTCTGCCGAGATGGCTGATGAGGATTTGCGTTCATTCATTCAGAAGATTGGTTATATCGAGGCAATGCCAGTAGTAACAGATCCAGGTGTATTGAATCCATACGAGTTTATCGGCACCGTTATCAACAAGCGTCTGCCTAACCCATTCATGCCAGATGCTCCTCAGCGTATCGCTACCGATACCAGCCAGAAACTCTCTATCCGTTTCGGTGAGACTATCAAGAAGTATATCGACCGCGGTCTCGACAAGAGCAATCTCGTGCTGATTCCATTGGTATTGGCAGGTTACGCCCGTTATCTCAAGGCATTGGATGATAATCTGAAGCCATTCGAGCCATCTTCCGACCCATTGCTGGCAGAACTCCAGGCCATCGTGGCTCCTCTGGAGGTAGGCAAGGCTGATCAGGACTATTCTTGTCTGAAGAACCTCTATTCCCGCAAGGATGTGTTCGGTCTCGATCTCTACGAGGCTGGCTTCGGTGAGCAGATAGAAGGCATGGTGAAGGAACTCTTCGCCGGCAAGGGTGCCGTAAGACAGACATTGCACAAGTACGTTGCTGCAAGATAATTCATTTTTTTGATTTAACCAATACATTATATATAAAGATATATGGAAAGAACATGGCGCTGGTTTGGCAAGAAGGATAAGATTACGCTTGCCCAGCTGAAACAGATAGGTGTGGAGGGTATCGTGACTGCATTGCACGATGTTCCTCTGGGCGAGGTTTGGACTCGTGAGAAGATTCATGAACTCAAGGAGTACATCGAGTCTTATGGTATGAAATGGAGCGTGGTTGAGTCTTTGCCAGTGGTTGAAACCCTGAAATATGGGGGTCCCGACCGTGACCATCAGATTGAGGTTTACAAGGAAAGTCTCCGCAACCTGGGTGAGGAAGGCATCAAGTGCATCTGCTACAACTTCATGCCAGTCTTGGACTGGGCACGTACCGATTTGTCTCACGACAATCCTAACGGAGCCAACAACCTCTATATGAACTGGGGCGAGTTTGCCTACTTCGACATCTATATCCTCCAGCGTGAAGGCGCCCGTGAGGACTGGGCTGAGTTCTCTAAGGAGCACAAGTGGGGCAGAGACCTCGTGGCTGAGGCTGATGAAATCAAGAAGACTTCTACACCAGAGCAGGATCATGCCCTGGTAGAGAATATCATCATCAAGACCCAGGGTTTCGTATCGGGTAACTTCAGCGAGGGCGATTCTGCTCCTGTCCAGAAGTTCCGCGACCTGTTGAAGCTTTATGATGGCATTGACAAGAAGAAGTTGCAGGAGAACATGAAGTACTGGCTGGAGGCTATCATGCCTATCTGCGATGAGTACGACATCAACATGTGTGTTCACCCAGACGATCCTCCTTATCCTGTATTCGGCTTGCCAAGAATCATCGGTCGTGCCGAGGATATCCAGTGGATGCTCGATGCTGTGCCAAACAAGCACAATGGTCTGACTTTCTGTGCAGGTTCATTCTCTGCCGGCGAGCACAACGACTGTGTGGCAATGGCGAAGCAGTTTGCTGACCGCACTCATTTTGTTCATCTGCGCTCTTGCTACATCTTCCCTAACGGCAACTTTACAGAGGCTTCTCACTTGGGTGGTCGCGGCCATCTCATTGAACTTTGCCGCATCTTCGAGAAGGCTGAGCAGGAAGGTAAGTGCAATTCCGGCCGTCGATTGCCAATGCGAGTAGACCACGGTATGACCTTCACTGATGAGCCAGGTGGCGTATTCGATGAGAGCAATCATGGTCACAATGCCGGTTACACTCTCCTCGGCCGTATGTTTGCCATGGGTCAGATTCAGGGTGTCATCGCCACAGTTGATGATGAACTCGGCATCGAGTATAAGCAGCCGGGATTCTATGATTAGTGATTAATGATTAGTTATTAGTGATTAATTCTGATGAAATATAAAAAAAGGCTAGCATCTGCTATGATGACTAGCCTTTTTTTGTTTTTGACGAATTTTGCTGTTTTTTTGAAGAATTTTAGGTATTCTCTTCCAATTATTCGTATTAATTTTGCAGCAGAAAACAAAAGATATAGTCGGTTATAGTAACAGAAAATATAAATTATTAATTATTAAAAATATCATATATGACATATAAGTATATTATAACTCAGAGTTTGGCGATGCTGATGAGTCTTGCTTCGAATGCTTTCGAAGTGAAGAGCGGGCAGATGGTGGTGGTTTCTGCTGATACTGCCCGGATGGAACCCGTGGCTAAGACAGCTTTGAAGATGTTGAAGGGCGATATCCGAAAAGTGCTGGGCTCGGAAATGAAACTTGTTAATACTTCTGTTAATAGTTCCATCATCCTGCAGAGGGATGCCGCTGCCTTCGCCTACAAGAAGGAAGCTTTCCTGCTAAAGTCTGCCAATGGCTGCCTATATATAAAAGGTAGCGATGATCATGGATTGGCTTACGGTATCCTCGAGGTGTCGCGCCTCTTGGGCGTTTCACCGTGGAAATGGTGGGCAGATGCCGAGCCTAAGCAGCTCAAGGCATTCTCCTTGAAGGAAGGATATCACAATGAGCAGGCACCATCGGTGGAGTATCGAGGCATCTTCATCAATGATGAGGATTGGGGACTGATGCCATGGTCGGGAAAGACCTATGAACCATCGGATATTCCAGGTCATATAGGTCCGAAGACCAATGCCCGCATCTTCGAACTCCTGCTCCGTCTTCGTGCCAATACCTACTGGCCGGCGATGCACGAATGCACCCGTCCTTTCTTCCTGACAGAAGGCAACAGAGAGGTGGCGCTGCAGTATGGCATCTACATCGGAGGTTCCCATTGTGAGCCGATGGCTTCGAGTACGGCTGGCGAATGGAAGATGAGAGGAGTAGGAGAGTATGATTTTCTGAACAACAGGGAGAATGTGCTCCAGTTCTGGGAAGACCGTGTGAAGGAGGTGGCCAAGCAGCCTATCCTTTATACCATCGGAATGCGTGGCGTTCATGATGGAGCCATGCAGGGAGCCAAGACAACTGAGGAACAGAAAACAGTATTAGATAGCGTCTTGAAGGCGCAGAGAGAGTTGTTGGGAAAATATGTGAATAAGGATGTGGCGCAGGTACCTCAGCTGTTCGTGCCTTACAAGGAGGTGCTCGATGTGTATCATGCAGGCCTGCAGGTGCCTGAGGATGTATGCCTCGTATGGTGCGACGACAATTATGGCATGGTGCGCCACTTTCCTACAGCCGAAGAGCGTGCCCGCAAGGGTGGTAACGGCATCTACTATCACGTGAGTTATTGGGGCCGTCCTCATGATTATCTCTGGCTCGGCACCTTCTCGCCAGCTTTACTCTACCAGCAGATGTCTGAAGCCTGGCACAAAGGCATTCAGAAGTTCTGGATTCTCAATGTAGGCGATATCAAGCCTGCTGAGTATCAGATAGAGCTCTTCCTGGATATGGCGTGGAATATGAACCGCATCTATCCAGACGATACCCCAGAGAAGGAGCTGCAACCTAACAATGAATGGCTGGCAGAGCACGAGAGAAATTTCTGGACGCGCGAATTCGGCAGGAAACTGGCAGCAGAGATGCTGCCGGTGATGCAGGAGAGCTATCGGCTGGCGTATATCCGCAAGCCGGAGTTCATGGCGAATACGCGATGCGAGGAAAGAAATCCGAAATATAAGGTAATCACCGACCTGCCATGGAGCGAAGCCTATATCCGGGCAAGATTGGCTGATTACAAGTCGATTTCTGACAAGGCAGAGAAGATAGGGGAAATGCTCGATAAGGCGATAGCCAAGGGCGAATTGCCTAAGGAGCGCAAGGATGAGTTCTATCAGCTATTCAAATATCCCGTGCAGGCTGCTGCCCAGATGAACAATAAACTGCTCTATGGGCAGCTGGCTCGCCACGGAAAGGAAATTTCAGGTTCTTCCCATGACATTTCTGCCGAGTATTGGAAGAAGAGCGATGCGGCATACGACAGCATCGTCAGTCTCACCAAGGTCTACAACGAGGGTTATTACAACCAGGGCAAGTGGAACCGCATGATGGATTTCCAGCCACGCAGGCTGCCGGTATTCAACCGTGTGCCTCATACCGTGGCTACCCAGCCATTGGCAAAGGACCCTGAATATATTGCATGTTTGAGCGCCAAGGATTGCATTTCAGACAGTCCTCTTTCCTTGTGGAAGGGATTGGGTTATGAAGGTAAGGCGATTAGTATAGTCAGAAATCAAGAGATAGGTTTTGTTTTCGACGGTAAGAAGGTGAAGGGTGATTCGGTTACCATCCAGGTTCGGTGGGTGCCGACTCATCCTATGGATGACAAACTTCGTTTCTCTCTGTCGCTGGACGGTGGAAAACCGGTAGAAAAGGAGATTCAGACCCGTGGCAGAAGTGAGCAGTGGAAGGTGAACACCCTGCAATGTCAGGCTCGCGTATCCTTTACATTGCCAGTAGCCCAGATGAAGAAGCATCGCATTCTCATCAAGGCATTGGACGAAGGCTTGGTTTTGGACCAGGTTTGTGTGTATTGAGAGGGCGTGTTTTACGGGAATTATTTCTTCGCATCGAGTTTCACCTCCTCTACATATTTCACCAGCGAATCCTTGCCGTTCAGCAGATAGTAGTCTACTCTTACCACGTGGTTGATGTCGGCATTACCCTTCACCTTGATATGTAGGGTCTTGCTATATATAAAGGTGTCGCGGCGTGAAGGGTAGGATACCAGCTGGATGATATCCTTGGTAGAACCGCTGCCTATATAAAATATATCGGTACTGTCCACGATGGCAGCCTGCTCAGCTGTCTTCTTCGCCATCTTTTTGGCGTGGGCAGACGATGTATCTTCCGGATAGAACTCGCTGGCAGCCACGGTGTCACCATCCTGCTGTTCGGGTGCGAACTTGCAGCTGGTACCGGTTGTCGTAATAAGGGTTGTGGCGGCAATGGCAGCCACGAAGTATAAAATCTTCTTCATGATTATCTGTTTTTTGCCTGCAAAATTACAAAAAATCCTCTGAAAAACCAATTTCTTTTTCGTCTGATAGTCTTTTGAGCGTATAATTATCGTTCATTTGATACAATAAATCGTTCTTGATGCGTAAAAATGCCAAAAATTGCTGTTTTTTGAACGATTTTTTCACCTATTATATACAGAAATACCTTATCTTTGCACCAGAATTCAGAAAGGTTTGGTTTACTTACGGTGAATCGATTCGTTTCGGGATGATATGGTTTACGATTATAAGTTTAGGTTTAGTTGTTTTAGGTTAAGTTTAAGGTAAAAGTTTTTAAGTTTAGGTTAGTTAGGTTTTTAGGTTTATAGGTTTAGTTTTTTAGGTTTATAGAATTGTATTCTAGAAGTCCACGGCCCGCTGTTGAAGCTCGCTGTGGATTTTTTTTCTTGTCCCACAGATTCCACAGATTTTCACAGATACAATAGAAAAAAAGGTCTATATGCCACGATAATCGGGTGGCGTATAGACCCTTTTGGTAGTATCAGGGATGCCGAAGGATGGCGCCACAGGCCTAGAGTTTCATCTGCTTGATTTCCTCTGCCGTCAGCCCCGTCATATCCATGACCGTTGCTTCATCCATTCCCTTTGCCAGCATCTTTCTGGCAATCTCAATCTTACCATTTTTCATACCCTTTTCCAAACCTTGCTTCATTCCTTCAGCTCTTCCTTCTTCCTTGCCCTCTTCCTTACCTTTCTGGTAGCTGTCATCTATGAGGGTTCTTTCAACGCTTACGGAATCCCAGAACTTGTCGTAGGCCCAGAGTTCGGCATCTGTGAATCCGGAAATCTCCAGCTCTTCTACGGCTTTTCCAATCTCTGGATCATTAAGCAGGTCGGAAGGAATCTCCTTCGTGTTGGAATTGATTTCCGTCAGGAAACGGAGCCACAGCACCATCATGCGCTTGTCGGCGATGGAATGTGGTGTGAACTTAGGGAGTTCTATGAAGGTGAAATGCAATCCCTCGATGACCTTATTGCTGTCCTTATCGTGCACGATGCGGTAGTTGTGGATGAAATCCAGAGTATCATGCGCAAAGATGTCATTTATCAGGTTGAGAGAATACACGGGTTGGAGTTCGCTGTATTTTCCTCCCTTTTTAGCCTGACTCACATAGAGCTTGGAGGCATTGAACAGTACTCGTTGCTGGAAAGCATCAGACCATTCCATCTGCATCTCCACGCAGAACTTCCTGCCTCTGACGTCGGTGCAGAGTACATCAACAATGGTGTTCTTTCCCCCTTCGAGCTGGGGTACAAGTTCTGTTGGCAGATACTTGATTTCTTGTATCTGCTCCTCTTCGCTGAGTGGCAGGAGGGCGTTCAGAAGGCTGATCAGTCTTTTAGGATGATTGCCGAATATCTTCTTGAACGTGAGGTCTGCCTTAGGATCTAAGTACTTCATAACCATCTGTTTTTAAATCTATAGCGCAAAGTTACGACTTTATTTTCAAACCTGCAAGCTTTTCGGGGACTTTTAAAGGTAAAAAAGTAAAAAATCTGCGTCATTTGCGCAATCTGCGTGACTCCACATAAAAACGCATAAGGGTGTGGTATAAAGTTTCCTCCATATTTATTTCCTGCACAAAAAAGTTTTTTGCGTGAAAAAGTCTCAAAGTGTCATTGTTTTGCAAAACATTCTTGTAAGCAACTGATATTCTGCAATATACACGAATGAGACTTTTCTGATTATTTTACAAGAAGTATCATTAAAGTATCATAAATCCGGAAGAAGTATCATGAAATTCGGCTTTGATTCGATTTAAAAGGCTAAAAAAGAAGTATCTACTATTCCAGTTTTATAAAATTGAAAGTGTCTATTTTTCCAGGATATAAAGAATGTAAACACAAAATAGGAATAAGAGAAAAGATTGACAAGCAGGATTAGGAATAACAGCACATAAGGTGGTCTGTTAGAGACCATTAAGCGGTCTGACCCTGCCCGTCAAGTGGGCACTCAGGGACCAAGTGTCGGGCATTGAGAGAACAAGTAACGGGCA
>OLVV01000296.1_pt1 | contig 30548 bp, 26 predicted proteins | sample 1673581 | NCBI WGS metagenome assembly OLVV01 (sample SAMEA103958116, study PRJEB25191) | human gut metagenome | biome: human-associated habitat [ENVO:00009003]; feature: intestine environment [ENVO:2100002]; material: feces | place: Germany | collected 2013/2015
TATCCACTCATTTTCTTCACTTACATTTCAAATTCACATTCACATTCACATTTTTCACCCCTTTACAACCACAAAATATTACCTGTTACTTTTGTTACCGCCCCACAATCTTTTTTACTTTTTTACCTTTTTACTTTTTTACCTTTAAACGCCTTTTACTTTTAAACGCAAATAATTCGGGACAACTCTTTCATTTCTCGCAAAAATGTATTAACTTTGCACCCATAAAAAAAACAAATTAGAATTATGGCAAGAAAACGTAAACCATTACCTCTTTTGGAGAACATCACCATCGAGGCTGTTGCAGCCGAGGGTAAGTGCATCACACGAGTAGACGATCAGGTCATCTTCGTTCCGTTCTGTGTGCCAGGTGATGTGGTAGATTTGCAGGTAGTCAAGAAAAAGAATAAGTACTGCGAGGCGAAGGTGGTTCGCTTCATCAAAAAAAGCGACATCCGTCAGGAGCCTATGTGCGAGCACTTCGGCATCTGCGGCGGTTGCAAATGGCAGAACCTGCCTTACGAGGAGCAGATCAAGGCAAAGCAGAAGCAGGTGGAAGACCAGCTTACCCGCATCGGCAAGATTGAACTCCCTGAATTCCGCCCTATCATGGGCAGCGTGAAGACCCAGGAGTATCGCAACAAGATTGAGTTCGGATGCAGTAACAAGCGCTGGTTCACCGCTGAGGAACTTGCACAACTCCCTCAGAAAGAGGACGATACCGTATCATCACTCAAGGAGCGCCACGCCCAGAATGCCATCGGTTTCCATATCACCGGAGCCTTCGACAAGATTTATCCTATCAGGAAGTGCTGGCTGATGGACGACCTCTGCAACGAAATCCGCAACTTCGTCTTCGAATACGCTGATTCTCACGACTATACCTTCTACGATCTCCGTGAGCAGCACGGTTTGCTCCGCAACATGATGATCCGCAATTCGAACACCGGCGAGTGGATGCTCGTATTCCAGTTCCACTACGATGAGGAGGGCGATGAGCAGAGAGCATTGGAGCTGATGCAGCAGGTGGCTGATAAGTTCCCTCAGATTACATCACTCATGTACGTGGACAACCAGAAGGGCAACGATACCATCAACGACCTGGAACTCAGCCTCTTCAAGGGCAACGACCACATCTTCGAACTGATGGAGGACCTGAAGTTCAAGGTAGGTCCGAAGAGTTTCTACCAGACCAATACCGAGCAGGCTTACCACCTCTACTGCGTGGCTCGCGAGTTTGCTAACCTTACCGGAGATGAGCTGGTTTACGACCTTTATACCGGCACCGGAACCATCGCCAACTTCGTGGCTCACAAGGCAAAGAAGGTCATCGGTATCGAATACGTGCCAGAAGCTATCGAGGATGCCAAGGTGAATTCCCAGGTGAACAACATCGAGAACACCCTCTTCTATGCTGGCGACATGAAGGATATCCTGACCAATGATTTCATCGCCCAGCACGGTCGCCCGGACGTCATCATCACCGACCCACCACGTGCCGGAATGCACCCAGACGTAATAAACGTGATTCTGAACGCCGCACCAAAGCGCATCGTATACGTAAGCTGCAATCCAGCTACCCAGGCACGCGACCTGCAGCTGATGGACGACCACTACAAAGTGGCTGCTGTTCAGCCGGTTGACATGTTCCCTCATACTCCTCACGTAGAGAACGTTGTATTGCTCGAGAAGCGCAGCGATGCTGAAATCAAGCAGAAGAAGAAGGAGCGCAAAGAGCGTGAGAAGGCGATAGCAGAAGCCAAGGCTGCCAAGGAGGCAGAGAAACTCGCACTCCAGGCAGCACAGGCTGAAGACCTGACAGAAGAGGAACTCGCAGCAAAGAATTAAACCTAGAAAACAAAATAGAAATAAGATGAAAAAAGGTATCATCCTGGCGCTCATGGCTTTGACTGCGGTCTCTGCCAGCGCCCAAAAGAAGCAGACCATCGAATTGCCTTCATGGTTGAGCAACGTAAAATTGTCGGGTTATGGAATGACCCAGTATCAGTACAGCGGACAGAAAGATGCTGAATCCAACTCATTCAACATCCGTATGGCTCGTATCGCTCTCGAAGGTCGCATCGCTGGCGACTTCTACTGGAAGACTCAGATCCAGTTCAACGGCAACACCTCTACCCTCGGTTCCAGTCCGAGAATGGTGGATCTGTTTGCTGAATGGCAGAAGTATGAGTACTTCAAGGTGAAGATTGGTCAGTTCAAGAACCCGTTCACCTTTGAGAATCCGATGCACCCTATCGACCAGGGCTTCATGGGATATTCCCAGAACGTGAGCAAGTTGGCAGGCTTCAGTGACCGTGCCGGAGAGCATGCTTCCAACGGTCGTGACATAGGTTTGCAGCTTCAGGGTGATTTCCTCAAGAATGCCAACGGCAGAAACCTGCTGCACTATCAGATTGGCGTATTCAACGGACAGGGTATCAATACCAAGGACGTTGATAACCAGAAGAATGTGATTGGTGGCGTATGGTTGATGCCAGTAAGCGGCATGCGCATCGGTGCCTTCGGATGGACCGGTTCTTATGCAAGAAAGGGTAACTGGACGGAAATCGTAGCCGACCCAACATCAAGCGTAACCCCTGGTGCTACCAAAGAGATAGAACATAAAAACGAGGTTCGCAAGCTTGCCCAGAACCGTTACGCCTTCTCTTTCGAATACAAGAAGGATGGTTGGACCGTTCGTTCAGAGTATATCCACTCTACCGGCAAGGCTTTTGCCAAGAGCATCACCAATTTCAACGATGCCAACGCCAAAGACTGCAGCCTGAACGAGAAGATTGGCGACAAGGCACAGGGTGTTTACGGACTCGTCATCGCCCCATTGGCTCAGTTGCCAAAGAACAGCCGTATCGACGTGAAGGCACGTTACGACATGTATCAGCCTAACGGCAAGAGCAACATGCAGAGAACCCAGTATGAGGCAGGTTTGAACTTCCACATCGGCAAGCGAATCAGCATCCTCACCGAGTATGCATTGGTGAATGACAAGACCCTCGCGAAGCATAATTACTCCATGGCAGATGCTGAGTTCTGCTTCAGATTCTAAACAGACACAACCAAATACAATAAAGGCTCGCTTCCTACATGGAAACGAGCCTTCATTATATCTATTTATTCCAAGCTATACACTTGAATTCTTCACTCTTCACTTATAAATTGCCTAGAACGAATAAGAGAAGCCGATAGACATGAATTCCTTGAACTGCCAGTAGCTCTGATCGTCCTTGCGCTTGGCTCCATCATCAAATCTCGGATAGAGGAAGATGTTGGTGGAGATGTAACGGTTGAACTGGAAGGTAATCGTATTCTCCCACTCTATTTCCGCACGCTTGTAGGTGGTATAACCCCACAATCGGGTCTTCCACTTGATGTTCTGCGCTATCTGCCAGGACAGGTCAAAGGTACATTCCGAACCGTAATCCACCAGACTGTGCTTACCTTCGTCCAAACCATATCTTGTAGCCAACGCCTCACGGCCCACATACTTCCAGTTGACCGCCAGAGGAGACAGATGGGCACTACCCTTCAGCCTGTGCTTGAACCAATCAATCGAATAATCCATACCGACAGAGAGGTTCAGATTGAATGGAGAGAAGAAATCGGAATAAACCATCTTGTCATTACTCTTCAATCCATGGGCAAACTGCGTCTGAGCCACCATCTGCAAGGTATAATACCATCGCTTGGTAGCCTGAAGACCCAACTTGCTGGTATATCGTATCAAGTCGTCGGAAGTCTTGAGAGAACGCAGGGAGTCGCCCTTGGAAGTCTGATAACCCAGTCGCAGCTCCAGCTTGTTGTCCCACTTCACCTTCTGCTTGTTGTTGTAATTTGCCTGCATGGTGATGCGTCCCAGCATCGAATAGTTGCTCTCACCACCCTTGTACCAGTTGCTCGAAACATAATTCTGCAGGAACTGGAGGTAATAATCACCGTTGATGGTCCAGAAGTTAGGACGGGTGATGACTAGATCCATCGGAGCCGACTCTATCTCTATCGCCTTCGGAGCCACCTGCTCCACGAGGTCGGGATGGTTTTTCTTCGGTTTGGAAGGCGCATCGAGCGGTGCCCCCACCTTTCTGAGTCGGGATTCCGTAGCCCTTACCAGGTCGGGACGTCTGAGATAGATATCCATCAGGGCAGCATCCAGCTCCGTCTCGAGCGAATCCCCCACTTCACCCTTTGGCGAGATGCGCAGCAGATGATTGGCAGGAGAATGATAGAAAGTGAGCGGAGTAAAGAGCAGGCCGAAACGGCTGTCATCGGCTTTCAACCTGACCGAATCCAGCCGACTGCCATATACTGAGAGAGAATCAGCATAGTCTTTCAACAGCCGATTATCCTTAGCTTCAAGAGTCTCCTTAGGTGCATTTTTCCTGTGCGAACGCTGCGCATCGGCAGGCGCCAGACAAGCCACCCAAGCTAAAACGAGTAATCCAAATTTTATTTTCATACCTTGATATAATATAATTTGGGCACAAAGGTAACAAAATAATTCTAAATTCAGAGCCATTCTTTACAAATATTTTGGCTAATTCATAATTTTATAGTAACTTTGCACCCAAAATTATTCTAATTTAAATTATAAATATCGTGGCTGAAACAAAGTACATCTTCGTTACTGGTGGTGTGGTTTCTTCTTTGGGTAAGGGAATCATCTCATCATCCATCGGTAAACTTCTTCAAGCAAGAGGCTACAACATTACTATCCAAAAGTTTGACCCATACATCAACATCGACCCGGGTACACTGAACCCGTACGAGCATGGTGAGTGCTACGTAACGGTAGATGGTATGGAGACCGACCTGGACCTCGGACACTACGAGCGATTCACCGGCATTCAGACTACAAAAGCGAATTCTCTCACCACAGGTCGTATCTATAAGGCAGTCATTGACAAGGAACGTCGTGGCGACTATCTCGGCAAGACCATCCAGGTGGTGCCTCACATCACCGACGAGATCAAGCGCAACGTGAAGCTGCTCGGAAAGAAGTATCACTATGACTTCGTGATTACCGAGATTGGCGGAACCATCGGCGACATCGAGAGTGCCCCATACATGGAAGCTATCCGACAGCTGAAATGGGAACTGGGCAAGAACGCCGTCAATGTTCACCTCACCTACGTGCCTTACCTCAAGGCTGCAGGCGAGTTGAAGACAAAGCCTACCCAGCACTCCGTGAAGGAACTGCAGAGCGTAGGTATTCAGCCAGATGTTCTGATTCTCCGCACCGAGAAGCATCTCGAAGAGGGAATCCTGAAGAAGGTGGCAAGCTTCTGTAACGTAGATTTGGACTGCGTGATCCAGAGCGAGGACCTTCCTAGCATCTACGAGGTGCCTGTAAACATGCAGAACCAGGGCCTCGACACCGCCATCCTCCGCAAGATGGGAGAGCCTATCGGCGAGAAGCCTGCACTGGGTCCTTGGAAATTGTTCCTCGACCGCAGAAACAAGGCTACCGAGGTGGTAAACATCGGTCTCGTTGGAAAGTACGACCTGCAGGATGCCTACAAGAGTATCCGCGAGAGCCTCTCGCATGCAGGCACATACAACGACCACAAGGTGAACATTACATTCATCAACTCAGAATATCTCACAGAAGAGAACGTGGCAGAGCAGCTGAAGGGTCAGGACGGTATCGTCATCTGTCCTGGATTCGGCCAGCGCGGCATCGAGGGCAAGATCATCGCTGCCCACTACACCCGCACCCACGACATCCCTACCTTCGGCATCTGCCTGGGTATGCAGATGATCGTCATCGAGTTCGCCCGCAACGTATTGGGCTACAAGGATGCCAACTCCCGCGAGATGGATGAGAAGACTCCACACAATGTCATCGACATCATGGAGGAGCAGAAGAACATATCAAACATGGGTGGAACCATGCGACTCGGCGCCTACGAGTGCGTACTGAGACAAGGCAGTCGCGTGTTCAACATCTATAAGAAGGAGCATATCCAGGAGCGCCATCGCCACCGCTATGAGTTCAACAACGATTTCCTGAAGGAATACGAGAAGCATGGCATGATGTGCGTGGGCCGCAATCCGGAGAGCGACCTGGTAGAAGTAGTGGAAATCCCAGGCTTGAAGTGGTACATCGGAACACAGTATCATCCAGAGTACCAGAGCACGGTATTGAAGCCACACCCATTGTTTGTTGACTTTGTAAAGACAGCCATCGCTAACAAGAAATAGCGGCAGGCTGGCTTCAGGCAGCAGAATGGCACGGCCTTTGCTGTCTTCTCAGAGAAAATAAAACAATAAAAAATAATAATGAATAAGAACAACATTATCGGTTTCCTCCTGATTGCCGTAGTGCTGATTGGCTTTAGCTGGTACAACCAGCCTTCAGCCGAAGAACAGAGAGCGGCATTCGTTCAGGACTCCATCGCCAAGGCTAAACATGCCGAGATGGAAAAGGCCAGCAAGGCTGCCGCTGTTAAGCGCCAGGCTGATGCGAAGGCTCAGATTGAGGCAGACTCTACCGCCCTATTCTATTCGGCTTTGAAGGGTCAGGCTCAGAAAGTAGTTTTGAAGAATGAGAAGGTTGAGTTGACGCTCAATACCAAAGGTGGTACTGTCGAGAAGGCAGTCATCAAGGGATACGTGGGTCACAACCTCAAGGTGAAAGACGGTTCTGCCGACCAGAAGGACGTTACCCTCTTCGACGGCAACGACCAGAGCCTCAAGTTCATGCTCGAGGCAAAAGAGGCCAACATCATCACCAGCGATCTCTACTTCACTCCATCCAACGTGACTGACAAGTCTGTCACCATGACTGCAGAGGCTGCCCCTGGCAAGACCCTCAGCATGACCTATACCCTCGGCGATGACTACATGCTCCACATGAGTCTGCAGACAGAAGGTATGGCAGGACTGTTCTCACCTAACTGCAACAAGATGAGCATCGACTGGAGCGACAAGGCACGCCAGCAGGAGCGTGGCTTCATGTTCGAGAACCGCTACACTACCCTCACCTATCATGAGGCAGAGGGCGGCACCGACCATCTGAACGAGGGCAGCGAGAAAATCGACGAGAAGATTGAAGAGACTATCGACTGGGTATCTTTCAAGAACCAGTTCTTCTCAGCCATCATGATATCCAAGGATAACTTCGACAAGGATGCCTTCATGACTTCTATCCCTCAGGAGAAGGGTTCTGGCTATCTGAAGCAGTTCCAGGCTAAGATGAAGACTGCTTTCGACCCAACCGGCAAGAAGGCTTCTGAGTTTGAGTTCTACTTCGGTCCTAACGACTTCCAGATTCTGAAGAATACAGAGAAGGAGAGCACCTTCGGCAAGGACTTGGAGTTTCAGAAGCTTGTATACTTAGGATGGCCTATCGTCCGTTGGATCAACCGTTTCTTCACAATCTACGTATTCGACTGGTTGAGCAAAGTATTCCCAATGGGTGTCGTACTGATTCTCATCACTTTGCTCCTCAAGCTCATCACCTACCCTATGGTGAAGAAGAGCTATATGAGTTCTGCCAAGATGCGTGTGCTGAAGCCAAAGCTCGAGGCAGCTACCGCTCAGTTCAACAAGCCTGAGGATCAGATGCAGAAGCAGCAGGCGATGATGGCAGAGTATGCCAAGTATGGTGTAAGCCCATTATCTGGTTGTATCCCTATGCTGATTCAGTTGCCTGTTTGGGTTGCGATGTTCAACTTTGTTCCTAATGCTATTCAGCTTCGTGGTGAGAAGTTCTTGTGGATGAGCGACTTGAGCACCTTCGACCCAATCATCGAGTGGAACACCAACATCTGGTTGATTGGCGACCACTTGAGTTTGACCTGTATTCTCTTCTGCGTAGCCAACCTGTTGTACTCATGGATGACGATGCGCCAGCAGCGTGATCAGATGGTAGGTCAGCAGGCAGAGCAGATGAAGATGATGCAGTGGATGATGTTTCTCATGCCATTGATGTTCTTCTTCATGTTCAACGACTACTCAGCAGGTTTGAACTTCTACTACTTCATCTCCTTGTTCTTCAGTGCCGCAATCATGTGGACCTTACGCAAGACCACCAACGACGAGAAGCTCCTCGCCATCCTGGAAAAGCGCTATCAGGAGAACAAGAACAACCCTAAGAAGGCAAGCGGCCTTATGGCAAGAATGCAGGCCCTTCAGGAGTTGCAGCGCCAGCAGCAGGAAGAGATGATGCGTAAGCAGGCAGAACTGAACGAGAAAAAGAATAATCTCGGAAAATAATGGTTAATAGATAAATGAAAGCGTAATGATTACCCGGAAAAGGTATTCGTTACGCTTTTTTAATAGCTACATCATGCATAAGCCTCATCCTTCAAATATAATCAAAGGATATATTATGAGACAAGTATTCACATTTCTAAAAGCTAATGGATATATTAACAAATAGGAGGAACATAATATGGGATTATTAAAATATAAAGGTTATACGGGTAGCGTAGATTATAGTGAGGAGGACAATTGCTTATATGGCAAAGTTCTCGGAATGAGCAAGGATATGATTACCTACGAAGGTCAAGATGTCAATGAACTACGAAGGGATTTTGAAGGCGCAATAGATGACTATCTAGCCTTATGTAAAGCCAATGGCAAGGCACTCCAGTCACAAACGCATAACATTACCCCCGAAAAGGTATAATTTGTTAAATGATATTATAAATTATACCTTTTCGGGGGTATTTTCATTATTTATTCGTATATTTGTCCCCGAAAGGGTATAATATAGTATTACCACCTGTGTCATTTTACCCGAAAGGGTATAAAATAAATAAAACATGAGCAATACATTATCATCATACGTCAAGGAAATGCGCAAGCAATTCGGATTGACCCAAGTAGATCTGGCGGCGAAATCGGGCGTAGGCCTAAGATTCGTTAGAGAAATGGAACAGGGAAAGGAAACGCTGCGACTCGACAAAGTTAATCAGGTTCTCCTCCTCTTCGGCCAGGAAATCGGTCCCGTTCCTATCAGAAAAGAATAAAAACTGAACTTTATGAAACAAGGAAAGATTTATCTCTACAACCAATACGTAGGCCTGCTGACGGAAGACGAAACAGGCTTCACCTTTGCCTACGATGCTGATTATCTGGCATCGGATGGTGCAGAAGCCGTGAGCCTCACACTCCCGTTATCAAACGAGCCCTACCACGATACCGTGCTGTTTCCCTTCTTCGATGGGTTAATCCCCGAAGGATGGCTGCTGAATATCGCAGAAAACAGTTGGAAAATCAACCAGCGGGATAGAATGTCGCTCCTCCTTGCCTGCTGCAAGGATTGCATCGGAGCCGTCAGCGTCATCCCGGTTGAAGAATCTCATGCAGAAAGAACCAACAATTCACCTGCAGAAGGAACTTCACCTGCAGAAGTAACAAATGCTTCCCCCAAAAACTAGAAAGGAGAAAGAAATATGGAAAAATGTCTATATTGCTATAAACCGCTCAAGCCAGGTCAGATAGATTACCACCCTGCTTGCGCCAAGAAACTCTTCGGTACCAAGGAAGCCCCTGTCCTACCCTATGTTAGAAAGGAAATCGGCGACCTGGCTAAACAGGTAGTGCGTGCCCAAACCACCCTCACCGGTGTGCAGGCGAAACTCTCGCTCGATGTGAACCCAGGCGGAAAGAACGAACCATCCCGATTTACCATCGTAGGCCTCTGGGGAAAATACATCCTCAAGCCCCAGACCGACCGCTATCGCTGTCTTCCAGAAATAGAAGACCTCACGATGCACCTCGCCGAAGCAGCCAAAATCGCCGTGGTTCCCCATGGCCTGATTCGCTTTGCCGATGGCGAACTCTGTTATATCACCCGGAGAATAGACCGACTGGATGATGGCACCAAAGTACCCATGGAAGATATGTGCCAGCTATCCGAGCGCCTTACCGAATACAAATACAAAGGTTCCTACGAGCAGGTAGCCAAACTCATCAAAAAGTATTCCTCCTTCTCGCAGCTCGACCTCGTGAACTATTGGGAGGTAGTCATCTTCTCGTGGATTACCGGCAACGCCGACATGCATCTTAAGAACTTCTCGCTCTACAACAACAGGAAACTGGGCTATGGATTAACCCCAGCCTACGACCTGCTCTGCACGAAGATAGTGATGCCAGAAGATACCGAGGAACTCGCCCTGACGCTGAATGGAAGAAAAAGAAAGATTCTGAAATCAGATTTCATCAAGGTAATGACGGCATCTGGACTCAGCGAAAAGGTAATCAGCAACATCGCCAAGAAATTCCGTCGCTCTATCGTGAAATGGCTCGACCTGATAGACGCCTCCTTCCTGCCAGACGGCATGAAGAAGGAATACAAGAAACTGATTCTCAGCCGAGTCATGGCATTAAGATAATTTCTTTCAGCAATTATTTCTGCAATTATTTCCGCCAAGCATAACAAACATGAATAAAAAAAGCAAAAAACAAGAACAATATAAACAAAACAGAAAATGAAAAAAATACTCTTATCTCTTTTAGCAGCCATCGGCTTATCAACCACGGGCTGCTCAGCACAGGCTGGCAAATCGGCCTCATCCGCAAAATCAGCCCCATCCGACGGCATCATCGTATTGGCTCCACAGGCCTTTATCGACCAGGCAAAGGCAGATACAACCAGCATCCTTCTAGATGTCCGCACACAAAAGGAATATGCAGAAGGACATCTGGCTGGCTCCCAACAACTGGATTACCTCAATCCCAAGGCATTCGATGCCGGGATCAGTAAGCTTGATAAATCCCGCACCTACTACATCTATTGCAGAAGCGGAAAGCGAAGCCATGGTGCCTGCCTGAAAATGAAGAAGCAAGGCTTCAAGGTATATGATATGGAAGGTGGAATCCTAAACTGGACCAAGCTCGGAATGCCGGTTGAAAGATAAAAAATTACCCCCGAAAAGGTATAATTAATCAAACAACACGATTAACTATACCCCTTCGGGGGTATTTTATATAATCCGAATCTATTTCTTCAACAGAATCCAATCCGAATTTACTTCTTCAATACCGGCTCGCAGGTGATATTCACTCCGAGTTTCTTGAAGATCTTCTGGTCTACATCACTCAGCATCACGGTGCAATGAGCCTGACAGCCACGAAGCTTAGGCAACTGCTCCAATGCCTTTCTGCAGTTCTCGTCATTCTCCGAGAGAACAGAGAGGGCTACGAGAACCTCATCCGTATGAAGACGAGGATTGTGACCACCCAGATAATTCACCTTGGTATGCTGGATTGGCTCAATCATCGACTGAGGAATCAACTTCAACTCATGATCGATGCCCGCCAAGTGCTTGGTAACATTCAATATCAATGCCGCACTGCAACCCAACAGCTCACTGCTGTGACCGCAGATAATCGTACCATCCTCCAACTCTATCGCAGCAGAAGTATGCCCCGTCTCCTTCTTGTGATTCTTAGCAGCCACAGTCACCTTGCGGTAATCCGTAGTAATCTTAGCCTGATTAAAGAGCATCTGGATCTTGTTGATTTCCCCATCATTGCAAGCGCCAGCCGCCATCTTGTTGGTTGCAGCATAGTAACGACGGATAATCTCGTTCTTGGATGCCTCGCAGCAAACCTCATCATCAGAGATGCAGAAGCCCACCATGTTGACACCCATATCCGTTGGCGACTTGTAAGGATTGCTGCCATAGATGCCCTCAAACAAAGCATTGAGCACTGGATAGATCTCCACGTCACGGTTGTAGTTGATGGCAATCTTGTTGTATGCCTCCAGATGGAATGGGTCGATCATGTTCACATCGTTGAGGTCGGCAGTAGCAGCCTCGTATGCGATGTTCACCGGATGCTTCAATGGGAGATTCCATACAGGGAAGGTCTCAAACTTGGCATAGCCTGCACGCACCCCGCGCTTGTTCTCATTATAAAGCTGACTCAGGCAGACAGCCATCTTGCCGCTACCAGGACCAGGAGCAGTAACGATGACGAGCGGACGCTCAGTCTCCACATAGTCATTCTTACCGAATCCCTCGTCAGAAGCGATGAGATTCACGTTGTGAGGATAGCCCTCGATGAGATAATGGCAGTAAGCCTTGATGCCCTCACGCTCCAGACGCTGCTTGAAAGCGATGGCAGCAGGCTGACCGTTATAATGGGTAATGACAACAGAACCCACCATGAAACCACGGTTCTGGAACTCGCCACGAAGACGCAGCACGTCCTCATCGTAAGTAATACCCAGGTCGGCACGTTTCTTGTTCTTCTCGATGTCGGCGGCACTGATTACGATAACAATCTCAATGCTATCGCTGATTTTCTGAAACATGCGCAGTTTGCTATCAGGCTGGAAACCCGGCAAAACACGACTGGCGTGGTGGTCATCGAAAAGCTTACCTCCCAATTCCAGGTAGAGCTTTCCGTTAAACTTAGAGATTCTCTCCTTGATATGCTCGGATTGAATCTTCAGATACTTCTCGTTGTCAAATCCTATCTTCATAATTGTTATTATATCTTGCAATTTGAAATCAAAAATCGCCTGCAAAATTACAAAAAAACTATTGAATAATCAAATAAAGGACGCAAAAGTTGTCATTATCATGCCATAAAAATAGCAATCCCCTTATTTCTGGCAACTCATCAGTACCATTTATAAATAGGAATAGAGCAATATCTCCCCACCAATCAGAAAGATGAACATCAGGAAAAGGAAAAGATACAACTGTTCCTTCCTGATGAAATCGAACAGGCGGAACTGCTTGTTATGATTTTCCAGGTATACACTATAATCTATCCACATCAGAGAGAATGAGCCAAGGGCTATCACCAGGATGAGAAATACGCCCACGATATCAGCGAGTGTCATGGTCTGTAAAACTGAGTAATTCTCCATATAAATTCATTTTTAATTATCACTTACGGTTGCAAATATAATAATTAAAAACAAAAAAAGGAGTTTCATTCCTCAAGAAAATAGTTTCATTCCTATCAAATAGGTGTTTCATTCGTAGGAATGAAACTATTTTCACTTGCTTTTTTTGCCATAAAACGGCGCCATTGTATCGGAGTCATACCTGTCTTAGCCTTGAAGACTTTATAGAGATGGGCATGGGATGAGAAGCCGCATTCTATGGAAACCGTTTCGTTGGAGTATCTGGTTTCTTCCCTCAACATGCTCTGGGCTTTCTGGAATCGGATATCGCTAAGCCATACTCGGAAACTGCTCTGGAGATAATCTTCAAAATAAGCAGACAGGTCTTTACGGTTGACGCGAATCATGGATGCCAGCATCGGCATGTTCATAGCGCTGTCACGGAAACCTCCATTCTCGCACCATTCTGCCAGCAATTTCTCAATCTTGGCGATGTGCTCCGGCGTCAGACATTCGTCAACTTCCTCTTCGTCCTCAACCGACTCCTCCTCTTCTGTCTCCTCTTCAGTCTCCTCCTCCATCTGCTGTTCAAGCATGTTGTCCAGCGGCATGATATTGAAACCATAACCCACGAAACTGATGATGAAGACAACCAACGAAAGCAGTACCAGCGGGGCGATGACCAGGAGGACGGTGCGGGAGATGATGCCCGCCATCAAAGCCAGACCGCAGATACCCATGAAGACATAGCTCACGCAGGCAAAGCTGTCAAACGGCAACATGTCTTCCGCCGTATTGTCCAGGAGAATCTTACGATGGTGCTGCATCTCACGAAAGGTAACGATGATGCAGTAAATGAGAGTGAGGGTAAAGATAGCCAGCATCAGATACAGCCAGAAACCGACATGCATGCTGCCCTTGGGTACAACCCCTATGACCCCCATCAGGAAGCAGATAATGATAAGCGCATAACTGAGCGAACAGAGCAGTCCTATCCGCTTGCGCCCGCTGCTATAACAGATGAGATTGAAAGTGGAATAGGACATGAGATATTCGATAGGTGCATAGAAGAGAATGTTCACCACGGCACCGATTGCATCGCTCTTGGCACGGATATCAAATGCCATCTGCAAGACGAAATGGAAGGTCAATGCAAGCATAGCTCCACACATCAGCCATCGCGATACCTCATAGCGATGGTTGGGCCAGCGTATCTGAAAGCGGGTCAATATCAGAAATAATGCCAGCATACCGGAAACGACAAAGCAGGCAAACTGCGTAAGAAATAATATATTCATATTAAGTTTAATGTCTTGATTACACACTGCAAAATTACAAAAAAAATGGGATACGAGAAAGAATCCATAAGTTTTTTTTATGATTTATTTTGTATTGTCCTCGATTTGCAGTACCTTTGAATAAGTTACGCTGCACTCGACAATAAAAATAAATCATGATTTATTTTGTATTGTCCTCGATTTGCAGTACCTTTGCAAAAGATATTCAATAAAATCACAAAAATATGATTAAAGCAATGATTTTGGCTGCAGCAGCCCTCACCATGGGTGCGACAACAGTCGATGCACAGACTATGATTGAGAAAAACAACATCAAGGTGGAGAACCACCTGATGACCCCAGAGGCTCTTTGGGCTATGGGACGTATTGGTGCCGCAGAAGCTTCGCCTAATGGCAAGCAGGTGGTTTACCAGGTGGGTTACTACAGTGTTAAGGAAAACAAGAGCCATCAGATGCTCTTCATCATGGATGCCAATGGCAAGAACCAGAAGGCTTTGACCACTGATGCCAAGAGCGAAAGCGATGCTGCATGGATCCAGGGCGGTCAGAAGATTGCCTTCATCCGTGGCGGTCAGCTCTGGAGCATGAACCCAGACGGAACAGGCCGCAAGCAGCTCACCAACGATAAGTTGGGCATCCAGGGCTTCCGCTTCTCTCCTGACGGCAAGAAGGTAATCCTCATCAAGGAACTCCCTTATCACGGAACCATCAAGGAGAATCCTTCTGACCTTCCATTGGCTACCGGTCGTCTCGTTACCGACATGAACTATCGCCACTGGGACCACTACGTAGAGAGCCTTCTCCATCCTTTCGTGGCTGATGTGGCTGAGGACGGTACCGTCAACGCTGGCGAAGACATCCTGAAGGATGAACCATTCGAGTGCCCTATGGCTCCATTCGGAGGCATCGAGCAGTTGGCATGGAGTCCTGATTCCAAGACCATCGCCTATACCTGCCGCAAGAAAGAGGGCGTTCAGTATGCCATCTCTACCGATTCTGATATTTACCTATATAATATAGGTACGCGCGAGACCAAGAACCTCTGCAAGGAGGCGGGTTATGTAGAGCCTAAGATTGATGCTACCAAGAGCATGAAGAACCAGGCTGTCAACGCTCCTGAGAATCTGAAGAACAACCCTGGTTACGACGTGAACCCTCAGTTCTCTGCTGACGGCAAGTACATCGCTTGGCAGAGCATGGCTCGCGATGGATACGAGAGCGACCGCAACCGCCTCTGCGTATACGAACTCGCTACCGGCAAGAAGAACTATGTATCAGACAAGTTCGACTCTAACGTAGAGGGCTTCGTCTGGAACAAGGACAACAAGAGCCTCAGCTTCATCGGCGTATGGCACGGAACCCTGAACCTCTATCAGGCTAACTTCAAGGGCGAAGTGAAGCAGATCACCAACGAGTGGGCTGACTACGGAAGCATCTCGCTCGCCAACAACGGCAACAAGCTTCTCGCTACCAAGGCTAGCATGAGCCACCCTACAGATATCTACATCGTTACCCCTGGCAAGAATGCTAAAAGCACCAAGGTAGAGCAGATTACCCGTGAGAACGACCACATACTCAGCCAGTTGAATATGGGTAAGTGTGAGCAGCGCTGGGTGAAGACTACCGACGGCAAGCAGATGCTGGTATGGATCATGTTGCCAGCCAACTTCGATGCTAACAAGAAGTATCCTACCCTTCTCTTCTGCGAGGGCGGTCCTCAGAGTCCTGTCAGCCAGTTCTGGAGCTACCGCTGGAACATCCAGATCATGGCAGCCAACGGATATGTTGTCGTATTGCCTAACCGCCGTGGTCTTCCTGGTTTCGGAAGCGCATGGAACGAGGAGATTTCTGGCGACTGGACCGGTCAGTGCATGAACGACTATCTTTCTGCTATCGACGATGCTGCCAAGAATCTGCCTTACGTAGACAAGGACCGTCTGGGATGTGTGGGAGCCAGCTTCGGTGGTTTCTCTGTATACTATCTCGCCGGTCATCACAACAAGCGTTTCAAGGCATTCCTCGCCCACGATGGTGCTTTCAACCTGGAGAGCATGTACACCGATACCGAGGAGGCTTGGTTCTCTAACTGGGAGTATGACGATGCTTACTGGAACAAGGACCAGACTGCCAACGCCAAGAAGACTTACGAGAACAGTCCTCACAAGTTCGTTGACAAGTGGGATACTCCAATCCTCTGCATCCACGGCGAGAAGGATTACCGCATCAATGCCAACCAGGGCATGGGCGCCTTCAACGCAGCCCGCATGCGTGGCATCCCAGCCGAGCTCCTCATCTATCCTGATGAGAACCACTGGGTATTGAAGCCACAGAACGGCGTGCTCTGGCAGCGCACTTTCTTCGGATGGTTGGATAAGTGGTTGAAGAAATAAAACATAAAAAAAGGCTTGCTTCGAAAAATGAAGCAAGCCTTTTTTAATATATGATATTTCTAAGATTTAGCTTACGCGATTCAACTTCTTGATAATAGAGAAGATGAAGAGAGCAGCGAGCAGACAGATAACCATCAAGGTTCCCCATACTACTGGCAATGGCATATCCCACATGTGACCTGGAATAGAAACCAACTTGTTACCGAGGGCTGTTGCAACGAACCAGCCACCCATGATCATACCCTTGTACTTTGGAGGTGCTACCTTAGATACGAATGAAATACCGATAGGTGAAAGCAACAACTCTGCGAAAGTCAGGATCAAATAGGTACCAACGAGCAGGTTTGGAGTAACGTCTGCTACGTGGTTAGGGTGATCAGTTGCAGGCAAACCGAGACTTGATACAGTCATCAGGAGATAAGCACCGGCAGCAACGAGCATACCCAGACCAATCTTCACTGGTGCCTTAGGCTCCTTGCCGATGCGACCCAACCAGCCGAAGAGAGCGATGCTCACTGGAGTCAGAGCTACTACGAAGCAAGGGTTGAACTGCTGGAAGATAGGAGCATCGATAGCTACGGTAGAATCACCGGAATTCATGTAAATATAACCCAGGATGGCAGCAGGAATCACGATGAGAGCGAGATTAATCAACTTGCTCTTGCCAGAAGTACCCTTAGGAGCAGTCAACAGACCGCAGATACCGAATACCATGAAGATGCACCAAACGAGGTTGATTACATTGAACATCATACCGGTAGCACCTGTAGCCTCACGAGCAGTAAACTCATCAGCAAACCAAGTCAAGGTCAAACCGTTCTGATGGAAAGCCATCCAGAAGAAGATAACCACAGCGAAAACCAAACCGAGGCAAACGATGCGCTCCTTGGTCTCAGCAGGACTCATCTCCTCTACCTCCTCAGTCTTGCCGTCTTCCTTCTTCTTGTCAGCTACCAATACCTGCTGGTAGGTCTTCTTACCCAAGAAATAGATGAGGATAGAAACAATCACAGAAACACAAGCTACTGCGAAAGCGAAGTGATAAGAATCAGCCTTTGAATAGCCCAGGTCGTTCTGTGCCCATGCCATGATTGTGGTGGCAGCAGTAGGAGCAAACAAGGCGCCGATGTTAATCGCCATATAGAAAAGCGAGAAACCAGAGTCGCGATGCTGCGCATACTTAGGATCGTTGTAAAGGTCGCCCACCATCACCTGGAGGTTACCCTTGAAGAAACCCGTACCCAAGCTCACGAGCAGCAGGGCAGCACCCATGGCAGCAATAGCTACAGAACCTCCACCCAATGGGATAGCCAGAAACAGATAGCCCAGGAACATGATGAGGATACCGATGATTACCATCTTGTTGTAACCCCACTTGTCGGCAGCCATACCACCAAACAGAGGCAAGAAATACACTGCAGTGAGGAACCAGGTATAAATCTCTGATGCCGTACCGGCATCAAAACCGAAATTCTCACCCAAGAACAGAGCGAATACTGCGAGCATGGTGTAGTAACCGAAACGCTCACCCGTATTTGCCAAAGCTAAGGTCCACAGACCTTTTGGTTGATTCTCAAACATAATTTTTGTTTTATTGTTATTTTATTATTTAGTTATTCTTTTCTCGCAAATTCTGTGCAAAGATACATAATTTATTCCATATTTCAAACTTATTGCAGGAAAAACCGTTCAGCAAATTGCATTTTCATACAGATTATCACCTAAATTTCTAAAAAACAGACAAATCGGAGAAAAATTTTCCAATAATATTACAGTGTAATTGCGTTTTTTTTTGTACCTTTGCACCCCGAAACCGCAAAGGTGGATTCCGACATTATTAATAATGAGATTAAAATAAATAGAAAGGTAAGAGGATTTATATGAGACAACTTAAGATTAGCAAGAGTATAACCAACCGTTCCAGTGAAGCACTTGATAAGTACTTGGTGGAGATTGGTCGTGAACCTATGGTCTCTATCGATGAGGAGATCGAACTCGCACAGAAGATTCGCAAAGGCGGTCGTGAGGGTGAACGTGCCAAGGAAAAATTGGTTAAGGCAAACCTTCGATTCGTTGTTTCTGTTGCTAAACAATACCAGCACCAGGGTCTGGGTCTTACCGACTTGATCGATGAGGGAAACATCGGTTTGGTGAAGGCGGCAGAGAAGTTTGATGAGACTCGTGGTTTTAAGTTCATCTCATACGCTGTATGGTGGATTCGCCAGAGCATTCTCCAGGCTATCGCTGAGCAGAGCCGTATCGTTCGCTTGCCTTTGAACCAGGTGGGTGCATTGAGCAAGATCAGCGCTGAAATCAGCAAGTTCGAGCAGGAGAACCAGCGCAAGCCTTCTGTTGCTGAGTTGGCACAGATTACCAAAATGGAGGAAAGCAAGATTGACCAGACCATCAAGGCTGACAACCACCACATGAGCATTGATGCTCCATTCGGTAGCGATGATGATGACAATGCGATGGTAGACGTGATGGCATCTGGCGATGACAGCCGTACCGACAAGGGTGTTGACTTCGAGTCAATGGCTAGCGAGCTGCAGCGTGTTCTCAAGACCGTATTGAAGGAGCGTGAGCGCAAGATTCTCTGCTACTGCTATGGCATCGGTTGCCACGAGAAGGGCTTGGAGGAAATCGGCAGCGAGTTCAACCTCACCCGTGAACGTGTTCGCCAGATTCGCGAAAAGAGCATCATCAAGCTCCGTGACAGCGGAAAGATCAAAATCCTGATGAAATACCTGGGATAAATTAAGTGAAGAGTGAAGAACGAAGAGTGAAGAATTCGTTTGCTTTTCTTCACTAGGATTTGAAGACGAGAGAAAATTAGATAAAAACTAAGTTGCTCATAGCAACGAAGGAAAAAGGGCAATCAGTTGGTTCATCCCAATCTGATTGCCCTTTCTCTTTCAATATCTACATAAAGAATTGACTATTGAATTCTTCACTCTTCACTTTTCGTTCTTCACTTAATTCACGAAGTTTCCATCCTTATCAATCAATCCGCTGATTCCGTCTCTTACCGCCTCAAAATAAGGATATTCATCACGTAAGCAAATCTCATCATAGAGGAAATCGGCTACCACGGTATCGTTGCCGTCCGGCATCACCAGTCCCATCTTGCCGTTTTTCTCTGCAATCACCGGCATGATGCTCAGGTCATCATTATAGATGTAACAGGTTCGGAGGAAATCATACACCGGCTGAAGCATCACGTTGCCCTGATGGTCCTTCATGCCAAACTTGCCGTTCTCCTCGAACACCTCATGATAACGGATGTACTTCTCCTTCAGGCGATGGTAATAGAACACCATCTTGCGCTTGTCGTTCACGAAATCCAGCATATACTGGAAAGTATCGCAATAGTTAGCCACCGAACGAACCAGAATCATCTTCAAGTCAAGACCGTCCAATGCCTTTCGGTTCAGATCGATATACTTGGCAATCGCCTTCTCCTTCTCAGGGACAGAGAGGCTCGCCAGTTTTTCCTCAAACTTGAGCATAGCTTGTTTGGTTCCCGACATACCCTTGATATATCGGTGAATCTGTCTGCTCATTTCCGAACAGATAAACTTGTCTATCTCCTGCTGCTCTATCGGGTCAGCATATTCTTTAATCAATGATTCAGGTGTAGCATTCATGGCTGTTTCCTTTCTTTTATAGAATTATACTTTCAAAGAGTTCGAAGAACAAAGAGCAAACGAATTCTTCACTCTTCGTTCTTCACTCTTCACTTATTTCACGTTAGGCTTCTGCAAACCGTATCCCTTTCTCTTATCTTCAAAAAGAAGGAGGAAGGCGATGAGGATGGCTATCACACCGAAGCAGGCAAAGATGGTCATCGTCTGGGTATAGTCGATGGTGCCGTCTGCTGCGGTATTTGCCTGGTTTACCTTACCAATCCATACTGGAATGAGAGCCAGTCCAATATTCTGGATATAGAAGATGAGGGCGTATGCAGTTCCCAAGAGTTTCATAGGGATAATCTTTGGCACGGATGGCCACATGGCTGATGGTACCAGTCCGAAGGCGATGCCAAGGATGAGCATCAGTACGATGGCAAGCACCCATGAGTTGATTGGCAAAGCAAACATGACGTGTACAAAGGTCAGGAGGCAACTGCCGATAATCATCAGCGTGGCACCCTTGCCATACTTGTCGTATATACCACCAAAAAGCGGGGTGAGGAAGATGGTACCGAATGGCAACATCGCAGGAATCAGACCTGCCATATTTGCTTCAACACCATACTTGAAAATCATCAGTTTGGTGGCAAACTTCAGGAATGGGAATACGCCTGCATAGAACATCAGGCAGAGTACAGCCACATACCAGAAACCGGTTGTCTTGAAAAGACCACCCAGGTCTGAAAACTTGAAACCTTCCTCCGGCTCTGTAGCCGCTGCAGCTGCTGAAGCATCCTCCTTCTTGTCCATCACGCAATAAACCAGATAAACCAGTACACCAGCGCAAAGCAAAGCTGCACCCAGACCAATAGAAGCAGACACTCCACCCATCGCCTTGGCAAAAGGAAGAGAAGCACTCAGGGCAGCAGCAGTTCCCAAACGAGCCGTAGCCACCTGCACACCCATTGCCTGAGCCAACTCATGGCCCGTAAACCACTTCACGATAACCTTGCTCACCGTGATACCGCATATCTCGCAGCCCACACCATAGATGGCAAAACCAAGAGCGGCTATCACTACCTGTGTACTATAAGTACCGAAGAATGGTACTGCTACCGTTCCGGCAAACTCATGCCCTACGGCATACCACTTGATCAAGGCTCCACCAAACATCAGGAAGGTGGAGAGGATACCTGTGAAACGGATGCCAAACTTATCGAGGATAAGACCACCGAAGAAGAGAAGCAGGAGGAATACATTGAAGTATCCATAGGCACCGGAGAAGAAGCCATACTCATCCGAACTCCATCCGAGTCCGAGACCATTCTCTGCCCCCTTGGCTGCTGTCAAGAGTGGCTCCAGTGGAGACATCACGTCTGTAAAAAAGTAGCCGAACATCATCGTGACACTCACGATGAGGAGGGCGGTCCAGCGAGCTGACTTTGAGTCGCTCAATTTCATCTGCATTTTTTCTGTTGTACTCATTTTTTTCAAAACATCAATGATAAACCCGTTATCATTTTATTGATTACATATTATTGATTATTGATTATTTCCTCTTCACGTTCTTCGTTCTTGTAATATCGAAGAGATAAGAGAGCTTCAGGACTATCTGTCCGAAGTTACTCTTTCCGAAGTAATCTCGCTTCGACGAACCGTAGATATTTCCCAATCCGTAGTAGTAGCGGGCTTCGGCAAGGAAGTGCCCCACTCTCGGAATGCTGTATTCTGCACCCAGACCCACGGCGATACCGTAATCCAGCTTGTTCTCTACTGCCATCGTATCCTGTGCCATCACCGGGCTCACTCGGTTGTTGTCCGTCTGAGGCAACTTCTTCACATCAAAATTGGTCTTGGTCGATTCACTGAGATAATAACCGAACTGTGGACCGGCATTCACGAAGATGTTCAGTCCTCTCGTCTCCCTACCCCATGCCAGATGAGCGAACACCGGCACCTGGATATAGTCGATGGTACGGCTATACGCCATCGGCTCCTGGGTCTCCGTGATAATCACCGGATTGTTTTCCTTATCAAGGATATCCTCTTTCCATCCCACCTTGGCATAGTTTACCTCGGCATAGATGGAGCAGATAGTGTTGAAATATTTCTCGCAGGTATACTTCATAGAGAAACCCGCCGTCATTCCGCCGTGCTGCGTCTGCTGTACTTCTGGTGTAAAACCTACTGAGCTCATGATGAAGCCCCCATTCAATCCGACTGCAAAGTCATTGCGATGCTCTCCGATCTGTGCCGAAGCAGTCAGTCCGACCCCCAAGACCAGAGAAAGCAGTATATATCTTCTTATCAAATACATATCATAAAGTTCATTTTTCAATATTCAAAGATCAAACTTCAGAGCTCAAAGTTCAAAGCTCAAAGTTCAAAGTCCTAATACTTCACCGCCTCAATCTGATGATTGAAGGTATAGTGGATCAGCATGAAACTCTTGTTCTTATAACCTCCCTTAAGTCCCGACTTCTCGAAATCCAGCGGTGTCTGTACAGGCTGGTAAGTAGAATGCTTGCTGTCGCCCGTAAAGTTGCGCCCCTCCTTCTTCACGCCCTGGATAAAGAACATGGCATGGTCGTAACCCGTAATGGCGAAACGTGGCAGGGCTACCTGCATCGGCTGATGGAACCAACGCTGATAACTCGTCTCCAACGACTGGGTACGCACATTGCTGGCATTATAATAAAAGGTGGAAGGAATATAGGTATCATACTTGTAGAACCTTTCCAGATTGTACTTGGCATACATCAGCCATTCCGTATAACCGAAGAGCGAGATGGATGCACCCGGATACTTGGCATCAAACTCATCCAACTTGTTGAGCACAGCGGTCAACTGAGGTGAACGGCCTGTATTGAGAATCACCACGTTCTGCTTGCTAGGCACGAAAGCCTTGGCAAACTGCTCGATGCTCGAATTCACGTTGGTGATACTGAAGTTGATATTGCGCTTTTCCAGTTCCTTGCGGAGTCCGAAGGTAAAGGCACCCTTGCGGGAAGTGGAATCATTGCAGTCGATAAAGATAGGATGCACATTGGTGAACCGCTTCAGGAATGCCTTCACGGTAGCATTATTCAGACTCTCCTGACTCTGATAAACCTGGAAAATCTCCTTGCTGCGCTCCACGTCATCCCCACTGATGGAGAAAGGAATGACGAGCTTGATGCCGTTGTTCTTGCAGAACTCGGAAAGTGGAGCCACCTGCTTGGTATAAAGCGGACCGAAGATAAGGTCGCACTGGCTGGCACCCTCCTGCAGCAGGGTGGTACGGATATCCGCATCGATAGGCACATTCCAGGCATGAACATCGGTAGAAACACCGTGCTTCTTCAGATAGTCACATGCCATCAGGATGCCACGGTAATACTCCACCATGCGCTTGCCGTCGCCATCCACATCATGCAGCGGCAGCATCACGCCAATCTTCACGGCGTTGCTGACAGTAGCTGCAGGCTTGGCAGCAGCAGGAGCAACCGTTTTCTGGCTGGCAGCAGGAGTAGCGGCAGTTGTCTTCTGGTTTGGATTCTTCTGTCCCTTGGCATAAGGGATAAACAGGGTGGCTCCTTTCTGGAGCATGTATCCCTCCTGCTTCATCTCCGGATTGGCATCCATGAGTTCCGGAAGCGACAATCCATAGCTGTTGGCGATACCGAAGATGGTATCTTTCTTCTTCACCGTATAGATGTCGCGCCACTTGGTGGTCTGAGCGAAAATACTGACGCTGAGCATCAGCCCAACGACAACAAGGAAATATCTCTTGATTCTTCTCATAACTTCATTAATTTTATATTCCTATCTTTCGGATTTCTGCAGATTTTGAGTCATTTTTCTGCCGATAATCTTCAGATTTCAATGTTTTCATTTGCAAAAATACAAAAAATCTTGCATTCTGCCCAAAATCTCTCAGCTTTTTATTATCTTTGCACAAATAATTCTTCAAATGAGACGAAAAATAAGTATACTTTGCATCTTGTTGCCACTTTTAACGTGCCAATTGCACGCTCAGGAAGTCAACGATGGCGAAGAGGGCAACCCGGAAGAGACACCACAGGTCAGCTCTCTTCTCATGCCGAATGCCTTCTCACCAAACGGAGACGGCATCAACGACATCTACAAACCCAAGAGCGGATACCAGAACATCACTGAGTTCCATGCCTACATATTTAATAGGTGGGGGCAGAAACTCTTTGAATGGACCGATCCGGCTACTGGATGGGACGGCACCTACAAGGGTAGTCCCGTCAAGGATGGCGTCTACTTCTGCCTCGTCAAGGCAAAAGGTGCAGATGGAAAGATATATAACTTCAAAAAAGATGTCAACCTGCTGAGGGGATACATCGAGAATCAAACTAATTCAGGACAATGATTTCAGAAGAAAAGATTAATGTTTGGGGAGCCAGGGTTCACAACCTCAAGAACATCGACGTGGAAATACCCCGCGACTCCCTCACCGTCATAACCGGACTTTCTGGTTCGGGCAAGTCATCACTGGCCTTCGACACCATTTTTGCCGAAGGTCAGCGGCGCTATATCGAGACGTTCTCTGCCTATGCCCGCAACTTCCTGGGCAACATGGAACGTCCGGATGTGGATAAGATTACAGGTCTCAGTCCGGTCATCAGCATCGAACAGAAGACCACCAACAAGAATCCCCGATCCACAGTGGGCACCACCACCGAGATCTACGATTACCTGCGTCTGCTCTATGCCCGTGCCGGTACTGCCTACAGCTACCGCAGCGGCGAGGAGATGGTGAAATATACCGAGGAACAGGTCATCGAGATGATTCTCAATGAGTATGCCGGCAAGGCTATCTACCTCCTCGCTCCCCTCGTCAGACAGCGCAAGGGTCATTACCGTGAACTCTTCGACAGCATGCGGCGCAAGGGTTATCTCTATGCCCGGGTGGATGGAGAGATTCTGGAGATTGTGCCGGGCATGAAGATTGACCGATACAAGAACCATAACATCGAGGTGGTGATAGACAAGCTCGTGGTGCGCGAAGCTGACGAAGAACGCATCCGCAAGAGTGTTTCCATCGCCATGAAACAAGGCGACGGCATGGTGGCTGTCATCGAGAAAGGCAGTCAGGAGATGAAGAATTTCTCCAAGCGACTGATGGACCCTGTTACCGGCATCGCCTATCAGGACCCTGCGCCTAACATGTTCTCCTTCAATTCGCCCGAAGGTGCCTGCCCTCACTGCAAGGGTCTGGGAAAGGTGAACCAGATTGACCTCAAGAAGGTCATCCCGAACGAAGACATGAGCATCTATGAGGGTGGTATCGTGCCTCTCGGAAAATACAAGAATCAGATGATTTTCTGGCAGATTGAGTCGCTCCTGTCAAAATACGACCTCAATCTCAAGACTCCTATCTGCAGAATTCCGAATATTGCCATGGAGGAAATTCTCTATGGATCCTTGGAAAACGTAAAGATAGATAAGGAGAAGGTACATACTTCCACCGACTATTTCTGTGCCTACGATGGCGTCATCGACTATCTCAGGAAGGTGATGGAGAATGACGAAAGTAATGACGGCAAGAAATGGGCTGACCAGTTTATCTCTGTAGTTGAATGCCCGGAATGTCACGGTCTCCGACTCAAGCCGGAATCCCTGGCTTTCAGAATCTGGGATAAGAATATCTCCGAAGTGGCAAACCTGGACATCGATGAACTGCGCAACTGGCTGGAAGAGGTGGAACAGCATCTGCCTCCGATGAAAGCCAAGGTGGCTCACGAGATTATTAAGGAGTTGCGCTCCCGTGTCACCTTCCTCCTCGATGTGGGACTGAACTATCTCTCACTCAACCGTCAGTCAGCTTCGCTCTCAGGCGGTGAAAGTCAGCGCATCCGCCTTGCCACACAGATAGGCAGCCAGCTGGTCAATGTGCTCTATATCCTCGATGAGCCGAGCATCGGCCTGCACCAGCGCGACAACGAGCGCCTCCTCAACAGTCTCAAGGAACTGCGCGACCTGGGCAATACGGTCATCGTCGTAGAACATGACGAGGATATGATGCGTGCTGCCGACTGGATTGTAGACATCGGTCCGAAGGCGGGTCGCAAGGGTGGCGAAGTAGTCTTTCAGGGTACTCCTGCCGAAATGCTCAAGACCGATACCATCACCGCCCAGTATCTCAATGGCAAGATGGCTATCGAGGTTCCTGCCGTACGTCGTGAAGGCAATGGCAAGCACATCACCATCCGGGGCGCCAGGGGCAACAACCTGAAGGGAGTAGACGTTGACTTCCCTCTCGGCAAACTCATCGTGGTTACGGGAGTGAGCGGTTCGGGCAAGTCCACCCTCGTCAACGAGACTCTCCAGCCTATCCTCTCCCACCATTTTTATCGCAGTCTGAAGAAGCCGATGCCGTATGACAGTATCGAGGGTATCGACAATATAGATAAGGTGGTGAATGTAGACCAGAGTCCTATCGGCAGAACGCCTCGCAGCAATCCAGCCACCTACACCGGTGTCTTCAGCGATATCCGCAGTCTTTTCGTTGGCTTGCCGGAAGCGAAGATCCGTGGTTACAAGCCGGGCAGATTCTCCTTCAACGTGAAGGGTGGAAGATGTGAGGAATGTAAGGGAAATGGTTACAAGACCATCGAGATGAATTTCCTCCCGGATGTCTACGTACCTTGCGAGGTTTGTCATGGCAAGCGATACAACCGTGAGACCCTGGAGGTGAGATATAAGGGCAAGAGCATCGCCGACGTACTGGATATGACCATCAACCAGGCGGTGGAATTCTTCGAGAACGTGCCGCAGATTCTCAACAAAATCAAGGCGTTGCAGAATGTAGGTCTCGGCTATATCAAACTGGGACAGAGCAGTACCACCCTCTCCGGTGGTGAGAGTCAGCGAGTAAAACTTGCCACCGAACTCTCCAAGCGAGACACGGGAAAGACGCTCTACATCCTGGACGAGCCAACCACCGGTCTCCACTTCGAGGACATCCGCATCCTGATGAATGTATTGCAGAAGTTGATAGACCGTGGCAACACAGTCATCATCATCGAGCACAATCTGGATGTCATCAAGCTAGCCGACTGGCTCATCGACATGGGTCCAGAAGGTGGTAGAGGTGGCGGCGAGCTTCTCTTTGCCGGCACACCTGAAGACATGGTGAAGGCGAAGAAGGGCTATACCTACAAGTTCCTCGCCCCATTGCTGAAGAAATCAGGGAAACCTGAATAATACTGATATGATCTCGGAAGTAAGATAAATAAGAATCCCCCAACCTACTGTTTCCAGCGGGTCGGGGGTTTTTGTTTCGTTACAGAGTATAAATCCGTCGGAACGCCTCTATTCATTGTATATCATCAAGACAGAAGAAAGAATTCCCCTACCCCAGAATGTTATCAAAACAAATCATTGAGCACCACTTCGTTCTGGGCTATGCCCGAATACATATTCCGCTGAAGACCATAACTGCTGATAAACGTCAGCTGTATCGACTTTCGAGTCTTCGTTTCCTCCATAAAACGGACGATTTTGTTTCTCAGAATCTTCTCGTAATCCTTATTAATGGCAAATTCACTTTCCGAAAACTTCATTTCGCAAAGATTGATGGTATTGTCACCACGCTCTATCACCATGTCTATCTGAGCTGCCCGCTCCGCCGACCCGGCATCACTCTTGCTTCGCCAGGAATACAACTGGGTAGCCACACCGGAAATTCCCAACCGCTGCTTCACCTGGTCGATATGATTCATCGCCAATATCTCGAAAGAGACTCCAGCCCAGGCATAGAAACGGGGCGTGCGCTGCAACTTGCTCCAATACAGAAGATTACGGAAAGAACTATCGCGCAGGAAGCGGAAATAGAACAAGGTAAAGAAATCTACCAACTGATAGAGAGACTTTCGGGTGGAACAGCCATAGTTGACATACTTTCTGATGAAACCGCAGGATTCCAGATTGTCGAGAATCGTGGTCAACGATTTGCCCGACTTCATCCCGGTGGCATCGGCTATGTCCGAGCGCATCATACCATAACCACGCTCGTTCAGGCATTCTACCACCTTGACGTATGCCTCAGAATCCTTGAACAGAGAGCGATAGAGAATTGTAAACTCATTGTACAACTGCCCATTGGGATTGAACAGCAGACGGTCTATATTCTGAGCCAAACTTAACCGTTCATCCAAAAGATTCAGATAATATGGGATTCCTCCCAATATCATATAAAGTTCTGCCAGTTCATATCTGGACAACATCATCCCCTTAGTCTTCAGGAAAGCTTCCGACTCCCCAAGAGAAAAAGGCAGCAGGAAAAGACGATGGGTAAGACGACCATAAAGTCCGCCATGGTTATTGATGAGTTTATCCATCATCCAGGAAGTGGCAGAGCCACAGACTATCAGAACGATGTCACGACGTGCCGAAGCCCATCCATTCCAGAAATGTTCCAAGGCTGAAATAAAATTAGAGCCCGCAGTATCCATCCAAGGCAGTTCGTCGAGAAAAACCACCTTGCGTTCTATCCCGTTTAAAGAATCGAGATAAGTGATAAGCATTTCGAAAGCATCGATCCAGTCGTGGGGAACAGAGGTTACATTCCTGTCGTAACGTCGAAGCGTATAAAAGAAGTTTTTCAACTGCTCCTGTGTGTTTCCACCAGCCAATCCTGATGTCTGAAACACCATTTCCTGTTCAAAATATTCGCGCACAAGAAACGTTTTTCCCACTCTGCGGCGTCCACATACAGCCACAAATTCCGACTGCCTTGACTCGAAAATATGCGCCAGGGTATCTTGTTCACTTTTTCTGCCTATGATATTATTCTTCATCTTCGTATTCTCATGCTTTAATTTCTAACCATTTGCAAAAATAGCAAGAAAAAAGCAATTATTGGCTAATTCTTATATAACTTTTAGCCAATAACGACTATTTTTAAGCATTATTGGCTAAAAATAGCAGCATATTTAGCCAATAACCATAAAAAAATCTGCAAATTGCCAAATATTAACTGCTTCGTCGGAGTATAAATCCGTCGGAACGCCTCAATTCATTGTATATCATCATGACAGAAGAAAGAATTCTCTAATTCTTGATAAAAAGATAAGTCAAGAATTCTATGTAACTCAACATGCTACTTCCTCCATCCTCACCAACTTGCTCCATCCTATTATTAGCATCAAGACTGAAGAAAGAATTCTCTGTCACTAACAAACTTGAACAAGCCTGTTGAAACATCCAATTCTACCATATAGGGAGAATTAGAATTTATTCTATCTAAAGCTAATTCTTTCATTACAAGACATTAAATCTCACAGGCTCCTCGCCTGTACGTAATTTGTAGTCTTCATAAAGCATCTTCTGCATCTTGTCAACCATAGCTTTCTTTGTGGCCTTGGCAGATTTCCAACGTCTAAGCGCCTCTTCTCTTGTTAATTTATTCATATCCAATCCTCCATTATTAAATTATGAGCATCCCAAATGTCCGCTCTTTCTAAATTTCATTCTACCAGATTAAGCATTCAAGAACTACTATCCGGAAGAATACGACTGCAAAGATACGGATTATTTTTGAAACTAAAGTATCTTTATCCTAATAAAATGCAGATAAATTTTATTTTAACAACATGGGTGCAAAAAACAGATAATATTTGTAATTCAAGTCTCGCAAGTCCAGAAGTTAAAGGAGTTATCGCTCCCTACGGTCGCTGAGGAGTTAAGACAATAGTCTTTTTGGCGTAGTTTTTAAGCTGCAAGACATACGTCTTAACTCCTTTAACTTCCTAAATACCAAATCTTTGCTAAAATCCAAAGTATTAAATGTTTTTTAAAAAAATCCAAATCATCATAACTGAAGAAAGAATTCTCTAATTCTTGATAAAAAGATAAGTCAAGAACTGAGCCCACTTTAAAAAGGGGCATATTTCTTAATTTTAGTTTGTCTTTTTCGAAATCTGAAGTCAGCGAACGCATCTCGTCACTTACCTCTTTGCGCAGATGCTCAGGGGTTTGCAACAAACGATAATAGTATTGTGAGGAGATATTACGCTGCAAGGTACGGTAATCCCATTGCTCACGAGCCGCCTCCTTCAAATACCACAACCTTGCATCCGCATCTTTTACACGCAGTAAGCGTTCATAGTGAAGCCATGATAGGTTAGGATAGAATGGTATCGTAGATTCGTCAAGCGGGGCTTGACGAATTGGTTCGTCTGTGAGTTTGAATTGGTCAAGCATTGCTTGACCAATTTGTAATTTGCAGAACATCAGGTAAAAAGAGCGCATGTTCTTTATGCTTGTCTGTCCGAATCCCCTACCGTATTCTTGAGGGCACTGAAAAAGGTGCCCTCCGCTAGGATAATGGGGGAAAATCCAATTGGTGAAACGAACAAACTCGGAGAGCAACATATGCTCGCCCTTG